>Ga0272445_1000110_pt1 | contig 81418 bp, 85 predicted proteins | sample YNPCB0031_FD_194404 | JGI IMG/M metagenome (GOLD analysis project Ga0272445, IMG submission 194404) | Hot spring sediment microbial communities from Yellowstone National Park, WY, United States - YNP-CB-003-1 | ecosystem: Environmental > Aquatic > Thermal springs > Hot (42-90C) > Sediment...
TGCTGATGCTGCAGCAGTATTTGTATTTATAAAAGCTACTCCTGAAAGCCCATTTGCAGCAAGAGCTGAGCCAGCATTGAATCCAAACCATCCAAACCATAAAAGTCCTGTTCCTGTAGCTACCATTGTAAGATTATGGGGAATCAGGGATGTGTCTCTTCTTTTGCCAAGCATTATAGACCCTATAAGAGATGCAATACCAGCATTGATATGCACTACAGTTCCACCTGCAAAATCGAGAGCCCCAAGCTTTGCAAGAAATCCACCACCCCATACCCAGTGAGCAACAGGGATATAAGCAAGGGTCATCCATAATATACAAAATAGCACCCAGGCAGAAAACTTCATCCTCTCAATTAAGGCACCACTTACAAGAGCAACAGTAATGGCTGCAAAAGTGAGTTGAAAGATAATAAATATGTATTCAGGGATTGTTCCTGATATGTTATTAGGATTCACACCCGAAAGAAATATTTTAGAAGGACTCCCGATAATGCCAAGAATATCCTCTCCAAAGACAAGACTATAGCCATAGATGACCCACAGGATACTTACTATTGAGAAAGATATAAAACACATAGCTATTGTATTGAGGGTGTCCTTCCTCTTTGCAAGCCCTCCGTAGAAGAGAGCAAGCCCTGGAACCGTCATAAGCATAACTAAGGCAGTTGCAACAATCATCCAGGCAGTGTCACCTGTATCGATCTTTGGTTGAATTCCATTATCAGCTAAGGAAAACTTTGAAAAGCTTAATAGTATTATAAATATTAAAGCTAACTGTTTCATTTTTTACCTCCTTTTTAAGCTTATTAAAAATTGAAACTTAGACTTATACCTGCCACAAAGGTATCATCAAGTTTTCCATTAGGGTTATAAGATTTTCCATTTACGGTCTTTTTTGCTTTATCAGAAAGGGGAAACCAGTATTGTATAACAGGCTGTATCAAAAAATCTTTTGCTATAGGTATAGTGAAACCTACCTTTATCATGCCGTCATGGAATGCCCTGTATTTCTTGCCAGTATAATCTCCTGTGGAACTTTCATAAGTTTTCCAGTAGTCATCGCTTCCTGCAAAGTACCCTGCGGATGCGCCGAGGTCAAGGGTTATATCCTTATAAATCTTTTTTGAATGAGATAGATAAAGATTTATGTATGTGCCAGAATAAGATGTAATATCACGATAAATAGTAAGTGTTGGTTTAGTTATTATACCATAGCTTGCACTTACAAATAACTCTTCTGTTTCAGCAGTATATTTAGTACCATAATAAATATAACCACCTGTTAGAGAGACCTTATTAATAACATAGGTGTAGCTCAATGTTAGATCTATCTCATTGAAACTCTTATGTCCTTCATTGTCAGGCGAAAAGGATTGTGTTTTACGCTCATTACTATCAATGTTACCCCACAGGATAGCAGAAAACCCTTTGTAGGAAACATTCAAAGCAGGCTGAATTACTACGCTGTGAGAGCTCAATTCATAACCTCTAAAGATATACTTGTTGAATATACCAACCGAAGCATTTCCAATCACCTTATCCTCTGCGTAGGCATCGGGGGATTGAAAAATAAACACTAAAAATAGTGACAACAACAAAGGTATTTTTGATTTCTTCATCTCTCAACCTCCTTTTCTTAATTTCAATTAAAGACACAAAATCTATGCCTATTTGTAAGTAATTGATTTTTAGATAGTTTTATAAAAGGACAGATTACAAAATTGTGTTTAATTACAAATTTGTCTGAAATTAATCATTTCAGTAAAAATATATCAAAATTTTGTAAAAAATAAAATTATTTTCCTAAAAATTTCTAAATTCTATTTATTTTTTAAATAATTTATTCTTGATTTATAAATAAAGTTTTATTAAAATTCTAAAAATTTTTTTATTACTACTAACCTTAAAAGTGAGGTGAATTATGTTTTTAACCATACTTTTAGCCATTTTATGTTTTATTTCCTGTTTGGTAGTAAAAGCTTATGGAGCTGGTATTGCTATCTATGAGCAAGGAATAAGTGGAATTGGGAATGCCTATGCAGGAGCTGCAGCTTCTGCTGAAGACGGAAGCACCATTTTCTATAATCCTGCAGGCTTAACCAAACTCACTAAACCAGATGTTTCTATTGGAGCCCATGTGATTATACCTAACGCTCATTTTAAAAATACAGGCTCTATAGGATATAACCCTATTACCAGATCTACCTACCCTCTTACTGGAAATAATGGGGGCAATGTAGGAATAACAGTGGTAGTGCCTAATTTTTATTTTTCGGCTCCAGTAAGTGAACGTTTAGTGTTAGGTTTAGGAGTTAATTCTCCTTTTGGGCTTCAGACTGAGTATGATAAAAACTGGGTAGGTCGTTATCATGCCATAAAATCTAAACTTATAACCATAAACCTTAATCCAACTATTGCTTATAAAGTAACTCCCAAATTTAGTTTAGGCTTAGGAATAAACTTTCAGTGGGCAGAGGCAGAATTAACTAATGCTTTAAACCCTATTGCTTTTTTAAGATTTGGAGACATAACTACTCAAGATGGTTTTGCTAAATTAGAAGGGGATGATTGGTCCTTTAATTGGAATGCAGGGCTTCTTTATGATCTTTCGGAGAAAACCAGAATTGGTCTTTCTTACCGAGCTAAACTAACCCATGTTTTTAGAGGCGAGGTTAATTTTTCAAACATTCCTTCAAATTCAACAAATGTCTTTAAAAAAGATGATGCTAAGGCAAGACTTAACCTTCCTCCAATGATTTCTTTTAGCGGGTTACATAAAATAAATAAAAACTGGACTATCCTTGCAGATGTTACCTGGACTGGCTGGAGTAGGTTTGAAGAACTAAGGATTAAGTATGAGACCTCCTGAAAATGCAAAGTTTGATTAAAGACCCGATGGAAGAAGATCTTTTAAGGAAAAGATTTACCTACCAGCAAACTTTAATTGCAAGCCTTATTTTTTCTCGAAAAATAAAAAGGTTTAGAGAGCGGTTAATAGGGATTATGCTTCCAAACTCTGCTGTGGCTATTTTTACCGTTATAGGAACTCTTATGGCAGAAAAAATTCCTGTGATGCTTAACTATTCTACTGGAGCTGAATATAACCTAAAATATGCCAGAGAAAAGTGCAATTTTCGTACTGTGATTACTTCCCAAAAATTGCTTGAAAGGGTAAATTGCCCAATATTAGAAAACATGGAATTTGTAGAAAATTGGATAGAAGAGATAGACCTAAAAGAGAAAGTTATAGCTTCTTTTATCTCAAAACTCCCCTTAAAGTTTTTGATGAGCTATTGTGGTGTTGATGGAGATCCTGAAAAAAACAGCAGTTATTTTGTTTACCAGTGGAACTGAGAAGGATCCTAAAGCAGTAGAATTAAGTCATAAAAACATTCTTAGCAATATAGAAGGCTTTAGCCAAATGGCTAAACTTACTGAAAAAGATGTCATCATGTCTATTTTACCTTATTTTCATGTGTTTGGACTTACAGTAAATCTCTGGACCCCTCTTTATCATGGTATGACCTTAATTACCTATCCAACACCCCTTGATTACCAAAAAATATGTCAGATTGTCAAAGGAGAAAAACCTACACTTATGGCAGCTACTCCCAGTTTTTGGTGGGGATACCTTAAAAAATCAGAACCAGGTACCTTGACAGCTTAAGGCTTATGATAAGTGGTGCAGATAAATGTCCTCAATCCCTAAACAACTTGCTAAGGTTCTTCCTAATTTAGCTATTCCAAAACACTTTGTAGTAATGGAAGACCTTCCTAAAATGGGGAGCGGAAAGATAGATTTTCGGAAGGTTCAAGAACTGATAATAGAAAAATTAGGTCTTAAAGTCTAAAATTTTTATTCTTCTTTCCAAGAGATTGCTCCCACAGGACAATTATTTATAGCTTCTTCACAATTACATTGAGAACAGGCATCTTGATTTTTTACTTGTGCTTTCTCAATTGATTCATTAAGCTCAAAAACCTCAGGACATATTTCTACACATGTTCCACATCCTATACAAAGTTCCTCATCAATAGTTAAAATTTTAGCCATTTCAAACCTCCTAAGTGTTTTTAAATCAAAAATAAATCATAAATTTTAAAAATCAATAACTTTACTAAATAAATTTTAAAAGTATTAAATTTTAATTTCTTTATAAAATCCTGAATCCCAGAGTTTTTTCTTAATAAAGATTATTTTAATTTCTTGAGCTATTTTTGAGGCAAGTTTATAATATAAATAATAATAAAATTTTTCTCCCCAGCCTCTATAACTTATTATCATAACAAGGGTTTTAAAATGCTTATTTTTAAGCTTTTTTAGAAAATAGGTTACAGGGGGGCAATTAAAAGTCCATTTAGGAAAACAAAGAATTATCGTATCATTTGAAGGAGGCTCAAAATTTGCTTTGAAAGGTAAATAAGGAATAAAAGAAAGGATAAGCCAAATAAAATAAGGTAATTTATAGGTTTTTATTTCTCTTGGTTTTATCTTAAATTTTTTGCCTAAATGATCTGCTATCTCTTTTGAAGTCCCTGTATAGGTAAAATAATAAATCTCCAATTTTAAGTACTTTTTAATTAATGAAGTTGCTTTCCTTTTAAATACTCTTCAATTAAGTTATCTGGGGGTTCAGTTGAAGTATCTGTAACCAAAACTTTTATTTCATTTTGAGAAAGAAAATCTGCTAATTCCTTTGAAGGATCAAAAAGAAGGACATGTGTAACTACCTGTTCTTTTAAAAAATCAATTAGTCCCTGATTTTCTGCCTTTTTTACTACATCCTTTACTAAAATTTTATTATTTTCTACATCATAAAGGGCAAAAAGTTCAAATTTTTCTGGATCAGTTTCAATTTTAGAGGGTGTGCTTATAGGAATAGCTATTCTCATAAATTTTTCTTCTAAAATATCTTTTCTCATCTCTTCTGTAGCAACAATTATGTTTCTAACCAATTCTTCAAAGGCTTTAGCGGTTACACTTTCCGGATAAGCTGCTATTAATGGTTTACCAGCATCTCCAGTATCTACAATACGGGGGTCTACAGGGATTCTACCTAAAAATCTAATTCCTAATTCATCAGCTAATTTTTGTCCCCCACCCTTTTTAAAAATATCTACAGGTTTCCCACAATGGGGGCAAATAAAACCACTCATATTTTCAACTATACCGAGAATTCTTAATTTTATTTTTTGACAAAATTTTATTGCTTTTTTAACATCTATTAAAGATACTTCTTGAGGGGTTGTTACTATAAGAGCATAGGCATCAGGTATAGTTTTTGCAACTGTTAAAGGTTCATCACCTGTTCCAGGAGGTGAATCAATTACTAAATAATCCAGTTCTCCCCAGTCTATATCTCCTATAAACTGCCTTATAGCAGAATGCTTAATAGGTCCTCTCCAGATAATAGCTGTATCTTCAGAAGGTAACAAAGGCTCAATAGAAAGAAATTTTAAATTAGGAGAGTATTTAATTGCACCTAATCTTCCATCAGGTCTTCTTGAAAGTTTTAAATCTCTTGCACCAAGCATTTTAGGAACATTAGGACCGTGTAAATCCACATCTAAAAGTCCTACCATAAAATCCTGTAAAGACAAACCTACTGCTATATTTACTGCTACAGTGCTTTTCCCTACCCCGCCTTTCCCAGACATAACAAGTATTTTATGTTTTATTTTGGAAAGCTGTTCTCTTAATTTTTTATCTTGTTGTTCCATAATAAAACTTTTTTCTTTTTTAATCATTTTATTTCACCTCCAAAGATTGATTATCAGATTTAGCTTGAGTATTTTAATACCCAAGTTATCTTTTGTCAAATTTTTAAAATAGAAGAAAATTAAAGAATCTCTTGAAATTATTCTAAATTCAATTATTATTTAAATAACTCTAAAATTAAATAATTTAGTAAAGAGGTGAAGCTTTAGATGAATTTAGAAAACGTAAAAGAGGAAGTTATTACTAAAGAACTTGTATTTGAAGAATACCCTATTTTGCGCTCTCTTTATGGAGAAAGAGGGGCTCATTTTAAAATATTGGAAAATATTTTTAGAGTTCAACTCACCTTAAAGGGGAATCATGTTTTCATTACAGGAGAACCTATAGATTCTGAACTTGCAGAGAAAACTATAGAAGAATTATATTTTCTCATTAAATCAGGTTATAATCTTTATCCTTCAGATGTAGAATATGCATCAAAAATTATTTTAGAAAATCCTAAGGCTAATTTAAAAGATATATTTTTGGATACAATATTTGTAACCTCAGGAAGAAAAGTAATAACTCCTAAGGGAGTAACTCAAAAAAAATATATAGAAGCTATAAGAAAATCTGAAATAGTCTTTGGAATAGGACCTGCCGGAACAGGAAAGACTTATCTTGCTGTAGCTATGGCTGTTTCATTTCTTATGAAAGGTGAGATAAACAGAATAATTTTAGTAAGACCTGCTGTTGAAGCTGGAGAAAAATTAGGATTCTTACCAGGAGATATTGCAGAAAAAGTAAATCCCTATTTAAGACCCCTTTATGATGCACTCTATGATATGCTTTCTTTTGATAAGGTAGTTAGACTTTTCCAAAAGGGTGCTATAGAAATAGCTCCTCTTGCCTTTATGAGAGGAAGAACTTTAAATGAAGCTTTTATTATTCTTGATGAAGCTCAGAATACAACTTCAGAACAGATGAAAATGTTTCTTACTCGTTTAGGACAAAATTCAAAAGCTGTAATTACAGGAGATATAACTCAGATAGATCTTCCAGATCCTAAAAAATCAGGACTTCTTGAAGCTATAGAAATATTGGAAGGTATACCAGGAATTACTTTTGTCTACTTCACTAAAAATGATGTAGTAAGGCATCCTATAGTACAAAAAATTATTGAAGCTTACGAAAGTAAGGGAAAATCTTTTAATACTTAAAAAATGAAAATTCTTCTAAGTTCATTTATTCAATTAATAGACTTATTATTATCCATTTATATATGGATAATAATAGCGCGCGCTATAATTTCTTGGATAACCCCTTATCCTTACCATCCTTTGGTTAGATTTCTTTATAAGGTTACAGACCCAGTTTTAGCTCCTATACGCAAAATAATTCCTCCAATCGGAGGAATTGATATAAGCCCTGTTATTGTTATTTTTATTATATTTATTATTCAAAATCTTTTACACCGTCTTTTAATAAATTTAATAATATTCTAAATGCTTTTAGAAATAAAAGTAAAACCAGGATCATCAAAAGATAAACTTCTTCAATTTAAAGAACCTAATTTTTTAGAAATCTCTTTAAAGGCACAACCTGAAAAGAACAAAGCTAATGAAAGTTTATGCGAGTTTTTGGGTAATATTTTTAAAATCCCTAAAAGGGAGATTAAAATTTTAAAAGGAACAACTTCCAGAAATAAAATTGTAAAAATTGAAGGAATTACAGAAGAAAAAGCTATAAAAATAATTAAAGAAATATTAAATTTAAAGTAGTGAATCTCAAAAAAAAGACTTTTAATTATGAAGAATATTTTAGTAAATACGAAAATTTAATCCCTAATTATGAAAATTTTCTCTTTTCTTTAAAATTCCCTATTCCTCAATATTTTAGAATAAATACTCTTAAAGTTCCAACTAAAGAAGATCAGGAGTATTTGTTAGAGATACTTAGAAAGAAGGGGGTTAATTTTGAAAAAATAGAAGAAATTCCCTATTTTTATAGAGTTCTAAATAATGAAGAAATATCTTTAGGAAATTTAGAAGAATATAGCTTAGGACTTATTCATTCTATGACTCTCTCAAGCAGTTTACCTGTAATTGCCCTTGATCCTAAACCAGGAGACTTAATTTTAGATATGTGTGCAGCCCCTGGAGGTAAAACAGGTCTTATAGCTATGATGACAGAAGATAGGGCAGTTGTTGTTTCTAATGATAAAAGGATTGATAGATTAACAGCTCTTGTAGCAAATATAAAAAGGCTGGGAATAACCTGCACTATTACTACAAGATACAGAGGGGAACATTTTCCTTTTGGTATACCTTTCAATAAAATTTTAGTTGATGCCCCTTGTACAGGGGAAGGAAGATATAGAGTGGGGTTAGAAGGAGAAATTTTATATCAAAAAGGAAGTGGCAAAGCAAATTTACCCTCTATTCAAAAGGGGTTACTTGTTAGAGCTTTTGATTTAGTTGAACCTGGAGGAATAATAGTTTATAGTACCTGTACTATTAATCCTAAAGAAAATGAAGAAGTGGTTGATTATTTACTTAGAAAAAGGCAGGCAGAACTACTTGATTGGGAATCTCCCCTACCCTTTCATCAGGGTATCACTGAATGGGAAGGAAAACCCTATCATCCTTCATTAAAATTATCTAAACGTTATTATACTCATGAAATTCAAGCAGTAGGATTTTTTGTAGCAAAAATAAAAAGGATTAATTAAATATCTTTGTAATCTTAAAACTTGTGTTATAATACCACTCTGGAGCTGTAGGAGGTTTTTGAGAATGTCTGCATTAGTTATTGTGGGCACACAATGGGGAGACGAAGGAAAAGGTAAAATAATAGATGTTCTTACAGAAAAAGCAGATTTAGTGGTTCGTTTCCAAGGTGGAAATAATGCTGGACATACTATAGTTATAAATCAAAAAAAATATATTTTCCATTTAATTCCTTCAGGAATTTTGTGGCCTCAGACTACTTGTGTAATAGGAAATGGCGTGGTAGTTGATCCAGAAGTTTTAATTCAAGAAATAAAAAAGCTCGAAAAAGAGGGATTTAAAATAGGTCCTGGCAAACTTCTTATAAGTGAAAAAGCTCATACTATAATGCCCTATCATAAAGCTCTTGATTTAGCAAGAGAAAAAAAAGCCAAAAAGAATAAAATAGGAACTACTGGTAGAGGAATAGGCCCCTGTTATGAAGATAAGGTTGCAAGAAAGGGTTTTAGGCTAATAGACCTAACTTATCCAGAATTTTTTAAAGAAAAATTAAAAACTATTTTAGAAGAAAAAAACTTTATTTTAAAATACTTCGACGTTGAACCTATAAATTTTGAAGAAGTATATGAAAAATATATAAAATATGGAGAATATTTAAAACCCTACCTTACAGATGTTTCTAAAGTCCTTTGGGAAGCAAAAAGAGAAAATAAAAAAATTTTGTTTGAGGGAGCCCAGGGTACATTTTTAGATATAGATCACGGAACTTATCCTTATGTAACTTCTTCAAATACCTTAGCTGGAAATGCATGTTGTGGAGCCGGGATCGGTCCATTAGAAATAGATATGGTTTTAGGGGTAGTAAAGGCTTATACTACCAGAGTTGGAGAAGGACCCTTCCCAACAGAATTAAAAGATGAATTAGGAGAACGTTTAAGAAACAGAGGATTTGAATTTGGTTCTACTACAGGAAGACCGAGAAGATGTGGATGGTTAGACCTTGTTTTAGTAAAAACAGCAATAAGATTAAATAGTATCAAAGCCCTTGCTCTCACTAAACTTGACGTGTTATCAGAATTTGAGAAATTAAAAATATGTATAGCCTATGAATATGAAGGGGAAATAATTGACTATTTACCTTCAAGTTTAATAGAAATGGCTAAACTAAAACCTATATACAAAGAATTACCTGGGTGGAAAAAAGATATCAAAAATATCAAAAAATTTGAAGATCTCCCCAAAGAAACAAAAAACTATATAAAAACTATAGAAGAATATTTAGGAATACCCTTCTATCTAATTTCTACTGGTCCAGAAAGAGAAAATTGTCTTATTTTAAAAAATCCATTTGAAAATTAATTTTATGAAAGAAAGAGTCCTTATAGCAAATAGAGGTGAAATTGCGTTAAGAATAATGGAAGCTTGTAAAGACTTAGGTATAGATTATGTAGCAGTTTATACTAAAGAAGATCAAGATTCTCTTCATGTGAGATTCGCAGATAAAAAATATAGAATTTCAGATTACAGAGATATGAATGATCTTTTAGCAGTAGCTGACGAAGCTAAATGTACAGCAATTCATCCTGGATATGGTTTTCTTTCTGAAAACTATAGATTTGCAAGGAGGGTAGTTAAAAGAGAGCGTCCTTTAATTTTTATAGGTCCTTCTTGGGAGGCTATAAAAGATCTTGGGAACAAGCTTTTTTTAAAAAAGATAGCTAAAAGTTTAAATATACCTGTTATTCCTGGAACTACAGAACCTATTTATAACGAATTTGAAGCAGAATTAAAAGCTGAAGAACTTTATGAAAGTTTGAATTCTGAAGGAATTTATAATTTAACCTTTTTAATTAAAGCTGCTGCTGGCGGTGGCGGAATGGGAATTGCAGAGGTAAAGGATTTGGAAGAATTACGCCCTACTTTTAGAAAAATAAGAGCTTATGCAAAAAGATTTTTTGGGGATGAAGGAATTCTCATAGAAGCAAAAATTCCATCCATACAACATGTAGAAGTCCAAATTCTTGGAAGTAAACATGGAGAATATGTCCATTTTGGAACAAGAAATTGTACCATTCAAAGTATTCACAAACAGAAGAGAATAGAAATTGCTCCAGGTTTTAATGGGAATACTTCTTATGCTTTTGATTATAAAGAAGTAGAAAAGAAAATAATTAAGTATTCCTTAGAATTAGCTAAATATTTTAATTACGATAGTGTGGGAACTTGGGAATGGTTAATCACTCCAGAAGGAAATTACTATCTTATGGAAGTAAATACAAGAATTCAAGTAGAGAATGAAATTTCTGCCAAAATTTCCTTTGTTAAAAATAAGCAAATAAATTTAATAAAAGAACAAATTAGAGTTGCTTTTGGAGAAAAATTAGGATACTCTCAAGAGGATATTCATTTTAAAGGTGTAAGTATTGAATTAAGATTAATTGCCGAAGATGTAAAAAGAGGATTTTTACCTCTTAGTGGAACTATTACTAAATTTTCTTGGACTCCAAAACCTTGGCTTACTGTGAGAACACATGTTCCTCGAGATAAACCTTATACTATTCCCACTCAATTTGATCCTAATTTAGCTTTAGCCATAATTTATGGAGAAACTTTTGAAGAGGCAAAAAGAAGAAGCTTTGAATTTTTAGATGATGTGATAATAGAAGGGTTTACCCCAAAAGGAGATAAGCTAATTACTAATATAGAATTTTTGAAAGAAAAATTAGAATTCCTTTATAAATTTGTAGAAACTTAAAAGCTTATGAAAATTGAATGGCATAGAAAAATTAAAGACCTGTTAGACACAGCTATTTATATAAAAGATATAAAAGGTAAAAACTTTTTTAACATCTCCTCTCTGATTGAGGATATATCAAAAGTTTATGAAGATTTTTATCAATATGATGAAAATTTTATAGAAAATTTTATTGTTCAAGTTGAAAATAGGCTCAATTTTATAATTGATGAGGGAGAAAAGACTCTTACTCCATATGAAATTGTTAAAATTACAAGGCATCCTCAAAGATTTACTCTTCAAGATATTTTGGAAAATGTTTATGATTCTTATATGGAATTGGGAGGAGAAGGGGAATTAAATATAGATCCTGCTGTAGTATGTGCCAAAGCAACTATAGTTAGAAAGGTAGGAAATGAACTTTATTTTCATCAAGTAATGGTTATTGGGCATGAGAAAGGACATGGAGAAGATTTTCGTCAAAGTGGTAGTGCAAAGCCCTGGGGGAATGAAAAGGCTCTTCGTTATATGAAAATGGCAGAAACAGAAGGAATACCAATACATTTTTTTATTTTTACTCCCGGAGCTTATCCTATTGAAGATTATCCTGGTTCAGCTCAACAGATTGCAAGAAACTTATATTATATGGCAAAACTTAGAGTCCCTACTGTAGCTTTTATTTCTGAGGGTGGTTCAGGAGGTGCAGAAGCTATAGGACTTGCTGATAAAAGATTAATGGCTGAAAAGGGATATTATTCAGTTATTAGTCCTGAAGGAGCTGCAGCTATTGAAGCTAAAATAAAAGATGGTAGACCACCAAGGGAATTGGTAGAAAAATGTGCCAAAGCTTTAAAATTAACTGCTAAAGATAATTTAGAATTTGGAGTCATAGATAAAATTATTCCTGAACCTCCACTTGGAGCAAGAAGGAAAGATTATGAATTTTTTAAAAAACTGAGATTTGAATTAATAAAGGCAACTGATGAAGTAATTTTACAAACAAGAAGTTTAAAAATTTTGAGAAAATATGCTCTTTCAAAACAAGATACAGAAGAATTTAAGTTTTTTGTTAATTGGGATTTAGATGAAGATGAAATAGAGATTTTGATAGAAAATAGATATAAAAAATATAGAAAAATGAGTCAATGGGCAGTTTGCGAACCAAAAAGTGTATTTAAAACCTTTTTTGATTTGGGACACACTTTTAGCTTAAAATTTAAAAACGAAATTAAATATAGAATTCTTAAACCTGGTCATAAAACTTTCAAAAAATTCTTTGATGAATTAAGCAGTGAATCTTCTTTACTTTTAAAGCCAGTTTCAGATCCTGTAAAAACAGTTTACAATCTTATAGTAGGTAAGAAAATTAAAACTAAATTGCCTACGCCTATTTTAACTGAAGAAGAAATTACTCCTTATACAAGTCCTTTGGCTTTAGAGGATAAAACTGTAACTTGTCCGGAAGCTGAGAAATACGGATGTCCTGATTTGTGGGTCCCTGATCTGTATGGAGAATTTTGTGGAGTTTGCCCCAATTGTGGATATCATTTTCCATTAGAATATAAATGGTACCTAAATAATATTTTTGATAAAAACAGTGTAAAAACTTTTAATGATGATATAGCTTCAGGGAATCCTTTAGAATATGAAGGTTATGCAGAAAAATTGAAAGAAGCAAGAGAAAAAACAAATTTAAAATCTGCCCTTTTATCTTTTGAAGCAAAAATTGGAGGGATTTCTTTAGTTGCAGTTATGTTAATAGGAGATTTTAGACAAGGTACTGTGGGAGTTGCTGAAGGAGAAAAGTTTATAAGAGCTATCGAACTTGCTAAAATAACACGTCGTCCTTTTTTAGCTCTTGTTCACACCACAGGTGGAATAAGGATACATGAAGGAACTCTGGGATTAATTCAAATGCCAAGATGTACAATGGCTGTAAGAGATTATGTTGATGCAGGTGGTTTATATATAGTGATATACGATAATAATTCCTATGCCGGACCAGTAGCAAGTTTCTTAGGTTCAGCACCTTATCAATTTGCTCTTAAATCTACCAGATTGGGCTTTGCAGGACCAAGGGTAATAAGAGAAACAACAGGTCAAGACGTTGCTCCTGATTATCATAGTGCAGAAAATGCTTTAAAAAGGGGACATATTCAAGGAATTTGGGATAGAAGAGAACTTAGGAAAAATTTATTTAAAGCTTTATTAACTATGGGAGGGAAAAATCTTTATTATAGGTAAAAAATTATGGAAATAGAGCATCAAAAATTAAACTTAATGTTACAAAAGTTTAAAGTTAATCCATATAAAATCTATCCAGTATTAACTCCTCATACAGGATATATAAGAGAATTTAAAGTTAAAGAAGGGGATTTAGTTAAGGGACCTTCTGGTAAATGGCTTGAAAAACCAGGTACTCCACTTTTTATTTTAGAAAGAGAAAGAAATCAAAAAATTATTAGGGCTAAAATAAGTGGAGTGGTTCAAAAATTAAGAATAGATCTTTTAGATAAATTTGTAGAAGCTGAAGAAGTAGTTTTAGAAATAAAACATCCTCTTTCTCAAGAAGAAATTATTTCAGAAATTTTACTCTCAACCCTTTATATTATAAAAGCTCCTGAAACAGCAAGATATATTTTAAGCCCTTCCCTTGCTTCAAAACTTGAAAAACAGGGACTAGGAAAAGTTAAAGTTAAAAAGGGAGAAGAAATTTTAATTATGGCTTTCATGAAAAGAGAAACTCCTATTTATTTTCCAGAAGAAGGGAATTTTGTATTATATCACATTTATTTCACACCTTTCCAATTAGTGGAAAGGGATCAACCTTTAATTGGTTTTTGTTTAGAAGAAAACCTTCCATATTTGCAAAAAATTATAGAAAGAATAAAAGAAGAATGGCCTAATTCTTAAAATTGGATTACTCTATATACTTTCCAGAAATAGGTCAAGAAATTTGGCATTTTAAAAGTCTCCCCAGAGCAATGGAGCTTACTAAAGAGTTAATTTATTTTTTACCAGAAAAAGCTAACGGAAGAATTGTTAAAGCCGATTTTTTATCCGAAGCTAAAGGTAGATTTGATAGAAAATGGTTTGCTCCAAAAGGTGGGCTCTGGATGGCAATTAGCATTTATGATGAATTTTTAATAGAGCACTCATCTCTTATTTCTTTGATTTTCGGTTTGGCTATGTGTAGGTGTGCAAATTATTTTGGTATAAATGAAGCTAAAATTAAATGGATTAATGATCTTCACTTTAATGGAAAAAAAATTGGAGGAGTATTAATTGAAAAATTTGATCATTGGTATATTGCTGGTATAGGACTTAATGTTAATAATGCCTTACCATCAAATCTTCCTGCAATAAGTTTTAAAGAAATATTAGGCAAAGAAATATCCATTTTTCAAGTTTTAGAAAATATTCTTTATTGGCTAAGATATTACTTTGGCTTTTTAAGGTTTTATGAAAGAAAAAAACTTGAAGAAGAAAATTTCACTAATTTAATAGTAGAAGATTTTAAATTATTTTCAGATACAATAGGAAGATGTGTAATTTACACCCATGATCTCGATGAAGAAGAAATTTTAGCCATAGGAAAAGCTTTTGATATTACAGAAAAAGGCACCCTTTTAATAAGAGATACTTCTTCAGAAGAAATTTTAGAAATTTTTTCTGGAGAAATTTTTTATATTTTATAGAATTTATAATCCAAATAGGTATAATATCTTTGTAGAGGAGTGAAAGAAAAGGATTTTACTTTTAATGTTTTAATACTTTCTACCATAGCTTTTGCACAAGAAAGAGTAGTAGCATATGGTATATCCAATTCCATAGTATATCTTCTTATAAGATAGGCATCATCTTTGCTTTCTTTACCTTTAGCAGTATTAATAGCTAAGGCTATTTCTTTATTTTTTAATAAATCTAATATATTAGGTCTTATATGTTCAGAAATTTTAGGAACCTCTGTTACTTCTATTCCAAAAGATTTTAAAAACTGAGCAGTCCCTTTAGTAGCAATTAATTTAAAACCAAGGTCTTCTAAAGTTTTAGCAATAGGAACTACTAAAGGTTTATCTTCGTCTTTAACAGAAATAAAGACCTTTCCCTCGGTTGGTAATTTCATTCCTGCAGCTAATTGAGCCTTAGCATAGGCCAAAGCAGGGTCCCAATCTATACCCATTACCTCACCCGTAGATTTCATTTCGGGTCCTAACATTACATCAACTTGAGGAAATCTCTTAAAAGGGAAAACCACTTCTTTTACTGAATAATAAGGTGGTATAACTTCTTTTGTAAATCCTATATCTTTCAACCTTTCTCCTATCATTATCCAGGTAGCAAGCTTTGCAAGAGGAACCCCTATAGCTTTAGAAACAAAGGGGATAGTTCTTGAGGCTCTTGGATTTACTTCTAAAACATAAAGTTCATTATCTTTTATAGCATACTGTACATTAATAAGTCCTTTAACTTCCAATTCTTTAGCTAAAAGTGTAGTTGCTTCTTTTATTTCATCTATTAATTTAGGAGGAATATGTAAGGGAGGTAAAATACATGCTGAATCCCCCGAATGAATTCCTGCTTCTTCAATATGTTCCATTATACCTGCTACTACAACTATTTCTCCATCTGATATAGCATCAACATCAATTTCTATTGCATCTTCTAAAAACTTATCTATTAAAATTGGATATTCAGGATTAACTTTAACTGCAGTTTCTATAAAGCTTTTAAGTTCTTCTTCTGTATAAACAATTCTCATTGCTCTACCACCAAGTACATAAGAGGGACGAACAAGTAATGGATAACCTATTTTTTGCGCTACCTTGATAGCTTCATCAACACTATAAGCGGTCCCTGCTTTTGGTCTTTTAAGTCCAAGTTTTTCTAAAAGTTTATCAAATTTTTCTCTATCTTCAGCTCTATCTATATTTTCAGGAGAAGTCCCGAGAATCTTTACTCCAGCTTTATAAAGAGGGACAGCTAAATTTAAAGGAGTTTGCCCTCCAAATTGAACTATTACTCCCTCAGGATTTTCTTCTTCACAAATGTTTAGTATATGTTCTAAAGTTAAGGGTTCAAAATAAAGTCTTGTTGAAATGTCATAATCAGTTGAGACAGTTTCAGGATTTGAATTTACCATAATAGACTCTATACCACGTTCTTTTAATGCTAAAGAAGCATGCACACAGCAATAATCAAATTCAATTCCCTGCCCTATTCTATTTGGTCCTCCACCAATTATCAAAATTTTTCTATTTTTTGAAACCCTTGATTCATTTTCTACTTCCCAAGAAGAATAATAATAAGGTGTATACGCCTCAAATTCTGCAGCACAAGTATCTATTAATTTAAAAGTAGGCTTTATTCCTAAGGATTTTCTATATTCCCTAACTTCAGATTCGGTTGTTCCTGTTAAAAAAGCTATTTGATAATCAGAAAAACCCATTTGTTTTAGTTCTCTCATCTCTTTTTTACTAATTTCTTTTAAAGATTTCCCTTTTAAAGCTTCACTTTTATCAAAAATTTCTTTTAAATGATATAAAAACCAAGGATCAATGTAAGTTAAGTTATAAATTTCTTCAATAGTAAATCCTGCTTTAAAAGCTTCTCTTATATAAAATAACCTTTGACTATTGGGACGCACAAGTTTTTCTCTAATCAAATCCTTTGGTAAAATAATTCCTTGATCTGAAGGAGACTTGCCATCAGCTCCAAATCCAAATCTACCAATTTCTAATCCTCTAATAGCTTTCTGTAAAGCTTCTTTGAAAGTTCTACCTATAGCCATTGTTTCACCAACTGATCTCATAGAAGTAGTTATTTCATCAGGACACTCTGGAAATTTTTCAAAAGTAAATCTGGGAATTTTTACTACTACATAATCTATAGTTGGTTCAAAGGCTGCTTTAGTCTCTTTAGTAATATCATTTGGCAATTCATCTAAGGTATAACCTACAGCTAATTTAGCTGCTATTTTAGCAATAGGATAACCAGTAGCTTTACTTGCAAGAGCAGAAGAACGAGAAACTCTTGGATTCATTTCTATAACCACCATATCTCCATTTTTAGGATTAATTGCAAATTGAATATTTGATCCTCCTGTTTCAACACCAATCTCTCTAATTATAGCTTGTGCAGCGGTTCTCATTCTTTGATATTCTTTATCTGAAAGGGTTTGGGCAGGTGCAACTGTAATAGAATCTCCTGTATGAACTCCCATAGGATCAAAATTTTCAATAGAGCAAATAATTACTACATTATCCTTAAAATCTCTCATTACCTCAAGTTCAAATTCTTTCCATCCAATAACTGATTCTTCAAGCATTACTTGATGTATTAAAGACATTTCAAGACCCATCTCTACAATATCTCTTAATTCTTCAATATTATAAGCTACTCCTCCCCCTGTCCCACCAAGAGTAAAACTTGGTCTAATTATTACAGGAAATCCAATTTCTTTAACAACTTTTTCTGCTTGAGAAACTGAATGTACAATTGCACTTTTAGGTATCTTTAAACCTATATTTTCCATAGCTTTTTTGAAAAGCTCTCTACTTTCTGCTTTTTCAATAGCTTCGGCTTTAGCTCCTATAAGTTCCACTTTATATTTTTCAAGAACACCTTTTTTAGCTAAGGCAAATGCTATATTAAGCCCTGTCTGTCCACCTAAGGTTGGAAGTAAGGCATCCGGACGTTCTTCCTTTATTATATATTCTAAAGTCTCTGGAGTTAGAGGTTCTATATAAGTTCTATCTGCCATTTCTGGATCAGTCATTATAGTTGCAGGATTAGAATTAACTAAAACAATTTCATATCCTTCTTCTTTAAGAGCCTTACAAGCTTGACTACCAGAATAATCAAATTCACAAGCTTGTCCAATTATTATAGGACCAGAACCAATGATTAAAATTCTTTTTATATCCGTTCTTTTAGGCATATTTATTTTACAATTTCTCCTTTGAAATAAAAATTTAAATTTAAATTAGAAATAGATTAAAGTTTTTCAAAAATTGGATAAATTTTAATTTTGGCTCTTTCTCTCAAAAGTTGATACCAAGTCTTAAACCATGTTTCTCTTTTTTCTCTTAAAAGATCTAAAAAGGCTTCTGAAAGCTCATTTTCTTTAATTTCTCCCTCAAAAGGTAGAATCTTTTGTATAAAAAATATCTTTAAATCATCCTTTTCCCAAAAAGTTTTTTCTATAAGCCCATTTTTACCTATATTGTTTAGTTCTTGAGAAATTAAAGGAGAAAAAATTTCTTTTAATTGATATCTATTTATTCTAAACTCTTTAGTATTAAAATCCTTAAGAACCGGATCATTTGGAGTTATTTTATCTTTGTTTTTTAACTCTGAAATTAGAAGTTGGGCTTTGTTTTCGCATAATTCTTTACCTTTATCATTTAAAAAATCTTTTTTGACTTTTTCTTTTGCTTCCTCAAAAGACAGGATTCTTTCAGGTTTTTTATCCTTTATTTCAATTAATAATATTCCTTGTGGTGTATCTACAGGAGCAAAAAATTCTCCTTTAGGAGAATTAAATACCTTCTGGGCTAATTTAAAATTATTAAATTTCTCACCCAATTCTTTTTGGGTAATCCAATCAGTTTCTTTTAAGCTAACGTTATTTTCTTTAGCCCAAAGAGTTAAGCTATTTGCTTTAACTATTTCAGAATAAATTTTATTTGCTTTTTCTTTAGTTTCATTTATTATCTTTTCTTTTTCTAAGAACTTACAAATTTCTGACTCTACTTCAGAAAGTTTTAAAATCCTCTGAGGTTGTATTTCTTCAATTCCTAAAATTAAATATCCAGAAGGAGTTTTAATAGGTCCAATAATATCTTTAGGATGGGAAGCTTTAACAATTTCCTTAATATTATCTGGAAGAGCAGACTCTTCAAACCATTCACTTTTAATTTCTCCAAATTTTGAAAAGTCAGAAAGTGATTTTAATTCAGATCTAATAGTTTTGGCTCTTTCAAAAGCATTAGGTTGATCAGCAGGAATAAAAATTCTTTTTAATTTAACTCTTAAAGGAGCTCTGAATTTTTCTATATTTTCTTCATAATATTTTCTAATTTCCTCTTCTGTAACCTTTGCCTTAGCTTCATAAGGTATTAGAAGATAAGTTAGTTTAACCTTTTCATTTTCCTTGTAAAGATCTCTGTGAGCAAGATAATAATTTTCAAGATCTTTTTCAGTAAAAGCTACTTTTTGGATACATGTTTTTATAGGGAGGTCAATTTCTAAAATTTCTAAGGTTTGCTTATTATATTTCAGATATTCTTTTATTTCACTTTCTGAAACCATAATAGGTGCAGTAAGAAGAAATTTTAGCCTCTGATAAATCAAATCAGATTTAATTAATTTTTCAAAAAACTCAGGAGAGATTCCAAGTTCTCTTAAAATATATTGGTATTTTGTAGGACTAAACTTTCCATTTTCTTGAAAAGAGGGTATTTGAGAAATAGCATAGGTAACTTCTACAGGTGTTATTCTTATTTTTAAATTTTCAGCTTGATCTTCAAGAAGTTTTAATTTTATAAGCTCTTCCAGAACCTGTTCCTTTAATTTTAAATTAGCTAAATCTTTGCTCGAAATTTCTCCAAAGGTTTGCTTTAATCTTGAAATTTGGAAATTATAATATTCTTGAAATTCTTTTAAAGTAATAGGAATTCCATTAACCTTAGCTACTAAATTTTTCCTTTCTGAGGTAAAGCTACCTATTCCCCAAAATATAAAAACAATAATAATGATTATAAAAAAAAGCTTGACATATAAAGAAGTGGCACCCTTTCTTAAGAATCTTAGCATAAAAATTTGCCTTTAAAATTTTTCTAAGTATAACAAAAAGAATTAAATTGTCAAAAGATTTGTTAAAATAAAATTTTTAATTATAATAATTTGCAATGGCCTTAATAACTTTACAAAATGTAAGCAAAATTTATCCTCCTTTTTTTAAAGCTCTAATAAACATTAATTTAGAAATCTATAAGGGAGATTTTATAGTTCTTACAGGTCCTACAGGAGCAGGTAAAACAACTTTACTCAAACTTATTTATAGAGAAGAAAGACCCACCTCAGGTGAAATATTTTATGAAAATATCCCCTATTCCAAACTTAAATCAAAAGAACTAAGTTTTCTTAGACAAAATTTAGGAATTATTTTCCAAGATTATAAACTTTTTCCAGAATTAACAGTTTATGAAAATATTAAGATTTCTTTGGTTCTTTCTAAAAAAATTATTAAAGATACAAAATTTCTTATTTATGAATATTTGGAAAGATTCAATCTTTCTCAAAAAGCTCAAAAAAAAGTAAAAGAGCTTTCCGGAGGGGAGCAACAAAAAGTAAGCATTATTAGAGCTATTATAAGAGACCCAGAGGTTCTAATTGCTGATGAACCAACTGGAAATTTAGATCCAATAAGTATAAATGAAATACTGGAAATTTTCAAGGATTTTAATAAAGAAGGAAAAACTATTATTCTTGCTACTCATGATCCTGTTATTTTAAATCAAAATTTAGGAAAAATTGTTAGACTTAATAGAGGTGAATTAGTAGAAAATGTTTAGGTATTTAAGTAAAATTGAGTTAAAACAAAGTATTTTTTACTATTTTTTCCTTTTTATTTTTTTCTTTTTTTGGAATTTTTTCTCTTTATTTATTGTTTTCTTTTATTTAAATATTCAAAATCTTTTGCAAACCTATGAAGATAAATTACCCATAAATTTACTTATTTTTTCTGAAACTAATCCATTGAATATTTTAAATTTATCTTCAGAGATAAAAAAATTTCCTTACGTAAAAAATATAGTAGTAATTCCTCCAGAGGAATTATTAGAAAAATCAAAAAAAGATCTCCCTCCTGAAATATTAAAAATTTTTTCTAAAGAGGAGTTGAAATCTCAATTCCCATATATTCTTAAAATTTATCCCTCCTCTATAAAAGATTATCCTACATTAAAAACTCAACTTAACCTTTTAACCAAAACAAATCCCAATATAGAAATTTCAGAACCTGGATTTTTCAAATTAATATATTTTGCTTATTTTTTCAAACTGGGTTTTTTAGTTCTTGCTATTACATGGGCTTTATTTTATTTAATTTTTCTTTATTTTTTAAATACTTTGATAAACTCCTATTTAAAGAGTCAAACCCAGATATTTCTTCTTTTAGGAGGAACTCTTAAAAAATTTAAATTATTAAGATTCATTTTTGTTGGGTCAATTTTAACTATGGCCTTTGTATATTCAGCCTTTATATATTTTTACATTTCAGATAGCATATCTTCTATAATTCCATTTTTTAAAATTTATCCCAATTTTTCCCAAAAATATCATCTTTTATATTTCGGGATTTATATATTTTTAACTGTATTTTTCTTTCCCTGGTTAACTATAATATTAAGTTATAAAAAGTATGAAATTTAAACTATATTTTTTAATATTTATAATTTTTATTTTTTTTTATATGAGTATTTTACAAGCTTTTAAAAAAGATACAAGTCAAAAGATTGAATATAAAAAAAACCAATTAGTTGAACTTGAAAAAAAGAAAGAAATATTAAAAAAAGATAAAGAAAAATTTCTTAAATTATATATAACTTTTTATGTAAAAAAACTTTATAATAAAGATTCTTCTGAGTTTTTTAAAAATCCAGATTATTTAACCTTCCTAAATGAAGAAGAAAGGTTTAAATTTATAGAAAAAGCTCTAATAAGAAAAATACTTAGTATTGAAAAAGAAGAAAATACTATAACATTTGCGTATAATAAAATTTTAAAAAATATAGAAAAAGAAAAAGCAAAAGTCCAAAAAGCTCAAAAAGTTTACGCAGTAAATCCCTTAGATGGGAAACCTATAGAACTTGGAAATCATATTTTAAAAACTAAAGGACCTCTTTCTATTTTAGCACCAATTGCTGGTATTATTAAAGGTATAGGTTACAAACAAAATAATATTCATATAGTTATAGAAAATGAGCAATGTAAAGCTACAATTTCAGGACTTGATGAAGTTATTGTTAATGTAGGAGATAAAGTATTAAGAAATCAAATAATTGGAAATGTAAAGGGTGAAAAAAATTTATCTTTTTCTGTAAAATGTGAAAAACCTGTTTCTTAAAGGTCTTTATAAATTTTTTAAAACTTTAGGTTCTAAGTAAGAGAAAAGCTTACCAGGTAAATAAAGCCCACATCCAAGTATCCAGTGTTTATCTTTTAAAATCACATATCCGGGCTCTAAATCAAGTTCTATTTCTACTTTATTTCTCTCTTTAAGAATTAAAATGACCTCTTCTGGAAGGGTAATTATATTTTTTTTAGCTAAATAACCAAATCTTTGAAGGAAGGCTGAGGTAGGTTTTAAATATTTAGAAACTTGTCTCAAAAATAAAAGTCCTACTGTTTGAACTTGAAGATTTTTAAGTTTTTCTAAATAAAAAGTTTTCGGAAAAAGCCAAAAATTAGAAACTCCTCTTAAAATTTCGTATTTTTCAAAATAAAAGGGTTCTATACCAAACCTGTCTTCTAAATATTTTAAAATCTCTTCTCTTTCCTTTTCTGAAACCTTTTGAGGAAATCTACCTTCCATAGTTATTTTATATTTTATCTAAAAATCTTGTTTTTGACAAAATGTATTATAAAATTTAGGCATTTAAAGATTATATAGAGGGGAAATTATGAGTATAGCAGAAAAATATAAATCTGCTGGTGTTGATTTAGAAAAGGCAGTTCTTTTGGTAGAAATTGTAAAAAAATTTACTGCCAATCTTCCCCAAAAAGGGGTTATATCAGAGATTGGCGGTTTTTCCGGTCTTTTTTCTTTAGATATTTCTTCTTATAAAAATCCTGTACTTACAGCCTCAACAGACGGAGTAGGTACAAAAATTAAGGTAGCAATTAAAGCGAATAAACATAAAGGAATTGGAATAGACCTTGTTGCTATGTGTGTAAATGATATCATTACTTCTGGGGCAAAGCCTTTATTTTTTTTAGATTATTTAGCCTTTGGTAAATTCAATGAAAAGGTCTTTTCAGAGTTAATAGAAGGAATTGTTGAAGGATGTAAAATTTCTGAATGTGCACTTTTAGGCGGTGAAACTGCTGAAATGCCAGGATTGTATGCCGAAGAAGATTACGATTGTGCTGGCTTTGTTGTAGGTATTGTAGAAAGGGATAAAATTATAGATGGTTCTAATATTTCTATTGGAGACATACTTTTAGGAATTCCCTCAAGCGGGCTTCATAGCAATGGTTTTTCTTTAGTAAGAAAGATTCTATTTGAGGAAAACAAATTTAGTTTAGATTATATTCCTGAAGAATTGGAAAAACCTCTTGGAGAGGAAATTTTAACTCCCACTAAAATTTATGTTCCTTTTATTAAAACTATTCTTAGTAAAAATCTTCCTATAAAAGGATGTGTTCATATTACAGGTGGGGGCTTTATTGATAATATACCAAGAATATTACCTAAAAACTGTAAAGCAGTTATTGAAAAAGGTTCCTGGGAAATCTTACCTATTTTTGATTTTATTCAAAAATTAGGAAATATTTCTGAGGAAGAAATGTTTAGAGTTTTTAATTGTGGAATAGGTTTTATTTTAATAATAAGTGAAGATGTATTAGAAGAAATTAAGAACCTCTTTTTGGCTCTTGGTGAAAAATGTTATGTTATTGGTTATATTGATAAAAGAGATGAAAAAGAAAATCAAGTAATTTTTGTTGAGAAAAGATAAATGTATTTTCAAGAAGTAATAGCAACTCTTAATAAATTTTGGGCAGAAAAGGGATGTGTCATTTTACAGCCATACGATATGGAAGTTGGAGCTGGAACTTTTCATCCTGCTACATTTTTAAGAGCTCTTGGTCCCAAACCTTTTTCAGCAGCCTATGTAGAACCTTGTAGAAGACCAACAGATGGAAGATATGGAGAAAACCCAAATAGACTTCAACACTATTATCAGTATCAAGTTATTATAAAACCCTCTCCAGATGACATTCAAGATATTTATTTGGAAAGCTTAAAAGCTCTTGGTATAGACCCAAAAGAACATGATATAAGATTTGTAGAAGATGACTGGGAATCTCCTACACTTGGAGCTTGGGGTCTGGGATGGGAAGTTTGGCTTGATGGAATGGAAATTACCCAGTTTACCTATTTTCAACAAATTGGAGGATTTGATTGTAATCCAGTTACTGTAGAAATCACTTATGGACTTGAAAGAATTACTATGTATCTCCAAGGAGTAGAAAATGTATTTGATATAAAATGGAATAAAAATATAACCTATAGAGATATTCATTTTAGGGGAGAAGTAGAATATTCCATCTACAATTTTGAAGAAGCAGATGTTTCTCTCCTAAAAGATCTTTTTAACAAATTTGAGAAGGAAGCTAATAGACTTTTAGATCGTGGACTTGTTTTACCAGGATATGATTATGTTATAAAATGTTCACATATCTTTAATCTTCTTGATGCAAGAGGAGTTCTTTCTCCTATAGAAAGAGCTAATTATATAGGTAGAGTTAGAGGAATAGCTAAAAAAACAGCTGAAAAATGGCTTGAGACTGAGGAATATTAAATGGGTAAAAATTTACTTTGGGAGATAGGAACCGAAGAATTACCTGCAAGATTTATTATTCCAGCTTTAGAAAGTTTAAAAATTTTGACAGAAAAAAAATTAAAGGAAAGTCTTTTAAACTTTGAAGAAATAAAAACTGCAGGAACGTTAAGAAGGCTTACTCTCTTTGTTAAAAATTTATCCGAAAAACAAGAAGAAATAGAAGAAGAAATTCTTGGTCCTTCAGTAAAAATAGGAATTGATGAAAAGGGAAATTATACTAAACAAGCCTTAGGATTTGCTAAAAAATACGGATTAACTCCTGAAAATTTAACTATAAAAAGAACAGAAAAAGGAGAATACCTTTGTTTAAAAAGAAAAATTCCAGGTAAAAAAACTATAGAAATTCTTCCACAAATTCTTTTAAATATCCTCCAAAATATTTATTTTCCAAAATCTATGAGATGGGGTAATTATGAAATAAAATTCGCAAGACCCATAAGATGGGTATTATGTCTATACGGAAAAGAAGTAGTTCCCTTAAAAGTAGCTAATATTGAAGCATCTTCATTTACCTTTGGACATAGATTCCTATCAGAAAAACCCATCCAAATTTCTGAAGCAGATTGGGAAACTTATGAAGCACTTTTAGAAAAAAATTATGTAATTGTAGATCCAGAAAAAAGAATTCTTAAAACTAAAGAAGAAATTTTAAAAGTTTCTAAAAATATAGGCATTCCAGAAATGGAAAAAGATTTATTAGAAGAAAATGCCCATTTAGTTGAATATCCTTTTCCTATAGTTGGAGAATTTCCTAAGGAATTTTTAAGACTTCCCGAACCACTTGTCATTACAGCCTTAAAAGAACACCAAAGATATATATGCTTAAAAAATAAAAAGGGGAAACTTATAAACTATTTTATAGCAGTAAATAATAATTTTCCTAAAAAACCAGAAATACTTAAAAAGGGGCATGAAAGGGTTACCAAAGCAAGGCTTGAGGATGCTAAATTTTATTTTGAAAAAGATTTAAAGGAATCCTTAGAAAAAAAAGTAGAGAAATTAAAAGGAATAGTTTATCATATAAAATGTGGAACTTTATGGGATAAGACTCAAAGACTTATTGAGCTCGGAATTTATTTAGCTCAAAAAATAAACTTTCATATAGATTTAGAAAAAGTTAAAAAGGTTTGTTTTTATGCTAAGGCTGATCACGCCTCTGAAGTAGTTAAAGAATTTACTTCTCTTCAAGGAATAATGGGAAGCATATATGCAGATTATTTTGGAGAAAAGGAAATAGCCTCAGCTTTATATGAACAATACCTTCCTTCTCCACAAAATGAAAGTTTACCTCAGACTTGGGAAGGAACGATTCTTTCTTTAGTAGATAAGATCGATCACCTTGTTTCTCTTTTCGGAAGTGGTGAAAAACCTACAGGGGAGGCAGATCCTTATGGACTAAGAAGAGCAGCTTATGGAATTATAAAAATACTTATTGGAAAAAATATTTTTCTTGATTTAGACAATATTTTTAATTATGCTTTAAAAATTCTTGAAAAACAAGGTTTTTTAAAAGAAAAAGAAGCTTTAACTGAAATTTTAGAATTTTTTAGAAAAAGATTAGAAGGTGAATTTTTAAATTTAGGTTTTAATAAATTACTCATCAGTGCAATTATAAAACTTCCTCTTAATCCCTTTGATCAATTTTTAAGAATAAAAGCTTTAAAAAATTTTCAAGATAGAAAAGATTTTATTGATCTTATTACGGGATTTAAGAGAGTTTCTCAAATATTAAAAGGAATTGAAATAGAAAAACTTCCAAATTTAGACCCTACCCTTTTTAAAGAAAAAGAAGAAAATGAGCTTTATTTTAAAATGTTAGAATTACAACCAAAGTTAGAAGATTTTTTAAATAAAAAAGAATACATAAAATATTTGGAAACACTTCTTGAATTTAAGGAATTAATTGATCGGTTCTTCGACAATGTATTTGTTATGGTTGAGGATAAAAAAATAAGAGAAAATAGACTCAAACTTTTAGCAGAAATTTCAATTCATTTCAATTCTTTTGGAGATTTTACATATCTTATGTAAATTTTTTAAAAATGCGTAGAGTTATAATAGGAACTGCTGGTCATATAGATCATGGAAAAACCTCTTTAGTAAAAGCTCTCACAGGAATTGATACAGATCGTCTCAAGGAGGAAAAGGAAAGAGGTATTACTATTGATTTAGGTTTTGCTAACCTTTTACTTCCTTCAGGAACACTTGCTGGAATTGTTGATGTTCCTGGGCATGAAAGATTTATAAGAAATATGGTTGCTGGAGCAACTGGTATAGATTTAGTTATTTTAGTTATAGCTGCGGATGAAGGAGTTATGCCTCAAACTAAAGAACATCTTGAAATCTGTGAACTTTTAGGAATAAAAGACGGGGTTGTAGTTATTACTAAAATAGATCTGGTTGATAAAGAATGGTTAGAAATAGTGAAAGAAGATGTAGAGAAATTTTTAAAGGACACTTTTTTAAAAAATGCACCTATAATTTATTTTTCTGCTGTTACAGGAGAAGGAAAAGAAGAACTTTTAGAAATATTAGACGAAAAGGCTTCCCAAGTAATTATGAAGCCTGAAGATCAGCCATTTAGATTACCTATTGACGGGGTTTTTACTATTAAAGGGTTTGGAACTGTAGTAAGAGGAACAGCTATCTCTGGAAAAATAAGTACAAATCAAATAGTTAAAATATATCCTAAGGAACTGGAAAGCAAAATAAGAAATATACAGGTTCATGGAAAAAATGTAGAAACAGCTTATGCTGGTATGAGAGTAGCTTTAAACCTTCAAGGGGTAGAAAAGGAAGAGTTAGAAAGAGGTGATGTAGTTGCTGAACCAGATGTCTTAAAACCTTCACAATGGTTAGATATAAAAGTTACCTCATTAAAAAATATAAAACCCTTTATAAGAAACTTTGAAAATCTTCTTTTTTATGTTGGTACTTCAGAAGTTCTGGGTAAAATTATTCTCTTTGGAAAGGATGATTTAAAACCAGGAGAAACTGATATTGCTCAAATATTTCTTCAAAAACCAGTTACTGTATGGAGAGGTGATAGATTTATTTTAAGAAGAGCATCCACTAATACTACTGTTGGTGGAGGAGAAATAATAAATCCAGTTTCTTATAGAAGAAAAAGGACTAAACCTTGGGAAAGAAAAGAACTCGAATTTATTTCTCAAGCTGAAACCCCAGAGCTTATCAAATATTATGTAGAAAAAAAGGGATTCCTGGGTATAGAAGAAAGGGATTTACAACTTGCTGTTTCTGTTTTTGGTGAAAAATTCAAAGAGTTAATAGATCATCTTTCTCAAGAAATAGTTAAATTAAAAGAAAAAGAAAAAGTTTTGTATTTCTCAAAAAATGCTAAAGAAAAACTTCAAAATAAAATAATTGATACTTTAAAAGAATATCATAAAAATAACCCTTTTAGTCCTGGATTGACTAAAGAACTTTTAAAAATGAGAATTTCTTCTTTTATTCCTGATGTATTTTTAAATTATGTAATAGACGAACTTATACAAAAGGGAATTTTAAACAAAGAAAAAGAAATACTATTTCTTTCTGAATTTAAGATGATCGATTCTACAGAAAAAGAGGAACTTAAAAAACAAATTGAAGAAAAAATATTAAAAGAGGGGCTAACCCCAAGAGATTTTGATGAAATTCTTTTAGATTTTAAAGATAAATATAAAGCTGCAAAAGAACTCTCACAAACTCTCTTAAAAGAAGAAATTTTGGTTAAAGTTTCTGAAAAATTAGTTTATCATAAAAATATTCTTCAAGAAATTGAAAAAAAAGTAATAGATTTTTTAACCAAAAATAAAGAAATGACTTTATCTGACTTTAGAAAAATATTGGGTTCTGAGATAAGCAGAAAATATTTAATCCCCTTAGCAGAGTATCTTGACAAAAAGAAAATAACTTTAAGAATTGGAGATAAAAGAATTTTAAGAAAAAAACTCTAACTTTTTAATTTTTTAGAAGTTTTTGTTTTCTTTTTAGTCTTTTTTTCTTTTTCTTTACTTAATTGATAAAGTTTTTTTAATCCTTTAGCTACCTCTTTATGAAATTTTTCAGGTTTATATCCTGTAAGAATTTCTATAACATCATCGATAGTGTCTACTGTATATATATGAAATTTATCGTTTTTAATATCTTCTAATACATCATCATCAAGAAGAATGTTATCAAAATTTTTTGCAGGAACAATTACTCCTTGCTCACCTGTAAAATTAGTAAGTTTGCACACTCTATAAAACCCTTCTATCTTTTCCTTTATTCCCCCTACCGGTTGTATATTACCAAACTGATCAATAGAACCTGTTACTGCTATATCCTGTCTTATAGGAATTTTAGAAATAGCTGAAAGTATAACCATAAGTTCTGCAGCCGACGCACTATCTCCTTCTACAGGTTCATAAGCTTGTTCAAAAGTAAGGGTACAAGATAATTGAAGAGGAAAATCTGTGCTATATTTGTTATATAAATAAGAAGAAAGAATAAGGACCCCTTTTGAATGGATGGGGCCACTCATATCTATTTCTCTTTCAATATTAATAACTCCTTTTGTTCCAGGAAAAACATTGGCTGTAATTCTTGAGGGTTTACCAAAACTATGATCTCCTAAAACATAAACACTTAACCCATTAATTTGCCCTGTCTTTTTCCCCTCTATATCTATAATTATTTTACCTTCCTTTATAAGTTCTCTTATTTTTTCTTCTAACAAATTAACTCTAAATATTTTCTCTCTAAGGGCTTGTTTAATTTCTTTTTGAGTAATAATTTCATTTTTAGAAAGGATATTTGCTTCTCTAAGCAGGTCTATAATATTTTTCAAAACAACATTTATTTTTTTTCTATCTCCTGCTTGATAAATGGCATATTTAAGAACTTCGGAAAGTCCAGAGGCATCAACTTCTTTTAAATTTTCTTCTTTAATGATTTTTTTAATAATTTTGGGAAAGCTCTCTATTACTTTATTATTTATTTCTATTATTGGATTAAATTCTGCTTTTATCTTAAATAATTCAATAAATTCTGGATCGTAAAAACTTAAAAGATAATAAAGAAAAGAATCTCCTATTAAAAATACTTTAGCAGAAAAAGGTACTGGTTCTGGAAGAAGTCCTACATGAGGAACAGGAATTTCTTCTATCATTCCTCCCATAAGATATAGTTTTTTATGAAGAAGGGTCCTTTTAAGTAAAATCCAAACATAGGGATTTTTAAGAACCTCACAGAGATCTAAAACAAGATAACCTCCGTTAACTTTGTGAAGTGTCCCGGGAGCAAGACTTAAATGATCAGCATAAAGTATTCCCATTTCAGCCCTATAATTAATCTGCCCAAAAAGACCTTTTAAAGTGGGCACTTTTTCATATATTACAGGAGCTCCTTCAGTTTTTGTATTATCTACTAAAACATTTACTCTAAAAACATTAAGAGCCCTATTAATACTATTTTGAATAACCACATTACCTTTAGCTTTTTCCCATTCAATAAAAAGATGAATATTTTTAACTAATTCTTCTTTTACTTCAGAAATAAATTCTTTTACTTCTTCTATATCTTTAAATTCTGCTTCCAACTTTTCAAAAGCTTTATTTACAATATTAGTAGCTATTTTTTTTCTCAAATTGACTAAATTTTCCCCTAAGGCACTATCAAGTTCACGAAGTTTTCTCATATATTGTCTGAAAGTAGGTTCAAAGGCATTTAAATTTCTTTGATATTCTTCCCTAAATTGTGGACTCTCCAATAATTGTTCTTGGGCTACAGGAGTTTCAATTTTAAAAATAGGAAGAAGTCTTACTCCTTCTGGACCAAAAAGAACCATTAAATTATATTTTTTAGCTTCTTCTATTAATTCATTTATAACCTTTTCTTTTTGAGAATCTATTTCTTTAGTAAGGGCACTTAGTTCCTCTTCATATTCTTTTCCTTCAAAAGCTTTAAAAGTCTCCCTTTTTAAAAATTCCAAAATTTCTTCAATATAATCTGCTAATTTCCTTCCGTAACCTGCCGGTAATACTATAGCTTTTGGACGATAAAAATCTTTGAAATTGTTTACATAACAAATATCCGAAGGTTTTGCTTTAGTCGGAGTTATTTCTTGAAGCCTCTTTAAGGTATATCTACTTCTTCCTATTCCATTTGGACCACATACATAAACATTATAACCTTCCTTATCAAGTTGTAGGGCTAAATCAAAAGCTCTCTCTACCCTTTCTTGTTGAATAAAAATTTCTTCTTCTTGATATTCTGAAGTTCCAGAAGAATAACTAAAATCAATTATTAAATTTTCAAAATTTAGTCTTTTCCAAGCCATTATGTTTTAAAATTTTAAAAAAATATTTATAAAATACAAGGCTTTCTGTTGCAATTTTTTATAATAAAAGTAAAATTTTTTTTCTGTTAACTTTCAAAGAAAGAGGTTAAACTTATGAAAAAACGTCCTATGACCTTAGCAGAAAAAATTTTAGCAATCAAATTAAAAAGAGATTATGTAGAACCTGGAGAATTAGTAGAAGTTCCAGTAGATTTAACATTGGCAAATGATATTACAGCCCCTTTAGCTATTAAAATTTTTGAGTCTACAAACATTGGAAAAGTTTTTGATCCAAAAAAAATAGTTCTCGTAATGGATCATTTTACTCCTAATAAAGATATTAAAAGTGCAGAACAAGTAAGACTTTGTAGAGAGTTTGCCAGAAAATATAAGATTTCGCACTATTATGAAGGAGGAAACTGTGGTATTGAACATGCTTTACTTCCAGAACTTGGTTTAGTAGGACCAGGGGATATCGTAATCGGAGCTGATAGCCATACTTGTACTTATGGAGCTTTAGGAGCTTTTGCTACAGGAGTTGGTTCAACAGATCTTGCAGCTGCTTGGATTACCGGCAAAACTTGGTTTAAAGTTCCAGAAACTATTAAATTTGTTTACTATGGAAGACCTAAACCTTGGATTACTGGAAAAGATCTTATTCTTTATACTATAGGAGATATAGGAGTTGACGGAGCACTTTATAAAGCAATGGAATTTACAGGAGAAACAATAAAAAAACTTTCTATGGCTGAAAGATTTACTATGGCAAACATGGCTATTGAGGCAGGAGGGAAGGTAGGTTTAATAGAACCTGATAAAATAACTTTGGCTTATATAAAAAATCGTTTTAAAAGGGAACCGGTTATTTTAAAAGCTGACAAAAATGCTAAGTATATAGAAATTAGAGAATATGATGTTTCTAAAATAGATCTTCTTGTTGCCCTACCCCACCTTCCTTCTAATGTAAGACCAGTTAAAGCTCTGCCTGATAAAATTTATATTGATCAGGTAGTAATTGGATCTTGTACCAATGGAAGAATTGAAGATTTAGCAATTGCTGCAAAAATTTTAAAAAATCGTAAGGTAAATCCTAATGTAAGATGTATTATTATACCAGCAACGCCCAAAATTTATTATGAAGCATTGAAGAGAGGTTATATTAGAGTATTTATAGAAGCTGGGGCTATTGTATCACCCCCCACCTGTGGACCCTGTCTTGGTGGACATATTGGAATTTTAGCAAAAGGAGAAAAGGCTGTGGCAACCACTAATAGAAATTTTGTGGGAAGAATGGGACATCCTGAGAGTGAGGTATATCTTTCTGGACCTGCTGTTGCAGCTGCAAGTGCAGTACTTGGATATATAGGAACTCCGGAAGAATTGGGACTTAGAGAGGAGGATTAAAAATGGATAAAATTAAAGGAAAAGCTTGGAAATTCGGAGACAATATAGATACAGATGTAATAATTCCTGCAAGATATTTAAATACTACTGATCCGGAAGAATTAGCTAAACACTGCATGGAGGATGCGGATCCAGAATTTTCAAAAAAAGTTAATAAGGGTGATATTATTGTAGCAGGAAAAAATTTTGGATGTGGCTCTTCCCGTGAACATGCACCTATTGCCATAAAAGCCTGTGGAATAGCCTGTGTTATAGCTGAAAGTTTTGCAAGAATTTTTTACAGAAATGCCTTTAATACCGGGCTTTTGATTTTGGAATGTCCTGAAGCAGTTAAAGAAATAGACACCGGAGATGAATTAGAAATTTATCCTGAGGAAGGGAAAATAATTAATCTAACCAAAAATAAAGTATTTTTTACTAAACCTTTACCTCCTTTCATGAAAGAAATACTTGATGACGGTGGCTTAATTCCCCACATTATGAAAAAATTTAAAAATTAACAATCATGAAGATAGAAAAAGAAAAGACTGATTTTTATACACTTTGGGATATTATAAAAGCTTTAAGAAGTAAAAATGGGTGTCCTTGGGATAAAAAACAAACCCCCCAAAGTTTAAAAAAATATCTTATAGAAGAAGCTTATGAAGTTTTAGAAGCTATAGATAAAGGTAATCCAGAAGAAATAAGGGAAGAGTTGGGGGATCTTTTATTTCTTCTTCTTTTTATTATATACCTTTATGAAGAAGAAAAGCTCTTTACTTTAAAAGATCTTCTCTATTTAACAGCCCAAAAAATGATACGAAGACACCCACATGTTTTTGGAGAAGAAGTGGCTAAAAGTGCTGAAGAAGTAATTAAGCGCTGGCAAAAAATTAAAAAAGAAGAGGGAAAAGAGCCTTCAATACTTGGAAATATTCCAAAAAGTTTACCAGCTTTACAAAGAGCTTTTAGATTGGGAGAAAGAGCTGGTAGAGTCGGATTTGATTGGGAAAAAGGAGAAGAGGTTCTTGAGAAAATAAAGGAGGAAATAGAAGAAATTAAAGAATCTTTAAATAATCTTCCTAAGGAAAAATTGAAAGAAGAAATAGGAGATCTTTTATTTAGCATAGCTAATTTTTCAAGAAAACTTGAAATTAATCCTGAGGAAGCTTTAAAACTTGCTTTAAATAAATTTGAAAACCGTTTTAAATTACTTGAAAAAGAAATAGAAAAAAGAGGACTCTCTTGGGAAAAATTAAGTATTAAAGAGCTTGATCAAATATGGGAAGAAATAAAGAATCATTATGAGCCAAACAATTATTGAAGTACAAAATCTCTGTTTTTCTTATGAAGATCACCTTATTCTTGAAAATATTAATTTAAAAGTAGAAAAGGGGGATTTTTTAGCTTTAATCGGACCAAATGGAGGAGGAAAAACCACCCTTGCAAGATGTATTCTTGGATTTTTAACTCCCACTAAAGGAAAGATATTTCTTTGGGGAGAAGAAATCAGAAATTTTAAAAATTGGCATAAAATAGGCTATGTACCTCAAAGAGCAGGAGACTTAATAGATTCCTTAACACCTCTTTCTGTTAAAGAGTTCCTTTTGCTTCCCTTTAAATGGTATAAAGTTTCTCTAAAACCTTCTTTATTAGATAAATTAACAGAAAAGTTTGGCATGAAAAATCTTCTTAATAAAAAAATCGGTGAACTATCCTATGGACAACTTCAAAGATCTTATATAGTAAGAGCACTCATTTTAGACCCAGAAATTTTGATACTCGATGAACCCTCTGTAGGATTAGATTTTTTTACTCAGGAAGTTTTTTACGAAACCTTAGGAGAATTTCATAAAAGGGGACTTACCATTATCCTAATAACTCACGAAACTTGGCTTTTAACTAAATGGGTTAATAAAGTTGCTTGTATTAATCAAAAACTTTATTTCCATGGAGATCACGAAAGCTTTTGTATTATGGCTAAAAAATTAGAATTCTTCCCAGAACATCATAAAATTGAACATACCCATTGGTAAGAATATGGAATTTTTTCTTGATTCTATAAATTTAATAAAATGGGGCCTTTTATCAGGAATGTTATTAGGACTATCTATTTCCTTTACTTCCCCTTTTCTTATTTTAAAAAGAAATGCCCTTTTCCCTCATGCCTTAACTCATATATACTTTTTGGCTGTAATTATTACTTCTTTAATTTTAAATAATTTGCCTTTTTTTCTTTCTTTTCCTTTTATAGTTATTTTTACCCTCCTTTTTACTTCCTTAATCTGGATTTTAAAAAAATACACCAAATTTTATGAAGATACTGCTACTTCTATTATTGCACATTTAGCTTTAGGATTAGCGTTGATAGTAGCTGCAAAAACTTACCAATATGATGCAAGAATCCTTTCTTATCTTTTTGGAAGTTTACTTGGCATCACTTATAAAGATTTTTTTGAAAGCTTAATAGTTTTTCTCTTTACTTTATTCTTGTTTTATAGATTTTATCCTTTATGGATAGCACAAATCACTGATAAAGAACTTCCAGGGCTTAATTTCAAATTAGCTAATTTTTCATTTTTAATCTTAATAACTTTGCAAATTATAATTGGAGTAAAATTAATGGGAATTTTATTGGTTTCGGTTTTATTCGTATTTTCAACTATTTTTGTTTTACAATTTATAAAAAGTTTTAAATTTTTAATAATAGTTATTTGTTTTTTGAATATTATTGGAATTTTAGGAGGAGCTTTAATATCTATTTTTTTTGATATTCCATTTTCTGGGGCAATAGTTATATTTATGAGCTTATATATTTTAATTTCTTTAATCAGAGGCTTTTTGAGATGAAACTTATTGATACCCACGCCCATTTAAATTTTTCAGATTTTTTTAAAAAGGATTTAGAAGAAGTAATAAAAAGGGCAAAAGAAAATGGAGTTATTCATGTTATAGTAATAGGAATAGATCTTACTACTAACAAAAGGGCTTTGGAATTGTCTAAACTTTATCCTGATTTTATAACACCTGCAATTGCCTTTCACACTCATGAAGTAAAAAAAATTAAAGACCAAGATTATAAGTTTTTAGAAGAAAATATAGAAAAAGTTTGCGCTATAGGAGAAACTGGTCTTGATTGGGTTAAAGAATATTCACCTAAGGAAGTCCAAATAGAGCATTTTCTGAGACATTTAGAATTGGCTAAAAAATATAATAAACCTGTAATTCTTCATTTAAGAGGAGATGACCTTTTTTGGGAAAAGGCTTTAAAAATTTTGAAAAATTATTCGGATTTAAAACTTCTTTTTCATTGTTATACCTCTAATAAATTTATTGCTTCTAAAATTCTTGATTTAGGTGGTTTTATTTCCATTCCAGGAGTTGTAACTTTTGAAAAGGCTGAAATTTTAAAAGAAGCTGTTAAATTTATTCCTAAGGATAGACTTATGTTAGAAACAGATAGCCCCTTTTTAACACCTCATCCCTTTAGAGGAAAAAGAAATGAACCGGCATTTTTAATCTATATAGCTCAAAAGGTTGCAGAAATTAAAAATATGGATTTAGAAGAGATTTCAGAAAAAACTACAGAAAATGCAATCAAATTTTTTAATTTAAAAATTTAAAAGGGGGTTAAAGTAATAGATGAAGTTAAAAAGAACTCACTATATAGGAGAACTTGACAATACTTTTATTGGCAAAGAAATCATAATTTCAGGTTGGGTTTTAAGAAGAAGGGATCACGGAGGAGTAATCTTTTTAGACGTAAGAGATAGAACTGGGCTTTTACAGGTAGTTTTTGAAGAAGGAATTGACCCTGAAATCCATAATTTAGCAGATTCTATAAGAATAGAGTATGTAATAAGTGTTAAGGGTTTAATAAGAAGAAGACCCCCTGGTATGGAAAATCCCAAAATACCTACAGGAGAAATAGAGCTTGTAGCAAAGGAAGTAGAAATTTTAAATATTTCTAAAACCCCTCCCTTTCCCATGGATGAAGATCTTTCTGAAATTTCAGAAGCAATTCGTTTAAAGTATCGATATTTAGAAATGAGAGCCTTAGATGGCTTAAAACCTTTTATTTTTAGACACAAAGTAAATCAAATTATTAGAGAATTTTTAAATAGTAAAGGTTTTTTAGAAATTGAAACTCCTTTCTTAACCAAAAGTACACCTGAGGGAGCAAGAGATTATTTAGTTCCAAGTAGACTTTACCCAGGGAAATTTTATGCCCTTCCCCAATCTCCTCAGCTTTTTAAACAGATTTTAATGGTAGCAGGGGTAGATAAATATTATCAAATAGTAAGATGCTTTAGAGACGAAGATTTAAGAGCAGACAGACAACCAGAATTTACTCAACTTGATATAGAAATGTCTTTTGTAGAAGAAAATGATGTAATGAGTACTGTTGAAGAGTTATTGGCTTATCTTTTTGAAAAAGCATTAAATATTACCTTAGAAACCCCTTTCCCAAGACTTTCCTATGAAACTGCTTTAAGAGATTATGGAACAGATAGACCAGATATCAGGTTTGATATGAAATTAGAAGACCTTTCCCATCTCTTTAGAGAGACTACTTTTAAAGTTTTTAGAGATGCTTTAGAGTCTGGTGGTATAATAAAGGGCTTAAAAGTTCCTGCTAATTTTTCCAGAAAAGAACTTGATGAGTTGACTAAATTTGCTCAAGAATTAGGTGCAAAAGGACTTGCCTGGATAAAATATAATAAAAATGCAAGCTCCTTTGAAGAAAAATGGAGTTCTCCTATTGTTAAATTTTTTGAAATTTCAATTTTAGAGAAACTTGAAGAAGTCTTTAATCCTTTAGAAGATCTTGCTACTTTCTTTTTTGTAGCAGATAAAGAAGATGTTGTAAATAGTGTATTATCAGAATTAAGAATTCACTTAGCTAAAAAAATAAATCTCGTTCCAGAAAATAAATTTAGTTTCGTTTGGATAATAGATTTTCCTCTTTTTGAATGGGACGAAGAGGAAAATCGTTTAGTTTCGGTACATCATCCTTTTACTCATCCTAAGGAAGAAGACATCCCTCTTCTTGATACTGATCCTTTGAAAGTAAAATCAAAAGCCTATGATATTGTCCTCAATGGAGTAGAAATAGGTGGGGGAAGTATCCGTATCCACAAAAGGGAACTCCAAGAAAAAATTTTCAAACTTTTAAATATACCCCTGGAAGAGGCTCAAGAAAAATTCGGGTTTTTACTTACTGCTTTAGAATATGGTGCTCCACCTCATGGAGGTATTGCTTTTGGACTTGATCGTTTAATTATGCTTATGCTTGGTAAAAAGAGTATAAGAGAAGTTATTCCCTTCCCAAAGACCCAAAGAGCTCAGTGTTTGCTTACAGGAGCTCCCTCAGAAGTAAAAATTGAACAAATTTTAGAATTGCATCTATTACCTGGTTGGAAAAAAGATAAAACTTAAGTAGAATGGAATTTTTTCTTGAAGCAGGACTTAAAGGTTTAAATAAATGGCTAAGATTTTTCGGTTACAAAACTCAAGTTTGTGAAAATAAAATTGATAAAGAAATAATACTCAAACATAAAGACAAAATTTTTCTTATAACCAGTCCTTCTACTGCAAAATTACTGGAAAAAGTAGGAGTCAAATATTTATTATTACCAAGAGAAAGCTTAAAAGCCCAATTAACTGTTCTTGTTCATAAATTAAATTTAAACACAGAACTAAAACTTAACTTATGCAGTATCTGTGGAGAAGAATTAATATCAGTTAAAAAAGAGGACTTTAAAGAGCTTATTCCACTTAAGGTTTACCAGTTTTATAATGAATTTAATTATTGTCCCAAATGTAAAAAACTTTATTGGGAAGGTGATCACATTAAAAGATTGAAAGAAAGATTGAAAAATCTTATTAAAGATTGAAAATGAATGAGGATTTGGAAAAATTAAATGAAGAAATCAAAAATTGTAAAAAATGTGATCTTTGGAAATTAAGAAATAATGCAGTTCCGGGAGAAGGTCCAGCTTCTGCAAAAATTATAATTATAGGTCAAGCTCCTGGTGTTCAGGAAGATAAAACTGGAAGGCCCTTTGTTGGGCCAGCTGGAAAATTTTTAAATTATCTTTTAGAGCTTGCTGGCCTAAAAAGAGAAGAAGTTTTTATAACCTCTCCCTTAAAATGTTTACCTCAACCCCCAATTAATAGAAAACCTAAAAAGAAAGAAATTGAAAGCTGTCTTCCTTGGTTAAAAAAACAAATAGAAATTATTAATCCCCAAAAATTTATTTTATTAGGTGAAGTAGCTTTTTCTGTATTTTTCCCAGATAAAAATTTAAAAGATTTTAGAGGAAAAAAGATAAAAAAAGAGGGTAAAGAATTTTTTATTACTTATCATCCAGCAGCAGGCTTAAGATTTCCAAAAATTAGAAAAATTTTAGAAGAGGATTTTAAAAAATTTAAGAACCTACTTACTTAGTTTTTTTAATAATAAATCTAAAATTTTTTCTGCATCACCTATAAGAGCTAAATTTGCCATTTTAACCAAAGGGGCTTCTTTATCAGTATTTATAGCAATTATATATTCTGAATTTTCCATTCCTACAGTATGTTGAAGAGCTCCTGAAATACCAAATCCAATATAAACTTTTGGTCTAACAATTACTCCACTAATCCCTATCATTCTTTCCTCTTCTACCCAACCTTCATAACATACCGGACGTGTTGCTCCAACTTCAGCGCCCAAAATTTCTGCAAGTTCAAAAAGTTTTTGAAAATTTTCTTTATTTTTTAAACCTCTACCTCCTGCAACTATTACTTTTGCTGTAGAAAGTTTAGTAGGTTTCTTCTTAAAAGGTGTAAAATTTCTTATTTTTAGTTTACTTTTCCAAACAAAATCTTTAGGAAAAACTATTTCTTTCATTAAAGGTTCTTCTATTCCATATTTAATACTAAAAGCTCCTAAGGATATAGTTGCCATAACAGGAGTACTTTTAGAAATAAGTTTAGCTATAATATTTTCTCCGTAAGTTGGTCTTGCCATTACAATTTGATTATCCTTCACCTCTAAACTATTTACATGAGCACAAAGACCTATATTTAAAGCACCTGCAATCCTTGGTGCTAAAGACATTCCTATTTTAGTTGCCGGAAAGAAAAATCCATAAGGTTGAGAAGATTCTATTATTTTAACAAGAACTTCGGCATAAAGATCTTCCCTAAAATCTTTTAATTCTTCATTTATTACAAACCATACTTCATCTGCTAAAGATTTTCTAATTTCCTCTAAATTTTTAATATCTTTTAAGGAATCTATTAAACAAACCAAGACAAGCTTTTTATTTAAAGTTTTCCCAATTTCTTTTAAAGGAGAAAGTATCTCTAAGCTTGAGGTATTTAATTCTCCTCTATAGATTTCTCCGTAAGCTACAATATTTCCTTTGGATAAATTTTCTAATTCCACTTTCTCGAGCATTTTTTAACCTCAAAGCCTGATTAATCCTTTTTCTTTAAAAATTTCTAACAATTTCTCTGCAAGTTCTTCAGGATTCCCTTCTAAAATAATTCCCTTAGCTTCCATTTTCTTTTCAGAAACTTCAACTACTTGAGTTGGCGAACCTTGAAGCCCCAATTTTTGGGGATCTAAATCTAAATCTTTTGCTTGCCAAACTAAAGGTTCTTTACTTTTAACTTCTATTAACTTTTTTAAAGAAGGAGGTCTTATATAATCAAAAGCTGTAGGAGAAATAGATACAACCAAAGGTGGCTCAACTTCAACCTCCTCTTCTCCGTAATCAATTTCTCTAATAGCTATCCATTTATTATTTTCCATAAAAAGATTTTTAACATTAGTAAGAGAGGGTATACCAAGCAAACTCGCTGTTTCTGGAGGAACTTGAGCTGTCTCTCCATCTATTGATTTAAGTCCCATTAAAACAAGAGAAAAAGGAGAAAGTTTTTTAATGGCTTTTGCTAAAACATAGCTTGTTGCAAGTGTATCCGATCCTGCAAAGGCTTTATCAGAAAGAAGTATCATCTGATCAGCACTTAGGGCGTAGGCATGTTTTAAAAGGGGAACTACATTGGGAGGACCCATGGAAATAACTATTACTTCAGTATTATAAGTATTTTTTAATCTTCCTGCCATCTCTAAAGCTGCTCTATCATTGGGATTTAAAATAAGTTCTAAACTTTCTCTTTTTAAAGTATGCGTTTCAGGATCAACTTTTATAGTTCCTGGTTTAGGAACACCTTTTATACATACTATTATCTTTTCCATTTTTAGAGCCTTATTTGTAATATTTGATAAGCTCTCTTGCTATTATATTTCTTTGTATTTCATTTGTTCCTTCGTAAATTTGGAGGCATTTTGCATCTCTAAAATATTTTTGGACAGGATAGTCTCTCATATATCCGAAACCACCCATCATTTGGATAGCCCTTTCGGTGATCCACATAGCAACGTCACTGGTAAAGCATTTTACTATAGAGGATATCCCTGTAATATCTTTAGCACCACTATCGATATATTTTGTGGCATTATAAACTAAAGCTCGTGCTGCTTCTAATTTAATAGCCATTTCAGCAAATGTATGACTTACTGCCTGAAAATTATAAATGGGCTGTCCAAATTGTATTCTTGAATTAGCATGTTTTAAAGAAATTTCCATAGCAGCTTGAGCTATTCCAAGAGCTTGAGCCCCTACTCCACATCTTCCAAAATCTAAGGTTCTTAAAGCAACTATAAATCCCATCCCTTCCTTCCCAAGAAGTCTATCTTTAGGAATTTTACAATCATTGAAAAAAAGTTCAGTAGTAACAGAAGCTCTTAATCCTAATTTTTTTTCTTTTTTCCCTACAGAAAAACCGGGATCGTTTTTTTCTACAATAAAGGCACTTGCACCTCTTGCCCCTTTTGCAGGATCAGTCATTGCAACCACAATATATATATCTGCAATGCCTCCATTTGTGATAAAATGTTTCATTCCGTTAAGTATGTAAAAATCACCTTCCTTTTTTGCTATAGTTTTTATAGCAAAGGCATCACTTCCTGCTTGAGGTTCTGTTAAGGCAAAGGCACAAACTTTCTTTCCTCTTGCTATTTCAGGAAGATATTTTTTCTTTTGCTCCTCATTTCCAAAAAGAATTATAGGATAACTTCCAAGAAAAGCTGCTGCATAAGTGGTAGTAACTCCTGCACAATAATAAGAAAGTTTTTCCACCGCAAGACACATTTCAAAACTTCCCCAACCTAACCCACCATATTCTTTGGGAATAATTATTCCAAAAAGATCTGCATCTGCTAAAGCTCTAATAGGTTTTTCATCAAAAACTTCTTCTTCATCCCATTTTAATGCATAAGGTTTTATATATTCTTCTCCAATCTGAGTAACTAAATCAACTAAAATTTTTTGTTCTTCAGAAAGAGAATATTTAATCATACCCTTTACTTTTTAAAATTTTTAAATATTTAAATAAAAAAGATTTAAAAAATTTTACTAAAAATTTTTAATAAAACAAGTCATGAATGTGAAAAGAGTTGTAGTTACAGGAATGGAAGTTATTACTCCTCTTGGGATAGGATTAAAAAGTTGTTGGGATAATTTAAAAAATGGTGTTTCTGGAATTAAGAAAATTAGTTTTTTTGACCCAAAAAACCATAAATGCCAAATTGCTGGTGAATGTAGAGATTTTAAAGCTGAAGATTTTTTAGATCCCAAGTTTATTAGAAGATATGATAGAATGTTTCATCTTTTCGTTTCTGTAGCACTTCTTACAGCTGAAAATTGGAATTTTAAAAAAAATTTGGTAAAAAATCCTTTTAGATTTTCAGTAATCGGGGCAAGTGCTTTGGGGGCTCCTTCAACCTTTGAAGAAATAATCTTACAATATTTAAATTTTGGTCCCAAAAAGGTTTCACCTATGGCTGTTATTAATTTATCAGCAAATACCGCAGCAGGAGAAGTAGCAAGAATTTTTAATGCTAAAGGTCCTCAATATTTTTTACAAGAAGCTTGTTCTGCTGGAACAAAAGCTTTAGGATTAGCTTATGAATTAATAAAAAATGATGTGATTGATATTGCATTTGTTATAGGAGCTGATTCAGGGATTAGACCTGCTGTAATGGCAAGTTTAGAAAATTTAGGAGCTATTGTAGATGCGAAATGGAATGAAATCCCAGAAAAAGCAAGTAGACCTTTTGATAAGTTACGAAGCGGATTTGTACCAGCAGAAGGTTCAGGTTGTGTTATTTTAGAGTCCTTAGAAAATGCTTTAGATAATGGAAGGACTCCACTTGCTGAAATAATAGGATTTGGAGCAACCTGTGATGCCTATCATCCCACCGCTCCTGAACCCTCAGCTCAAAGTATAATAAAATGTATAAAAATGGCTTTAAAATCTGCTCAAATTAAACCAGAAACCATAGATTATATAAATGCTCATGGAACAGGAACTCTTTTAAATGATGTTGCAGAAACAAATGCTATAAAAGAAGTTTTTGGAGAATATGCCTATAAGATCCCTATTTCAGCTAATAAATCAATGATAGGACATACTTGGGGAGCAGCAGGAATCATTGAAACTATTTTTTCTATAAAAACTATCTTAGAAGAAACTATTCCACCAACCATAAATTTAGAATACCCTGATCCAGAATGTGATCTTTATTATGTTCCTCAAAAGGCAATTAAGAAAAAAGTTAAAACTGTTTTAAAAAATTCCTTTGGTTTTGGAGGAATAAATGCGTGCTTAATATTAAAAGCTTGGGAAGGAGGTGAAAAATAATGTACACCTATGATGCAGACTATTTTAAAAAACTTTTTGAAAGAAATTTTCTTTATATCAGAACTTTTATGAGAAATGTAGAGAGATATAAAAATAAAATTGCTCTAATTGATGCAGAAAAAGATAAAAAATGGAGTTATGAAGCTTTAAATTCTGAGGTTAACAAACTTGCTCATGCTTTACTTGAAAGTGGAATAAAACCCGGAGAGGTGATAGTTTATCAATTAATGAATTTACCTGAATTTGCTTTTATTTATTTAGCTTCCCAAAAAATAGGAGCTATAAATTGTCCCATAAATTATAGACTTTCTCCAGGAGAGACTGCTTATATTTTAGACGATTCAAAACCTTATGTATTTATTTTCCAAGCTTCCTTAGGTGAAAAAGTTAAAAATGCCTTAGAAATAGCTCAACATAAACCGAAAGTATTAATATATATAGAAGATGGAAAATGTGATTTGGGAATTTCTTACACTGAGTTTATTAAAGATAAGCCCTTATCTGAACCACCTGAGCCTTCTTATGATGCATGGGCTGAAGTTACAAGACTTTACACCTCAGGAACAACAGGGAGACCTAAAGGAATCCCATTTAATAATGTTAATGAAGTATTAAGTTGTTTGGATGTAATTATTTATTTAGGATTAAATAAAGAAGATATTCTTTTCAATCTTTCTCCTTGGTTTCATAGAGGTGGTATCCATTTAGGTGGACCTGGTCCTGGTTTATTCTTAGGAGCTGCAATTGTGGCTATGAAAACCTTTTCTCCTAAGAGGGCTTTAGAAATCATAGAAAAATATAAAGTTACTTTTACTGTAGGAGTCCCAAGTATGTATAAACTATTAATAGAAGAACAGAAGAAATTTTCTTATAATATAAAATCTCTTAGGGGCGCTTTAAGTATGGGAGCTCCTCTTGATAGAAGTCTTTGTATAGAGATGAAAGAAATTTTAACACCTAATATTTTTAATGCCTATGGGACCTCAGAAACTTTTTTAAATACTTTACTTATACCGGAGGATTTACCTGAAAAAGCAGGAACTGCAGGAAGAAATATAACCTTTTTTGCTGATGTAAGAGTAGTAAAAATTTATCCAGATAAATTTGCAGAACCTGAAGAATTAGTAGAAAGAAATAATCAGGAAGTAGGAGAAGTAATTATGAGAAGTTTAACAGGACCTTATGATTACTATAATAAACCTCAAGAAAGGGCAAAAAGAGTTTATAAAGATTGGTTTTATTGTGGTGATCTGGCTACTTGGGATGAAGAGGGATATCTTACCATAGTTTCAAGAAAAGATGATATGATAATTGTGGGAGGTGAAAATATATATCCTGTACAAATTGAAGAAGCTATTCAAGAGCATCCTAAGGTGCTTCAATGTGCTGTTGTAGGTGTACCTGATGAATTGAGAGGACAAGCTATAGTTGCTTATGTGGTCAAAAAAGACGAATCTCTAACTTTAGAGGAACTTAAAGAATTTATTAGTAAACATCCTATGATTCCACCTCATAAAAGACCTCGCTATTGGGTATTTGTTGATGAACTTCCAATGACTGCAACAGGAAAAAAACAACACTATAAACTTAGAGAAAAGGTTTTAGAAGATCTTAAAAAGGGTCTTTTAATGCGCTAAAAAATAAAAAGGGGGTGGGGAATGAAAAGATTGATATTATTATTTTTAACCTCTTTTTTTTATAAAGTTTTTTTTGCCTTTTGTATAGAACAACAACCAGGGATAGGAATTAGATTAAGAGAAGAAACCTTGGATAATTATTTGTTTTTAAAAACTGCCCCTTTACTGTCTTTCTGGGATGATTCAAGTGTCTTAAGATTTAAAGTTAACCTATGGGATAAAATAAAAATAAACAATAGCACTTCAATCTACTTAAGATTAGTAACTGAACCAAGATACTATATAGGACCTCATGAGGTAACCCTTGACCATGCTCACAATCTTAAAAACTTTGATCAGGATGAAATTTTAATAGACAATTTTTATTTAGAAGTCAAAAAACCCTTTAATCTTCCTTTAGATTTAAAGATAGGAAGACAAGATTTTCTTGGAGAAGACATGTATGGAGAAGGCTTTTTAATTTTTGATGGAACCCCTGGAGATGGATCAAGGACCTTCTTTTTTAATGCTATAAGGGCAAGATGGTTTATACAAAAAAATCATACCTTAGATTTTGTATTTATTTCAAATCCCAAAACAGAAAGATATTTTCCTATTATTCATCCATCTTATAAAGATTTTACTTCCGAATATTTTATGCTTTATTACCATGGCAAAAAAAGACTCATTGCAACTGATGAAAAGGGATTTATGATTTATGGAAAAAGTAAGCTCTTTAAAAATTTAACCTTAGAACCTTACTATATTTTTAAGGAAGAAGAAAGTTGGGGATTTAATCCCAATTTACATTTACATACCTTTGGCATAAGAGGAGTTTTAAATTGGAAAGAATGGGGATTAAGAGGTGAAATTGCTACTCAAAATGGAAGATATTCAGGCACAAAAGATGTTTCAGGATTAGGGGGATATATTTATCTTAATAGGATTTTTAAAGAAATTCCTTTTTCTCCAAAGTTTGAAATAGGCTATGTTTATCTTTCTGGAGATAATCCTCATACTAAAAAAGATGAAGGTTGGAATCCTTTGTTTTCAAAGGGTGCATTTATAAATGAGTTATATAGTTATGTAATTTTAGTTGAAAACATTTTTAAGAATGGTCCCATGCCAGCATATTGGAGTAATTTAAGAAGTTTAGTTTTCAATCTTTATTTATCTCCCTACAAAGACCTTAAATTAAGACTTTCCTATCAAAAAATGTGGGCTGTAAGAACACCTTACTTTCCTTTAACTGCGGAGCAAATGACAATAGATCATGAAGCAGCACTTCTAAGATTTTTTTGGGGGGCAATGATTTCAGGAGAAGATAAAGATAGAGGACAGGGTTTTACCATTGAAGGAAGCTATAAGTTTAAACCTAATATCACAGGTCTTTTAAAGTATGAACACTTTGACCCGGGAGATTTTTATACTTCAAAGACAAGGGATGCTAAATTTTTAAGAATACAATTAGAGATGAAATTTTAATTTTTTATATTATTTAAAAACTTGGAGTAAAAAATGGAAAAAAAAGAAATTTCAAATTTATTAAGAGAGAATCCTAAGGAAATAGATAGTTTAATTTATAGAGCTGTTTTTGAGGACTCACAACTACTTAAAACCCTTCAAGAAGTTTTAAAAGATTTTAATTATAAAGGATCCTCTATTTATCCTCTTTATCATGAATTTTCCAAAAAATTTTTAGGTTTTACAGTTCCTGCAATCAATATAAGAGGAATGACCTATGACGTTGCAAGAGCAGTCTTTAAGGTAGCAAAAAGATTAAAAGTGGGGGCTTTCATTTTTGAAATTGCAAAATCTGAAATGGGTTATACTAAACAATCACCTTTAGAATATGCTACAGTCATTCTTTCAGCTGGTTTTAGGGAAAATTTTGACGGACCCATCTTTATTCAAGGAGACCACTTTCAATTTAATAGAAAATCTTACTTTACAGATCCGGAAAGAGAAAAAAATAACATTAAAAATCTTATAAGTGAAGCTATCTTTTCCCAATTTTATAACATTGACATTGATGCCTCAACCCTTGTTATTCTTGAAAAAGAAGATCTTAATGAACAACAAAGGCATAATTATGAAGTTACTGCTGAAATGGCTGAATTTATTAGAAGTATAGAACCAGAAGGAATAACTGTAAATCTGGGTGGAGAAATAGGAGAAATAGGAGGACATAATAGTACTCCTGAAGAACTACGAGCATTTATGCAAGGATTTAATAAAGTTTTTAAAGGAAAAATTGGAATTTCAAAAATAAGTGTTCAAACTGGAACTTCCCATGGAGGTATAGTTTTACCTGATGGAAAAATTGCTACTGTTAATCTTGATTTTAATACTTTAAAAACTTTATCTAAAATTGCCAGAGAGGAATTTGGACTTGCAGGAGCTGTTCAACATGGAGCATCTACTCTTCCAGAAGAATATTTCAGTCTCTTTCCAGAATCAGAATGTGTAGAAGTGCATCTGGCAACAGGTTTTCAAAATTTCCTTTATGATCACCCTGCCCTACCTTCTGAATTTAGAGAAAAAATATATAATTATCTTAAAAATCAATTTAAAAATGAATGGAAAGAAGATATGACAGAAGCTCAATTTATATATAAAACAAGAAAAAAGGGATTTGGAGCCTTTAAAAAAGATTGGTGGGATTTACCTTCTGAAGTTAAAGAAAAAATTTTATCTGACATGGAAAGTCTTTTTGAAAAAATATTTAAAGCTTTAAATGTAGTTAATACTTTAGAGATTGTAAAATCTAAAATATTTTAATTTTCTTTAAGAGTTCTATAAAAAGTTTAAACTCTCTTAAATGTTGAATTTTTAAATATTAAATGATATATTTCAATTTTATGAATGTTTTCAGGATAGAGGTTTCTTTTAAACCTTTCTTTAAAGATGCAATAGGAGCTAAGATAAAAAGAAAAATTAAACATCATTTAAATATTTCTTTAGAAGATCTTTATTTTATAAAAGTATATTTAGTTGAGGGAAATTTTTCTGAAGAAATTATTAGAATTTTTGCAGAATCTGCTCTTTGTGATCCTGTAATCCAAACTTATAGTATTAATGAGTACATATCTTTAAAGCTAAATTTTTCTTTTGATTGGGTTTTAGAGATTGGTTATCGCCCAGGAGTTACTGATAATGAAGGTAAAACTGCTGAAGAAGCTCTCAGTTACATTTTAGAAAGACCTTTAGATACTAATAAAGAAGGAGTTTATTTTGCACGTCAATTCTTGATAAAAGGAAATATTTCTAAAGATGATGTTGAAAGAATAGCAAGAGATCTTCTTGCTAACGAATTAATAGAAAGGTGGTTCATTCTTCATAGAGATGAGTTTTTAAAGAATGGACTTTCCTATTCTCTCCCAAGAGTAACGGAGTATTTTCCTCCAATAGTAGAAAAATTTTTACTCAGTAATTTTTCTGATGAGGAACTTATAAAATTATCCCAAGAAAGATTGCTTGCCCTTAATCTTAAAGAAATGAAAACTATACAAAAATTTTTTTCTGATCCTAAGTTTATAGAAATTAGAAAAAGTTATGGACTTGATTCTGCTATCACTGATGTAGAACTTGAAAGCATAGCTCAAACTTGGTCTGAACATTGTAAACATAAAATATTTAATGCCAAGATCTTTTATAAAGATTTAGACACTGGAGAAGAATTAGTTATAGATAGTTTATTTAAAACCTATATCAAAAAAGCTACTGAAGAAATTAGGAAAGAAAAGGGAGAAAAAGATTTTTGTCTTTCTGTTTTTGTTGATAATGCAGGTGTTATAAAACTTGATGAAAAATGGGCTTTAGCTTTTAAAGTAGAAACTCATAATAGTCCTTCTGCACTTGATCCCTATGGAGGTGCTTTAACAGGGATAGTAGGTGTAAATAGAGATCCCTTAGGAACTGGGAAGGGAGCAAAGCTTATTTTTAATACTGATGTATTTTGTTTTGCACCTCCTGATTGGGATAAAAAACTTCCGCCAAGGATTTTACATCCAAAAAGAATTTTTGAAGGAGTAAGAGAAGGAGTTGAACACGGAGGTAATCAAAGTGGTATTCCCACTATTAATGGTTCAATTGTTTTTGATCCAAGATATCTTGGCAAACCTTTAGTTTATTGTGGAACAGGAGGTCTTTTACCTCTATACATAAATAATGAACCCTCTTGGAAAAAAGGAGCTAAACCAGGAGATTTAGTAGTAATGATTGGTGGAAAAATTGGAAAAGATGGGATACATGGTGCTACTTTTTCTTCTGAAGCTTTACATGAAGGCTCCCCTGCAACAGCAGTACAAATCGGAGACCCTATAACTCAGAAAAAAATGGTTGATTTTTTAATGAAAGCAAGAGATGAAGGTTTATATAATTCTATTACTGATAATGGTGCAGGAGGGCTTTCTTCTTCTGTTGGAGAAATGGCAAAGGAATCAGGAGGAGCTGAAATAGACTTGTCTAAAGCACCTTTGAAATACCCCGGTCTTCGTCCTTGGGAAATTCTTCTTTCAGAAAGTCAAGAAAGAATGACTCTCGCAGTTCCTCCAGATAAAATAGAAAGATTTCTAAGCTTAGCAAAAAAAATGGATGTTTTGGCAACTGTTTTAGGAAAATTTACAAACTCTGGGTACTTTCATATTTTATATGAAGGAAAAACAGTAGGACTAATACCTTTAGATTTTCTTCATGAAGGAGTTCCTCAACTTGAATTATATGCTGAATGGAAGACACCATCTTATCCTACAAAACCGAATATAGAAATTCCTGAAGATTATGGAGAAATTCTAAAAAAAGTTTTAAAAGCCTATAATGTTTGTTCAAAAGAATACGTAGTAACTCAATACGATTATGAAGTGCAGGGTGGAAGTGTAATTAAGCCTCTTACAGGAATAAACAATGATGGTCCAAGTGATGCTGCAGTTTTGAGATATGACCTTGAAAGTGAAAGTGGAATTGTGATTGCCCATGGTATTTGTCCTAAATTTTCAGATTATGATACCTATTGGATGGCTGCAAATGCCATTGATGAAGGAATAAGAAATGCAGTTTGTGTAGGTGGAGACATTGAATATATGGCAGGTCTTGATAATTTCTGCTGGTGCGATCCTATCGAAAGTAAAAAAAATCCAGATGGAAAATATAAATTAGCCCAATTAGTAAGAGCTAATCAAGCTCTTTATGAATTTACTAAAATTTATGGAGTTCCCTGCATTTCAGGAAAAGATTCTATGAAAAATGATTACCTTATGTATTTAGGACTTAATCCTGAAAATGAAAATCCTTTTGGAATAGGGACTATTCTTCCTGATGGAAGTTTAAAAATTTCTGTACCCCCTACTCTTCTTTTCTCTGTGGTTGCTAAAATTCCTAAATATTATCTTGCCCAAACTATGGATGTTAAAAGAGCGGGAGATTTAGTATATATTCTTGGAATAACTAAAGATGAATTGGCAGGTTCAGAATATTTTAATCTTTTAGGAATAAAGGGTGGAAAAGTGCCTAAACCTGACCCATATCTCAATAAAAAAATCTATTTAAGATTAAGGGATGCTATTTATAACGGTCTTATTGAATCTGCTCATGATGTTTCTGATGGTGGTTTAGGAGTTACATTAGCTGAAAAAGCCTTTTCTGGAGGATATGGAATAATAGCTGATCTTTCTGCTATTTACTATGAAGGAGAATCTTTAAGGGATGACTTTATTCTTTTTTCTGAAAGTGCAGGAAGAATAGTTGTAACCGTAAGGAAAGAAAAAAGAAAAGATTTTGAAGCCCTTATGAAAGGTATTCCTTTCTCTTTAATAGGAGAAGTAATTGCAGATCCCTTTTTAATAATAAAGGGCCTTAATGGAAAGGTTATAATAAGAGAAAATATAAAGGAGTTAAAAAGGGTCTGGAAAGAACCTTTTAGTAATTGGTAAAAAGGAGAGAAATTATGAAAATAAGAATTTTTCAATATCCCTCAAAAAAAGCTGAAAGATATTTACAAAAAATTGTAAATAGAGTTGAAGAATTTCCTAAGAAAATAGAAAAGGAAGTAAAAAAAATAGGGGATAGAGTTAAAAGAGCGGGTGATAAAGCTTTAATTGAGTATACCTATAAATTTGATGGAGTTCTTTTAAATAAAGAAGATTTCAAGATAAGTAAAGAAGAAATTGAAAGAGCCTATAAAGAGATTTCACCTGAACTTTTTTCAGCCATAAAATTAGCTATAGAAAAGGTTAAAAAATTTCATTACCAAAACCTTCCTCAATCTTGGTTTATAGAGGATAAAGGTATTTTTTTAGGACAAATGGTAAAACCTGTAGAAAAAGCTGGTCTTTATATTCCTGGAGGAAAAGGAGGAGAGACCCCTCTTATTTCTACAGTGATTATGACTGCAGTCCCTGCTAAAATAGCAGGTGTAGAAAAAATTGTTATGGTCTCGCCACCAAGAAAGGATAAAACTTTGCATCCAGCTTTATTAGTTGCTGCTAATGAAGCAGGTGTTGATGAAATATATAAAGTAGGAGGTCCTTGGTCTATTTTTGCTTTAGCCTATGGAACTGAAACCTTGCCTAAGGTTGATATTATTTGTGGTCCAGGGAATATATATGTAACCACCGCCAAAAAAATTGTTTCCTCTTTTGTAGGAATAGACATAATTGCTGGCCCCAGTGAAGTATTAATTATTGCAGATAATACAGCAAATCCAGAATTTATCACCTATGATCTTCTTGCTCAAGCTGAACATGATCCTATGAGTCTTTCAATTCTTATAACTACTTCAAAAAAAATTGCTAAAGAAGTTAAAAATTTAATTCCTCAGGTTTTAGAAACGGGAATTAGAGGAGAAATAGCTAAATCTGCACTTTCAAAAAGGGGAAGTATAATAATAGTAAAGGATATAGAAACTGCTTTTTTATTAGCAAATCTCATTGCTCCTGAACACTTAGAAATTATGGTTAAAGACCCCTTAGATTATCTACCTTTAGTTAAAAATGCAGGTGCTGTTTTTCTTGGGACTTTTACTCCCGAAGCAATAGGAGATTATTTAGCAGGACCTAATCATGTATTACCAACCATGGGATTTGCAAGATTTACTTCCTCTCTATCTGCTGAAAAATTTCTTAAAAAGATAAATTTTCTTAAATATTCTCCCTCAGCTTTAAAAAACGAAGCTAAAGAGGTTATTTTACTTGCTGAAACAGAAAATCTTCCCTTTCATGCTGAAGCAGTTAAAATAAGGCTATAGGGGGGTAAAATGAAAGAATTTTGCAATTATTTGGAATTTACAGAAGAAATTATAGAAGATATTGATACTTCAGTTGAAAACTTAGGCCCCTGTAAAATTCCTTCACCTTTAAAACTAAAACCTCAATGTTTTGTTACAGATGATGCAAGAGTTACTTTAAGGGTAAATTATAATTATTTAAAAGAACAATTTTCAAAAAATAAAGAAATCCCTTCCTTAGAACTTGCAGGACCAAGACCTTTTATATATTTTGATCCCTCTAAGGTAAAAGTAGGAATTGTAACTTGTGGAGGGCTTTGTCCTGGGATTAATGATGTAATTCGTTCTATAGTAATGACCTTTTATTTTTCTTATGGAGTAAATAAAATAATAGGCTTTAAATATGGATTGCAAGGATTTATTCCTAAATATGGACATGAGATAATTGAGTTAAATCCCGAGGTAGTGAAAGATATTCATACTATGGGAGGAACTTTTCTTGGCACCTCTCGTGGACATCAATCAATTGAAGAAATCGTGGACACTCTTGAAAGAATGAATATTCAAATACTCATTATGATAGGAGGAGATGGGACTTTTAGAGCAGCTTATAAAATAAAAGAAGAAATATCAAAAAGAAATCTTAAAATTGCTGTAGTAGCTGTTCCTAAAACTATAGATAATGATATTTGGCTCGTTTCAAAAACTTTTGGTTTTGATACAGCTGTTGAACTTGCTTGTTATGCTATTAGATGCGCCCATACAGAGGCTATTGCAGTTCCTAACGGAATAGGTTTAGTAAAACTTATGGGAAGACATTCAGGTTTTATCGCTGCTGCTGCAACACTTGCAACTAAGGAAGTAAATTTTTGCTTAATTCCTGAAATGGATTTTGATTTAGAAGGAGAAAAGGGATTGCTTGCTGAATTAGAAAGAAGACTAAATAAAAGAAAACATGCTGTTATTGTAGTTGCAGAAGGAGCGGGACAAAAATATGTCCAAAAAGATCCTCCAGAATATGATGCTTCAGGAAATATAAAACTGGGAGATATCGGTAAATTTTTGAAAGATAAAATTACAGAATATTTTAAAAACAAAAATATAGATGTAGTGATAAGATATATTGATCCAAGTTATATTATAAGAAGTGTTCCTGCTAATGTTGAAGACAGAATTTATTGTGGATTTTTAGGACAATATGCAGTTCATGCTGCTATGGCTGGGAAAACAGGAATAATGATAAGTTATCTTAATGATCAGTTTGTTCATATTCCTATTAAAGAGGCCATAAAAAGAAGAAAACAAATTAACCTTAATAGCAGATTCTGGCTTTCTGTATTAGAATCAACTGGGCAAGGTTCATTAAAAAACGATTAAATTTTAAAAGGAGGATCTACTTTTATGAAAATTAAAAAATTTTTAATTTTCCTTGGATGGGGATTATTTTTTCTTTTATTTAGTCCCAATTTTTCTTTTTCTCTAATATCACCTGAAACCTATGAAGAAATTAAAAAAGATTTTACTCCTCTTTCTGCATTAATTATTGGTATAGAAGATAATAAAATAATTATAGACAAGGGGAAAGTTCAAGGTGTTAGGCCTAAAGATATATTTACAGTATATAAAAGAGGGAAAAAGATTGTTCATCCTGAAACTGAAAAAACCTTAGGTTTTCTTAAAGAGATAATCGGAAAAATTGAAATTACAGATGTAGAAGAAAATTTTGCCATAGGAAGAGTTATTTTTCAAAAAGAACCTTTCCCAGTTCCCACACCTATTGAAAGATTTACCGATTTAAAAATACTTATAATCTCTGAAAACCAAACCCCTGATGAAAATTTATTTTTAATCCTTAAAAATACTTTACCTGAATCAGCAGTTACTTTTAATCCCAATTTAAAATTAAGAGATCTAACTCCTCAATACCTTTTGTCTCAACAATATGATATAGTTTTTGTTGTGGAAGAGGATATAGTAAAAATATTTAATTACAATTTAGATTTGATAAGGTATTATGGAACCTTAAGCTATAAAAAAACTATAGCCCCTTCAACAGTTACAACTACTCAGAAAGCTTATAAACCCTCTACAGGAGTTTTTTCTATAAATCCTCCAACTATTTTAGGAAAAATGAAAGGAGAAGTATTTCAAGTAGAGTTTGCAGATATAGATAATGATGGTAGTCCTGAAATGATTTATTTTAACTCTCAAGGGCTTTTTATAGTAAGAATAAAAGGGGCTCTTTTGGCAAGTTATACTCCTAAGACTGGTAAAATTGTAAATTTCTCTATAGGACCATCTGGTTGGATAGCTTTAAATATATTTGATGAAAGTGTAGGTATGAGAAGCGAAATTTTAAGATATACTGAACAGGGATTAACTCCAGTAATTACCAATGTAAATTTAATTTTAAACTTTGTAGATTATACAGCAAGAGGTGTAAAGGATACTTTAATTGGACAAACTTTTGATTCAGAAAACTTTTTTGGAAAAGAAGTATATATTTTAAAAAGGGAAAATAATCAATTAATATATGCAACTCAACTAAAAGTTCCTTCAGATTATAAAAACATTGGAAGTGCTTTTGTTGATTTAGATGGAGATGGGAGTCCAGAAATAATCAATTATACTTCAGATGGAAAATTAGCGGTTTATAAAGATTCTAATATAGTTTGGATCTCTCCTTATCCTATAGCTAACCATTTTTATGAGATAAAACTTATTAAGGGTAAAAAAGGACAAGAAATGGTTAAGAAAATCGTTTATCCTCTTATAACACCGGTTATAGCTGACATAAATAAGGATGGCAAATTAGAAGTTCTTTTTGTTTCTACTAATTTTCCTTTGGAAACAGTGAAAGGTGATTTAAAATATGTTCCTTTAAATAGCGCCACTTCTCAAATTTTTGTTCTTGGTTTTGAAGGCACCTATTTTTTTAGAAATTTATGGGCTTCTCAAACGGGATTTATTACAGGTTTAGGGGTATTTGAAAATGGAATTTACTATACCTTAGTTAAAGGAAATTATCCAGGAAATGTAGAAAGCGAGCTTTACTTTAGTATTTTTTAAATTTAAGGTTTCTCCACAGTAACAACAGTATGAACATTTCCTCTTGGATGAAAATCTGCAACCACTTTAAGTTTTTTAGGTTGAAGTAAATTCCAAAGAGCATCAAAAATCTCATTAGTTGCTGCTTCATGAGAAATATAGCGATTTCTAAATTTATTTAACCAGAGTTTTAAAGATTTTAACTCCACAATTTTATTCTTGGGAATATAAGAAATTTTTATTATTGCAAAGTCTGGATATCCAGATCTTGGACAAAGACAAGTAAATTCAGGAAAGGTAATTTCAATCAAATAGTCTCTATCTGGATAGGGATTATCCCACGCCTCAAGTTGAGCCTCTTCTATGGCAATTTCTCCATACTTTTTCTCCATAAAATTTATTTTAACCAATTCTTTTTAATTTGACAATTTCAAAATAATAAACCTATCAATTTTTTAAATAAATTATAATCTAAATTAAATATTCTTGAGGAGGCTGGGATGAAATTACTTTTTATTATTTCCACTGGTGACCCAGAAACAATATATAATGCTATGAGACTTGCCAATGTTGCTGTAAAACTCACCTACATGTCCTATTGGGTGGATGGATGACCTTTATGAACTTGCAAAAGAAGCTGACAAAATTTTTACCTTTTAATTAACTCTCCTATTTTTATTTTAGTATTTAGATCTTTGTGCTAAAACTTGACCAATATAAAAAATTGGTTTATACTTTTTTTAAATTAAAAATTTTTAAAAGGAGGATAAATTATGCATAACGAGATGGAAAATGCTCTTAATGATCAGCTTAAATGGGAATTATATTCAGCCTATTTATATCTCTCTATGTCTGCTTATTTTGATAATATGGGCTTAGATGGATTTGCTCACTGGATGAAGGCACAAGCGGCTGAAGAAATTATGCATGCTATGAAGTTTTATAAATTTATCTTTGAAAGAGATGGAAGAGTTATTTTGCAAGAAATACCAGCTCCTCCAAAAGATTGGGAAAACCCTGAAGATGCCATTGCTTATGCTTACAAACATGAAAAGGAAGTCACTAACAAAATAAATAATCTTATGAATTTGGCAAAAAAACTTCAAGACTATGCTGCTGAAAATTTACTTCAGTGGTTTATAGAAGAGCAAGTTGAAGAAGAGGATTCATTTAAAAATTTATTAAATAAACTTAAGCTGATTAAAAATACCCCTCAAGCACTTTTTTATTTAGATAATGAATTGCGTCAGAGACCTCTTGACCTTAACTTGCTTATGACTCAGGTGTAAAGCTTAAAAATCTTGGTAAAAAGAAATTTGTCCCCTTTTTAAAAGATAAATTTTATCCACTGTTTCTTTTAAAAAGGTTTGATCATGAGAAACAATTAAACAGGTTTTAACATGATTTTTAAGAAAATATATTAATTTTTCTTTAGTTTCTTCGTCAAGCCCAGAGGAAGGCTCATCAAGAAGATAACAAATTGGATTCATAGCAAATACTGTTGCTAAAGCTATAATTTTCTTTTCCCCAGTTGAAAGTTTATATACAGGACGTTCAAGTAAATGTTCAATATTAAATAATTTGGCTATGTCTTTAACAATTTCTTTAACCTCATTTCTATCTCTACCTAAATTTAGAGGACCAAAGGCTATATCTTCCTTAACAGTAGGACAAAAAAGTTGAGAATCAGAGTCTTGAAATAGCAGACCTAACTTTTGCCTAACCTCTAAAAAATCTTTCTCCCCTTTTCTCTCTTTTCCAAAAATAAAAACTCTTCCTGAATTAGGTTTCAAAAAACCCATTATAATATAAAGAAGAGTTGTTTTCCCAGCTCCATTAGGACCTATAAGCCCTACCTTTTCTCCTAATCTTAATTCAAAATTTATATCAGTTAAAACTGAATAAGAATCATAACTAAAACTAATATTTTCAAGTTTAATAATGGATTTCTCCATATTTTATTTATACAAACCCCAAATATAAATAAAAATGATAACTAAACCTATACCTATACCAAAAGCTAAATCTATTTTTCTAAGCTTGAAATGTTCAAATAAAGGGAAAAAGCCTTTAAACCCCCTTGCAAGCATAGCTTTATAAATTTCTTCAGATCTTTCAAAACTTTTTATTAATAAGGCAGAAACTATATAAGCATAAGTTTTATAAGTATGTAAATCTGTTTTTGGTCTAAATCCACGAGCTAAAACTGCTCTTTTGATTTTTGTATATTCTTCATGTACTACGCTAATATACCTATAAAAGAGAAAAAATATAGTGACCAATTTAGAAGGTAATCTTAGATGTAACATTGCATGAGCAATAGAAAAAATAGTTGAAGTAGATAAAAGTGCAATAGTTGCTAAAATTATTGCATTACATTTTATAGTAATAGAAAGGGCATATTTTATTCCTTCATAACTTATTTTAAAAGATCCAAATTCAATATAAGGATTACTTTTGTAGCTTAAAGGAATAAATATCCATATAAAAAGGATGAAAAAATTTGCTCCTACTAAACGATTTAAAAGGTTTTTAAAATTAAGCTTAGCTATAAGAATAAAAAAAAGAGAAAGCATAAAATAAAGAGAAGGAATTAGGATTCCTTTTGAGATAGCACATAGTATAGCAAAAGTTAAAAAGACTGATATCTTTATTCTGGGATCAAGTTTATGTAAAAAAGAGTCTCCTTCTGCAAACACTTCAAGATGCATTTATATTAAAAAAACCCTATTTTTTTCTAAATTTTAAAATTGTAACCATTCCCCATATACCAAAAATATAACCTATTCCACCAATAATATCATGAAGTTTTGCTCTATCCATATCTTTTTTAACTTCCATCAGTAAATTTTTTATTCCTTCAGTTTCAGGCTTTATGGTTTCTTTTAAAGCCTCACTTACAGCCTCTTTTATAGCTATTTTTATTTCCTCATTAGTCAATTTTAGATGGTGGGGGGTTTCTTCAGTTTTTGGTGTTTCAATTTTAGATTCTAATGATTTAGACGCTTGAGGATTTTTTAATCCCTCTACTTTACATTCAGCAAGATGTCCTTCTCCAGCGATTACTTTAATTTTAATAGAACCCTTTTCTTTTGTAGTAAAACTAAATTTTCCCTTTTCATCAGTTGTCATATCTAAAATTTTTACACCTTTATCACTATAAACTTCTACTTTACATTTTATACAGGGAGAACCATCTGCAAAATAGGCTTCACCTATTATTTGGTCTCCTTCTCTGTAGGCAAAAGTATTTATTTTGTGCGTAAATCCCATTTTAGTAAAAAAAACCAAAAAGAACGTTAATAAAATTAAGATTCTCATAGAACTACCTCCGGTTTAACTTTTAATAAATAAACTACAATAAAACTTGTAATAAATCCTTCTATAATAGCAATAGGAAAATGAGCTCCTAATAAAGTAATAATAGCAGGAATAAAACTTTTCTCAGTAAAATAAAGTGCCAAACCAATTAAAATTGCTGAAAAAATAATAGATAAAAATCCCACTAAAAAACTTGCTATAAAAGTTAAAGAAATTTTATCTTTCTGAAGGAACTTTCTAAATATATATCCAAGTATTACAGGAGGGAAAGCCATAGCAAAAGTATTTACTCCTAAGGTAGTAATTCCTCCAAACTGAAAAAGTAGTGCCTGAAGCAAAAGTCCTAAAAATATAGCAGGAAAGGTTGCCCATCCAAGAAGTAGCCCTATTATACCATTAAGAACAAGATGGGCAGAGGTAGGACCTATAGGAATATGAATTAAAGAGGCAACAAAAAAAGCACTTGAAAGAACTGCAATTTCAGGAATTTTTTTGGTTTTTAAATTTTTTAATCCTAAGATAAGACCAGAAAGTGAAAGAAGGCTTCCTGTTAAAAGAACAGGAGGAGAAAGAACTCCTTCAGAAATATGCATAGTTTATTTAACCTCCTTTGGTTTAGGATAAGCTTTTACCCAAATAACTGCATCAAGCTCAAGAGGATATTCTTTTCCATCAGCACCTTTAATTTTACCTCCCTCACCAATAGCAGAAAAACCCCACCATCCAGCCCAGGGAATGGTATACTCAAAATATCCATTTTCGTCGGTTTTAACAACTTGAGTAATAAAAGATTCATAAGGAGCTTTCAAATTTTTAGTATTTAAATATTCTACTTCTACTTCTATATTACTTGCAGGCTCTCCATTAATTAAAACTTTTCCTTTAAAGGTATTACCTTCCCAAAGAGCAAAAGGCTTAATTAAAGGGATAATCTCAGCTTTAAACCCTATTGGTTCATCCCATCCCTCTTCCATTCCTAAAGCTTGTATTATAACTTTAGTGATTTGTTTAATATATTTTTTTTCTGAAGGCTCAAAATAAGGTTCAGGGTCTACATATACCTGATAGACCCCAGGCTTAGTAATTTTTAAAGTAGTTTTATACATGGACACTCTATTGGAACTTCCCTTCATAGAGGGAATCAAGACCCTTTCCCAATTAAGATTTATTTTTTCTCCCCTCACTAAAACTCCACTATCTAAAATCTTAAACTCCATATTTGGTCCACCTTCCATAGGATGAGTAAATCTTGCTTCTAATTTTACTTCCCTTTTTGCTCCTTCTATATTATCTGTATCAGGCAAAAGAACTAAAAAATGAGCTTTAGCTGAAGAAGTAAAGCTTAATAATATTAAAGGAAATAAAATAATACTTTTTAATAATTTTTTCATAATGATCCTCCTTTTTTAAAATTTTTATTTTGTTTATCTTTAAAAATTCTTCTATGAAATTATAAATTTGTCAAGACAATTTTTTATTTTAAAGAATTTTTTTATGAAGTGGACAAAATTATTGACGAAAAAACGCCCCCGGTGGGATTCGAACCCACGACCTCGAGATTAGGAATCTCGCGCTCTATCCTACTGAGCTACAGGGGCTGATTAAAAAAATTTTAACTAAAATTCTAATTTTTACAACTATAAAAATTAAAATCTTGTTTACACTTTATTTTGAATTAAAATTTAAAATATTTTAAAATTTTTTTATAGGGTAAAACTTATGGATTATCCTTATCTTTCTTTAAAAACAACTCACATTGGAAGTTTACCCTTGGAAGATCCTGAAAAAGCGGTTGATCTTATTTTAGATTTTGTTGATATTCCTGCTTGGCCTCAATTATCTAAATTACAAAACGAAAGCATGCTTATACAGTTTAATGAAGGGCTTCCTGGATTTGAAAGAGAAAAGGAAATAATCGATACTACCTCTTCTAATTTTGAAGAAGAATTAATAAAGTTTTATGAACTTTATTTTGAAATAATAGAGAGAAAAAATCTTGATTTACTTAAAAATTTTTCTCTTTCAGAAGATTATGCTAAGGGATTTAAAACCTTTTTAAAAAAAATCCAAAATTTAAATCTTCCTATAGTGAAAGGACAAATTACAGGACCTTTTACTTTAGCTACTTCATTAAAAACAGAAACTAAAGAAATTTCAATTTTTAGAGATGACTTGAAAGATTTAATAACAAAATTTTTAACCTTAAAAGCCCTCTCTCAGGGCTTAGAATTAAAAAAATTTTCTCCAATAGTAATTATTTTTCTTGATGAACCTGGTTTATCAGGCTTTGGATCTTCATCTTTTATCACTCTTTCTAAAGACTCAATTCTTTCTATTTTAAATGAGATAATAGAAATTTTGGCAAGTTTTGAAATAATTACAGGAATCCATATTTGTGCAAATACTTCTTGGGATATAATTTTAGAATCAAAAATCAATATTATAAGCTTTGACAGTTTTAATTTTTACGATAAATTAATTATCTATAAAAATTTTTTAAAAAATTTTTTAAGGGACGAAAACAAATATTTAGCATGGGGGGTGATTCCTACAAATAGTGAAATATTAGAAAATATTAGTTTAGAAGAAATTATTCGTAAATTTAGATCTCAATTAAGTGATCTCAGTTCTACTTTAAATATTTCTAAAGAGGAAGTTTTAAGAAAAAGTCTTTTTACTCCGTCTTGTGGTCTCGGTAGCCTTTCTGAATCTTTATCTATTAAGGCTCTTGAACTTTTAAAAAATTTTAAAAGTTTTATAATAAAGGAGTAAAAATATGGCTATCCGTGCTTATATTTTAATTAATACCCAAATTGGACAAACCCAAAAAGTGGTAGAGGAATTAAAAAAATTACCCGAAGTAAAAAAAATTGATATAATTATGGGACCCTATGACATAATAGTAGAGGTTGAAGTTTCTACATATGAAGATCTTTCTCACATCCTTCTTAATCAAATACAAAATATCTCTGCTATTAACCATACTATGACCTGCCCGGTGGTAGAGTAAAAATTGAGCCAAAACATTCTTCAAGAAAAAGTTTTAGTTTTAAATAAATATTATCAAGCTATACAAATTACTACAGTACAAAAAGCTATTTGCCATTTAGTGAAAGGAACTGCGAAAGTAATTACTACTCAATGGACTATTCATGATTTAGATGAATGGATAAAAATAACTAAATTTCATGAAAATGGAAATAGTAGAATAATAAGAAGCCCTTCTATTTCTATTTTGGTTCCCGATGCAATCTATTTACCCTATTATGAAAGTCTTCCGAAAGTAGATGTAGTTTTTTCAAGACAAAATTTATTATTACGAGATAAATATACCTGTCAATATTGTGGTAAACTTCTTAAGAATCCAAAAGAAAGAACCATAGACCATGTAATTCCTAAAAGCCGAGGTGGAAAAACTGTATGGACAAATGTAGTTCTTTGTTGTAAAAAATGTAATTTAAAAAAGGGAGATAGAACACCAGAAGAAGCAGGCTTAAAACTTCTCAAACAACCAAAACCTCCTAAATGGCAAGCTCTTATTTTAGAAGAATTCCCTAAACATAAAAAGGAAGTTTGGAAAGTCTTCTTAGATTTTGCAGGAATTTTTGAATAAAAAATCTAAAACTTTTTAATCTTGTTGAGATTTAATAATTTTAACAGCTTCAAGAATCAATTTTTTTGCCTTAAAAGGAATTTTTTCTGGAACATAGATTTGAAAATCTATTAAAAGATCTCCTCTTTTACCATCTTTAAGGAAGGGTCCTCTGCCTTTTATTACTATAGGAGAACCATTAGTGAAAAGCTTTGAAGGAATACTTTCTTTTCCTTCTAAAGTATAAATAGTTATTTCTTCTTTTAATATTATTTCCCAAAAGGGAATTTTACATTTATATATTAAATTATTATTTTCTAAAGAAAAATAAGGATGAGAAACAACAGAGATTTCTAAATATAGGTCATAAGGAGAATCTATTCTTTCTTTGGGAATAAAAATAATATCTCCTTCTTTTAGTCCTAAAGGGATATCTATATAAACCTCTTTCTGGATCCTTAATTTCCCTTTTCCTTTACAATTTTCGCAGTTTTCTGTAAATAAAAACCTTTGCCCTTTACAGTAAGGACAATTAAGATAAGTAGGGATATTTCTTCTTTCATCTCTTATTTCTATAGATCCAGATCCTTTACAAAATCCACATGTTTTAGTTAAGCCATCTTTCCTTTTTCCTGTCCCATTACAAGAAGGACAGATTATTTCTTCCCCAAAAACTTTTATTTTCTTTTTTCCTCCTAAGGCTATTTCTTCAACTGTTAATTCAAGCACTGAAAAGAGATAATTTCCTGTTAAAGGACATTTATTAACTACTTCTATTTTATGTTTTTCCTTAAAATTTTCTAAAACCTCTTGATACCAATTAAGTAAAATTAAAAATTTTTCCCTATTTCCTCCTTTGTCAGGATGTAGTTTTTTTGCCTGTTCTCTAAAATATTGTTTAATTTCTTCAAAAGAAGAGAAATTCAAATTAATCTGGGACATTTTTAATCCTTCTTTCTATAAAAAGTTGTTTTTCCTATTAGTTTTTTTTCCATATCCGAAAAAGTTACAGTTGGAACTTCTGTTGCTCCAAGAAGTAAATAGCCTCCAGGATTAAGCAATTTCCATAGATCTATTAAAACCCTCTTTTTAACTTCTTCAGAAAAATAAATTAACACATAACGACATAAAATAAGATCAAATTTTTCTGATAATCTCATTGAACTTTCTAATAAATTTAATCTCTGAAATTTTACCAATTTTTTTACCTTTTCATCAATATACCAATGAGAGCCATCTTGTTTAAAATATTTTATCAAATAAGTAACGGGTAACCCTCTGTTTATTTCAATCTGATTATAAACTCCCTTTTCAGCTTTCTCTAAACACTTTCGAGATATATCAGTTGCTAATATAGTAATTTTATAAGTTTGCAAAAAACGTGGAAAATGTTCAAGTAAAAGCATTGCTATACTATAAGGTTCTTGCCCAGTTGAACAGGCTGCTGACCAGATATTTATTTTTCTTTCAACTTCTCTTTTTTTAAATAATTCAGGGAAAACATGAGTTCTAAGTGCTTCAAAAGGGTGATAATCTCTGAAGAAATAGGTTTCATTAGTAGTTAAGGCGTCTATAATTTCATTTAATAATTTCGAATCAACTCCCTTTTTTATTATAGATTGATAAAGTTCATTAATATCTTTATATCCTAAAGATAAAGCAAGTTCATTTAATCTACTCTCAATTAGATATTCTTTTCCTGTAGTATAAGAAATTCCTGATAATCTTTCTAAAAGGGCTGTAAAAAATTCAAAAATTTTTTCATCCATTTTTAATTAAACTCCAAAAAGCTCCTTTAATCTTTCAGAAATCTTAAAAAGATTAATAACCTCATCTGCTAAACCTTCTTCAATTACTGCTTTAGGCATACCAAACACAACTGAGCTTTCTGCGTCTTGTGCTAAAACTACTCCTCCTTTTTCTTTTATTTTTTTTGCTCCCTCCTTTCCATCGCTTCCCATACCTGTTAAAATTAAAACCAAAGTTTTGCCATTATAAACTTCTGCTAAAGATTCAAAAAGTTCATCTACAGAGGGTCTACAAAAATTACGAGGAGGTCCTTGATGTAATTTTATTTTAACAAAAGCATTCTCTTTTTTAACTCTCATATGATAATCACCAGGAGCAATATAGACTATTCCATCTCTTACGATTTCACCTTCCTCTGCTTCCTTGACTCTTATTCTTGAAATTGAGTCAAGTCTTTCTGCTAATTGTTTAGTAAAAAGAGGGGGCATATGTTGAACAATTAAAATAGGAGCTGGAAAATTAGGCGGAAGTTCAGGAATTATTTTAAGAAGAGTTTGAGGTCCCCCTGTTGAAACCCCTATCCCACAAGCTTTATAAATTCCCTTTTTTATTTTAGGAACAACGTAAGAAGGTCTATAAATTGATTTTATCTTTTCTAAAGGTGTTACACTTTTTATTTTAGGTATAAGATCTTGTTCGATTTTTTTTATACTTTCCCAAAAGGACTTACTTGAGGGCTTAGGAACAAAATCATAGGCTCCCAAAGTTAAACATTCAATTGTTATTTTGGCACCTTCTTGAGTAAGTGAAGAAAACATAATAATTTTTGTTTGAGGTATTTCTTTTCTTAAAATTTTTAAAGCTGTAATTCCGTCCATCTCAGGCATTTCTATATCAAGGATGATTACATCTGGTTTTAAAATTTTTGCTTTTTCTACAGCCTCTTTACCAGTTTTTGCAGTGTCAATTACTTCTATTTCTGGATCATTTTTCAAAATATCTGTGATTAATTTTCTCATTATAGGTGAATCTTCGACTACAAGAACCTTTATTTTTTTGTCCATTTTTTAAAAAGCCTCTAAAAGATGTTTGACTTTTACTTCTAACATTTCTTTATCAAAAGGTTTCATAAGATACTCATTGGCTCCAGCCATAATAGCTTCAATTACACTTTTTTGCTGATTTTCAGTAGTTACCATCATAACTTTAATATCTGCCCACTTGGGATTGGAACGAAGCTTTAATAAAAATTCGTATCCATTCATAACTGGCATATGCCAATCAAGTAAAATTAGTTTTATATCAGGATTTTCTTCCAAAATTTTTAAAGCTTTCTCTCCATTTTCCGCTTCCAAAACTTCAAAACCCAACTCTTCTAAATATTTTCTTTCTATCTCTCTTATTGCTTTTGAATCATCAACTACTAAAATTTTATACATACTATCCCTCTTTTTTTAAAAGCTGTCCGGGTAAAATCTCTCCCATGTTTATACTAATTTTGGTAGGAATTTTGTATAATAAAAAGAGATTTTCTAAACTTTTTATCTCCTTTTTTGCAAATTCAAAAGATTCTCTATTAGCAAAATAAAGGTCTATAAATACTTCATTCCCCATGTAACTTAGGAAACATTCCATCAATCCTAAGTATTCAAAAAACATTTTAAAATAAAAAAGTTTAATTTTACCTTGTTCTTCCTTAGGCTCCCCTAATTCTAAAAACCCCCAAGATCTTTCATCACTAAAAACAAAAGGAATTACTATCTTTTCGTCTTTATAAAAAATGTTTAAAGATTTTATTTTCTCTCCAAACAAATCTTTTAATTCCTTATCAATAGTTTCTTTCTTTTCTTTATTTGTTACTCCTGTTAAATCTTTAATTAATGTAGCTAAAAGATTAAAATCTTTTTGGAAACCTTCTTTATTAATAGATTTTTCAGCAAGTTTTGCATTTATTAAATACAAAAATTTAAGTTCTTCTGCCTCTTTTTCTGGAGAAATAATTTGAAGAATAATAGGATTACCTGTTTTTGCTACTCTTACCTTTAAAACTTCTCCTATAGCAAAATTTTCTGAGGTAAGAGTACCTCCAATTCTTGCTTGAAATTTTTCTCCTCCCAACTCTAAATAAAGGGTTTTTCCTTCAATATTAAGCACTCTTATTAACAATTCTCTCCCAGGTCGCGTAAAAAGGGACCATAAATTTTCAGGAAGATAAATAATAGGTGCTGGGGCTGTAATTTGCATAATTTTTTATTTTTTTAAAATTTTTTCTTCGATGATAAAACTAATTCTACCTCAGCTTCAGAAATACCTAATTTTTTAGCAATTTCCTTAAAAGAATATCCTTGCTGAGCTAATAAATGAATCTCCTTTTTTAAATCCCCTTCAGAACCTTTATTTGGAATCGCTCTTAATTTTTTAAGCTCTTCAACCAATTCTTGAGCTCTCTCAATACTTTCTTTAATATCTTCCCAAGGTAATTCAAAAACTTTCTTAAACCTTATATAAAAAAAAACAAAAGCTCCTATCATAATAATATCTATTATTAAAAGAAGGATTAAGAGGGCTTGCATATTTTTTACCTTTAACCTTTTAATATTACCCCTTCTAATCTTATCTTTTGGGGCAAAGGTTTTATGTTTTCTTTTTCAAACTCTTTTTTAATCTTTTCTTCTAAAGCTTCAATTTCTTTAGTATCTTTCCATATATCTGATGATACATTTTTTAGATAACTATAAAGTTTCTCTCTAAAATAAAGTTCTGCCTCTGCTAATTCTTTTGCTGAAGTACTGTTATCAAAATAAAGGGTCACATTTAAACTTAAAAACTCTTTTAAACCAATTGGAATTAAAAAATTTTTAAGTTCTAATTTATAAGGATATTGAACCTCTTTTTCTTCTTTTGAAATTACTATTTTAGAGAATTTTTTAATTGCTTCCCCTTCTGGAATTGAGACATTAGATTCAGAAAAAGAATTTAAACCCTTCTCTTTTTTAAACTCTCCTTTTATTAATCTTAAACCTATCCATACCCCCAAAATAATAGATATTATAATAAAAATACTTCCAAATATAAGAACCACATCTTTTGGTTTAAATTTTTTTGGTTCTTTTTCTGGTACTTCTTCTTTTTCTTCTTCAGGTTTTATTAATTTTTCTACTAAACCTTCAGCCTTTTCAAGAGTTATATCTATTTTTTCTTCGGTTTTTTCTTTTTTAGATTCCTTTTCTAAGGAAGTTTCTTTTGCTTTTACTTCTTCTTTAATCTCTTCTAATTCTTTTTTAATATCCTCTTCCAATTTAGTCTCCCAACACTTTTTCTAATTTTTCTTTTAAAGTCTCTGGAGTAAAAGGTTTTACAACATATTGATTAACTCCATATTTAATAGCTTCTATAACATTTTCTTTTTGTGCTTCAGCTGTAACCATAATAAACTTTATATCCTTTAATTCTTCATTACTACGGATAGCTTTAAGAAGCTCAATACCAGGCATTTTAGGCATATTCCAATCAGAAATTATTAAATCTACTTTTTGTTTTTTAAGGAGCTCAAGTGCTGTTGTTCCATCATCTGCTTCTAATATATCTTTAAATCCAAGTTGAAGAAGAATGTTTTTAATAATTTTTCTCATAGTTGCGAAATCATCTACTACTAAAATTTTAATATTCGTATTAAGTGCCATTCTTTATACCTCTTTAAATATTATTTATTCAAAAGGCTTCTAAGTTTTAAAATTGCTTTGTTGTGTATTTGAGAAATTCTACTTTCTGTATAATCAAGTATTTTTGCAATTTCCTTCATAGTTAAACCTTCATAATAATATAAAGCTAATACCAATCTTTCTTTTTCTGAAAGACAATCTAAAGCTTTTTCCAATTTTTCTTGTAGTTCCTTTAAAGCGTATTTTTCAAAAGGATCCTCTCTTTGATCTCCTGCTATAAAATTAAATATATCTTCTTCTTCTAATTCTGGAAATCTTTGCTTTAAATTTTCTATATCAATAAAAGTGATTCCTTTTATACTTTCTAAAAATTTATAGTATTCTTCTAAACTAAGCTCCATAAATTCTGCAATTTCCTCATCTTCTGGCATTCTACCCAATTCTTGATAAAGTTTTCTTAACCTTTCTTCAAAATCACTTATTTTACTCTTTACACTTCTTGGTATTATATCTAATTTCCTTATTTCATCAAGCATAGCTCCCTTAATTCTAAATTCTGCATAGGTTTTAAACTTTACATTTTTAGAAGGATCATACCTGTGATAAGCTTCTATAAGTCCTATAATTCCAGCAGAAATAAGGTCTTCTTTACTAATTACTGGCATCCCGTAATAAACATATCTATTTGCCCAATAATTAATTGTAGGTAAAAATTCTTCTATCAGTTTTTCCAAAGGCGGCTTTTCTAAAAAAATTTGATTCATTAATTTTTCTTTCATTTTTAACCTGTTGTTAATTTTTCTAAAAATTGTTCAAGCCCTTTTGTTTCTTGAGGATTAAATTTAAGTAATTTCAAAGCAATTTGTGTTAATTTTTTACTAATTTCATTTTCAGGACAAAGCTTTAAATAAGGAATTTGAGATTTTACAGCAGTTTTAACACATTCATCAAAAGGAAGTCCTCCTAAATAAGAAAGTTTAACCTCAGGTAAAAATCTTTCAATTACATATAAAAGTTGTTGATAAATCCTTTTACCTTCTATCTCATTTTTAATCATATTTACTACTAAATAATAATCTTTTATTCTATGATGTTTATATCCCACTTTTATAAGGGCATAGGCATCAGCTATTGAAGTTGGTTCAGGGGTACAGATTATAATTCTTTCTTCAGCAAGATACATAAAAAAAAGCACATTTTCTGAAATCCCTGCAGAACTATCAAAAAGTAAGTAATCGTATTTTTTAAATACTTCCTCCATTTGATCCTTTAAAATAAGTTTTTGATTAGAATTTAAGTTTGTTAATTCTACTACTCCTGAACTTGCAGGAATAAGATCAAAATTATATTCTGTAGGATAAACAATATCTTTTAAATTAAGCTCTCCATTAATTACATATCTTATATCATATTTAGGAGATATTCCCAACATTACATCTATGTTTGCAAGTCCAAGGTCTGCATCGAAAATAAGAACTTTTTGAGAATATTGGGAAAGAGCCAAAGCTAAGTTTATAACAAAACTTGTTTTGCCTACTCCACCTTTTCCACTAGCTATGGAAATACTTCTCATAAAACCTCCTTTTGATTAAAATTTAAAATACTTTTAAAAAGTATTTTCTTAATTATTTCTTCTTCTGCCTTCAAAATGTCTTCTGGCAATCTTTCTCCATTAGAAATAAAAGTAATTGGAGGTATTCTACTATCAAGAATCCATAAAAGGGGTAAGCTACTATAAACCTTATCCACAAAGGTAAGAACTATACCTTCCACTGGAAATTTTTCAATTTTTTCCCATTGTTTAAAAATATATTCATAATGTTCAGTTGCTCTTACAACCCATTGAAATCTTAAAAAGGGCATTTTTAAAATTAGTTCCTCTAAATCACTTATAAGCAATCTTTTTTCTAAACTTGGAGTATCTATTAGAATGAAATTATATTTAGGAAAAACTATTGCTATTTCTTTAAGTTCTTCAAGATCTAAAATCTCAAAATCAACTTCTAAAAGTTCTGCCAGTCTTTTAGTCTGAAAATGGCTACCTATTTTATAATTATCAAGGCTTATTACCAAAACCTTAGCTTCATATTTATACTTATACCAAGCTGCCAATTTAAAAACACTTGTAGTTTTTCCTGTTCCTGAATCTCCTATGAATACTTGATATTTAGAATGGGGAACAGTTCCTTTTTCTTTTAAGGCTTTTGAAACAAATTCTTCTAAATTAGGATTTGCTTTGCTTAGTTCTTTGGCTATAAAAGGAGGCACACCTTTTTCAATCAAATCTAAATAATTTGTATTTTCAGGCTGAGAATTTAAAACTTGATTAAGCATTTTTTTTATTTCACAAATCTCCCTTTTTAAATATTCTTTTAACTCACTATAGTTTTCTTCTGCATAAGTTTTAAAAACTTGTTGTCCTCTTTTTATCTTAATTTCTTCTTCTTCAATTGCTGCAGTTATTTCAAAAAGTGTTCCTTCTTCAGTTTTTATCTGTTCTGAAGCAAGAATAACTGCTTGTTCTCCAAATTCTTCTTTTACTTTACTTAAGGCTTCTAATATAGTTTTTCCTTTAAACTTTTTAATTCTCATTTCTTATTCCCTTACCAATCTGACAACTTCTAAAACCTCTATTTTTATTTCTGTTGGAATTTCTGCTTGAGAAATAACTGGTACATAAGCCAAAGTTCTTTCTATAAGTTTTCTTAGGTGCCTTCTTATTATAGGACTACATAAAATCGCAGGTATAATATTTTTTTGACCTGCCCTTTCTACAGCCTGAGTAAATGCAGTCACTATTTTACTTCCTATCTTGGGATCAATCATAAGAAATGTTCCCTGTTCAGTTCTTTGGAGAGATTTTTTAATGGTTTCTTCTATATCATCTCCCGTTAAAATTACAGGTAAAGTATGATCTTTTAAAACAGGTTTTATTATGTATCTTGATAGTTTTTGTCTTACATATTCTGTTAAAATTTCTGGATCTTTAATGGTTGCTCCATAATCCCCTATTGTTTCAAAAATGGTTATTAAATCTTTAAGAGGAATACCTTCTTTTATTAAATTCTGAAGCACCTTCTGAATAATAGTTAAATTAACATTGTTAAGGCACTCTTCTACTATTTTTGGATAATACTTGCTTAAAGTATCTATAATTCTCTGAACCTCTTGTTTAGTTAACAATTCGTCTGCATATTTCTTTATTATTTCAGAAAGATGAGTGGTAATTACTGTAGATAAGTTAACTACAGTAAAACCTGCTATTTCTGCTTCCTCTCTAAGTTCTTCACTTATAAAATAGGCATCCATCCCGAAAGTAGGCTCTTTGGTAGGTATTGCACCTTTAGGAGGAATTAGATCAGACCTTGAAGGTAAAGCCATTAAATAATTAGGCATAAGTTCTCCTTTTGCTACTTCAACACCTTTAATTAAAATAGAATATTCTCCAGGTTTTAAAGCTAAATTATCTCTTATATGAACAGGTGGAATCATTATACCAAGCTCTTGGGCTAAATGTTTTCTTAAATTTTTAATCCTTGCAAGCAAATCTCCTCCTTTTGTTTCATCTGCAAGATAAATTAGTCCATATCCCAATTCAATAGCTAAAAGTTCTACCGGTCTTATTTCCTCTATTTCAGGAGGTGGTGGAGGAGCTTTTTCTTCTAAAATTGCCTCTTTTGCTTTTTGAGCGGAATAGGAAAGATATCCTAAGGCAAAAATTAGAGCACTTAAAAGGAAGAAAGGTAAAAAGGGTAATCCTGGAACTAAAGAAAGAATAAAAACAACCCCACCTGCAAGCATTAAAACCTCTGGACGCCCAGCAAATTGGGTTGCTATGTCTCTTCCCATTCCTGCTTCTGCTGCAGCTCTACTTATTAAAATTCCAGCAGAGGTTGAAACAATAAGAGCAGGAATTTGAGAGACTAATCCGTCTCCTATAGTTAAGATAGTATAGGTTTTAGCTGAAGTTGCTAAATCTAAACCCCTTTGTAAAGTTCCTATTAATATACCGCCAATTATATTGATGCAGACAATGATAAGTCCTGCAATTGCCTCTCCTCTAATAAATTTAGAAGCACCATCCATAGCTCCGTAAAAATCTGCCTCTTTTGCTATTTCTTCTCTTCTTCTTTTAGCTTCATTTTCATCAATTAATCCTGCATTCAAATCTGCATCTATAGCCATCTGTTTGCCTGGCATAGCATCTAAGGTAAATCTTGCTGCTACCTCAGCAATTCTTTGAGCTCCTCTGGTAATAACTATGAAATTAATCAAAACCAAAATTAGAAATACTATAAAACCTACAACATAGTTTCCTCCTACTACAAATTCACCAAAGCTTTTTATAATATGCCCAGCTGCATGGGTTCCTTCATGCCCCCTCAAAAGAATTACTCTTGTGGTAGCTATATTCATAGAAAGTCTATATAAAGTAGTTATTAGAAGCAAGGCAGGAAATCCTGTAAAATCAAGCGTCTTGTTAACCTGCATAGTCATAATGAGAATAAGGATAGAAATTGAAAAATTAAGAGCTAAAGCAAGGTCTATAAGATAAGGAGGTAAAGGAAAAAGGATAATAGAAAGTAAAATAATAATTCCTATTATGGCGGAAATATTATAAAAATCGAAAAATCTCTTTAAAGTAATATCTCTTTCCATACCCTTTTACTCAATTTTACATATTTTCCTTAAAAATTGGCTCTTTAATTTTTCCCATTTTTTTCTTAAGCATATAAACATAAGCAAGAACTTTTGCTACAGCTTGATATAATTCTTCAGGTATAAACTCTCCTACTTCAACCTTTTCATAAAGTAGCTGAGCAAGTGGGGGGTCATGATATATGGGAATTTTATGCATTTCTGCAATTTCTCTAATTTTTTGAGCGAGAAAATTTTTACCTTTAGCTATTACTTGTGGAGAAACCATTTTACCTAATTCATATTTTAGTGCTACAGCATAATGGGTAGGGTTTGTAATTACCACATCTGCTTTGGGCACTTCTGCAAGCATTCTTCTACGTGCAATTTCTCTTTGTTTTTGCCTAATTCTTGCCTTAACCCAAGGATCTCCTTCTGTTTGTTTTAATTCTTCTTTCAATTCATGACGGGTGAGTTTAATTCTTCTTTCCACATCCCACCAGTTATAAACCCAGTCTAAAATCCCAAGAATAGCAAGAATAATAAAAAGCTTTGAAAAAAAGTCTTTCAGTAAAACTTTAAAATTGTATGCTAAATAGGGAACATCTACCCCAAAAAGTTTTAAAATATTTGGCATATATTTGCTAACAATCCAGTAGGTAACCCCTGCAATAATTAAGATTTTTAATAAAGCCTTTACTAATTCAAAAAGAGCTGTTAAAGAAAAGAGCCTTTTAAATCCTTCTACAGGATTAATTCTTTCAAATTTAAAACCAATAACTTCCTCTGCCCAAACCCCACCTCCTGTCTGAATAAGATAGACTATAATAGCAACTAAAGAGATAAGTAAAAAATAGGGTAGAAGGATCTTCAAAACAAAAAGGTAAATTGTTTTATTTAAACTTAAAAATGTAGCTAAATTTAAATCAAAATAATAGCTATTAAAAGCTTTATAAAAAACCAAATAGAATTGATGGAAAAATACATAACTAAGAAGTATAAAGGAAAAAAATCCCACACCTAAAATAGCAACTGAGGAAAGTTCTCTACTTTTAACAACCTGTCCTCTTTTCCTTGCTTCTTCACGCCTTCGCGGTGTAGGCTCTTCTGTTCTTTCCTGAAGAAGTTCTTCAGGCATTTTTTTACCTCAAAAAGAAAAATATAGATTTAAAATAATCAGTAAAACAGGGGTATATAATCCTTGGAAGAATAGCAAGCATAAGACCAAAAAATAAAATTCCAAGTCCTGTTATCAAAGGAAAGGCTACAAAAATAATGTTTATTTGAGGTATTAATCTTCCAATAACAGCCAAACTCACATAAATAAGCATCATAAAAACTAAAAGAGGTGCTAAAAATTTGATACTAAGCTCAAATATAAGTTTACTCTTTTTAAGAATAAAAATGCCAATTTCCTCTTTCAAAAGAAAGCTTCCGGGAGGTATCTTTTCAAAACTTTCATAAAGAAAATAAATTAATTGATGATGGAAATCAAAGCTAAAAAAGAGTAACAAAAAGATAATATACACAAATTGAGAAATAACAGGTATACTAAACCCAGATATAGGATCTATGGTTTGGGAGATGCCAAACCCCATTTGTATTCCTACAAGCTCTCCCCCTAACTGGATTCCTGCCAAAATAATTCTGAAAATTAAAGAAATAAGGAAAATGAAAATAAAATCTGAAACCAAAATTCTTACTACATTCACATCAGTAAGAGGAGGGAGTTTAAAGGTTAAAACCGGAGCTAAAATTAGGGCAAAAACTAAAGAAATAATAATTTTTAACTTAGTAGGAAAAAAGGTAACACCAAAAAGAGGAAAAAGAAGAAAAAGAAGAAAGGTTCTATAAAATATAAAAAAGAAAGTATAAATATTTTTTTCTAATATCTGTAGTATCTCCATGGCTATTTAACAAAGTTAGGTATGTTTAAAATTAAATTTTCTGTAAAGGTAATCAATTTTTTTAAGGTCCAGGGCAAAGTCAAGATAAATACTAAAACCATAGCAAGTATTTTGGGAACAAAGGTAAGTGTCATTTCCTGAATTTGGGTTACAGCTTGTAAAATACTTATAATTAAGCCAACTACCAAGGCAGTAAGAAGAAGAGGTCCTGAAAGAATTAGAGAAAGAATAACTGCTTCTTTAGCTAAATTTAAAACTGTAGTATCAGTCATTTTAGGCTCCCTTTAATAAAAACTTTTAACTAAAGATCCAACTAATAAATTCCAACCATCTACAAGGACGAAAAGAAGTAATTTTATAGGAAGAGATATCATCATAGGAGGTAACATTAAAATTCCCATAGATATAAGAACGCTGGATACGACCATATCTATAACTAAAAAAGGTATATAGAGTAAAAAGCCTATTTGAAAGGCTGTTTTAAGTTCACTTATCATAAATGCCGGAATAAGAGTAAAAATAGACACATCTTCAGGTGTTCTAGGACGTTCTTCATTTCTTAACTTTATAAATAAAGCCAGATCCTTTTCTCTTGTATTTTTAAACATAAATTCTTTAAAAGGTTTTGATGCTCTTTTAAACATTTCCTTTTCATCTATCTTTTTATTTAAATAAGGTACTAAAGCGGATTCATAAGCTTCTTTAAAAGCAGGAGCCATAATAAAGAAAGTTAAAAAGAGTGCTAAAGAAATTAAAACTTGATTAGGAGGTGTTTGTGCTGTTCCAATAGCATGTCTAAGAATAGAGAAGACTACAACTAATCTAGTAAAGGATGTAAGCATTAATAAAAGTGTCGGAGCTATAGCAAGGAGAGTAAGAAGAATTAAAATCTGTAAAATAGTAGAAAATTGCTCTGGAGATTGAACATTTTCAAAACCGATTTTAACAGTAGGAAGCATAACTGCATAAAAACTAAGCATCATCTTTAATCTCCCCTAAATAGGTAAATCCCTTATCTGAATATCCTAATAATATTTTTCGATTTTTAACCTCAATTAACAAAATTTGTGCCTTATAATTAATAGGTTTTATCTCAAGAATTTTTATATAATCAGATGTAAACTTTTTGACATTTAATTTTTTATAAAAATGAGCTCCTAAGGGTAAAAAACTTAATATTAAAAGGATAATTCCCAAACTTTGTAAATAATTAATCCAATCCATAACTTTTTAAGATCCTAATTTTTTAACTCTTTCTTGAGCACTGATAATTTCTGTGATTCTTACTCCAAATTTATCATTCACTACAACTACTTCTCCTTTAGCCATGAGCTTTCCATTAACATAAATTTCAACAGGTTCACCTGCAAATTTTTCAAGCTCAATAATGGAGCCTTGGTTGAGTTTCAAAAGATCTCTAATTAGCATCTTAGTTCTTCCGATTTCAGCAGAAATTTCAAGAGGTATATCAAGGATAAATTCCAATTCTGGATAAGTCCCAGTTCTTTGAGCTGGAGAAAGTTCTTCTAATTTGGCTGGCTGAGAAGATGGAGTTTCTTTTTTACTTAAAGCTGAAGTTTCCTTTGCTTGAGCTTCTTTTGCTTCTGCCTCCTTTGCTTGAGCTTCTTTAAGTGCTTCTTCCCACATAGCCATTAACTCGTCAGGACTCATATCTCCAGAATTTTCAGGATTTTCAGAACCTTCAGATTCTTCTTTAAGTTTTTTTTCTTCTTCTATTCCTTCTAAATTCTCTTTTGTTTCTTCAGGCATCAACTTTCCTCCTTTTTAATATTTTCTTCTTCAAGAGTTAAAAATTTTTGAACTTGTACAGCCATATGATTTTTAAATACACCTAATTTACCGAGTATTTTCGGAACACCTTCTATATAAACTTCTACAGGCTCATCTATCTTTTTATCTAAAACGATTACATCCCCTTCTTCAAGATTTAATAAATCTTCCAAAGTTATAGTAGTTTTTCCTAAAACAGCAGAAAGATTAACTTCGCTATTAAAAACATATCTTTCTAAAGATTTTCTCCAAGCCAAATCTATATATTCCTCAAATTGATAAGGAGAATATAACTTTTCTTTAACTGGCTGAAGAGTATTTAAAGAATAACAAAATAGAATTTTTCCACTTATAGCCTCAAGTTCTATATTGTAACCCATAACTATTACAGTTTCTTCAGGCATTAAGACTCTTGCAAATTGGGGATTAACTTCTCCTCTTATATATTTTGCTTTAACAGGTATTATATTTCTCCATGCTTTTTCTAATTCATTAAAAATAATATTGACTACTTTTTTAATAAGTTTTTGTTCAATGGGTGTAAATTCCCTACCCTCAACCCTTATATGTTTTCCTTCACCACCCAAGAATCTTTCTATAAACAAATAAGCTAAGGTTGCATCTATAACCAAAAGACTTTGACCTTTCAGAGGTTCTAATTTAAAAATATGAATGGATGTAGGAACAGGTATCCTATTTAAAAAGTCTTTAAACCTTTCCATATAAAGAGGAAGACTATGAATATCAACTGCTTCTCTTAAAATAGTTGAAATATGCATCCTTAAACTTCTTATTAATTGCTCACTTATTACTTCTAAGCCCGGAATTCTTAAACGAGTTGAGATAGTATAATTTCTAAAATCAAAGGGTTTAACCTCCCCTACATCTACTTTTTTCTCAGGTTCAGTTTCTATTTTTCCTTCAGCGAGTCCTGCAAGCAATGCATCTATTTCTTCTTGACTTAAGATTTTTTCTTCCATTCTTTACTCCACAATATATTGGGTTATATATATATTTGAAATAGCCTCCTCCCCTAAGGCAGAATTTATTTTCTGTAAAAGTTCAGTTTTTATTAAATCCTTTGCTTCGGGCTGTAATACATCTTCAGGAGTTTTTGTACTTAGGGTACTAATGATTACATCTTTAATTTTTGGCTCATTAATTTTGATTTCTTCTTCCATCTTTTTATCCTTAAGTTCTAAAGCAAGTCTAATCTGTATGTATCTCTTTCCAGTAGGATCAAAAAGATTAACTACAATAGGCTCCATACTATAAATAACCGTTTCTTTAGGACTCCTTTCTTTTTCTTTTTCTTTTCCCTTACCACCTTTAAAAGTTGAAAAAACAGCAATCACACTGCCTGCTAAAACTACTATCACTAAACCTATTACTAAAAATAACAAAAGCTTCTTTTTACTTACCTTTTTAACCTCCTTTTCTTGTTCCTCTGTTTTTGTCTCTTCAGCCATAAGCAAACCTCCTACTTTATTATTATTTATTCAAAATATATGCCTAATCATAAATTGTTAAAATTCAAGCCCTTTAAAAACATTATGTCATCTTTTTGACATTATTTGTCAAAAATTTATAATTAAGTTCTCTATATATTAAAAACTGTTTAAGAAGTAGTCCTTGGGAATATCCTGTAAGCCCCTTATTTCCTATTATTCTGTGACAGGGATAAACAAGAGGCAAAGGATTTTTTGAAAGAGCTAACCCTATAGCTCTATAAGCCTTTTTAAATCCTATCCTTTCTGAAAATTCTTTATAAGTTAAAATTTCTCCTATTTTAAGGGATTGAAGTTCTTTTAAAACCTTAATTTGGAAATTGGTTGCCCAAATTTTATGAGGAACTTTTATATAGTCTTCTTTGAAATTCCAATAATTAAGAAGGGAATAATAGAAATTTTTAACCCAATCTAATACTATAGATGAACTTAAGACTTTAATTTTAGGTTTTATATCGAAACTAAATTTAAATTGCAATTTTATTAATTCTCCTTCTTCATTCCAAGTAAGATGGAACTCAAAAGGAAATACATTAAAGACTGCCTCTTGAATTTTCATATAAATAATTATAATAGTCAGTATGAAAAAGGTTAAGATTGGAGAATGTGTTTTAGAGCTTGTTCAAGGAGATATTACTGAACAAGATACAGAAGCTATAGTAAATGCAGCTAATGAAAGGCTTATTCCTGGAGGTGGTGTTGACGGAGCAATTCATAGAAAAGGAGGTCCTTCAATTTTAGAGGAACTTAGAGCAAAATATACTTATTGCCCTACAGGACAAGCTGTTATAACAGGTGCAGGGAATCTTAAAGCTAAATATGTTATTCATGCAGTTGGTCCTATTTATAAAGATGGAAAAAGTGGAGAACCAGAATTATTAGCCAGTGCTTATAAAAACTCGCTTTTAAAGGCTTTAGAATATAATATAGATTCTATCTCTTTTCCAGCTTTAAGTACTGGTGCTTATGGTTATCCTCTTAAAGATGCTGCTCAAATTGCTCTAAAAACTGTTATAGATTTTTTAAAAGAAAATAAAAAGCCAAAACTTGTTCGCTTTGTTCTCTGGGGAGAAGAAAGTTATAAAACCTTTGAAGAGGTTTTAAATACTCTTTTATAAATTTAGCCTTTTGTTCCCTTTTTTGGTAAAGGAATATATTCTACTGTAGGTGTTCCTCTTACTGGTTGAGGGAAAAGTTTCATAAGCTGATATATTTCAACAGGCATTTCATTACTTACTGGTAATCCCAGTTTTTTTGCTTCTTCATAGGTAATTGGATAATCATGAGTAAAATAACCTTGAGATAAAATTTCAGCAATTTCCTCTATTTTTTCTGGTGGATATCTCTCATCAAGAATTATTTTTAAATTTTCTTTCATTTGTTTTAAAGCCATTTCAGCAATATCAGCTAAAATAAGAGTGCTATCATCAATATGCTCTGGTGGTTTTCTTTTAACTGCTCTCAAAATAGAGGCAGCAGGATATTCTCTTATTTGTGGATCAACTGGTCCAAGAACTGCATGCTCACCCATAACAATTTCATCGCAAGCAAGGGCAATTAAAGTGCCTCCACTCATGGCATAATGTGGAACAAAAGCAGTAACTTTAGCTGGATGTTTTTTAATTGCAAGGGCTATTTGAAGAGCTGCAAGAACAAGCCCTCCTGGTGTATGAAGAATTATATCTATAGGCACATCCTTATCAGTAAGACGAATTGCTCTTATTACTTCTTCTGAATCATTTATATCAATATATCTCATAATAGGAAATCCCAATAAACTCATAGTTTCCTGACGATGAACCAATAATATAACTCTTGAACCCCTTTTTCTCTCTATAGCTTCTATAGCTTTTTGTCTGGCAATTTCTAAAAATTTTTGTCTTAAAAAGGGCTGCATTGCTATAGCAATAAAAATAATCCAGAAAAGATCTCCAAATCCCATATTATTTTTCCCTCCCCCTACATTTCTTATCTTTTATCTATGTCAAAAAGGGAACCAAATATACAATATTCATCTAAATAAAATCTTCTTTTTTTACAAAAGATTCTGTAGGTTAATGCACCCACTAAAAATCCTCCTATATGAGCAAACCAAGCAACTCCACCAAATGAAGTAGGAAGGGCTAAAGAAAAAAGTCCACTATAAAATTGAATCAAAAACCAATAGCCTAAATATAAAAAGGCTGGAATTTCAAAAAAGATAGGAAAGAAAAATATAGGGAAGACAACTAAAATCCTTGCTAAAGGATACATCATAAAATAAGCACCCATCACAGCAGATATAGCTCCACTTGCTCCAACTACTGGGATCACAGAATTTTTATAAATTATAGCATGAGTTAAGGTTGCAAAAATTCCGCAAAGCAAATAAAATAAAAGGAATCTAAAGGGTCCCAATCTATCCTCTACATTATCTCCAAAAATCCATAAAGTCCACATATTTCCTATTATATGAAGCCATCCTCCATGAATAAATAAATGAGTAATTAAAGAAAGATATTTACGATAAGCTGGTTCTCCTATTAATGTTGAAAAATAATCATCAAAAAATCTTGCTGGAACAAATCCCCAATGTCTAAAAAAAATTTCTCTCTCTAAAGGAGATAAAGAAATTTCGTAAAAAAACACCATCACATTTATTAAAATTAGAATCCAGGTCATAATAGGCGGATTTCTTCTTGGGAGAATATCTTGAAGGGGTATCATCCGAGAGCTCCTATAAGTTCTCCTCTTACTTTTTTTCTAAATGCTTCGCTTTTTTCCACAAGCTTATCAAATTCTTCTTTTTGCAAAGGAATTTTCCCAAATTCATAAGGCTCTTTTTTAACTAAATTTTCTAAAGGCTCCTTTCCTTCTTCTAAAAAAATTTTGGCAAGTTCTAAAAAAATACCCCCCCTTTTTGAGAGGGCATAAAATTCAGCACTTCTTAAAGCATATCTATTTCCGTTAAAGCTAAGAGAAACCCCTTTATTTTCTTTAATTAAAGACAATGCCTGAGTATCAGTTATACTATCTCCAACATAAAATCCTTCTGAAAGAGGAATAGATAGCTCTTTGGAAATCCTTTCACAGGCTTTTGCTTTTTCGGAGCCTCCAAATGGATTTACCTCCCTCAAAAAAACTCCTATATCCATATTCCAAATTATATCAAAAAATATTTTTTCTAAATAGTCTAATGTTTTTAAAAGTTCTGACGGTAAATCTTCAGGTTTTTGCGCCTCCTTAGGTAGTTCTATAAGTGGCATATTAACTATTTCTTCATGAAATTTTTCTAAAATTTTAGCTTCAGAAGGTAAAAGTTTTACCTTATCTAAATCAACCTCTGTGCAAAAAACATTTTCCATAGGAAACTTTGTAACCTCGCAAAGTGCTTCTAAATAGGGCTTATAACTTGTACTTATTATAAAAGTAGGCAAAATCTTATTTAAATTAGGCAAAACCTCTGGGACTTCAAGTAAAAAGGCAAGGGTTTTTTTAGAAAATTCTCTTAAGCTTTTATTATTAGCCCCAAAAAGTTTTAAAAATGGTAAAATCAGTTTTAAAGTATCTCCAGCCTTGTATCCTTCTTTCTTTTTTATATCTGCAAGATAATCGTCAAATCTTGAAATTTGAGTGAAAAAGTAATCTCCCTTAGGAATAATAGCTTGAGAATATTCAAAGGCATTATCATTAAGAGTTAATGGTCCTTCGCAGTCAAGAGCTAAAAATGGCATAAATTTTGTTTATTTAAAACTGTACTTTGCAATTTTTAAAATTATAAGGTTAAATTTAAAGGAAGTCAAGGAAATTTAATAAAGAAGGAGGAAAATATGTTCAGTCCCTATTCAGCTTTTAAAAAACCAGTTATTGTTGAAAAGGAACTCCATAAAAAGGTAAAAGTTAAACCCATTTCCAATTTTGAATTTATGAAAACTGTTGAAACAGTTCCTCTTGGTTTTTCTGAGCTTCTTTCAGCTTCTATGTATTATCCTGTGTTTTTTTGGGGTATGGAAAGGGAATATTTTTCCTTTTGCAGTAATGGGAATTAATGGAAAAAATGTATATCTTAATGAAGAAGGGCATTTTAAAGTAGATTACATTCCAAAAAGTGTAATGGTTTATCC
>Ga0272445_1000113_pt1 | contig 80511 bp, 73 predicted proteins | sample YNPCB0031_FD_194404 | JGI IMG/M metagenome (GOLD analysis project Ga0272445, IMG submission 194404) | Hot spring sediment microbial communities from Yellowstone National Park, WY, United States - YNP-CB-003-1 | ecosystem: Environmental > Aquatic > Thermal springs > Hot (42-90C) > Sediment...
CTCCCATGGGGGCATGGATAAGGCTTCGTCATAACAGCAACTACAGTAACACCACTAATTGATCTAACAGGCTTCTTCACATATCCTACAGCATCTCTACATAGCTTTTCAGCCATAGCTTAACACTTCAACCCCCAGTAACTTAAACACTCTAGGATTTAAGCTATACTATTAGCACCATGTATATGGCTAGAGCAGGATAAATACTGAATATGTTAGAGCTAGATTGGACGGAATCCTCTACTCATAATGTTTCAAATCCGCTACTGTAATCTAGATTTCACATCCTATTAGTAAGCCTCTACATAATTGTTGTCGCACTACAAACTTAAGCAGCTCATCACCTTTATTATGAACATCGTAATCTCTATGAATTCTTGCTTTAACCCTTCTTTCATCCATGTTTATCATTTAATTACTATTTAGAGGCATTTTACATGTTTTCATTGCATTCATCCTTAATACATGTAGTTATCGAATAGCCATCCATCCTTAACTTTACTATTCTCCCCATCAAGCCACTAACTTCAAGGCTTTATAATCCATTTAGGTTAAGAATTCCATGAAGCCTTATAGTATAGTATTATCGGTCAATAAGTTATTGATAGCCCAATCTTCCCAATGAATTATTAAGATTAGTATGTTAGCAGCATCAAAGCTCATCACGTATACAATCCTCCTAAAGGGCTTGAAGACAATATACAACCTCCTCCCCTGGAGCCTATCTTAATCATCATCAACCAGCAAAACCAACATTTCTACAAATACCTCTATCAGAAATGGAAAACTTAAAGACCATGATGGAATGGGTTTATGACCTAAATATTATAGGCTTAGAATGTTTGAAGCAGCTCTTGAGAATATGAATTTAAGTAATAAATAATTAAGATAAACGAGTTCTCTCTAACTCTAGACATGGAATCACATAGATAGGGGACTTTTAGAGTTAAATTTATTAATTAGCTTGCAATATATTAATTGGTGTTTGGTTGTCTGAAATACTTTATGAGTTTGATGCTTCAGCTCTTAAGTCCTCTGATAGAGCTAGAAGAGTTCTCCGCTCGTTAGGTTTATGGGTTTTAGAGCTTATTGTAATTCTAGCCATAATGTATATTTTTGGAATTATAGGTTTAATCATAGCATTTCTAATCATCTTCCTTTTACCAACGCCATTCGCTATTGTTCCGAACAGATATAGGATTATTGGTAGAAGCATTATCTGTGATGATAGGAGGGAGATTCCTATTCAGGGCTGGTTTAAGGTTAAAATCAATGAGGGTAGAAATTATGTTTCAATACATCATCCCCGTAGAGGTGAAATACTAAGACTATACACTTCAGAGCCCAGTAAGCTTCTAGAGATAATTAAGGGAGTAATGAGTACTCCTACCCCATAGTTACATATAGATTCCCCATTTAAGCCTATATGTAGGTGTCTAGATTAGATTTAAGCAGGGTTTAGTATTTTACCTTTGCCTGAAGTTATCTCTTTAGGGGAGTCTATGGTTGAGTTCTACGCAATGTCTAAGGATCCTCTTAAATCCGTTAAGTTTTTGAGAGGGATTGGGATGGTGATGTATTGAATGTTGTTGCTGTTTCAAGGCTTAGGCATAAATCAGGTATTATGTGTCTGGTTGGGGATGATGAGTTTGGGGAATGTCTCTAGAAATGTGGAGGATGGAGGGGTTGATACTAGCTGTGCTATTATGGAGGGGTCTTTGCTGCTGTATACTTTATCTCAGTAAGGGATGATGGGGGACATGACTTTACATATTATAGAGCAAACTCAGCTGTAAGCCATTTCTCACCTGAGGATCTAGATTTAAGCTATATATTTGAAGCAAGAATTCTCCATGTTAGTGGATAACTCAAGCAGTAAGTAGTTCATGTAGGGAAGCTGTTTCTAAGGCTATTGAAGCAGCTAGGGGAAGTGGTGTTTAGTATCTTATGATCCGAATATTAGGTTAAAGCTGTGGTCTTTAAACTTAGCTAAAGCTGTTATCTCCTACACTATAGGTATGGCTGACTTCGTGCTTTTAGCTAGGGATGAAGTTAATTACCGGTATAGATGATGTTGGGAATGCAGCTTTAAGAATATTGAGGGAAGCCCTAAAATAGTTGTTTTAAAGCTGGATGTGGAAGGCTGCATTATAGTTAGTGATGATGAAATTTTTAAGGCTCCAGCACGTAGAGTGGAGATCATAGATGCTGCTGGTGATTCTTTTGATTCTGTCTTCATAGTTGGGGTTCTTGAAAACATGCCCTACAGAGAATAGCCTACTTCGCTAATGTAGCTGCAGCGTTAAAGTGTGGGGTGCTGTGAAGCCTTTACCGCATAGATGGGAGGTTTATGAGGTTTTGAGTAGGGGAAGCTATAAAAACTTTAAGGATTAGGTTAAGCATGCTTCCAGTTATAGTTGTTAGGGGCTCCAGCCTCCCTACAGTATGGGAGGAAAGTATTTTTAGGCTTTGGAGTAGTGGGGTCTCAAGCTTTAAGGAGTCTTATAGGTATGGTGTTGATAGGGATTCTATTAGGGAGTGCTCTATGCTTATGGTTGTTGAGAAGCCGTTGGAGGAGCCTAGAATCCATCTTGGATACTCCGGGCTTTCAGGGTTGAGGAGGTATGTTGATGCTGTGCTTAACGGCTTAGAGGATTATCTTATTGGTAAAACGTTAACGTATACATATCATGAGAGACACTTCAACTATTCGGTTCCAGGTCTGAAACCCATAGACCAAATAGAATACATAGTTAAACGATTAAGATCTAAGCCCTTCTCTAATAGATGTATTTCAGTAACTTGGAAGCCGTGGGTTGATGAGGATTCTGAAGCTCCGCCATGCAATATTGCTTTATGGCTTAAGATTGTTGATGGGAAGCTTAACATGGAAACATTCTGGAGGAGTAGGGATGCGTTTAACGCAGCGTTCGCGAATATGTATGCATTTACTGAGCTTCAGAGAAGGGTGGCTGAGGAGCTGGGTGTTGAGTCTGGTTTGTATGTGGATTACTCAGCCAGCTACCATATTTATGAGTCTGACTTCAGCCTCGTAGAGCAGTTTCTGAAAACAGTAAGCTATAGGAGGAGTGTAGGCGGGATGCTTTATGTAGATTCAAGCTTTCTGGATAGTTTTAGCAGGTAATTATCTCCCCTGTTTTCAGTACTTCAACTTCATCCCCGCTCTTTATGTATAGCTGGGGCTTCGGTCTAACCATATCTATCAGCGGTATATTTGATATTAGGCATCCTGAAGCTATAACTGGGTCTGCTGGCCCCCATAGTATTATTGCTTTAGGTGATAGTTTCCTCCTCTTTAAAGCATATATTATCCAAGCACTAACCGTTGATCCTCTAGTGTACGGTAGTATAAGTATTTTATCCGCTACTTTACAGCCGTATATATCGCTATCCCTCCCTATAACTAATCCTGTTTCCTTATCGATGTCTCCGTAGAACGATAATGGCCTAGATGAAACGAGAGCCTCCCCTCTAGCCTCCCCCTCAGATATAACTCTTCCCCTAAGCCTCACTACTCCAAAACACCTTTAAGCAACGCTATTGTTTCCGCTATCTTCACGTTAGCTTTATGCATTGACCTTATGTAGTGGGCTGTCTTAACGGCGTTTGTGCCAACTGTACGTATGGGTTTTAACGGTGAAACTATAAGGCATGTATCCACAAATACTTTAAATCCGGCCTCCTCAACTATTTTTACAAGTCCTCTATTGAAGGCTTGAGCATAGACCGATCTTGAAGTACATAGCCACCCCTCCTTCCCCCTAACTATCCTCCTCCCCTTAACCACCCTAGCTATCTCCTCTATCTCCTCGAGGCATAGGTGTGGGCATCCTAGAAATAGTATGTTAAAATCATCCTCAACACTTAAATCATCAACAACCCTTCTAAACATATCCCTATCGAAATCCACAGTCTCCAGCTTCCCCCACTCCTTAAATAGAGCCATCCCCACAGATCCTGAAGCTGATAGCCCTGCTGAAAACTGCTTCTTTTCAGGTATGGTTCTGGGGTATGCTCCTAGAATAAGAGGTATTCTTACTCCTGAAACTTCTCCTGTAAAGTATCCTAGAACGCTAAACTCTAATGCTCCCCTAACCTTAAACCTAGCTCTCACAGCTATTTCCGGCTTACGTTTTTCATCGTCATGTAGACCGTAGTATGCTGTCTTACCGGTTAGCGCTGATGCTAATGCGGATATTCCACTCTCCCTATTTGTGTATGCATTGATGAATGTATTGGCATATATTACTGCTGATGATTCAGACCATGCTATATGGTCTCCACTCATCGGTACATTATCTTGTAGATATGGCGTACATGTACATGTAGCTTTAACCCCTAAAGCCTCATATGCTTTAATAACCTTAACCTGTTTACTGTAGTATTCATCATCTACACCCATAAGCCTCCACTTAACAAGATCTATTCCGCATGGATTTAATGTTGTCGGAATCCTAACTTTAACGTTTAGTGATGCTAGCTCCTCAAGGAATTCAAGCCCTTCATCACCGATATTGCTGTATGAAACACCGGATATGTGTGCGCTTTTAACCTCTATAAGACGGCTTGCATTCTCCATTTTCCCAAGTCCTACAACGATCCTCATAGCTTTCCCTAATCCATCACCGTAAACACCGTTAAGCATATCCTCCTCCTCCCTTGTTAGAAACATTCAATCACCTGCTCTTTTAAGTCTTCCAGTCATGCAGGATATTGATCCACCCCCCTTCATCAACTCGCTAACATCAACCTCCACTATCTTAACCCCAATCTCCCTCAGATACTTCTTCGTCTCCTCACCGCCGTTAAGAGCCATTACTATCTTGTTCGGCTCTAAAGCAACGATGTTAGCAGCAAGATCGATCGTAGCCTCCTTAAGCGACTTAACCTCAACCACTTCAAATCCGTATTCCCTAATCTTTTTAACGAATTCGTGGGGTACATGCCATGGTGAAAGTATAGCTAAATCATGCGATATAATGTTGAACAATCCATCAACATGCACTTGGCTTTCAGGTACTGGAAGCTTAATGAATTCTTTAACACCTATTGCTTGAAGAGTCTCCATGACTTGTCTAGCCCCCTCAATATTTGTTCTCTCACCAATACCTATAACTACCGCCTCCTCATTTATCCATTTTAAATCAGCCCCCTCAAACAGTCCATGCCCATGAATTGTCCTAATAATAGGTATGTTAAGGCTTATTAATGTCTTAGCTGTATACTTAATCTCCCCCCTCCTAATCCTTAAGGCTGGACGTGACAGAATAGCTCCCTCAGGAGTCATTGCGAACTGGTCGTGGACGAAGTATCCATTAGGGCAGTTTACATCCATATCCTCAATATAGTAAACCCTTACATTATTAGACTTAAAAACCTCAGCAAGCCTTCTATGCTGCTCCCTAGCTTTTTCAGGGTTTGTAATAGCCTCTCTAAACCTTGCCTCAACAGGATCAACATTCTCTATCTCCCTACCAGGCTCCCTAAGTAGAACAGCTTCAAGTCTTGAAGCCTCCGAGCATAATCCCCAATCACCCCATAAACGTTTTAAATCATTCCTAAACACATCATCCCCAAATAGCTTCCCGTCAACCATATCTCCAAAACTTAACTTAATATTTAAACATTACTAGCTGGAGATTTATCCAGCAACTCATAAACCCCTACTACCTCAACTTCACAAAGCATGCTGTAGCCGATTATCTACAAGTTCCCGGATTATCTTCTGAAGCCCGTCGGAAACTAAATAATAGTTTATGATAATTTGGTAGCCTCACCGTAGATGAGGAAATCCGGATCGTCTTGTAAACTTAAGCATGTTTTATCACCTCTATTATTGGTATGTATTCTCCATGAATTCCTTTGCTTTAACTCTTCTATTTATCCATTCGTTCATCATTATCATTATTATTTAGAGGCATTTCCGCATGTTCCTCATCGCATTCATCCTTAATTCATGTAGTTATTGAATAGCCTAGTTCTATCCTTAACTATACTATTCTCTCCATCAAATTCCTAACTTCAATACTATATAATCCATGCCTTAAGTTAAGAATCCTGCATGAAGCCCTATAGTATGGAGCACCGTCAGTCAGTATAATTATTTTGAGCCGTAGATAGCTCTAACCCTCTTAATGAATATTAAGATGTTAATATGTTAGCAACATCGAAATTCATCATGCATACAATCCTCCTCAAATACGGTTCAAAGCAATATACAACACCCCCTCCCCAGAACCTATCTAATCAGTATCATCAACCAGCAAGACTCTAGCATTCCTACAAATACATCTATCAGGAAACAGGAAGCCTAAAGATCTAAACCATGATAGTATAGATGTATGATCTACATATTATAAGCTTAAAATATCTGAAGAAGCTCTTGAAGAATATGAGCGAAATATATTAAGCACCATAAACAATTAGGATAAATGGGGGGTTCTCTCCCTAACAAACTTAATAACCTTAGACATATCACCATAGATAAGGAGAGAACCCCACAGATAAAGCTTAAGCCCAATTGACTGGTCAAATAAGAGAATCAAACCACAAGCTTAAGTTTACAAAGCGTCTTATCCAGCCAAAAAGTTTTTATATTATATTTTTTAGTGATTTTGGAGATTATGATTACAGATGATGTTGTTGAGGAGCTTAGAAAGATTGTTGGTTCAGATAATGTTTTAACATCTTACGAGGATCTTTACTGCTATTCCCGTGATGCATCCTGGTATAGTGGTATGCCTGAAGTTGTTGTTCGTCCACACTCCACCGAGGAGGTTTCGAAGATTTTAAAGCTAGCAAATAGCTTGAAGATTCCTGTTGTACCTCAGGGTGGTAGAACAAATTTAACTGGTGGCGCTATCCCTATTAGGGGCGGTATTGTTATAGATATGACTGGAATGAATAGAATTATTGAGATTAGTAGGATAAACATGATTTGTATTGTTGAGGCTGGGGTTGTTCTCGGTGTTCTTGAGAAGGAGCTTGCTAAACACGGCTTATTCTGGCCTCCGGATCCTGCTAGTACTGATTCAGCTACTATTGGAGGTATTCTTGCTGAGGGTGCTGGTGGGCTTAGGGGGGCTAAGTACGGTACTACGAGGGATTGGGTTCTTGGACTTGAAGTTGTTCTCCCAACAGGTGATATTATAAATACGGGTTCAGCAACTCTTAAATGGTCTACAGGATACGACCTAACCAGGCTATTCATTAGGTCTGAGGGGACTCTAGGAGTAATTACTAAAGCTATTTTAAAGCTTAGACCACTTCCTGAAGCAATTGTTAGAATGACTGCCTTCTTCAATAGGCTTGAGGATGTAGGTGTTGCTGTAGGTAAGATATGGGAGGCTGGGGTTGTTCCATTGATAATGGAGCTTCTCGATAGGGGAGCAATAAGATCTGTTAATAGCTATCTTAACCTTGGGCTTCCAGATGTTGAGGCTATGGTTATAATAGATGTAGATGGAGTTAAGGGTGAAGTTGAGAAGCAGGCTAGTAGAGTTGAGAAGATCTTAATGGAGGCTGGAGCATTTGATGTTAGAATCGCATCGACAAAGGAGGAGATGGATAAACTATATTTGGCGCGTAGATCCGCTTATCCATCACTATTCAGGGTTTTCAAGAAGACAGCTATACCTGATGATACATGTGTACCGATAAGTAAGCTTCCTGAAGCTCTTAGGAGAGCTAAGGAAATATCTGATAAGTGGGGTGTCTACACAGTATTTATAGGTCACATCGGTGATGGAAATATGCATCCAGTCTTCTGCGTTGATGTAGCTGACCCTAAGGAGATTGATAAAGCATTGAAATGCTATGAGGAGATATGTAGAATGGTTTTAAGTCTTGGCGGAACTATTGCTGCCGAGCATGGTATAGGTATTGTGAAGAGTAAGCTTATTGAGGAGGAATGCGGCGGTAAAGCTATGGAGATCATGAGGGCCATCAAGAGGGTTTTTGATCCTAACAACATCATGAATCCGGATAAGTGGGTTTAGGTGATTATATGTTTCTTCCAAGCTTAAAGAAGCTTAGGAATGATATATATTTCTGTATACGATGCGGCTTCTGCAGGTCCGTATGTCCTGTTGTCTCAGAGAAGGATATGGAGGAAACTGTGGGGCCTAGAGGTAGAATGATTCTTATTAGGGGATTAATAACAGGGGATGTTAAGCCAAGTATTAGGGTTGCTGATAAGATGTATATGTGTACTGGATGTGCCTACTGCCGTTTAAAATGCCCGCCGGGGCTAGAGGTCGACAATATAGTTTTAGCTGCTAGAAGAGATCTATTTAGTTTAGGGGTACCCATACCTGAAGGACATTTAAAAGTATTGTCAAGCCTAAAATCTAATGAAAACCCGTTCGGCGAGTTGAGAAGCGAAAGAAATAAATGGATGAGGAGTTTAGGTGGATTGGCTGGTACGATGCCTGAATCTAGCATACTGTATTGGGTTGGATGCACTACATCATATATTGCTCCGAACATAGCTTCATCCATGGCCGGAATCTTTAGCAAAGCAGGTATTAGCTTCAAGACTCTTGGAGCCTCTGAAAAATGCTGCGGATACCCGTATTTGCTGATAGGTGATGAAGAATCCTTTAAGGAAAACGCTAAAGAGGTTGTTGAACAGATCTCTAGGGAGGGTGTTGATACTGTTGTAGTGAACTGTCCTGGATGCTACAGAACATTTACTGAGCTCTACCCCAAATATGTGGGCTCCCCACCCTTCAAGACCCTACATTCATCCCAGTTTATCGATAGCCTAATTAGGGATGGTAGGATTAAGTTCAGTAAGCCTATGAATTTAAGGGTTACCTACCATGATCCATGCGATCTAGGTAGGCATGCGGGCATCTATGATCCTCCTAGAAACGTTATATCATCAATTCCAGGCGTTAATCTTGTCGAGATGGAGAGAAGTAAAGCTGATGCTAGATGCTGTGGTGCTGGAGGTGCTTTAAGACTAGCCTTCCCGGAGATATCAACCAATATTGCAACTACAAGAATTAAGCTTGATGTTGCTCCCCTAGATGTTGAAGCTATAGTTACAGCATGTCCAACATGCGTGAGAAACCTTAAGGATGGTGTTACAATAGCTGAAGCCATCTATGATGTTAGGAAGGTTGATGTTCTCGATCTAGTTGAGCTTGTTAACAATGCTCTCGGGTAGGTTGATGTCCAGCTGGTTTGAGGAGTATAAGGAAAACATTTCCAAAGCCTTAGAAAACAATACTCTACATGTAGCGTTAAGTAGGCTTACATCAACATTCTCATCTGCACGTATAGCAGCTATTAGAAGGCTTCCATACTACCAATACTATAGGAAGAGAGCTAGAGAAGTTAAATCCTGGTCTATAGATCATCTTCCAGAACTCATAAAATCCGTTAAGGAAGCTGTTGAGTCTTTAAGCGGCGTATTCTATCTAGCTAGGGATGCTGAGGAATGTAGGAACTACATATTAAAGATATGCTTGGAGCATGGGGCGAAGCTTATTGTTAAGTCGAAGTCGATGGTTACTGAGGAAATATTTCTTAATGATTTACTGATAAGTAGGGGGATTGAAGTTGTTGAAACAGATCTTGGTGAATGGATAGTTCAGCTTAGAGGTGAAAAGCCATCACATATAGTTGGTCCAGCTCTACACGTACCTAGAGAGGAGGTTGCTAAGCTCTTCTCAGAGATTGTTGGTAAGCCTCTTCCACCCGATAACATCCCACTTCTAACAGCTGTTGCTCGTGAAAAGCTTAGAGAGAAGTTTATAAATGCTGATGTCGGTATAAGCGGGGCAAACGTTATCGCAGCTGAAACAGGAACCGTGTTTATTCTTGAAAACGAGGGTAATGCAAGATTTGCAACAAATGCTCCACCAGTACATATATGTGTATCAGGAATTGAGAAGCTGGTTCCAACAGTTGAGGATGCTATGCTTATCTCCCGCGTCATCACTCCAAACGCTACAGGTCAGCTAATGCCTGTATACGTATCATTAATTTCAGGTCCAAGCAGAACAGGGGATATTGAGTTGAGTTTATCTCTCGGAGTTCACGGCCCCAAGGAATTCTACCTTGTACTTATAGATAATGGAAGATCGAAAATGATTAATGATCCCGACTTCAAGGAGGCCTCCTACTGCATTAGGTGTGGTGCATGCCTAAACGAATGTCCAGTATATCGTGAAATAGGTGGACATGTATGGGGATACAGATATATGGGTGGAATAGGAGCTATATGGACTATGTTTACACATGGACTTGATAAGGCAGCCCCAATAGCGTTTACATGTACTACATGTGCAAGATGTAAAGCCGTATGCCCAATGGAGATAGATACACCATCAATGATCGTTAAGCTTCGAAGCAGGCTACTGAAGGCAGGATATATACCTCCACCATTCATCAACGTTATTGAAAGCCTTAAATCATACAGTAACCCCTTCGGAATCCAGACTGGGAGGAGAATAGCTTAAAGCTTCTGCACGCTTTCCGATCCAGTAAGATGTAAGGGTTAAGCCTAGAAGAACTGTGAACTGATAAGTATTCCGGAGCAGGAATCCACAGCTAAAGCGTGGGGAATGTTAACCTAGAATGGGGAATCAGCATCTTATTTAGCTCTGCAGCCTAACTCCTCAGTTTATACCCTCCTCCTAGTTGAATACTTCCCAATAATCCTACTACTTTTCTTTACAAATTCGTAGGCCTAACATTCTACCCATCATGTTTCATCAGCATTACCATTACTGATTCTAAAAGGCTCCTACAATCACGCTCAATCATGCATGTATCGAAAAATACCTATCCTGCATTCTCGGCTTTTAAGTCGTATACCTCATGCTTAAAGGATTCCATAGTAAGGAGACGGCTAAGCATTATGATAATAAACCTAGAAAGCTAAAACGGGGCTGTTTCGTAGTTGATGTTTAGGAGTTGGGTTTATAAGCTCTGATTCTGTTATTATAACTGGCGTTGATAAGGGGCAATGCCCCGATAAATCACTATGACAACTCTCGAGGGGCTTGTGCCGTCGGCCCGATGCCCAGTGACCCCGTTCCAGATGTAGCAGTACTACCAATGAGGGGGTTGGCGAGGTGGAAGTCCCTAGGTGCAACGAATGAAGATAAATTAATGAGAGTGAGCATCTAGGGACAAACGGATTAGTTGACTTAAGTTTGTGGGTAAGTGGAATCCGGTAGGGTTTATGTGGAAGCATCATTGTAAGCTTAGAAATATTTATATTCTTCTTGATATAGTTACCGTATGAATTCTCTTGATTTAGCTCGTGGTATATATGCTCCAGGTAGAGCTATTTTCGGATTTATTGTTAGGGTGGCTAATAAGCCTGGTGTATTGTGGCGTGTATCTAAGGTTTTCAGCGATTTTAACGTTAACATTTTAGGAGCTGCAATTCCAACTCTTACACCTGAGGTTGGTGAGACGATGCTTTTCTTTATTACCGACTTTACGGGTTCCGGCGCTAGTCCAGGAGGTATTCTTAGTGAGCTGCGGAAGCTTGATGTGGTTTTAAATGCCAGTATAGCTGTGGAGGAGGTTGAGGGAGGAATATTTGATACTGTCCATTTCCCTCTTACAGTTCATGATGTAAGATGTATTCTACTAACTGAGCCTGCCTTGAAGGGCATGGTTGAAACCTTAAGACGTGAAATGGGTTCAGGAGGTGCTGCTATACTTTTCCATATAGGTTCATTCATGGGCAGTGAGGTAGCTAAGTACTACATTGAGAAGTACGGTATTAAGGACTTGGTGAAGGTATTTACCCTGGTGAAGTATTTGATAGTTGCATGGGGGTGGGGTGTTGTGATGGATGTTAGGGTTGATGTTGAAAAAGTAAGGGTTGAGCTGAGCGTTAGGGGTTTATGGGAGTGTAGTCTTTATAGTGGTTTAACGGATTCTCAAAGCCACTTCTTTAGAGGGTTTCTGGCCGGATTCTCATCAGTAATGTTTAATACCTCTATGGGTGCTGTTGAGGTTAAATGTATTGCTAAAGGTGATGAGTGCTGTAGATTTATTGTGGAGAAAAGGTTTAGCGGCTAAGTTTGTTTCTAAATTGTTTAGCTGCTTTAACTATTGCTTTAAGGTTTTCATTAGTTACCCTTGTCGGTATGGCGCATTCAGGCCCTACAATATTTACACCAGCTTCTAGAGCGTGTTCAGCCTCCCTCATAACGTCTTCAGGCTTACCGTAGAGTAGGGTTTTCGGATTGTTTATGTTCCCCATGAGTGAAATCCTATCTCCAGCAATAACCCTAACCTTTAATGGGTCTCCGCATTTAGAGTCGAAGTGGAAGCAGTCAAATCCTGTTTCACGTATGTATGGTAATCGATCAACAGTATCGCCGCATATATGTAGTATGAGTGGTGCTCCAACTCTTCTTACAGCCTCCCTATGGACTTCAAGCAGAAACTCCCTATAGGTTTCAGCACTGACAAGATCTCCTGTTGCATGGTCTGGCCAGCATATAGCATCAGCTCCGGCTTTAACCTGTGCTTTAGCAAATTCAATACTTACCTCCTTTAGCAGTTTAATCCATTCCTTAAGCAGCTCCTTCCTTATCTTACTCCATATAAGTGTACGTTTAACGCCAAGTATGTGGAGGCATAGCGTCCATGGACCCATGGTTTTCCCAACTATTGCTACGTTAGGATATCTCCTCCTTAATATTTCTATAGCTTCAAGAAGAGCGCTTGTAGTTGGCTTGTATAGGAAGTCTTCAGGAACTCTAAACTGGCTAGGATCTGTTATTCCAAGCCCCTCACGGCTTACTCCATCAGGCATCCTGTATTTATCACCCCAGTTAACCCGGCATCCGAGCGCTGCTGCTTCAAGCCATACGCTGAAGTAGGGCATTATGCAGTCGAAGCCTATGATTTCGTAGGCTGCTGAAGCTAGCTCAGCCATTTTTCCGGGTATGTAGTGTGCTTCAGGGAAGAAGCATCCTGTCTGCTCCATCTGCTCAACGGTAGCTACGCTTGTAGCGCTTCCTGCAGCTGGTCTATCAACTCTTCCGCCAAGAACTGCTGATAGGAACCTCTTACGTGGAGACATCCATTCATCAGCTTCACTACTCATCTAACCACCTACATACTTCTTACATATTTCAACACCCTCAACAGCATCTAGACAGTATGCATCAACACCAGCTTCATCAGCAAATTCTCTAGTAACTGCTGCTCCACCCACTATAACCTTAACCTTATCTCTAAGGCCTTCCTCCTTAAGCTTTTCAACAATCTTTTTGATTTCAGGTAGGGATGTGGTAAGTAGGCTTGATAATCCCAGTATATCCGGCTTAGCCTCCCTAATCTTCTCAATAAACCTCTCAGCCGGAACATCAACTCCTAAATCCACAACCTCAAAGCCGGCTGTTTGAAGTAGGGTTGCTACTATGCTCTTACCTATGTCGTGAATATCCCCCTCAACAGTTCCTAAGACAACCCTGCCACGATACTTTTTAGTCCCCTCCACGCTTAGGTACGGCTTCAAAACCTCTAGAGCTTGACTCATAGCCTCAGCTGATACAAGCACCTCAGCCACAAAGTATACTCTACTCTCAAGAAGCTTCCCAACCTCAACCATTCCGCTGGACATAGCGTTAACAAGCTTCAATGCTGGAACCCCGGCTTTAATAGCCTCCCCAGCTATCTCCCTCGCTCCATCAATATCCCCCTTTACAACAGCCTCCCTAATCTTATTTAAAAATTCAGATTCATCCATTTCAACCACATAGATAGCTATAGTAGCAGTATATAAACTTACTACTGATGGGCTTAGCTAAGCAGCTGTGATTGACGTCAAACACAATCCATTCCCTCATCGGCTTCCTGCAGGCTAGCTCCCGTCAAGCCTCGATCCTTCAATGCTGCATCAAGCCTACCTCAACAGTTAAGAAGCTCAATCCATCGGGTATCTGACCGTCAATCTATAGTAGCTTAAGCTGCTACATCTTAATGTGAAAGTTTTTAAGCTTGTTTTTTATTTATTGCTATGGCTTTAAGCAGTCTTTTTGAGCCTATAGATGTTGGATCTATTAGGGTTAAGAATAGGATTGTAATGCCTCCAATAACGACAAACTATGCCTCTACGAGTGGGGAGGTATCCGACCTATTGGTGAGGCACTACGTTGAGAGGGCTAGGGGCGGGGTTGGAATGATTATTGTTGAGGCCTGCTCAATCCATAAATATGGAAAAGCCTTCCACTGTCAGCTTGGAGCCTTTAATGATGGGTTTAAGCCTGGATTAGCTAGGCTTGCTAGCGCTATTAAATCCTACGATGTAGCTGTTCTCCTACAGCTTTTCCATGCTGGTAGGCAGACAACATCAGCGATATCGGGTTCTCAGCCTATCGCTCCTTCACCTATACCTTGCAGAATAGTTAGGGAGATGCCTAGGGAGATGACGTTGGAGGATATTGAAGATATTGAAGACTCGTTTGCTAACGCTGCTTACAGAGCTAAAACATGCGGTTTCGACGGTGTTGAGGTTCATGGAGCTCACGGATATCTTGTAAGTGAGTTTCTCTCACCATATACTAACCGTAGAAGTGATGGCTATGGCGGAGGGATTGAGGGTAGAGCTAGATTCGCGTTGGAGATTGTTGAGAGGATTAGGGAGAAATGCGGTTCATCATTTACTGTAGGGTTTAGAATTAACTGTTCAGATTTTGTTGATGGTGGATTAACAATCAATGAAAGCATTAAGATCGCCAAGATGCTTGATGATGCTGGGGTTGATGTTATTCATGTTTCAGCAGGAATCTATGAGTCTAGGGAGTATATAGTTCAGCCAATGTATTTTCCTAGAGGGCTACTTATACCGCTAGCTGAAAGAATTAGGAGGGAGGTTTCAATACCTGTTATAGCTGTTGGAAGGATAAATGATCCTAAGCTAGCTAATGAGGCGATATCCAGTGGAAGAGTGGATATGGTTGCAATGGGTAGAGCATTAATAGCTGATCCTGAACTTCCGAGAAAGGCTTTTGAGGGTAGGCTTGATGATGTTAGGAAGTGTATTGCATGTATGGATGGATGTATAGGTAGATTAGTATACGGCTTCCAAATTGGATGCTCGATTAATCCATTAAAGGGTTTAGAGGGATTCATAAATGTGGAGAAAACAGTAAGGCCTAAGAGGGTTCTTGTAGTTGGTGCAGGACCAGCTGGTCTTGAAGCTGCCCGTATACTAGCTTTAAGAGGTCATGAAGTAATGGTTGTTGATAGGGATGGAGATATTGGAGGCTCCTTAAAGCTAGCTTTAAAATTTAGATTTAAAAGTGAGCTTGGTGAACTTATAGATTGGTATAGGGCTCAGTTGAAGAGTTTAAACGTTAAGGTTTTAACAGGGGTTGAAGCTGATGAGAACTATGTGTTAAGCATTAAGCCTGATGCTGTTGTTCTTGCTTTAGGGTCTAAGCCCCTAACAATAAACATACCTGGCTCCCAGTTTATGCATGTTGTTGACGATGTGTTAGCTGGAAAAGTTGATGTTAGGGATGATGTAATTGTTGTAGGTGGAGGACTTATAGGATGTGAGCTTGCAGTTCATCTAGCAGGTAAGGGGTTAAGAGTAACTATCGTTGAGGCTCAGGACGATATCGCGAGAGATACCCCAATACAGAATAAGATGGCTCTCCTAAAGCTTTTAAGGGAGGCTAATGTAAGAATTGTCTTAAGAGCTAAGCCTGTTGAGGTTAGGGACGGCTTCCTAGTTGTTGAGGTTAACGGTGTTAGGGAGAATCTGAAAGCTAATAGCATAATTCTATCGATAGGTAGGGGGAAGGTGGACCAGCTATGGTGGAGGCTTAAGGGTAGAGTTGGTGAGCTACATATTATAGGCGATGCTGTAAAGCCTGGAAAGATAATTGATGCTGTAATGGATGGTTTTAGAGTAGGTATTACGATCTGAATAGGTTGGGGTTAATGATGGAGTTTGAAGATAGGAGGGTGGAGGCAGTTCTGGAGAGAATGAGTAGGCTAATAGATCCAGTATCGTTAAAAATGGTTTCAATGATTTTAGAGAGACCGAGAACATTTTCAGAGTTTCTACATCTTGCAAGTAAGAGTACTGTTTATAGGAAGATTGAGGAGCTTGTAGAGGCTGGTATAGTGGTTAAGCTTGATCCAAGACTCTACACCATAAATAATGAGTGTAGGAAGTATGTTGAGGATTTATTAAAGATAGTTCTTGAATGGAGCGGTATGCCAACCAATAAGCTCCCAAAGCCTGAAGCATATACCGTTAAGAGTAGGTTTAAGCCACTAAGATTCATAGCTAACATACCGGTATCAAGCAGAATCCTAAGATTTACTGAGCTTCTCCTAGGCTTCATCACGTTTATACTTGTTCTCGCAGGATTAATCCATTATAGCTGGATTAAATCCAGCCCAACAGGATGGCTTATAGTAGCATACATCATAATACTTACAGCTCTAACAGCAACTATACACTTTATTGCCGGGTGGAAGAGAAGAATTGAAGAGGTAAAGATTTAGCATTAGGCAATATGGCTTCACTACGCTTCAAGCCAACTATTTAGAAACTGCAAGTAACGTGGAGTTATGAATTACGATACGCTAACTACAGCAATTAAACTGAATTTAGGATTGTTTGCTAAACTATAGTTGCTGGAAAGGTTTTTAAGAGGTTTATCTTTTAGTTCTGTGTGAGGTTTAAGGTTTCCACTATTCAAATGGATATTGTTCTCGGAGATAAGGAGAGGAATATGAGTAAAGCTGCTGACTACATAAAGTATTCTTTAGATGTTGGATCAAAGTTTATTTTACTACCTGAGCTGTGGACTACCGGTTACTCGTACAGTAATATTGGTGAGCTTGCCGAGTCTTTAGATGGTGAAACAGTATTAAGACTTACCGGGATGGTGAAGCCTTATAATACCTATATTATAGGCTCAATCGTTGAGCGTAGTAATGGATGCTTATATAATACTGCTCATGTTATTGGCTCGAACGGTCTTATCGGATACTACCGTAAAGCCCATCTAATAAAGCTTCTAGATGAACACCTATACTTTAAGCCCGGTAATAGTTATGGGGTTTTTAATACTGATGTTGGCTGTATTGGTGTTGCTATATGTTACGATTTAAGGTTTCCGGAGTTTATTCGTGGATTGGTGTTGAAGGGTGCGAAGATAATATTTATACCTTCAGAGTGGCCTATTCAACGTATTCATCATTGGAGAAGCTTAATTGTTGCTAGAGCTATTGAGAATCAAGTGTATGTGGTGGCTTCGAATAGGGTTGGAGCTGATGGGAGGAACGTTTATGGGGGGCATTCGATGATTGTTGATCCTAATGGACAGATACTTGTGGAGGCTGGGGACGGTGTTGAGACCGTTCTTGTATGTGATTTAGATCTGGATCTTGTTGAGAAGGTAAGAAGTTCTCTACCATTAATTACGGATAGAAGACCGGAGCTTTACGTTTATTAAGTTTTTCTTAACTGCTTAATTTCCTCAATTAGTATTGGTAGCACGTCGTTTAGGTCTCCAACTATTCCTATATCGCACATTTTGAATATCGGTGCGTTCGGATCCTTGTTTACAGCTACTATTGTTTTTGAATCCATAACTCCAACCATGTACTGCATAGCTCCCGATGCTCCTAGCGCTATGTGTATTTTAGGTCTTACGGTTTTACCGCTTTGCCCTATCATCTGGTTCTCCGTAATGTAGCCCTCATCAACAGCAGGTCTTGTACCGCCTATAGCTGCCCCCAGTGTTTCAGCCAGCTCCTTAATGAGGTTAAATGTATCCGGCTTACATCCCCCGAGACCGACTCCAACTACGATTTCAGCCTCCTCAAGAGGTTTCCCTAACGGCTTTTCCTCAATAATCTTTAAGGTTTTAGCTTTTATTCTATCCTCGCTGATTTTAACATCGACAGCGATGATTTCCCCTCTTCTATCTGTCTTTTCAGGCTTCGGTAAAACTCCCGGTCTTACGGTAGCCATCTGCGGTCTTGCTTTTGGACATGTTACTACAGCCATTACTCCACCCCCGAATCCTGGAACAACCTGTTTCAGTATTCCATGCTCATCAATATCCAATCCTACAACATGCGCCGATAACCCGGTTTTAAGTCTTGCAGCTACTCTTGGAGCTAAATCCATACCTATGCTTGTAGCACCTATAAGTAGGATTTCAGGATTGTATTTTGATACTGCTTCAGACAATGCATCGGTGTATAGGTCGCTTTGATAGGTCTTCAGTAGGGGATGCTCTACAACGTATACTTTATCTGCACCGTAGGATATAAGTTCATTAGCTAGGCTGCCTACATTATCCGTAAGGATTATTGATGCTAGGGAAGCCTTAGCCTTATCGGCCAGCCTCCTACCTCCACCAAGCAACTCAATGCTTACATCCATCAGTCTCCCATCCCTACATTCAGCGTAAACCCATACTTCACCTGGCATTTAACCACCTAGAATGCTCCAATTTCACGAAGTCTTCTTACAGCTTGCTTAACAGCATCCTCCACAGGTCCCTTAAATATCTCGCATCTACGCTTAATCTCAGGGGTGAATACATCAGTAACTCTTGTCGGTGATCCTTCAAGCCCTATCATGCCTATGTCGGCTTCAATATCTGATACACTCCATTGAATTATCTTCTTACTTGCAGCAGCAACTATCCCAAATACTGATAGAATTCTTGGAGTATTTATCTCCTTAACAACTGCTAAAACCGCTGGAAGCTTAACTTCAACAACTCTACATCCATGTTCCAACACGCTTTCAACAATAGCTTTTCCATCATCTACAAGCTCAATTCTTCTTACACGTGTAACGTGGGGTAGCTCTAGGAACTCTGCAAGTTGAGGTGGTACTTGACCTGTACTTCCATCAACAGTTTCATTACCGCAAAGTATTAGGTTGTAGGGCTTCAGCCTCCTTATTGCTTTGGATAGAGCGTAGGCTGTTGCAAGCGTATCTGACCCTGCTAGAAGCTTATCGCATAGGAGAACTGCTTCATCAGCTCCGAAGGCTAAAGCCTCCTTGCAGGCTTCTAATGCTTGGGGTGGCCCCATACTTACTACTGTTACTTTTCCACCGTATTTCTCCCTAATCCTTAAAGCCTCCTCTAAAGCATGCCTATCAAGGGGGTTTATTACTGCCTGTATACCCTCCCTCACGATGGTTTTCCTTACTGGGTCTATCGTTATCTTTGAAAACTCTCTAGGATCCGGAACCTGCTTAATACATACTATAATATTCATAAGCCATAAATAAAAAGGTTATTTTGAGTATTCTAATGCTTTCCTAAACATTACCAGCTTCATTATCTCCTGTGTTCCCGCTGCTGAGCATAATACTTCAGCATCCCTCAGCAATCGTTGAGGTATTATCTCCTTCATCACTCCATAAGCTCCAAATATCTGTATTAGCTTATGCGCGCATCGAACAGCTGCCTCAACACTGTAGTATTTGCTAGCAGCGTTTTCAGCATCGCATCTAGCCCCCTTATCCCTCAGCCATGCAGCATAGTATGTTAGAAGTCTTGTTGTTTCATAGTCTACATACATTTCGGCAAGATACCACTGGATGGCTTGAAGCTCGCTTATTGGTTTACCGTATAGTGCTCTCTGTTTTGAGTATTTAGCTGCTTCCTCAAGACATCTACGGACAATACCTAAAGCAACACCATTTACACCAGGTCTTCCAATATTGCTTATAGCTGTTAACGCTACTCTTAACCCATCCCCCTCGCCGCCTATCATGTTTTCCCTAGGTACCCTAACGTTTTCTAGAATTAGCTCACCTGTATTCAGCCCTCTAAGACCACTCTTATTCTCCCTTCTTCCAGGCTTTACTCCCGGCGTATTCGGCTCTATCATGAAGAAGCTTAATCCCTTAGGTCCCTCACCTGTTTTTGCAAGTACTCCATGCATATTTGATATGTGAACATTTGTTATGAAGCATTTCCTACCGTTTAAAACGTAGTGTTCCCCTTCACGTTTAGCTGTTGTCTGAATACCTAAAACATCAGATCCTCCTGTTGGCTCAGTTACTGCACATGTAGCTATCAGTTCTCCCTTAGCCATTCCTGGAAGCCACTTCTTCTTCTGCTCCTCACTGCCGAAATATATTACTGGCGCCTGGCCTAGATGAACTATTTGGAGGCAGAAGCCAAGTGCAGGGGATATTCTTGATATTTCCTCAAGTACAGCTATTCTAGCTATATGTCCAAGTCCGGCTCCACCATACTCTCTAGGTATAACAATAGCTCCAAAACCTAGCTCCATCATCTTCTTAACAAGCTCAGTAGGGGTTTCACCTGTTTCATCCATCCACTCAACTTTGGGAGCAGCATCTCTCTCAGCAAACTCCATAGCTGCTTTACGGAGCATTTCCTGCTCCGGGGTGAACGTAAAGTCGAACGGCATACAAACCCCTTAAGAGATAGGTTTCAGATATATAAATGTTACTTTTTAGGTGGTCCCCATCTCCACGGTACGTATTCTCTTCCTAATGCTTGTAGAGCAATAATTATTCTCATAGCATTCATCGTTCCCTCAGCAACAGTCATCATTCTAGCTCCTCTATAAGCCATCTGTAAATCAAACTCTGTAGTTAATCCAAGTGCTCCACACCATTCAAGCGTGTGATGTATTGCCTCAATACAATGCTTACTTGCGAAAAGCTTTGCTTCAGCTACGGCATATGCTAAATCATCTATTTTAGCCTCCCCCTTAAGGTATTTATCAGCCATCCATGCAGCTCTATACGTTAATAGCCTAGCTGCCTCTAGATGAGCTAAATCATCCGCAAGCTCAAACTGTATACCTTCAAAAGCCCCTATAGGTCTTCCGAAAGCCTCCCTCCTCTTAACATAATCCATACCTATCTCTAAACACTTCATAGCTGCTGCAACCATACACATAGTTACAGGTATTCTTGAGAATATGAAGCTTTCATTTGTAACAGTATATCCGCCATTCTCCTTCCCCACGATGTAGTGTTCTGGAACCTCAACATTCTCATACTTCGCCCCACCAATATCCACCCCCATACCCTCAAACCTTGTTGTTGTTATTCCCTTAGCATTGTATGGTACGAAGAAAACAGTCATCCCCCTACCTCCAAGCTCGGGAGCTGTCTTCGTTGTTACCATGAAACCTCCGCCGTAGGTCATTATTTCAGGTATTAGGCTTACACATTGCTTCTCACCGTTAATAACGTATCCTCCACCCTTCTTCTCAGCTCTTGTAGTTATAGCTGTAAAGTCCGTACCGCATCCAGGCTCTGTTGAATGTATATCAATCATCCATCCATCCTTAACTATTCTAGGTATAACTTCCTCCCTCAATCTATCATTTCCGAAACGATATAGTGTTAAGGCACATGTATTATGGTATCCTAATGCGAAGGAGCCGTTAACACTTAAGTCGGCTTTACCGAATTCCTCGATAGCTATGATGAAGGAGATGAAGTCAGCTCCCTGACCACCATAGCTTGTAGGGATGAGGAGGCTAAGTAACCCCTGCCTTACAAGCTCCGAATGGACTTCAGGAATCAACATTCTACTCTTAAACATCTCCTTAGACTTGGGGAGAACGTTTTTCTCACAAAACTCCCTACATGTCTTCCTGAAAACCTCCTGTTCTTCAGAAAACTTTAAGTCGAAAGGCATGTAGACACCAATTAGGGAAATAGTACTCCTTTAAATATTTTACTGGAGCTATTGAGCCTTACAAACTTAGCATGTTTCATCATTGGTATTGTTTCTCTATGATTTTGCTCTAACCTCTCTATTATCTATGTTTATTATTGTTGATTTTGAAGTTTTGCATATCCTTCACCTCATTCATCCTTATATGTAGTTATCGAGTAGCTATTCTTAACTGTATTATTCTCCATCAAGCTCCCAGCTTCAGAATGAATCCATGCTTTAGGTTAAGAATTTATGAAGCTTTACAGTATGCTTCATCAGCTAGTATAATTATGTTAAGCTGTGGATAGCTTTAACCCTAATTATGTTGGTATATTAGCAGTATCGGAGTCGTCGTGCATGTAATCCCTCTTAAATACGGCTTGAACAATGTACGATATTCTCCCGGAACCATCCTAATCAGCATCATTAACAGTAAAACTCCAGCATTTCTATGAATACCTATCAGGAAATAAGGGCTTAAAGACCATGATGGAATAGATTTATTACCTATACTATACTTGGAATATTTGAAGCGGTTCTCAAAGAACATAATGAAAATATTTATAAAACCCTAGTTCCCATCAAGTTCTCCCCATCATTTGGTATATGTTAAGGAATAGTAGAGGCTCATCCCCTCATGGTTTGCCTTAGAAGGGTAATGCATCTCCACAATCCTCCACATTCACATAGAAAAGAATCGAACTAAAACATAAGCTTTACTTGATGGGAACTAGAGTTTTATAAATAATTGATGAGTGTCCTCTCTCCCAACAGCTCTAGGCATGGAGCCATCATAGTTAAGGAGGAGGCTTCGGATAAAGCTTAAGTTTACAATGTGATTATTGATACTTCATCAACTCTAGATGTTGTAGGGTATCTTCTACGTTTGGATAAGTATGTTGTAGCCGAGTTTTCTAACCTTTTCCTCCACCTTCTCTATTTTCTCCTCCTGAACTTCTATTATTAGCTGTACTTCAGCTGTTCCAGGCTCTAGGTATGGTTGGATTCTGTTATGTATTATGTCAACTATATTCCCTCTTTCCTCAGCTATAGCTTCCAGAACTGATTTTAGTGTTCCAGGAGTATCTGGTAGGATGCATTTAGCTATTATTATCCGTCTCATTTTTGAAAGCCCCCTCATCAATACCCTGTATAGAGTTGTTAAGTCAACATTTCCTCCACTTATTATTGCAGCGGTCTTCCTACCTTTAACATCTATCTTACCGCTTAGTAAAGCAGCTACTGAGGCAGCTCCAGCTCCTTCAGTAACTATTTTCGCTCTCTCCATTAGTAGAGTCATACTCATAGCTATTTCATCCTCACTAACCGTTACAACATCGTCGAGAACTTCTGAAGCTATGGTGAACGTTAAATCTCCAGGTTTTCTAGTTATAAGTCCATCAGCTAGGCTTTGCCTAATATTTACCTCTACGATTCCTCCATGCTTAATTGACTCCTTAAATTTTGGAGCTGCCTCTGCCTCAACACCTATAATTTTAGTATTGCTTTTCAAGTATTTAATTATTGATGCTGTTCCTGAAGCTAATCCTCCACCACCTAGAGGTACTATAACAACATCTACATCTGGTAGGTCGTTAACTATTTCAAGACCTACAGTTCCATTACCGGATATGACGTGGAAATCGTTAAACGGATGTATAAATACAGCTCCGGTCTCCTCCTCCACCATTTTCGCCTTCCTGTATGCATCATCGTAGAAGGAGCCGTGGAGAATGATGTTAGCACCGTAGCTTCTAGCTGCAGATATTTTTGATGGTGATGCTGCTTCAGGCATAACAACTGTTGCTTTAACTCCTGACACCATTGCTGCATATGCTACTCCTTGAGCATGATTACCGGCGGAGGCTGTTACAACACCTCTACGTTTCTCCTCAGGGCTAAGCTTAGATATCTTGTAGTATGCTCCACGAACCTTAAACGATCCTGTTTTCTGTAGGTTTTCAAGCTTAAGGTAAACCCTACCCCCAGCTATTCTGCTTAACGTATTGGAGCTGTCTAGAGGTGTTTTATGCACAACACCTTGAAGAACGGGAACAGCCCTTCTAACTTCTTCAGCTACACTTCTCCACATAAATGGATTTAACCTGTAAATATTTAAATTTAAGCATAACTATCCAGTATACGTTATCTCATGGAGTTTAAGTCTTAAAGTATAGTTATGCCTTATGGAACTAGTAAAGTTAGTTGTGGTGTAGCTTAGTCAATTTGTTAACTGGCTTAGCCACATCTTAACCTTAATGGTGTCTGTTACGAATTAGTAATAGTTGCTTTAGGCTGTATGAAGCTGTATTGGTAAACTAGTAGGGTAATGCTTACTGTTGTAGAAGTTTAATGGCAGGCTACCTAATGCTACAGTTTTCAAATATGTAGCTCAGTACATTTAACTCATGATTAACACTACTTCTACATCATGATTTAAATCTCTACCTAACGAAATCTACTTGTTAAAAAATGGTTAGAATATTTTTACTCCAAATCCGTAGTATAGAATTATTGCTATGAAGAAGAATAGATGTGTCGCCATTAGTATTATGTTGTTTATATGCATCCATATAGGTGCTCTAAGCTCTTTAGGCATAATCTTCTTATCTATGTATATAAGTGCTGGAATAATCCATAAACCGATGAAGTGGCATATGTTAGCATTTATTAGTAGAAGCATTGATGGGAATTAGAGAGCAATAGCCTCCAAAACAATGATCAATCTTATAAATCTAGTGCAAGCAGTAAGGTACTGCAAACTTAAGCATATCCATCACCTTTATATGGGTATTGCTCTCTAAAATTCAGCTTCGCCTCATCTATCACGCCTCACTAAACGTTACACTACTGATTGAGTATCCTGTATTCTTATGAGGGTTTTAGGATTGTCTCTCCCGATTCGAATGATGTATCTAAGGCTTTGAGGAAGTATTGGGGGTTGAGCTGGAAGATACTTTTGATTAGTAATATCAGTATAGACCTACCTAGAATCTCTCTGTTGTGTTAGGTCTTGAATTGATAGATAAACATAATAGGGAAAGGTTGGAAGAATTAAGGATTGCACGTAGTATTTTATTGTATTTGCTATTAGGCTGCGGGTTTTATGTAGGTTAGATTTACTGGCTTAGTTTTTATTAGTGTTTCTCCATTATGGTGGGAGAACACTATATTTTTTAGCCATTCACTATTATTTTCTTTAGGGAAATCCTCTCTATAATGTGCTCCTCGGCTTTCTGTTCTTAGTAGTGCAGCTTTAGCTACGATCCAGCCTACAGTAATTAGGTTTATGGTTTCTAATAGCTCACCTAGCTCCCTATAGGTTTTCTTTTCACTTGCAATGTAGAGGTTTTGAGCTTTTTCACCTATTCTATTTAGCTCATTCACTGCTTTTACAAGTTCATCTCCTCTTCTAATAACCCCTACATAGCTATTCATTATGTTTTGCACCTCCATCCTGATTAATCTATAATCTACCCCATCCTCTCTCTCGTAAATACTGTAGAGTCTATTCATCTCAGATTCAGCCTGACCCTTAGGGATTTCCGGTAGGGTTTCTGATAGAGCTTTTCTAGCTGCTGATATGCCTGCTATCTTTCCAAATACTAAAGCATCGGTTAATGCATTACCTGCAAGCCTGTTTGCACCATGAATTCCAGCTGTAACCTCACCGCAAGCAAATAGACCATTAATACTTGTTTGAGCGTATTCATCAATTATAACTCCACCCATGAAGTGATGTGCGCCGGGAGCCCACTCAATCGGCTGCCATCTAGGATCTATACCTGCGTTTTTACAGGCTTGTAGAAATGATTTAAAACGTTTCAGCTCCTCCTCAGGAACACCTGAAAGATCATTGTATACACCGCCATGACTAGTTCCCCTCCCCTCCTTTATCTCCTTATATGTATAGATCGCTATTAAATCTCGTGTAACATTTTCACCATTAATAGGATCGTATTTTTTCATATATCTCTCGCAGAGAACATTATAGAATCTACCGCCAACACTTATCATTCCATCTGCTGGAGGAGGTTGTCCTCTAAGTATTGGGGGATAAACTATGCATGCTCTAAACTGAATAAACTCCATATCGGTTAATTCAGCCCCTACCTGGTAAGCCATAGCATATCCGTCTCCTGTAGTACCTGGAGGATTGGTGGTGATTGGGTATAGATGACCTGCACCACCAGTAGCTAGTATTGTTGATTTTGATCTTAAAACAATAAACCCTCCAGTTTTAAGATTTAGCCCTACCGCTCCTACCACCCTCCCGCCGTTAGTTAGTAGACGTGTAATCATTGTGTAATCTATTACTTCAATGTTGAGCTCACGTACCCTCTTAACTAAGCCCTCTATCCATCCTCCAGAATACGGCCTACTGGAAACTATAGCTCGTGGCTGGCTATATCCTCCAAAAGCAAATAATCTATATCCTTCATCCCCCTTCTCGAAGGATGTTCCGAAATCCTCAAGATCCTTAACAGCCTCAACAGATTCTTCAACCATTTTCCTTACAAGAACTTGACTATTTATAAAGCGTCCACCAACTACAGTATCTCTTAAATAGGTTTCAAAGTCTTGAGGTTTAAAAGCTGCCTGCATAGCTCCCATAGCGTAGAGACTACATCCTGATGGGAAGCCTCCCTTACATACTATAACTGTTTTCACACCATATTTTTGTGCTTCAATAGCAGCTCTAAGACCAGCTCCCCCAGAGCCAATTACTAATACGTCAGAATCGATTGTTTCCAACAACCTCCACCAGATTCAACATCTCTACACTTACCATACTCGGTAATCTCATAGCTGGATTATTTAAGGTTTGCTCTGAATAGAATATCCAGCAGTAGCTAGTATTTCTAAGCTCCTAGAAACCATAGAAACAGCCCCAAATATGATTTCTAAACTGGGCTTAGCGGTCTCTCCTGAGCTGATAGTAAATTTTATAAGTGGGTTTTTAGCTCGTTGGTTTATGAGTGGGTGGAAAACTGATAAGTGGTGGGTTAGTTATTTAAACTTTATCGATGAGGTTAGGGAGAGCTATAGGCTTCCCGGCTCTGTACAGATTCATGACGTGACGTTGAGGGATGGTGAGCAGCAAGCTGGTATTGTTTTTAGGAGGGAGGATAAGGTGAGGATTGCTAGAATGCTTGATGAGGCTGGTGTTGATAGGATTGAGGCTGGTATGCCTGCTGTTTCAAGAGAGGATATGGAGGCTGCTAGGGAGATCGCTCATGAAGGATTGAAGGCTAAGGTTTACTGCTTCGCCAGATGTATGAAGTCGGACGTTGATATAGCTTTGAAGTGTGATGTTGAAGGTGTTGAAATGGAGATTCCATCCAGCATTCATCTTATAGAGAATGCCTATAAGTGGCCTTTAGAGAAGGCGTTGGAGCTCTCTATAGAGGCGACAAGGTATGCTGCAGACCATGGGTTAAAGGTTGCCTTCTTCACTATTGACGGTACGAGAGCTGATATGGATTGGTGGTTTAAAATCATCAATAGAGTTGCAGCTGAAGGACATATGGATTCCCTTGTTGTAGTTGATACGTTCGGCGTATGTACGCCTGAAGCCATAAAGTACTATGTGAGAAGGGTTAAGAAAGAGGTTCCGGATAAACCTATTGAGGTACATTGCCACAACGATTTCGGGCTAGCTGTTGCGAACACCTTAGCTGCTGTAAGTGAGGGAGTTGAGGTAGTGCATACAACTATTAACGGTATAGGTGAGAGGATGGGGAATGCTGATCTTGCCCAGACAGCGTTAGCGTTAAAGGCATTGTACGGCTTAAACATAAATCTAAGATTTGAAAAGCTTTACGAGCTATCTAGACTTGTAGAGGAGCTATCAGGCGTTAAACTACCACCAAACGCTCCAGTAGTTGGGGAGAGAATATATTGGATAGAGTCCGGAATTGTTGCTTCATGGTGGCTTCAAGTAATGAATAACAACCCCCTCATCATGTTTCCCTACCATTGGAGTCTAATAGGGCAAAAGCCTCCGGAAATAGTTTTAGGTAAGAAGAGCGGCGTTGGAAATGTACAGTACATGCTGAATAAGATTGGAGTAAATATATCTGAAGAGAAAATCATGCAGTTACTAACAAACATTAAGGAATACTCCGTTAAAAAGAGGGGACCATTAACAATCGACGAGTTTAAAAACCTTCTAGAGAAAGTTACTCAGTAAACCCTCCTAATATTGGAAGCACATAAACAGCTACATTAGCATTAATACTTTTCTAGAACTCCACTAGCTACATGAAATCGACAAGAAAGCCTACGGTTTTTAACCGTGGGATGAATCGTCTTGTAAACTTAGGCTTTATCTGGGGTTTCTCTCCTTATCTATGGTGAAACCATATTTAAGGTTGTTAAGTTTGTTAGGGAGGGAACCCCATTTATCTTAGTTGTTTATGGTGCTTAATATATTTCGCTCATATTCTTCAAGAGCTTCTTCAGATATTTTAAGATTATAGTATGTAAATCATACATCTATTCTATCATGGTTTATGTTTTTCTATTTCCTGATGTTCGTAGGAATGCTAGAGTCTTGTTGGTTGATGATACTGATTAGATAGGTTCTAGGGAGGGGTGTTGTATATTGCTTCGAGCCCTACTTAGGAAGATTGTATGCATGATGACATTTGATGCTGCTAACATACTAACATCTTAATATTCATTAAGAGGGTTAGGGCTATTTGTGGCTCAAAAATAACTATATTGACTGATGGAGCCCCTATTACAGGGCTTCATGTAGGATTTTTAACTTAAGGCATGGATTATAAAGCCTTGAAATTAGGAGCTTAATGAAGAGGATAGTAGAGTTAAGGATAGATGTTCGATAACTACATGTATTAAGGATGAATGCGATGGAGGAAAACGCGGAAACTCTTCTAATCAGTAATGATTATGCTAAACGAATGGATGAATGGAAGAATTAAAGCAGAGAATATAGATAATATAATACCCATAATAAAGGTGATGAAGCATGCTTAAGTTTACAAAGCATATTTATTAATAGAAAAGTTTATTAGATTAACTTTATTGTGTCTAGTATGGTTTCAGCAGATATTGCTGATGAGGCTGAGAGAAGAGCTTATAATTATCTTTCAACCCGTAAAACCCTTTCCTGCTCGCAAACTGTGTTATTAACTATTCAGGAGGTTTTTGGTGTTAGGGATGATTTGATGGTTAAGGCTGTTGGACCATTAGCTGGTGGAAGTAGAATATATTCTCTATGCGGAGCTCTTATAGGTGGTGCTATTGCTTTAGGTATGTTTTTCGGCTCTGAAAAGCTTGATGACTTTGATGCATTAGTAAAGTCCTACGAGCCCATTAAGGATTACTATAGAAGATTTGAAAAAGAGTTTGGAAGTAGGTATTGTATTGCTATTATCGGCTATGATCTTAATAACCCCAGTGAAAGACAGAAATGGCTTGACTCAGGTGGATGGGAGAAATGCTCAAGACTTTGCGGTAAAGCTGCCCGAATGGTTGCTGAAATAATTATAAGTAGAAAGCAAGCTTAAAATCTATAGCTAACTTACTTCATAAGCTTCTAATTTATGCTGTAAGTATAGTGTTGCATGTAATGATTGGAATCCTGATCGACTTATAAATTCAACATTATCCAGCCCCCTACTTACGGTAAAGCTATATCTAAGGATTGCTTGATCTTATCATTTTACTCTCGTTCTTCAATATGTAAGCCTCCAATTAGTGGAGGTAATACATCTATTTTATCATGGTTATCTTAACCCTTATCAGTAGAATTTTAATGGATGTTAATGCTGTATTAGTTAAGATCTAAATGTAGGGTGGATTTAAGATTTTGAAATTAATATTTAGCTGATCGTACTGTCAATTTATACTTATAGGATATACTCCATATTTAGCCGCGTATTTATACATTACATATATTTTTTCAGGGGTTGTGTCTGGCTGTAGGTTATGTGCTGGAGCTAGAATGTATCCTCCTCCAGGAGCTAAATCTCTAATCCTATTTTTAACCTCCTCCTTAACCTCCTCAATGCCTCCTCTAAACGACATAACTTTCTGCAGATCTATCCCTCCATGGAAGCATATTTTGCTACCGTATTCTGTCTTCAGCTCTTTTGAATTCATTCCGCGAGCTAGTGGTTGTATTGGGTTTAGTATATCTATACCTATCTCAATAAGGTCATGTATTATGGGTCTTAAGGCTCCGCAGCTATGATGAAATACTTTAACGCTTGGAGCTTTACTCTTTATGAAGCTAACTATTTTAGCATATCTAGGCTTTATTATTTTCCTCCATGTATTTGGTGATATCAGCATTCCATGCTGATGAGCTACATCACATGCTGGAGCATATACTATCTGAATGTAGTCCTTTACCTCGTCGAGAAATACATCGTAAAACCCTACTATTATACTGCATACCTTATCTAGGTATGCCTCAATAAGTTTAGGATTTGTAACTATGTATTTTAGAAAGTTTCTAAATCCTATTAGGCTTAATGCCGGATCTAAATCCACTGATGGAGGTGTTGGAAACCCCATTACTGCATATTCCGTCTCCTCACATAGCTTTCTAGCTGCATTCATAACACCATCCATCCTACCCTCCGCATACGGATCTGGCCAGCTATATTCTTCAAGCTCCTCAGCTTCAGATATGTTTTCAAGAGGTGGCTTAACATACTCTAAGTATTCCCCAATCCATTTAAATCCTCTACCCCACTCATCTATGATGGTTCCGTCAGGAAGCTTTTTTGAAACCCATCTTTTAGGACGTTTTAAATATACCCTTCTAAAATCTATGTTTAAAGCCTTCAATACCTTCTCAGATACTTTTAACGGTTCAGCCCATGACCAGTTAACATCATCATCCTCGCTTATCCCAAGATAATTCTTAAGTTTCCTATATGCTGATGGTGTTATCCAGAAGTCTAACGGTACCCTATCAGGCTCTCTACGCTCAACAGCTAGCAGTACTCTCTCCCTAGGCTTCATAGCTTTTAAAGTAGGGTATTACCTGCTTCTCAAGATGTGATATTGTCTCCTCAAAGTTTACTGGAAACGGTAGTGCTATGAATAGTTTAACTCCAGCTTTAAGGTACTCCTCAATCTTATCTATAGCTTCATCAGGTGTTCCCGCAACTGTAACTGCTTCAACTGCTTCCAGCGGTATTTTATCAGCAATGCTGTAAAGCTTATCCAGCTGCTCCCTCGTAAAGTTTGTATTCCATATGTCGAAGGCTTCATCAGCAAGCTTTCCATATCCAAGATCTCTAAGAAGCCTACTGCGGAGTGCAAGCGCAACTCTAGTTCTTTCTACAAGTACCTGCTTAGCCTTCCCACCATCTCTCGATATACTTGTAAAAACCATTACTGCAGCATCTATATCCTCAGGGTTTCTACCAGCCTTCCTAGCGTGGAGATATATATCCTCTATGCTTCTCCTATATGTTTTAGGAGACTCCACCCATGGTATCCATCCATCGCCAAGCTCCCCTATAAGCCTCCTCATCCTAGGTCCATAACCCCCAATATATATTGGAGGTCTACGTATCGGCTTAAAGCTTAGAAATGCATCTTTAAGCTTAAAGTATCTACCGTTAAATGATGCTGGCTTCTCCCTTGTCGAATCCCACAGCATCCTTATTACTCTTACCCCCTCCTCAAGTATTGATGCTGGCTTATCCCATTTAACATCCGGAATTGGATCTAGATTAAATGCTTCACCAGCACCTAACGCAAGTACAGCTCTACCCTTCGTTAACTGGTCTAACGTAGCTACTATATGAGCTATCGTGGCAGGATGTCTTCTTAAAACATCTGAAACACCAGGTGTAAGCTTAACCCTACTAGTGTTTAAACCTATAGCTGTAAGTAATGTATATACATCCCACGGCGGATCCTTAAGAAATCTTTCATCCAATGGATGGAATAAATGGTCTGGAAGCGATATAATGTCAAATCCAGCCTTCTCAGCCAAAACAGCATATTGAATTGTCCTCCAAATATCTCCATAAGTAATTATTTGACATCCAAATCTTAAACCCATAAAACCACAAATCAAAGATAATAGCTAGATTAAATACTTTACTCTTAAAAGATTTACATGGATGAAATTATGTTTCAGCTTATTAAGTCTATTATTATATAGTTCATAAATAATAATGCTTTAATAATATAGTGGGTTTAAGTTAAACTCTACAAGATATCTTTATTCAAAAGCCATTTCCATAAAGGTATGTATTTAATTGTTTTATTGTTGATATTTAGCTTATCCTCATAATTTCACGTAATCACTATTAGGTTTTTACATTTTAATTCATCGCTTGCCTTTACCAATGCCTTAATCTCCCTCCTATCAATTTCCCTATTACTGGAAATGTATGTAACCTGTATTAGTTGTTTTACTTGTAGGCCTTCTTTTAAAACAAAGTCAACCTCGTTTTGTTGATGGTCTTTCCAGTAGAAAAATTCTAGGTCGTTGTACCAGTAATTTTTCTTTCTTAATAGTTCAATAGCAACTAGATTCTCCATTAATTTACCATGTCTTTCAGCAGTTTTAAACGATATAGTGTTAACTAAGAGGTGGTTTCAAAATATTTAATTTTTCTGTTGCTTATTTTGTTATGGAGTTTCGTGAGTTGAGTGATGAGGAGTGGGGTGTTGTTTCATCTTTCCTCCCGCCTAAGCCTAAGAGGGGTAGGAGGGCTTTAAGTGATGATAGATCGTTGATTAACGGCATATTATATGTTGTTACTACTGGCTTTAGATGCGTTAAATGCCTAGAAAGTATGGATCATAGTAACTGCTGGAGATTACTTAGAAGACTTCAGGAGGCTGGAGTATGGGATAGGATAATTGAGTTCCCCACATCCATGAGGTAAACGTGTAGTAATAGATAGTACAACAGTAGAGGCTAAAAGGGGGTGAAGAAGTAGGATATGATGGATTCAACATAGGAAGGGAACGAAGATACGTAATAGTTGATGAGGGATCAAAACCCATAGCCGTAGCTATTAGCCCGGGAAACGCTCACGACTCTAAGATGTTCAACCTATACGATAAGATGAAAGTAAGCCTGAAGAGTTTTATGGAGATTCTGCATACGATACATGTGAGGTAAGGGATGGGCTGGAGAGGGATGGGGTCAAGGCAAACATACCTGTAAACCCTAGGAATGGGAGGAGGCAAATACCATATGATGAGGAGGATACAAAGTAATGAGATCAGCCGTAGAGAGATTCAACTCATGGCTTAAACATTCAGAAGAGCAATAATAAGATATGAAGAATAGCCATAATGTTCCAGCAATCACAACATTCAAGCATAATAATACGTATGAGATATGGAATATGATAAACATAAATATTTTGAAACCATCTCTAAGCCATTATCTATACAGTAAATTTTCTTTGGTGCAATAATTTGTTGTTTTAGTTTTGGTGAGCATCTTTCAAGGATGAAGAATAGGTATGAGCTTTCTAAAGCATCGATCCAGTTTTTAACTGTATGAACATCTTTAACCTCAAAAATATGTGAGAGCTTTCTTATAGTAAATTCTGAAGCAATATTGGATATTAAGTACTTTGTAAACTCTTTAAATGTTTCTTTCATCCGTATTTTAATTCTCCTCAACACATCTTTTTCAATTATATCACTATATATCCTTACGAGAATTCCCCTTCCAAACATGTATGCTTCAGGCATTCCGCCGATTTTCATGTATTCCTCAAAGAATCTCTTAATCTCCGCCGTCTTTCTTGTTGAGTAGAAATCCTCCTTAGATAAGTCTACACCCTTAAAGCTGAGATATTCTCTAAAGCTAAGGGTGTTAATGTAAAGTCGATATGTCTTCCAGTTAGATGAGTTACAAGCTCCCCACTTAAAAGCTTCGAGTTGCTTCCAGTAATTATAACTCTCTTAGTTCTTCTTAACCTGTTTGCGAAAAGCTCCCATCCCTCAACGTTCTGCGGCTCATCCAGGATAATATAATCTACATCTCCGTAGAGCTCGTAAAAAGCTTGAAGAACCAAATCTAAATCTTTAGCTTTAACACCGTATAATCGTTCATCATCAAAACTAATGTATCCGAACAGTTCACCTTTAGAAATCTGCCATGAAAAACAGATTTCCCACTTCTCCTTATTCCTAAGATAGCTAGGATATTGGGATGTGTGAGAAACCTTTTTAAACTATTTATTTCAGGTTCTCGATCTATTATTCTTTCATTCCTAAACTTTTCCTCCACCTCCTCCCTTTGAGATATAATTACCCTCTTAATCTAGATTCATAATGCAGTATCCACAAACTTTTTTAAAAAGTTTGTGGATATAGAGTAAATTAGCCTCAAACCAATAATTTTAGAATCTTAATACCTAGCTTCAATCTTAAACATCATAAGCTTTAATATACTGCTAAGTAGCTGTCTTTAAGATTTATGGTGATCGGAATAGATAGTGGTCTTAATGCTGTTGAAGAGATCTACGTGTTTGGAGGCTTTCATCATTTAGGTAGGGGGTTAATACCAGGATTCAATGTATTTTTTCTGCTTCTCTGTTAGTTTATCTATTTCTACTCCAAGTGTTTTCAGCTTTAACTCCGCTATTTTAGCATCGATTTCATGAGGAACCTTGTAGACTTTTCTTTCAAGCCTCCCCCTATTCTTAACTAGGTATCTTACACATTCAGCCTGTAGTGAGAAGCTTAAATCCATTATTTCAGCTGCATGCCCCTGTCCACATGCCAAATTTACAAGTCTACCCTTACCTAGGAGATATATGGTTTTACCGTTTTTAAGCCTATACTTTCTAACCATGTATGTATTGTATGGTGTTTGGAAGAATCTCATATCCTTCTTCTCCACAGCCTCCATCTCCAGGTCTCTTACTGAAACCTCAACATCGAAATGTCCAGCATTTGCAAGTATACATTTATCCTTCATATTCCTTAAATGCTCCACAGTAACTACATCTATATTTCCAGTAGCTGTTATCACTATGTCAGCTATCTTAACGGCTTCAATCATCTTCATAACCCTAAACCCATCCATACATGCCTCCACAGCTCTAACCGGATTAACCTCAGTAACTATTACGTTTGCGCCCATACCCCTAAATCTCTGGGCAACCCCTCTACCGACCCATCCATATCCAGCAACAACAACCGTTTTCCCAGCTATAACCGTGTTTGTAGCGTTTAGGAATCCGAATACTGCTGATTCACCAGTACCGTATCTATTATCGAATAGATACTTCATCATAGCATTATTGACAGCTATAGCTGGAAACTTTAGTAAGCCATCCCTCTCAAGCCCCTTCAACCTCCTAACACCTGTTGTTGTTTCCTCACATACACCATATACATAGCTTATCTTCTCAGGATATTCTCTATGTAGGGTTATGGTTAGATCAGCTCCATCATCAATAATTATGTTGGGAGACTTATCTATTACCCTCCTAATATTCTCCATATACTCCTCCTCAGTCTCCCCCCTCCACGCATATACATATGCGTAATCTGATAATGCAGCTGCAACAGCATCCTGTGTGCTTTCAGGATTTGAAGCGCAAACATAAACTTTGGCTCCAGCATCAGTAAGTGTTTTAACTAGTACGGCTGTTTTACCCTCAATATGTAGGCAGGCACCGATTCTAACATCCTTAAGAACCTGCTCACTTATAAGCTCCTCCTTTACAATCTTTAGTATAGGCATCCAATCCTCAGCCCACTCAATAAGGTCCATACCGATCGGTTTAAGACTAAGATCCTTAACGATAGAGCTCATAATAGTAAAGTATACAGTAGAATTAAAATCTTCCTATAGTCTCCAGGACTTTGTAAACTTAAGCTTTACCTAGAAGTTAATCAGCAAGCTTAAGTTTACAAAACGGTCTCCAGGCTTATAAACTTAGATGATAATTCTTGTTAATCGATTATCATGCCAGTTAGATATGTTGTTAGGGTTTACGATTAGAGATATTCTTACCGATTGTAGGTTTTAAGCTAATGTGTTGGTGGACAGGCATTCATTATTGATGATGTGGTGGCTACATGTATTAGAGAGGTAGGCTTAAGTGGAATCAGGATATTAGATGGAAGCCTAAGAGTCATATATCCATCATAAGTGGGAGCAGGTACTCCTCGTAGCATCAAATCCAATAAAAGCGGGAAATATCAGCAACATAGAGCCTAATAACTATTCACGCCATCAACTATTTAAGGAGATAAGCTTAGTCGCATATCTTAGCGTTAAGCATATAAGGTAGCTATATACTATTTAGTAATGCATAGTGAAGAGATAGAGGATCTTGCTGATAAGATAAGGGATGCTCTGCAGAGGGGGAGGTATCGTACTGCATTAAGATATATTGATGAAGCCTCGGGAAAAATAGATTCAGCTGAGCTTTGGCTTACGAGGGGTTATGTTTATGCATGTCTTAACAGATATGAGGATGCTTTAAAATGCTATGATAAAGCTTTAGAAATGGATTCAAGTATAGCTGAAGCATGGAATAATAAGGGTGTAGCTCTACTTCAAACCGGTAGATATGAGGAAGCGTTGGAACACCTTACTAAAGCCTCAGAGCTAAATCCTCTAAGCACTGTTATCATGATAAATAAGGCTGAAGTCCTCCGTAAGCTTGGAAGGCTGGAGGAAGCTATTAAATGCTATGATGAAATTATAGATTTAGATCCGAGAATTGTTTCAGCATGGATTCATAAGGGGGATATTCTCCTGGAGAAAAACGTATTGGAGGATGCTCTTAAATGCTATGAGAGAGCTGTTGATGAAAACCCGGCGTACATTATGGGATGGGTGAAGGTAGCCTCAACCCTAAGAAAGCTGGGTAGGGAGGGGGATGCTGAAGAAATTGGGAGGATTATGAAGATAGTCTCTAAAATATATGGTCTTCTCAGTAGGGGCAACTACAAGTCAGCCTTAAAAAAGTCTGTTAAAGTAATAGATTTAAGACCTCACCTCCCATTTGCGTGGAGGTTAAAGGGAACAATTCTTTTATACATGGGGGAAATGAATGAAGCATTGAAATGTTTTGATGAGGTATTAAGAATAAAGCCTAAGGATATAGCTTCACTAATACATAAGGGGGAGATACTTGTAAGCTGTGAAAGGTATGGTGATGCGAAGGAATGTTTCTTAAAAGCGGTTAGAATAGGTAGATGCAGTGAGAGAGCACTATATGGAGCTGCTGTAGCATCATTTATGCTTAGCGAATATGATGAGGCTGAAAGCTATATTGAGAAGATTCTTAAAATAAATCCTAGAAACTACGAGTCAATACTTATTAAAGCCCTAATTCTAGCACAGCGTGGAGACTATGATGGAATGAGGGAGAACATAATGAAGGTATATAGGATAGATAAGCATGGAGTAATAAGGAATCTGGAAGCATTAACGTATGAGCAGATGAGGAAGCTAAACATAAACATAACAGTTACTAGGTGTAGAAGAATTCTATGTAGGGCAAAAACACTAACCATCAAATACGTAGAGGGTGAAGCTGAGAAAACAATAGTACTTAAAGAATGCAGCCATAAATAAAAATTAAGATTTAAAGTATCTTTACTCCGAAGAATTGCTGGGATATCATTGCTGCTGCGAAGAATATGCAGAGTATCCAGAATATTATTAGGGCTACGTATTCCCATGCTCCAGGCTTCAGCTCCTTAGGAAGCTTGGTGTTTAAGTATAGGACTGCAGGTACGTAGAATATGGCTGCTATATTGGCCATGTTAGCAGCTATCAGTAGTAGAATTAGTGGGGCTGCCTGCCACATCGCCCATGAAGCGAATATAATGTAGACTATGTTAAGCGTGTAGTATAGAATTCTTATATCGTCCTTAAAGAATTTCCTAACCCCCCCATGTATCCATGCAGTATCTGTAGTTGTTCTAATAAGTATATCAAGTACTCCAAGCTGTGTCGGCATTAGACATGCAATACCTACAAGCGATATGAAGTAGAATCCCCATGGACCAACCTTAGCTGCAAACTGGGTAGCTATATGTGCAGCTATACCCCATGCAGGTAGTGATGTACCGATCTTTGTAACTGAGCGTACTGCAAGCGATGGTAGAAACATTCCAAGTAGGGCTCCTATGAAGAATATGCCCCATTGATCGTATTTAAGCAATTTAACCCATTTCCTCCATGTTTCAAGATTTTCCCTCGTTATTTTAAACATTTTACCTGATGGTGATATCGGTATCTTCTTACCTCCAATAGCTGCAGGTATGTATCCAACTAAGTTGCCTACGCCGTATCCCTTATCCCTATAGTAGCCGCTCGTAAGAATGTTGAGACCTGTTGCATAGCCTATATATCCCCACCATCCACCTAGGAGAAGGGCATCAACACCCTTCGGTATATATCCCACACTTACAACACCTATAGCAGCCTCACTTAAAGCCTCCCACGTTACTGTAAGAGGTGCTATGATGAATATCATTGAGAAAAGGGTGAATCCAACACCGAAAACCCAGTTAAATATTTCAAGAGTTCTCTCAATTTTACGTCCAACAGCTAAAACTAATAAACATATTAGGAAGAGAACTACACCCGTATATCTTACTAGATCGGCATGCTCAGGTCCAGGTATTCTCCCAAGAACCATCGCCATTACGGCTGTTGCTGAAGCTGAAGCCCACCCGGGCCAAGCCCATCCAAGCCAGGCAAGTATTATGATGAGGGGGGACCAGAACCATGCTCCTGGAGGTACTCTATTAAGATATCTTGTAGCAGATTCTCCTGTAGCTATCGTTATTCTTGCAAAGCTACAATTCCATATTGTTTGTAGAAGTGCTCCAAGCCACACCAGCCAGAATAGGTATAGTCCATAAGCAGCTGCAACACTAGGCCCCATAAGCCACTCCCCACTACCTATAGATACTCCTAAAACAATAGCGGCAGGTCCAAGAACCTTAGTTATTAAATTACCTGTTGTCAGCTTTGGAACTCCGAAAACCTCTTCAGGTGTTGGAAGCTTATCAATAACCTCTATAGGCTCAATACCGAACTTAAAAGTTTCTCCAGACATACAATTAGTCCCAGTAAGTCTATATTTAATACATATAAACTTTGCGCTAAAAGTGATGGATACTGTCAAGTTAAGCCTTAGGCTTAATGAGTCCACTATATGTTACGCGCGAAATACTATAATCAATAAGAGAATCAAAGCTGCTCTATATGAGCAAGCTTTAAATATATGTAATATTAGAGTAGTTGGTGGTTTGTTTGTTTAAAGCTATTTATTTCATGTTATTTGTCTCAGCTGGTTTGTTGAGGTGTTGCTGAATGATTGAGTATGCGTTAAGGGAAATTGAGGGGATTGTTGGGTCGAGGAATCTTTTACGTGATACTGCTAACCTCTATATTTTTAGAGCTGGTGCAGCCGATCTTTCATGTAGGGGTAGGGCTGATGCTATCGTCCACGTTACAAGTAGGGATCAGGTTCCTGAAATCATGAAGGTAGCCTACAAGTATGGGGTGCCTGTAATACCTAGAGGTGGGGGATCTAGCGTTACGGGTGTGGTTGCCCCCATCAATGGTGGAATAGTGCTTGACCTTAAAGCTCTAGATAAGATTGTTGTTGATGTCGATAATGGCGTTGTTGAGGCTGAAGCTGGTGCAACAATACTTGATGTAGATAATGAATGTAGAAAGTATGGCTTCTTCTTCCCCCCGGATCCTGCTAGTGCTAGGATAGCTACTGTAGGAGGCTCAATAGCTGAGAATGCTGGTGGGATGCGTGGAGCTAGGTATGGTGTGATGAGGGATTGGGTTTTAAAGCTTGAGGTTGTATTAGCTGATGGTACACTAACATACTTCGGGGAGGCTGTATATAAGAATACGGCAGGCTACGACCTGGTTGGGCTTATGGTTGGAAGTGAGGGAACCCTAGGCATAATAACTAGGGCATGGCTTAAAATAATGCCCCTCCCGGAGAAGATAGTGAGGATAGCCGGCTTCTTCGATAGGGTTGAGGATGCTGGTAGAGCAATATTTAGGGTAAGAAGGGAGGGAGTGAACCCCCTCATATTGGAGTATGCGGATAAGGAGGGGATAATTGCTGCAAATAGAATTAAAAAGTTTAACTATCCTGAAGCTGATGGTGGAATGGTTCTTGTCGATGTTGACGGTCCTAAAATCGGTGTTGACTATATTGCTGAGAAGGTTGTGAAGATATTTAAGGAGGAGAATGCGTCAACAATTCTTAAGCCAAACACTCCTGAAGAGATGGAGAACATAATGGATGTTAGGAGAATTGCGTTTACAGCTCCTGCAAGACTATACCCCGGATTTATTGATGGAGATATAGTTGTCCCCCTCTCAAAGATAGGGGATGCTCTAGCTGGAATTGATGAGATAAGGAGGAAATATAATGTATTCATAACCGTAGCAGGCCATGTAGGGGATGGGAATCTACATCCTAATATAGGTGTTAACCCAAACAATAGGGATGAGTGGGAGAGAGCTGAGAAGGCGGCTTACGAGCTTAATATGCTTGCAGTAAGGCTTGGCGGATCTATTGCTGCTGAGCATGGAATTGGAAGGTTGAAGGCGGATCTTCTATTAAAGCAGTTTGAAGCTAAAAATCAGCTAGCAGCGTATAGCCTCATGAAGGAGATAAAGAAGATATTTGATCCTAAAAACATACTTAACCCAGGTGTATGTGCATTAAGGTGGTAGTATGCCCTACGAGTATGAGGATATAATGGCGGTAATAGAGTTTGTAAGGGAATCTATGTCTAGGTACGGTAATCCTGTAGGTTTATCTGGTGATGAGCTTTCAGCATGGAGTAGAGACCTTGATCTAAAGAGGAGGGGGGAAACTATTTTCTATGCTGGTATGTATACGTATATGGGTTATGCTGAAACAGCTCTCATGCTGGAGTATTCCCTGAAGAGTAGGGGGATGAAGATCTCGGATCTTCTAAAATGGGTTGATAAAGCATCCAAGCTTGGATATGAGAGAAGTATGAAGGGTATTGTTAAGCTCCTATCCTCCCCACTATCACTACTAGGTAGATTAATAGGCATATCTGGAGGGCTTCTTTCACATTTGAGGGATGTAGCTAGGGGTGTTGATGATAGGAGTAGGGTATACTATGCTAAGCTTGTTAAGGGTGTTAAGCTTTTAAGAAGTTATGGAGTTGATTTTGCATATTTAGGCCCTGATGAGCCTGATTCAGGTATTGTTCTTCACACGTTCGGTCTTCTTGAAGATTTTAGGAAGCATGCTGGAAACGTATATGAGAGGTTGAAAAGCTATGGTGTGAAGAGAATTATAACGATGGATCCTATTAGTGGAGCTGCTTTCAAGTTCCACTATCCAAAATTTGTAGATGGATTTGATATTGAGGTAAACCATATTACCCATATCCTCAAGCCTAAAGCTGCTAGGAGTGAGTATGTAGGAAGCTTCGTATATCATGATCCATGCCTTCTAGTAAGGTATTGGAAAACAATAAATGAGCCTCGAAGCCTTCTAGAAGCTGCGGGAATTAAGGTTATTGACCCACCTAACTCGAGGGAGAAGACGAGATGTGATGGTGGAGCTATTGAGTATCAGGATCCCCTAGGATCTATGATGCAGGCTAGAATTAGACTTAATGAGCTTCTCTCAACAGGTCAAAACAGAATAGTTACAGCATGCCCCGTATGTATTATGCTGTTCAGAGCTGGAAGCCTTACTTCATCCCTTAACGTTGAAGTATACGATATTGTAGACTTAATCCCCTAGGTGTCTACATGAGTCTTCAAACCCTAAAGAATGAGGTGGAGAGATGTATTAGATGCGGATTCTGTGTTTACTGCTGTCCCAGCTGGCTTGCACATGGGAAATTCGAATACTACAGCCCTAGAAGTAGAGTAATACTTATGGGTAGTATATTGAATGGCGATGTGAGGATTGAAGATGTTGTTGAATCCATATATTCATGCAATACCTGTAGACGATGCCTTCTAGACTGTCCAGCAGGTATTGATGTAGCTGAGCTAGTAATAACTGCAAGATGGTATATATTGAGTAAGCTGAGAAAATAATGTATTCCCCAAAGCCTTGATATCCAGCAACCGTAAACCCCCTAGATTACTTTTAAATAGCTAAATAGTAGCTGTACATCATAAACCTAGAGAGCTTAACTATAGCTGATTGGTTTTCTCCACCGTAGCTGTGGTAGGCATAAGTTAAATTAGTATTTGGACCTTACCCACCTTTACGTTAGGGTTTCTAATCAGTGCTGTTTCAAATGCTTCTTTAGCTTCATCTATTGGGAATTGATGTGTAATAATTGGTTTAAGCCTTACCTTCCCTGACTTAACCAGGTTTATACCTACTTCATAGTCGATCCATTTATGGCAGAATGAGCCCTTTATCCTAACTTCTCTTCGAACTATCTGGGTATAGTTTACTTGTCCAGGCTCTGGGAATATAGCTACCACTACTAGCTGCCCATTCTTTTTAAGCATGTCGTAGGCTTCTGAAGCAGCCTTAACGCTTCCAGAACACTCAATAACTACGTCAGCTCCAATCCCTCCTGTCTCCTTTAAAACTCTTTCTACAGGGTTTTCCTCATTAACGTTTACGGCTTCAAGACCTAGGCTTCTAGCTATTTCAAGTCTTCCAATACTTGTTTCCGGTCCTGTAACTATTACGTTTGCACCTATCGCTTTAGCTATTTGAGCTGATATTAGCCCAATAGGTCCGGGTCCTGTAACAACAACGAAGTCTTCAGGCTTAATTCTCGCTCTATCTATAACTGCATGTACTGAAACTGCTGTAGGCTCTAGGAGGGCTGCTTCATGAATTGATATTTCATCCGGGACCTTATGTATATGTCTACTATTTACAGCTAGATACTCTGCAAATCCTCCATTTCTATGCACTCCTAAAACCTTAAAGTTTAAACATATATTTGTCATACCGCTCCTACAGTAGAAGCATTCACCACAGTAAATTAGGGATTCGGATATTACCCTATCCCCCCTACCTAGGTTTTTAACGTTTCCCCCAACATCCTCTATAATGCCTGAAACCTCATGACCCATTACCAGCGGGACTTTAGCATATCCCTTAAACCCCGCCTTCATTAGATATACGCTTAAATCACTTCCACATATTGAGCCTGCTTTAACCCTAATTAAAACATCGTTAACCCCTATCCCTGGATTTTTAACATCACCGATCAGTAGGCTACGCGGCTCCTCATCAGGCTTAATAACTGCCTTCATCTATTCACCTAGCTTTTCCACGTGTGCTCTCCACATTATGAATGTGTACGTGCTCTCCAACATCAATATCTGACGTAGCTACACCTATTGTTTCACCATACTTAATGACTTTCTCCCCTTTACATATCTTGGTTAAAGCAAACTTATGTCCAAACGGTATTTCCTGCTTAACTATAAACTTCCTTACTTCATTACCAATTCTTACCAAAACCTCCTCATTAGGTTTTATATCTGAAATAGCGGTTGCAACATTATCTTTAGGATTTATAACAATTGCTTTAACCCCCATTTTAACCACCTAGAAAATATTTCATACTGCAATATATTTTCTTCCACTGTTAGCTACGTCTTGTAAACCTAGATCTTACCTAAAAGGCTATTAACAATACCTAAGTTTACAGCATAATTTAAAAATAAAATTTTATTTTAATTTTTCCAGAAACTCCCTATGCGTCATTACTTCAGCAATTAGTGGAAATAGCTTAGTTTCAGCGTATCGCTGCTCCTCCCACGATAATGCTGCTGTACAGTTCTTTAAAATTATTACTTTATAGTTTAAATCGAAGGCTGTTCGAGCTGTTGATTCTACACATACATTTGTTAGAAATCCTGCTATTGCTACATTTTTAATTCCGCAGTATCTTAAAATAACGTCAAGATTTGTACCGTGGAAACCATCAAGCCCCCTCTTCCCCTCAACATATATATCCACATAGGGCTTTAACTCATCAATGAATTCAGCCCCCTTCGTCCCCTTCCTGAATGCCCCTACTTTTTTAGCGTTCGCCTTAATTCCAAACTCCTGCCCTAAATCCCTGTAGTCAGGCTCAAACGTTATTGGGCATCCAATAATTAAAACACCCCTCTCCCTAGCTTCCTTAACAAGCTCAACAGTATTCTCTATAACTCTATTCTCAGTAAGAATTTTTTCAACTCCAGGATATAATGGGAAACCGGGCTTACAAAAATCGTTTTGAAACTCTATAAGGATAATTGCTGTTTCTTTAGCTTTAAACTCCATAAAGACACCCAAATATTCTAAACAGAATAAAATATAAACTTAACTATTAACATGAACACCTTGTAAACTTAAGCATGCTTCATCACATCCATCATGGACATCGTCTTCCCATGAATTCTTTGCTTTTTGTTTAGATTATTATTGATTTTAGAAGCATTTTCACTGTGCTAGAGTATTACTAAACTGATGTTTCTTATTAATTTTATGTTAGGCTTTATTATTGTTCTTATTTGTTCTGGTTTCCTAGTTTTGTGGCTGTTAAAGCTACGGGCAGTATGGCTATTATGCATGGCAAGGCGTGGATGAGGATGTTTCTTAGGCTTTTAACCTTGTAGTTTTCAGATTTAAGTATTTCTTAAGCCTTGACATAATCCCTCAATTGAAGCCTCAAATACGCAAGCCTTTAGGCTTTCAGGTCCATGAACTCTGAAAGCTTATCAACACGTAAGAACTCCTCTATGGGCTTTTGGTTTGAAAATATAACAGACTTTACTCTATGGCTTGATACGCATGTTCTAAGCCTTCAAGTATTATGGGTCAGCACCAAACCCCAATTTCCAGCCTGAAGCCTTCAACTCTTTCTCCAATCCTTAAAGCATCCCCTCATTACCATTTACAGGCAGATATACAGGCTAATGGAAGCTCTAGGCTATGTCAATAGCTAAGTGAAGCTTATAGAGATTGTAGGTTTCCCCAGCCCCTTCAGTCCTAGCTCGCTCTAACCGTGAAAGTTATCCTCCAGGTCACGTTTACTATGGGCTTTTACGAATATGACATCATGCAACCATCCCGTCCTTAATCACTCCACCATCCCCAAGCTAGGAGGTGGATTTTAGCATGAGGCCGTAAACAGCTACTATCCATCCCAAAAAGATAAAGAGTAGGAGGAACTAAGATCGTTCTGCTATATGCTTAACAAGTCATTAAGAGCTATCCTAAAAATATGTAGTTCCTAAACCCAACCTCCCAGGAGACTTCCATATAGGTGAGCTTACTTATTTAGAAAAAATGGTTAGAATATTTTTATTCCGAATACTTGTCCTAGTATCATTGCTGTGAAGAAGAATATACAGCTAAACCAGAATATTACTAGGATTACATATTCCCATGCAGCAGGTCTTAACTCTTTAGGAAGCTGTCTATTCATATACATCGTTAATGGTACTGAAAATACTCCACCAAGATTTGCAGCATTAGCTCCTAGTAGGAGTAGAACTAATGGCTGTTCAAGCCAGAACGCTATACATGCCCATATAATGTATACAATGAATAGTGAGTAGTATAGCACTCTTATATCTCCTTTAGCAATTCTTCTAGCAGCCTCACTAACACTCCAAGCTAGGTCTACAGTATTCCTCATCAACACATCTACTACTTGAAGCTGTGTTGAGAATAGTATTATGAATCCTATAATACATATGTAGTAGAATCCCCATGAACCAACCTTAGCTGCAAACTGGGTAGCTACATGTGCAGCTATACCCCATGCAGGTAGCTTCGTACCTATAGGTACCAGTGACCTAACTATAAGGCTTGGAAGAAACATTCCAATTACTCCACCTACGAAGAATATACCCCACTGATCATAGTGTAGAATTCTCATCCATCTTCTCCATGTTGCTAAATTTTCAGGTGATATTTTAAATGTTTTACCAGCGGGGGAAACTGGAACTTTCTTACCTCCAATAACTGCAGGTATGTAGCCAACTAGATAGGACATTCCATATCCTTTATCTCTATAGAAGTTGCTCATTACAAAGTTGTTGCCTGTTGCGTAGGCTATGTATGCCCACCATCCAGCTAGAAGGAATATGTCAACACCTTTAGGTATGTAGCCGAAGCTAACAATACCTCTAGCCATCTCGCTTATTGCTTCTCCAGTTACGCAAAGCGGAGCAACAATAAATAGTAATGATACGAATACGAATATCATCATTGCCCACATAACAATTTCCAATGTCCTCTCAATCTTGTATCCAACCATACATATAATTAAACATATAATGAATAAAGCAATACCGAGAAGCCTTACGAATGTTGCATCTGCTGCTGTAGGTATACGTCCAAGTATGATGGATCCAAGACCTGTTGCTGCAGCTGAAGCCCATCCGGGCCATACTAGCTGACCCCAAACTACTATTAGTATAATCCATCCCCAAAGGATTGGTCCAGGCTTAACTCTCGTAAAGTATACAATTGCGGGCTCCCCAGTAGCTAACGTAACTCTACAAAAGCTTATGTTAAAAACTGTCTGTAGGAAGCATCCAATAATAACCAGCCAGAATAGCCCTAACCCGTAAAGAGCTGCAACTGAAGGCCCCATAAGCCACTCCCCACTACCTATAGCTGCACCCAACGCTATCATAGCAGGTCCAAGAACCTTAGTTATTAAATTACCTGTTGTTATCTTAGGAATTCCGAAAACCTCCTCAGGTGTTGGAAGCTTATCAACAACTTCAATGGGTCTAATACCAAGCTTAAAAGTCTCTCCAGACATTTAGTCAACCCCCCTTATTATCGTCTTCATACTTATAAATTTTATTTTTGAAGTAATGGATTCTGTCAAGTCCAGTCTAACGTGTTTATGAATACTTCTTCAGAGCTAATTGTTAAGAGTCATCTATTCTTAAAATCTATTTTTAAACGATTCTTATCCTTTATTATTAGGTATTTATAGGGAGTTCTTTAAGTGTAGGAACTGTTTATGCTTGTTCTTCAGGCTTTAATAGTTTGAGATATAGCTTAGAGTTTAGCTACTAAACTATACACGTAATTTTAAGGTTTACATCTATGAAAGTCATCCCTCAAGAAACCTATACTAAACACTTCATAAGAGATTTCTAAGATGATATGGAGATGAGGCATACTCATTGCTGAATACACCATAACTAGAAACGCTAAAAAACTTAGATTAATATATATTGATCTTTAATAACCTATTAGAACCCATTACTTATCATTCAGCAAAAAATAAATCATTCTAAACACCGTAGCATTTAACCTACTTGACAAAATTAAAAAGTTCAAAATCAATAATCCACTAAAGCCGTCATAAAACCACTACACAACCATTAAGAATATAAACTTAAGTTACACATCTTCTAGTTAAAGATGACAACTTAAGCTTATCTCTTTAGATGTTGTAGTATGAATGGTTTTAGCATGTTGTTGGGTTTGTATTGTATGTTAATCCTAACTCTTCTAGTGCATGTTAAGCCATAAACATCATCAACGATGAATGCAGGTCCTCCAATACAGTAGTTTAACATCTTGAATTGTTTGTAATATTTTGATGATAAACCATCATAGATCTCATTCCATCAACATCCAGCATAAACCAACCAATCCATTAACCTTAACGCATATATCACCCAATACTATAAGCCTCCAACAATCCTAGATTTAACACTAATCCTCCTAACCCACTTCCAAGCTGTTTATAGACCCTATGAACCTCAATAATGCTCCACCTCCTAAAACTTAAGCTGAATATAGAATGCTAAAGAATCTTAAACTCAACGGAACCCTACTCCTCCAAAAACTAAACCCTCAACCAGAAACCTAATAACCAACATGAAATAACTAACAAGAATATATAAACCTTAAGTTGCCACATCCAACTAAATGAATATGACAGCTTAAGGTTTATATGTCTTTTGGTAAAATTTTCGGGACCTGGCAACTTAACATATTGTATCTGATTTCCTAAGTTGCCACGTCCACCTAGTTAATCGATAAATTTATATGTTTAAAACCGTGTTTTAACTGGTGTTTTTATGCGTGAAGATATGCTTAGAAGTAGAAGTATACTTGAAGGTAGGGATGATATTCGTGGTTTACGTTTAGGCTTAATGGAGGCTATGGGTTTTACAAGAGAGGAGTTTAGCCGTCCTCTTATAGGTATTGCTAACTGTTGGAATGAGATTCTTCCAGGATCCTTCCATTTAAGGGAGATTGCATGTAGGGTTAAGGATGGGGTTAGGGTTGCTGGCGGTACACCATTCGAGTTTAATACTATTGCTGTATGTGATGGTATTGCTCAGGGGCATGTAGGTATGAAGTATGTTCTTCCAAGTAGGGATATTATTGCTTTAAGCGTTGAAATAATGGTTGAAGCCCATCAGTTCGACGGTTTAGTTGCTATCTGCACATGTGATAAGATTGTTCCTGGAATGTTGATGGCTATAGCTAGACTGAATATTCCATCTATTGTTGTTACTGGTGGATACATGATTCCAGGGGTTTTTAAGGGTGCTCCACGCCTCATAAGTGAGGTTACGGCTGCTTATGGAGCATATAAAGCCGGGAAAATATCTAGGGAGGATTTTGAGCTATTGATTGATTCATGCTGTGCATCGCCTGGCGCATGTGCGGGTATGTGGACTGCGAACACTATGTGTGTAATTGCTGAGGCTTTAGGTATGTCTCTTCCAGGAAACTCAACAACACCTGCTGTAGGCTCAAGAATACTTAAAACAGCCTTCAACGCCGGTAGAATTGTTATGGAGCTTCTAAACCGTAACATTAAGCCCTCGGACATAATGACTTATGAAGCCTTCGAAAACGCTATAAGAATACTTATGGCTACTGGAGGATCTACGAATGCATGCCTACACATCCCAGCTATCGCCTCAGAGCTTAACGTAAAAATAGATCTTGAACTATTCGATAAGATTAGTAGAGAAACTCCATGCATATGCGGTGTTAACCCCATATCCAGCTTCACCATGAAGGATCTTGATGAAGCAGGAGGCCTACCGGCAGTTATGAAGATTATTGAGGATAAGCTTAACCTAAATGTTTTAACAGTAACTACGAAGACGTTAAGGGAGAATCTGGAGGGGGTTACAGCATCACCATCTCCAACAGGTGTTATAAGACCCTTAAGCAATCCATTCTTTAATGAGGGTGGAATAGCGATTCTTAAGGGAAACCTAGCACCTAAAGGTGCTGTGGTTAAGCAGTCTGCTGTAAGTCCTGGAATGCTTAGAGTGGTAGGGCCTGCTAGAGTTTTCAACTCTGAGGAGGAGGCTGTGAAGGCATTACTGAACGGTGAAGTTAAGCCTGGAGACATAATGGTTATTAGGTATGAGGGTCCTAAGGGAGGTCCTGGAATGAGAGAGATGTACGATATACTTCAAATACTTCTAGGTATGGGCTTATCCGAATCTGTTTCTCTAGTTACTGATGGCAGGTTTTCAGGCTCCAATAGGGGAGGTGCTATAGGCCATGTTTCACCTGAAGCAGCTGAAGGCGGGCCAATAGCGGTTGTTCAGGATGGAGACATAGTTGAGATAGATATACCTGGTAGAAGGCTGGATGTAAAGCTACCGGATGAGGAGATTAGGAGTAGACTGGAGAAGTGGAAGCCTCCTGAGTTAAAGGCTAGGAGAGGCATATTAACACTATACTCAAAAATTGCTGAGTCAGCAGATAAAGGAGCAGTATTAAGGCTTTAGCCTACAGCTATGTAGCCTATACGGTATGGCTTATGAATGGTTTTATTCAGGTTTTCAAAGAAGTATTTGAAGACGTATCCAGGGATGTTAAGGTAATAGTTGAAGCTGTTATCTCAAAGTATTTAGAGAAGGATATTTCTGAACGGTACAGCGGGGATGAGTAGAATGTTTAAGTTTAAGAAATCATCCATTCAGAAAATCATAGATGAACTGTATAGGGGGGTTGTAAGTGTTGAGGGTGTTGTATCTGAATCTATAAGGAGGGCTGAAGGTATTGGGAGGGAGCTTAACTACTTCCTATACGTCGACCATGACCTTACCTATTCACGTATAGATAAGCTTAGCAAAAATATTTGTGAAGGTGTTTTTAAGCCATTAACATCCATACCGGTAGCTGTAAAGGATAATATTGATCATAAACCATTCACTACAAGAGCTGGAACACCATACCTCAACATTAACCCTAGGATGAACGCTAAGATTATTGATGTTCTTGAAGATATGGGTGCAGTATTTATTGGACGTACGAATATGCATGAGCTTGCAATGGGGGCAACAAACATAAACCCCCACTTCGGCCCATCGAGAAATCCTCTCGACCCATCAAGAATAACAGGAGGATCATCAGGCGGTAGTGCAGGCTCTGTAGCTGTAGGTATTACACCTATTGCTCTAGGTACTGATACAGGTGGCTCTGTTAGAATTCCTGCAGCGTTCTGCGGGGTTGTAGGGTTTAAACCAACCATAAATAGAGTACCGGTAGCAGGAGTACTACCTGTTTCAAACACTCTAGATCATGTAGGGATTCTGGCTGGAAGCGTTGGGGACATTATTATAACATTAAACACCCTAATAAATGGGTTTATAGACTCCACCTATAGTATGCTTGAGAATATTAGGGGTAGAAAGGTTCGATTAGCGGTTATTAAGGAGACCGTTGATGTATCTACGGATAGCGTTAAGGAGTCGTTTAGTAAAGCGCTAGATATTATTGGAGGGCTTAACTGGGAGATTGATGAGGTAAGCTTCCCCGACTTCAACATGGTTTCAAAAATTAGAGCTCCAATAATGCTTGGTGAAGCTGCAGCAAACCTTTTCGATATCTACGTTAAGTATGGGGATAGGATGGGCGGTGATGTTAAGTATCTCTTCAAAATCGGCTTATCAATACCTGCATCAATATACGTTATGGCTTGTAAAGTAAGGAGGAGATGGATTAACTACTTTAAGGATTTATTTAGTAGATATGATGTTATTGCAACACCAACAATACCTATAGAGCCGCCTAAAATAAGTGAGGTTGAAAACATAGCTACTAGAGCACTACTAATAAAGAATACTGAGCTATTCAACGTTATAGGTACACCTACAATAACACTACCAGCGCCGAAGCTAAGTATAGGATTACCTGGATATATTCAGCTTACAACATCATGGAATAACGATGAACTACTACTTGCAGTATCCCTAATGTATGAGGAGCTACATAATCCATAACGGTTTAACTCAATAGCTAAAAGCGTAAGGCTACTTCGGATTGGAGGCGTGATGCAACATGAATACGTAAACCACCTAATTAGCGTAAACATCATGAAGCATAAAATAGTCAAACAATATTAGCAGCATAATTGAAGAGTGTTCCGAGCATCATTACCCTACATGACATACTATATGTATTCATTTATTGGAATAGTTAATCTATATTTTCGTAAGCGTGAAAGTTTAAATTTTAGGGTTTAGATTACTGCTTGGTGAAGCTGTGAGGATAGCTAGTATTAAGACTATGCCTCCTGAAATTGTTAGGGATGGTGTTAAGAGATGGATTTTAGTTGTTGGGGAGAGGATGATGCTTGCTGTCTATGAAATAGATGAGGGAGTAACTTTCCCGCTGCATAGCCATCCACATGAGCAGGTGGGATATATTGTTAGTGGGAGGATTGAGCATAGAACACCTTCAGGTAGTGAAATACTTGAGGCAGGTACAGGCTACATATTTCCATCAAATGAACCCCATGAAACATACAATCCCGGCCCCGGACCAGTTATAGTTTTAGATGTTTTCTCACCGCCTAGAGAAGACTATTTAAAAAGAAAGTAATAAATTACCTAAAATTTATTTATTTATGTAGATCATAGGCTTACTTCTTATCTGATGGTGGTGAGTATAGTGCAAGCACTATTACAGGCTCGTTGCTGGTATTGTTGAATGAGTGTTCAACTTTTGGAGGTATATATATTACATCTCCCTCTTTAAGATAGTGTGTTTCGTCACCGCATGTAACTATTGCTTCACCCTTCAAAATCATGAATGCATGCTCCATAACTTCATGGCTGTGTTTCTCGGCTGTTGCTGAAGGCTCCATTATAAACATTCTTACAGCAATATTGCTTGATCCAGCTGTCTCAGGTGTTACAAGATCTTTAGCTATTGTTTTAGTATGTAGTGGAGGCTCATACCATTTAACAAGTTTAGACCTAATAACCCTAGCCTTCTGCATAAATATCATTAACGGTATAGTATAGCCTATATTTAAGATTTTCTAAATTCTTGGCGTGTCCAACCGCTACTTAGCAGTTCATCAGTTCTAAATCTTATAAAACTGCGGAGAGTTTATAGATGTTTAGACACATCCTAAATTCTGAAGGATACCATCTTTTATGGTTTAAGCTATTTCCCATGTGGGTCTTCAACATTTATGTTTGCCGGTTTGGCTGTATGGGTTTAGAAGCTTCTTACCTGTTTCCTCTAACAGTATCTTATGGGATTGGTGTCGAAGACCTTAAGGTCTATTTCTACTCCTCAATAGTTCCCAGCATGGATTACCTAGTGCTCAGCAAGAAAGCCTACGTTTAATATTGAATGTCGATAAGTTTAAATATCTGGGGGTTAATGCATGATTGGTGTTGTTATGAAGATTATTGAGGTTAGATGGCATGGGAGAGGTGGTCAAGGAGCTGTTGTTGCTAGTGATATTCTTGCTAGAGCTGCATATCTAGATGGGTTTAAGGGTGTTCAGTCATTTCCATTCTTCGGAGCTGAGCGTAGGGGGGCTCCCGTTCAAGCATTTACAAGGCTTAGTGATAGTAAGGTTCTTCTTAGAACTCACGTATACAATCCAGATATAGTAATAGTTCTCGACCCCTCCCTACTTGGGGTTGTGGATGTTTACTCGGGGCTTAAGGATGGTGGGATGGTAATTATGAATACTCCATTAAAACCATCTGAGGTTAAGGCTCCTGGAAGCTTTAAGATTGCAACTGTTGATGCTTTATCTATTGTTCAGGATTTAAAGCTATTTGTTAGTGGGCTGCCTGTATACAATACCTCCATGCTTGGAGCATTTTCGAAGGCTACAGGTCTCGTTAAGATATCGTCTATTAAGGAGGCTATTATGGAGTACTTTGGACCTGGGAGGGGGGAGATAAATGCTAGAGCTGCTGAGCTTGCATATCAGAAAACCGTTTTAGGTGGGTAGGATGAGTGAGATAAAGAGTTTAAGAGATCTCGGCATATGGATTATTTCAAAGCCTGGGAAAGCAGCTTCAGGCATTACGGGTACTTGGAGGACTTTTAGACCTGTAATAAATAGGGGGAAATGCAATAAGTGTATGGTGTGCTGGCTATACTGCCCTGAAGGAGTTATAAGTAGGGATGTTAATGGCTATCCTAGGATTGATTATGAGTTCTGTAAGGGATGCGGTATATGTGCTTACGAGTGTAGGGTTAAGGCTATAGATATGGTTGAGGAGGTGAGGTAGATGCTTAAGATGAAGGGTGAAGTCCTACTATTAACTGGAAACTATTCAGCAGCTTACGCTGCGAAATGCTCAAGAGTACAGGTTGTTGCAGCCTACCCTATAACTCCGCAGACACCATGTGTTGAGAAGATTTCGGAGTTTGTTGAGAAGGGTGAGTTGAAGGCTGAGTTTATATGTGTTGAAAGCGAGCATTCAGCCATGTCTGCATGTATAGGTGCATCGACATGCGGTGCTAGAACATTTACAGCAACATCATCCCAGGGGCTTGCATTAATGCATGAAATGCTCCACTGGGCTAGTGGTGCTAGGCTTCCAATAGTTCTCTATCTTGCAAATAGGGCTTTCGCCCCTCCATGGAATATATGGTGTGACCATCAAGACTCCATATCTCAGAGAGATACTGGATGGATGCAGTTTTACGCTGAGGATAATCAGGAGCTTTTCGACTCCATAATTATGGCTTACAGAATCGCTGAGGACCGTGAAGTAATGCTTCCAGCTATGGTTTGCGCTGACGGTGTAACCTTATCCCATACCGTAATGCCTGTTGAAATACCTGACCAGAAGGATATTGACGACTTCCTACCACCATACGATCCACCATACAAGTTTTACGATGTAGATAACCCAATAATACTTTCACATCTACCAATGCCTAACGTCCCCTTCTCGGACTGGTATACGGAGTTCAGATATTTAATGCAGGAAGCTATGGAGAAAGCTAGGGGGAAGATTAGGAGTGTATGTAGGGAGTTTAAGGAGAGATTTGGAAGATTCCACGGCGACCTCATTGAGGAGTATAGATGTAGTGATGCTGACGTAGTTGTTGTAAGCATGGGCTCTATAGCCTCCCAGATGAAGTATGTTGTTGATTTAATGAGGGATGAAGGCTATAATGTTGGAGCTGTTAAGCTTAGAGTATTACGTCCCTTCCCGCTTGAGGAGATAAGGAGCTTAGCGAGTAGGGTTAAGGGGATTGCTGTAGTAGATAGAGACATATCCTTCGGCTACGCTGGAGCAGTATTTACTGAGATTAAGGCTGCGCTTTACGAGCAGGTGAGGAAGCCCTTGATTAAGGGCTTCATTATGGGCTTAGGTGGGAGGGATGTTCAGATAAGCTATCAGAAGGAGGTTGTTAGGAACATGTATGAAATTCTTGAGAAGGGATTGGATAAGGAGTATGAATGGATAGGTTTACGTATGTAGGTGGTTTCATGCCTATACTTGGCTTACCTGAAGAGGAATACATGCTTCCAGGCTATGGAAGCTGTCCTGGATGCGGCTTATTCCTAACTACAAGACATGTCTTAAAGGCTTTAGGCCGTAGAACATTGATGGTTATTCCTGCCGGATGTATTTCAGCTGCTCCAGGCTTATTCCCGAAGATAGGGTTTGGAGTACCTACATTAAACATAGCTTTCGAAGCAACAGCATCCGCAGCATCAGGTATAGCTGCTGCCCTTAAGGTTAAGGGAATAAAGGATATAACAGTTCTTGGAGTTGCTGGAGATGGTGGAACAGCAGATATAGGTATACAGGCATTATCAGCAGCTGCTGAAAGAAATGATAACTTCATATATGTATGTATAGATAATGAAGCCTACATGAATACAGGAATACAGAGAAGCGGTACAACACCATTCCGTGCACGTACTACAACAACCCCAGTTATTGGAAAGCTTCAACACAAGAAGGATATGCCTCTCATAATGGCTGCTCACGAAATACCCTACGTAGCTACAGCCTGCGTATCTTATCCACATGATCTTCACCGGAAAATTAGGAAAGCATTAGAGATAGGGTTTGGAACAAGGTACATACATATATTATCACCATGCCCTCCAGGATGGGGGTTTGATGCTGAAAGAACCATAGAGATGGGGAGGCTTGCTGTTGAAACAGGACTGTTTGCATTGTTTGAGATTGAAAACTTTAAGCTGAAGTTTACAGGACCAAGCATCAACCTAATTGATCCATCTAAGAGAAGGGATGTTAAAGAATATTTAAGGCTTCAGAGAAGATTTGCCCACCTTACAGATGGGGATATAGAGGAAATTAGGAAGTGGATAAATAATAAATGGAGGCAGTACATAAAGCTATCAATGGATTAATAAACCCTACATATTTATCAAATTGCTTAATTTCGAATCTCGTAAATTCACACGTATAATGGAAACGAAGAAATTCAATATTTTCCTTAATTCATACCGATTTAATATGAGAAGTATGATTATCAAGTATTAAAACACAAACTTCGATTTTATTAACTTCTATAAATCATGAATTCTACTTTACAACTTAGCTTCGAAATTTAGTTTAATCCTTATAAAGTTTTCATCACTACTCTTAACCTTATAATTCATAGTGAAATATAGGGTTAATTCGTAGAGTTTAAACTACAGCTATCTTAATACTATGCTAATCCGATTACTGTAAAATCTTTAAATTGTAGAAGTCTTTATCGAATGATGCTATAATTGAAATCCCTTCAACCTACATAATGCTACACTAGTACAGTCTGTAAAGCTTAGGATTTCTCTATTCTTTAAATACTTTCATGCTAGGGTTCTGAGTTATGTAGTCTTGATAGACTTGCATAGCTCTTGGGATTTACTAGATTAGCGTGCGTGAACTGCTAACTACAGCTGAATATTTCCTCAATCCTAAAGAGAGGAGTGTTAAGTAATGTTTCACCTAACTCCACAACCTTTGGCAGGTTCTTCGTTTTTATCAACATAACGGTTACAACTTCATTGAAAACATAATCAGTAATAATTGGAGCTCCACTTATCTATATCTATTGCTATTTGAAGAACTTTTTCAGTTCCTAAGCCTACGTTAACCAACAAAGAATATATAAACCTAAGTTGCCACGTCCACCTTACGGGATACTGTCAAGTTAATCCTTAGGCTTAATGATCTACTATATGTTAACTTGACAGTATCACCTTATGATTTCGTAAGGTTTATTAGTTAGCTGAGTAAGCGTTTAATGGTGGTTTAGATGATGAATGCTAATGAGTATGTTGAAAGCTTAAAGAAGCTACGTAAGAAAGTCTATATGTTCGGTGAGGAAATTAGGGATGTAACTGTTCATCCATTTCTTAAGCCTACGTTAAACTCTATAGCTTTAACTTATCAGCTTGCCCATGATGAGAGGTATAGGGATCTTTTAACAGCAACTTCTCATTTAACGGGGAGGAGGATTAATAGGTTTACTCATATACCTCAAAACACTGATGATTTGGTTAAGAAGGTTAAGATGCTTCGTTTACTTGGACAGAAGACGGGTTCATGTTTTCAAAGATGTGTTGGGATGGATGCTATAATAACTCTTTCAAGCGTTACTTATGAGATTGATCAGAAATACGGTACTGACTACTATAAGCGGTTTATAAGATTTCTTGTTAGAGTTCAGGATGAGGATTTGATGTGTGGGGGATCTATGACTGATGTTAAGGGGGATAGGGGGTTAAGGCCAAGTCAACAGAAGGATCCTGATATGTTTGTACATGTTGTTGAGAGGAGGGATGACGGTATTGTTATTAGGGGTGCTAAAGCTCATCAGTCAGGCTCCGTGTTCGCTCATGAATTAATAGTTATGCCTACCCTATCTATGCGTGAATCAGATAGGGATTATGCTGTTTCATGCGCTGTACCAGCTGATGCTGATGGTGTAATTTATATTGTTGGGAGGCAGACAAACGACTCTAGAAAGATGGAGGAGTGCGAGATTGATGTAGGTAATTTTCAGTATAGTGTTGCAGGCCATGAGGCTCTTGTTGTTTTTGATGATGTATTTGTTCCATGGGATAGGGTTTTCATGTGTGGTGAATGGGATTTCTCAGGCGTTCTTGTTGAGAGGTTTGCATCATATCATAGGCAGAATTACGGTGGATGCAAGGTCGGGGTTGGAGATGTACTTATAGGAGCTGCAGCCACTATTGCTGATTATAACGGTGTTTCTGATGCTCCACATATAAGGGAGAAGCTTGTAGAGATGGTTTATCTAAATGAGACTATGCATGCATGCGGCTTAGCATGCTCCTATGAGGGTGTTAAGCTTCCATCAGGAACATACTATGTAAACCCTCTACTGGCAAACGTAACTAAGCTTAACGTAACTAAGTTCCCATTCGAGATGGCTAGGCTAGCAATAGATATTACGGGCGGAATTATTGGAACTCAGCCTTCAGAAAGAGATTTTAAACATCCTGTTGTGGGGAGATATATTGAGAAGTATCTTAAGGCTAAAGAGGGTATTCCAACAGAGCATAGAATGAGGATTGTGAGGCTTATAGAAAACATGGTTACAGGTACTGGATTGATAGAGTCAATGCATGGCGCAGGCTCTCCTCAAGCACAGAGGATAATGATAGCTAGACAGGCGGATTTTGAGTTTAAGAAGAAGCTTGCGAAAATACTTGCGGGGATTGAGAGGAGCTAATTGTCTCTTAATTTCAGCATACTGGCTACTTCACGATTTAAAAGTCTAATAGGCTTCAACCCATTATAGATTCTAACAATATCCTCTACAACCATTAAATCCATTCTTTTTAAAGCCTCAAAGGTAAATGCAGCTATATGAGGGGTTACTAGTACGTTATCCATGCTTAACAGCGGATTCTCCCTTTCTGGAGGCTCAGCTTCAAGAACGTCCAGAGCAGCTCCTGCAATCCATTTCTCCCTAAGAGCCTTTATTAATGCTTTCTCATCAATTATTTGTCCTCGAGCAGTATTAACTATTAATGCTTTAGGCTTCATTTGCCTAAGCTCCTCCTCCCCTATGAGGTGGTAGGTTTCGCTTGTTAATACTGCATGGATGGATACTATGTCAGAATCCCTAATAAGCTCTTTAAGATCTGCTGGCTTAACGTTTAGTTTAAGCATTTCCTCCCTGTTAATGTATGGATCGTATGCTAGAACCCTCATGTTAAATCCCTTAATAGCTATTTCAGCAACTCTTCTACCTATAGCTCCAAAGCCTATTATCCCCATTGTCTTACCGTAGATTTCAAACCCGATAAGTTTAGATCTTTCACTCCATCCCCCGCTTTTAACGGTTTTGGATGCTTCACATATTCTCCTCATCAATGCAAGTATTAATGCAAATGTATGTTCAGCAACCGATTCAGCATTGGCGTGCGGCGTGTATGTTACAGCTATTCCCCTCCTAGTAGCCTCCCCAACATCAACGTTATCGTATCCTACGCCGTGTCTAGCTATGACTTTAAGGTTTTCCACGTTTCTAAGCGTTTCTGCCGATATTCTACCTACTGCTCCAAGTATTACAGCATCGCAGCCTCTTATTGCCTCAGCTAACTCAGCATCTCCTGGAGGCTTACTGAAAGCTAAGCGTTTCACCTCACCTATCCTGCTGAGAGCTTCAATAGCTTCAGGAGCGTAGATGCCGAAGCTTCCTGAAAGAACTATTATCCTCCACTTCTCCAATTTAACACCTAGTCTTCAAGGTATTTCCTAAGCTTTTCAAGTAATGCTTTACATTCATCATCCGTTAATGGCCTTAACGGCTTAGCTGGATAGCCGGCATCTATTCCACGTATTTTTAAAGCTGCTTTGTAAGGCGCTATATCAACCTCCTTCAATATATTTCTTATACTGCTTATTTTAAATTGAAGCTCTCTAGCCTTAACTATATTGCCTTCCTTAACTGCCTTGTAGAGTGATAGTGTAAGTTCTGGAAATATGTTGCTTACAGCACATATATGTCCTGCAGCTCCTAAAGCGAAGTTTACAAGCATCATTGAGTCTCCAGCGCCCATTATAATGTATTTACTGCCGTACTCCTGAATGTATGATGTTATCTGGTCAACATTATAGCTTGTATCCTTAACCCCAGCTATTTCAGGAACTTCAGAAGCTATTCTTCCGAAGAGTTTTGGATCTATATTGTATCCCTGTCTACCTACGTTGTTGTATATGAATACAGGTAGCTTTGATGCTTTAGCTATCTGCTTAAAGTATTCTATAAGGCTTTTAGCATCAGGTCTATAGTATATAGGGGCAACTGAACATACAGCATCAGCCCCCACCTCCCCCGCGTGTTTTGCAAGCTCAACAGCTTTTTCAGCTTCAGCAGCTCCAATATGGATTATTACTGGAATACTGGATTTAGTATGCTCAACAACCAGTTCAGCAACCTTCTTTCTATGGTTTACCGGTAGATATATCCCCTCACCCAGAGTTCCGAGGGGGAATAGTCCATGAATCCCCTTTTCAACTTGGAAGTTAACAATTTCCCTAATTGAGTTTTCTTTAGGTTCCCCGTTATGGTTAAGAGGGGTTACTATAGCTGTAATAACTCCTTCAAATCTCTTCAATAAACCACCAATATAGTATTTGGTGGGGCTAGTTAAATCTTCGCTAGTCTAGCTGGCTATGTTCAATGTATAGTTTCTCAAGAGTATAGTATAGCTTCTTGTAGAAGCTGTATGTTTTAACGTATTTATTATGGTTTTTAGGGTTTGGATACTTAACATCTACTACTTTAACCATTCTATCTACTGCTTCACCAATATCTCTATATATTCCTAAAGCAACAAATCCCATAGCTGCAGCTCCAAGCAGTGATGCTTCCTCAACAGCTAGCATTTCAACGGGTAGGTTGAAGATATCTGCCTGTATTTGTCTCCATAGCGGGGATCTAGATCCTCCACCTCCAGTTCTTATAGATAGTCCTTCTAAGCCGTTTTCAGCCATTGAGTCATATATCCATTTTAAAGTGTATAGGCATCCCTCCATCAATGCCCTTATGAAATGAGCTTTTCCATGTCTAAGCGTAAGCCCAAATACAACTCCTTTAGCATATGGATTATTCATAGGGAATCTTTCACTACTTAGAAACGGCAGTATTATGAGGTTATCCGATGCTGGATTTACTTGCTCAGCCTCCTCTGTAAGTATGTTGTATGGGTCTTTACCTGTAAGTTTTGCAACTGATGTTTCAATATGTCCAAACTCGTCTCTAAACCATCTTAGCCCAATACCTGCATTGTTTACAGCTCCTCCTGGAAGCCTAAGCCCATAGCCTATGTAGTAGCAGAAAAACCTCATAGCCCTATCCCTATCTACAAGAGGATACTCACTAACAGATCTTATAGCGCCGCTAGTCCCAATGTTTAGGGCTAAAACACCTCTCCTAATTGCTCCAACACCAACACTGTGAAGCGCTCCATCAGATGCTCCGAGAACTATCTGCGTCCCACTCTTTAATCCAATCCTACTAGATATATATTCTGGAACATTGCATAAAACCTTTTCTCCATCACATAGAGCTGGAAGCTTAGATTCATCAATACCTGCGATTTCTAGAGCTAAACCACTCCATTTAAGCTTTCCAATATCTAGAAGCTGGCTTCCGGAGGCTACAGACCTGTCTATGTATGGTTCTCCTAGAATTTTAAGCATTACGTAGTCCTTAGCTGATAGAAACCATCTAGCATTCCTAAACTTGTTTGGTGCTAGCTGGCTAAGCCATACAAGCTTGGTGAGTGGATATATGAAGCGTGGAGGACATCCCGTCTCTACATATAGCCTATACGGATCCGTTTTCAACTCTATGCTTCTCAACGCTGATGCTGGACGTGTATCTAGATACGTTATTAATGGTGTAATCTCCTCCCCATCCTCACCAACTAATGCTAACCCATGCATTTGAGAACTAAAGCTTAAAGCCTCAACATCTTTCCCAGCCTGTTTTAAAGCTAACTCGCATGCTCTTAGCGTAGAATCATATATTTCACTAAGCTTCTGCACACCTGCTCCAGGCTCAGGATAATATATTGGGATTTCAATACGTACTAGTGAAGCTAAATCACCATCCACGCTAAAAACCCCAGCCTTAACATTACTCGTACCTATATCTACAGCTAAAACATAAGTATCCATAATATATTAAGCAGCAGTAGAATTTAAGTCTATACGGTTACTACTAGTAACGCTCAGGAAAGCATAGATATCATTAAATAGTTGAAGGAATGTAGCTTAATGCCTAAAGCTGAAGGAGAACTATAAGCGGAAGCTTCAGCAAGAAGGGCTGTATCTAGGACTGTTGGCGAAGCCTAAACTTGAGCTAATAAATCTCCATCTTCAGTCGTTAAAAGCATCAACCAACATGCAGCATCCGGAAGTTGCATCCCATCTAGAGCGTGCTGGAAGGTGATCGGCGATGCTTAGGTTTACAGAGCTATCTAGGCTAGTAAGGTTTTTAAGTATATGGTTAAGTAGTAAAGTATGGAGCGTAAAGTAGTATTAACTGAGGAGGAGTATGAAGCTATACTTGAAGGTAGGCTTAAACCTATAAGAGATTCTAGAATGCGTTTTAGAACATTTAAGATTAAAACTAATATTAGGAAGCTATTAAGGGATTAGGATGGTTGTAAGGGTAAGGATTAAGATATGTCTACATTCAGGAGGTGAGGTGGAGTCTAAAGCTCTAGTTAATACGGGAGCTGAAGCTGATGAGCCGGTTATAGCTTTACCTCCGGAGCTAGCTAATAAGCTTAATTTACGAAGCTATATGGATGGGGAAGCTGTATCCATAAAGGAGCTATCCTCTGAAACTATAGGGTACCTGATGAGGAATAAGGTAGTAGTTAAGCTGCTGGATGAGTATGGTAATAAGCTTTCAGAAGCTTCCTCATACGTACTTATTAAGCCTGGAGTAGATGAACCTGTAATTTCAGATTCGTTAATTGAGGATTTAGGAATAGTAATAGTTAAGGCTAAGAAGGGATTATGGAGGCATATAAACGATGCTGAAAACATAGTTAGGGAGAGTGCACGCTAGAAGTATCTGCAGCCATAAACTACCTGGCTCAGCTACCGTAGCTGTTATAATCATTGCTAAGATGCTTTACTGCTGGATGTGGTTTAGGCTTTAAGTTTCCGTAATCTGCTAGGAGGGAATGTGTTTAAGCCCCGCTGTGTAGTAGCTCTGTAGGATTCAAGTATTTCCCTATTTAATACTTAGTTAAATTTTGCCGGTGTTTTCTTGTTGTTGATGGATATGTAGGATGTTACTGTTGGATAATGCTGTTTAAAGTCCTTGCTTAAATGCCGGCAAGTCTAGAAATCTTCAGCATCTAGGCTTTGATTATTAAGTATGCTGGAATATTTCAAGTATTGCTTGTAGTGTTTGATTGTTCCGGGCTTAGATACTTATGGTGTTGAAGATAATCAGCCTAGTGGCTTAGATGGGCTTCGGTTTTGACGTTGTGTTGTTAGAATGTTGGTCCTATCCTAAATATTCCGAATTCGTTGTAGTTTAGAATTTCTGATTTTGTTGGTTTTCCTGAAGCTACCTCGATAAGCTCCCTAAATATTCTTCTCCCAGCCTCCTCGATGGATTCATCTCCAAGTATGATTTTGCTGACATCTATATCTATGTCATCACCCATTTTCCTAGCTGTTTCCGGGTTTCCTGTAATCTTTATTACTGGAGCTATAGGGTTTCCTACAGGTGTTCCACGACCTGTAGTGAATAGAACTATTTGGGCTCCTCCAGCAACCATACCTACAATTGAGCTAACATCAAATCCCGGCGTGTTCATTAGGTATAATCCGTTTCCGGAGGGTTTTTCAGCATATTTTAATACTCCCTTAACCATGCTTCTACCGGCTTTATGTATTGCTCCCAGGGATTTCTCCTCTATTGTTGTTAATCCTCCAGCAATGTTTCCTGGCGATGGCTGTGCTCCCCTAAAGTCTACACCGTAGGATTTAAGGTATTCCTCGTATTCTAATACTGTCTTAACAATTTCCCTCTTCACATCTTCATTAACAGCTCTTCCAGCAAATATGTGTTCAGCACCTATGAACTCCGGTACTTCAGATATTATTACTGTTCCACCCATATCTACAATCATATCTGAAGCTACTCCAACAGCTGGGTTTGATGCTAGGCCTGAGGTTGTATCTGATCCTCCGCATTCTAATGCTACTGTAAGCTTCGATATTGGTGCTTCCTCCCTTCTAAGCTTTGAGGCTTCCCTAACCATTTCCCCAACTATTCTTACACCTTTCTCCACCGTTTTTAATGTTCCTCCAGCCTCCTGTATTACTAGGAGTTCCACAGGCTTACCTGACTTCGCTATTTCCCTACTAACCATCTCAGCATTTACCCCCTCACATCCAAGACTAACTACTAGAACTGCTGCTACGTTTGGGTTTAATCCTAATCCTATAAGTGTGTTTGTTGTTTGTTTAAGGTCCTCGCCGGCTTGGCCGCAGCCGTAGGGGTTGTTGATGTATTTAACTCCGTAAACTCTTTCAGCAATCAATCTAGCAGTGCTTGAAGCACATACAACTGTCGGGATTACTAGTACGTGGTTACGTACTCCAACACATCCATTATTCCTATAGTATCCGTGGAAGCTCATATCTACATCCTCCTGAATACAGCTCCCCTATCAGCCGATTCTACAAGCTTTGAGTATCTGTAAAGGTAGCCTCTACTAACTTTAGGTGGTGGAGGCATCCATGATCTAAGCCTTAGCTCCACCTCCTCCCGAGGTATCTCAACGTTTAGTCTTCTCTCAGGTATATTTATCTCAACTATGTCTCCATCCTGAACAACCGCTATCGGTCCACCTTCAGCTGCTTCAGGTGAAACATGGCCTATACATGGGCCTTTAGTTGCTCCTGAAAACCTGCCATCAGTAACTAGAGCAACAGATTCTCCAAGCCCTAATCCAGTTATTGTTGATGTTGCTGTAAGCATTTCCCTCATTCCCGGTCCGCCTTTAGGTCCCTCATACCTTATCACTACTACATCCCCGCTCTTCACCTCCCCGTTAAGCATGGCTTTAACAGCCTCCTCCTCAGAGTTGTATACTTTAGCCGGTCCTCTATGCTTAAGCATTTTAGGGCTTAAAGCAGCTGTTTTAACTACTGCTCCCCGCGGTGCTAGTGTTCCCTTCAGTATTGCTATTCCCCCCTCCCTATGGATCGGGTTTTCTAGAGGTCTTATAACTTCATCGCTATAGATTCTTGCTCCACCTATAACTTCACCTATTGTCCTACCTGTTACTGTTAGGCATTCTAGATTTAGGTATGGCTTCAATCTACTCATTACTCCCGGTATTCCTCCAGCTCTATGTAGATCTACAACTTTATAGATTCCTCCAGGAGCCATACTGCATATATGAGGTATTTTCCTGCTTAACTCGTCGAAGACATCTAGGCCAATATCTAATCCAAGCTCGTATGCTATTGCTGGTAGGTGTAGTATGGTGTTTGTTGATCCTCCTAAAGCCATATCCACAGCTATGGCGTTCCTAAATGCTTTCTCAGTCATTATTTTGCTAGGTCTTAAATCCTTCTCAAGAGCCCTCAATATGAGTCTTCCAGCCTCCACAGCTAGTCTTAATTTAGCTGGGTCTACAGCCGGCGTTGTAGCCATGTACGGTATGGTCATCCCTAACGCTTCAGTAAGACACTGCATAGTATTAGCTGTAAACATTCCCCCACATGCTCCGGGGCTGCTGCAGGCTATTTCCTCAAGATATTTAGCCTCCTCAAAGCTTATCTTCCCCGTTTTTAAGAGTCCAGGAACCTCGAAGAGCTCAGCTATGGTTATGCTTTTATCCTTAAAGTATCCATATGATGGATATGCTGGAAGCATGGGTCCCCCAAGACAGAAGACTGTAGGTATATCTAGCCTTGCAGCAGCCATAAGCATTCCTGGATCAATCTTATCGCATGTTGTTATGCAGACCATAGCATCAAATCCATGTGCTTCAACCATAAGCTCAATGGAGTCTGCAATAACCTCCCTGCTTGGAAGTGGTGTACGCATCCCCTCATGACCCATAGCTAACCCATCACATATAGCAATCGTATTAAACTCTAAAGGTACTCCGCCGGCCTCCCTAACACCCATCTTAACATATTCCGCAATCTTATCTAGATGTATATGTCCTGGAACAACTTCACTCCACGAATTTACAACAGCGATTAGAGGCTTTGAGAAGTCCTCATCAGTTAATCCGGAGCATCTTAGAAGAGACCTATGCGGAGCTCTTAAAACACCATCAACAACCCTACTACTTCTTAAACGACTAACCATAAAACCACTACAAATAGCTACTAATAAAGATTTCCAGATCATGCAGGGACGCTGTCAAGCTAAGCCTTAGGCTTAATGGTCTACCATATGTTAGCTTGACAGCTCCTCATACAGTATTAAAGCCTATGATCTTAGCCTCTTAAAACCTCAGTAAGGTTTAACTATATGCTTAATATGTTGGGTTGGTGGGGTTATGAGTTTAAATAAGTTGATGAAGCAGCAGTATGAGGAGTATGAGGCTAAGACACGTAGATCTAGGGAGATGTATTTGAATGCAAGAAACTACATGCCTGGTGGAGATACACGTAGTGTAGCTTACTTTAAGCCTTACCCACTATTTGTAGAGAGGGCTGAGGGATGTAGGCTGTACGATGTTGATGGAAACGTATATTTAGACTTTCTAAACAATTATACAGCGCTGGTTCATGGACATTCCCATCCCAGAATAGTTAAAGCAATTAGGGAGCAGCTGGATAAGGGGTGGCTTTACGCTGCAGGTATTGAGAGTCAATATAGGCTAGCTAAAATACTGTGTGAGAGATTTCCATCGGTTAGGAGGGTTAGATTCTGCAATTCCGGAACTGAGGCTACAATGATGGCTATACGGGCAGCTAGAGCATATACAGGTAAGAGCAAAATATTGAAGATGGAGGGTGGATATCATGGAAGCCATCCACTACTTGATGTAAGCGTAAATCCAGGTATAGATAGGGTAGGCCCTATAGATAAGCCTTTAAGCATTCCTGAGGGGCCCGGAATACCTGAAGGCATAGTTAGAGATGTCCTCGTAGCTCCATTCAACAATAAGGATGCTACGGAGAAAATAATTAGGGAGAATAGGGATGAGTTGGCTGCAGTTATTGTTGAGCCGATGATGGGGGTTGCCGGCATGATACCTCCCAGAGACAACTATCTAAAGTTTCTAAGAGAGATAACGCTACAGTACGATATTCTACTAATCTTCGACGAGATAATAACAGCAAGGTTAAGTAGGGGTGGTGGACAGGAATACTTTAACGTAACTCCGGATTTAACATGTCTCGGAAAGATAATTGGTGGAGGACTACCTATAGGTGCCTTCGGTGGACGGGAGGACATTATGGATTTATTCTCACCTGAAAGAGAAGGCTTCATCCCTCATTCAGGCACATTTAATGGGAATGCGTTAGCAATGGTTGCAGGCATAGCATCGATGGAGGAGTTAACAGCATCAGCTATTGAAAAAATAAATACGCTAGGTAGCTTTCTGAGGGATGGTATTGAGAAGATATTTGAGGAGGAGGGGGTTGCTGGACAAGTAACTGGCTTAGGCTCCCTATACAATATCCACTTTACAAATGTTGAAATCATAGATTATAGAACAGCCTCAACATCGAGTAGGGAGGCTAGAGCACTACTCCACATAGCATTAATCAATAAAGGCATATTTACCGCTAAAAGGGGAATGTTTAATCTATCAACAGTAATGACTCGGAGAGAAATTGATGAATTCATTAATTCTTTAAGAAGCTGTATACAGCTTCTAAAGCCTTGCCTACCTAGAGCTACTAAGTAGTCTAACAACAACTATATCTCCATCCTTAACCCTCCTAAACTCTTCAGGATCTGTTTTAAGATATCCGATTACGTTAACTGGACTGTATGCCCTTACATCATCTGCTGACGGGCTAATAGGGGTTTTACCGAAGAATATGCATAGGGAGGGCTCCTCAGGCCAATAGGCTAACTCACCGATCTTAACCCTTACGCGAGCATTCTCAACACCAATGTTTACAGGTACGGGAAAGTATACTTCATCACCCCAAAGCATAGCTCTACTACTAATTGGAAGAGCATTAATGATAGCTCTAGCAGTATTTGGATTTTCATCAAGAGTTATTATGGCCTTAGCTTTTACAGATCCACATATAATCTCAACTTCATACATAAAACACTAAAACATAAACCTAATTAAATCTTACTATCATCTTAAGGATTATGCTAGTTAAGAACGCTTTGTAAACTTAAGCTTTACCTAGAAGTTAATCAGCAAGCTTAAGTTTACAAGACGGTTAAGAATGGCTTGCGGCTTAATAACTGTATTTTCCACTTCAAACCTGTACGAATTAGGTGTTGGCTATTCTTCATATATTGATTTAGTTTGAATTAGTCCGTAAAGCTTAGAATATTAGTGTCTTATCGATTTGAATCTAACTCGTTGCTACGGGGTATGTGGCATTAGGTTAAATAAAATATGTTAAGCTATCCCTTATAATGATGGTGTTCAGAAACCGAATTTTAATTCTGGAATGAAGGATGTAGAATAATAGTTTAGAATGTTTTGAGCTTATAGGAGTGGTGTAGTCTCAGCCTATAGGTTAATGAACTCTATGGGAACTTTGATCTCCCCCCGCCCTGAAGGGTGGGCTTTCAGTTGTAAAGCCTAAACGCTGGATGCTTCCGACTTTAGTTGTGGAGCATCCTACATAGAAGCCTTTAACCTTTGAAGTATATGCGTTCCTCACAGCTTTCAGAGTATGGTCTTATATGGTTATAGTTTCTCTCAAAAGCTAAACGTGGATTAAGCCTACTTAACACATATCTGCAAACAGGCTCTGAAACTATTTTGCAGGCAGCTCTAGTATCGATTTTCAGCATGAGTGAAAGCCTTAAAATTGGGCATGGATTCCTACAGCGTGTAATAAGCTCAAAACTGTTAAGCTTAACAACCTCAACATCGCCTTCATCTAAGCCTAGAAAGCCAAAGTAGAAGAGGTTGAGAACATCCCTCATCGACTCAGCTCGTCGAGGCTTAATTGTCCACAGCCAGCCATAAAGATAAAACAGAAACTTGGCAGCAGCTAAAACAGCTGTTTCAAACAAGATTCATCCAACCTATCTAGCATACTTTAAGCTTAAGATTCAGTAGAGGATAGGAGTAGCTTAATATCTTCAATTAATATCTTAACCTTCTCGATTTCGTTTTCAGCTGCTCTACATCTATTATTCCCTCATGGAAGGTTTCTCCATGAAGTACCTTATACCTCGCTATGTATCTATCTAGAATCCCCGATCTACTAACATCGCTATCTTTCACCTCAATTTTTCTAAGCATCCTCCTCTCAAAATGGCTTGACGGGATTTTGCTTGTCCGCTCAAGTAATAATGCATTTACTGCTTGCACTACTGCATTCCAAGCCTTCTCAGCAGAATCCCTTATTGCCAGAATATCTCCCATACTTAATGCATCGTGGAATTCGCTGAATGCCCTACTGTAGAGGTCCTCAGCCATCTTGATGAAAGCCTTAGCGTTTAACTCCAACTCCTATACCTATAGGATATTTTAGATGTTTAAAATAAGCTTTACGTCTAATTGGATCGTATTCGACTCCATGAACTTTACTTGTGGTGGGGATGCTAATCATATGTATATGTGCTGCATCGCTTAGGAGAGTTCATCAGCAGTTTCTGAATAGTTTAACTTTTACATGGTGTCTGGAGATGCCGGCTCTCCAAGAGGTGGAAGGTTGGGTGTTGGGCTGGCTTCATGTGGTTTATATTATTGTTGGTCCTCTCCATTCACCCCATACATCCCTTAATACCCTACTTATTTCTCCGATTGTTGCTTTAGCTTTTACAGCTTCCAGCACGTATGGGAATAGGTTTTCATCTGTTTTCTCAGCTGCTTTTCTTAGCCTATCTAGGGCTTCCTGAACTTTTAGCTGGTTTCTCTCACTTTTCAGCTTTTCCAATCTATTAATAACTTTCTCCCTTACCTTCGGGTCTACCTTCAGAAGCTCAAGCCTTAATTCCTCCTCCTCTCTAAACATGTTTACGCCTATAACTGCTATCTCCCCCCTCTCTACTTTCTGCTGGTATTCGTATGCGCTCTTCATGATTTCAGCTTGCGGATACCCCTTCTCTATTGCTTTAACCATTCCTCCAAGCTTCTCAACATGATCTATTATCTTCCAAGCCTCCTCCTCTATCCGGTCTGTTAGCCACTCAATATAGTATCCTCCGCCTAGGGGATCTATAGTATCAACAACTCCGGACTCGTAGGCTAGTACTTGCTGTACTCTTACAGCTAGCTTAACTGATTTCTCTGTTGGTAGGCATAGAGCTTCATCGTATGAGTTGACGTGTAGGGATTGGGCTCCTCCAAGTATGGCTGCTAGAGCTTGTAGTGTTGTTCTTATAATGTTTACTTCAGGCTGCTGAGCTGTTAATGTTACGCCTGCTGTCTGTACGTGGAACCTCATCATCATGGATCTAGGGTCTTTAGCGTTAAACATATTCCTCATTATCTCAGCCCACATTCTCCTAGCAGCTCTAAACTTAGCAGCCTGCTCGAACAGGTTTGTTCTGGCGGCGAAGAAGAATGATAGTCTTGGAGCGAAGCTATCTACATCAACCCCCCTCTCCTTAACGTATCTAACATACTCAATAGCGTCTGCAAGCGTGAATGCTACTTCCTGAACAGGTGTTGCGCCAGCCTCCTCGAAATGGTATCCGCTTATACTTATGCTATTCCACTTAGGAACTTCTTTAGAGCAGAATAGTATGATGTCTGCAGTATACCTCATTGATGGTTCGGGTGGATATATGTAGTTTCCTCTTGCAACATACTCCTTTAAAATATCGTTTTGAACAGTACCGTCCAGAATACTTCTAGGAATTCCTCTAGATTCGGCTATAGCAATATACATTGATAAAACCTCCATTGCCGTAGCGTTTATGGTCATTGATGTTGAAACCTTATCTAGAGGTATGTCTCTGAATAGGATATCCATTTCTGATATTGAAGGCATCGATACACCAACCTTCCCAACTTCATGCCATGCAAGCCTATCGTCAGGATCTAAGCCTAGCTGTGTCGGTAGATCGAATGCTACGCTTAAGCCTGTCTGCCCAATCCTTAATAAATACTTAAACCTTTCATTACTATCCTCAGCTGAGCCGTAGCCAGCATATTGTCTAATAGTCCATATTCTTCCACGATACATTGTGGGATATATGCCTCTCGTATATGGGTAAACACCTGGAAATCCGAGTTTCTCAAGGTAGCTCCAACCCCTCTCAGCAAGGTCTAGAGGAGTGTATAGACGCTGAATTTCTATGTTGCTTTCACATTTAAACCTTCCCCTTTCAGGAGTCTTCTTTAGTAGGGGCTCCACAATCTTCTCCATCCATTCCGCGGATTTCTCCCTAATCCTATCTATAGGTTCACTACTCATAGCTCTCAATCCTCTCAACAAGCTCAATCATTACGCCATGGGTATCACGTGGATGTATGAAGTTGATTCTTCTATCCTTTAGGCTTCTTGGATTGCTGTATATTACTCTTAACCCCCTACCGGCAATTTCCCTTAACGCATCATCGATGTTTTCAACTCTTAAAGCAATATGATGTATTCCCTCCCCTCTCTCACTAATAAATTTAGCAACTACGCTATCATGGGTCCTCGGCTCAAGAAGCTCAATAAATGTCCCCCCAACCCTAAGCATAGCTATTCTAACCTTTTCCTCCTCAACATCCTCAATCTTTACAAGCTTAAGTTCAAGAACATCACGGTAAAGCCTTAAGGCATCATCAATGCTTTTTACAGCAACCGCTATATGGTCAACTCCGCTAATCCTCAACCTTTACCACCTCTAATAGCCTTGTTAAACAGATCTATTATTGTTTTCAGGGATGTTCCTGGACCGCAAACATCGTATATGCCCATCTTCTTCATCACCTCAACATCTGATGGGGGAATAATACCTCCAAAAATAACTGGTACATCAACGTTCTTCATCCTCATAATCTTTAAAAGGTCTTGAGCAAGCTCAATATGGGATCCTGAAAGAATACTTACACCTATAGCATCAACATCCTCCTGTAATGCAGCATCAACAACAGCTTCAGGTGTTTGATGAATACCTAGATAAACAACTTCAAATCCAGCATCAGCTAAGGCCTTCGCAATAACCTTAGCGCCTCTATCATGCCCATCAAGACCAAGCTTAGTTATGAGGATTTTGAAAGCCATAACTCTACTAACCCAGAACCCTTATTAAGCTTTGCTCATAGCTGGGTAATGTAGCAAATCAATACATGTATTTAGCCTCCTGAACTACATTTTCTTAAGCATCCAATTCTTAATTAAGCTATGAACTGTTAATCGGCTTCCTAGCTTAATTACGTATAGGCTTCCATACTTGATCATGATGCGTAATTGATGTAGTAGTTAATGCTTAAGGTGGTTGGCAGCGTTAAGATGCTTACAGCTCTAGTTGGTAGACGGTAAATATGAGCTTTGGAATAAAGCTTTGAGGCTTAACTTCGAAGTTCTCAGCTTCATCAATGAATAAACGGAAGCCCAACTCATACCGGTTTAAAATAGAAGTTATGATCATCAAGAATTAAGCTATAAAAATGGGGTTAGTTATTGAAGCTATTTTATTTTAACCCCGTATAGCCTAGCTATTTCTCTTGAGATAACGTATCTCTGTATCTCGTTTGTTCCCTCGTAGATTTCATATATTCTACAGTCACGATATATTTTCTCTAGGGGTGGGAGAGGCTTTACAGGTATGTATTCATAATCATGCATATATCCCCTACCGCCAAGTATCTGTATTGATCTATGAGCTGCGAAGGTAGCTGTTTCGCTTGCATAGCATTTAGCGATTGCTGCAGGTAGGGTAACTGTTCTGGAATCTATTTTGCCTTTAATAGCTAAATCTCTAAGGTATGCTGCTCTATAGGTGAGGAGGCGGGATGCCTCTATCCTCATCGTCATATCCGCAATCATCCACTGTATTGCCTCAAAGCTTATTATGGGCTGATCAAACTCTACACGTTGCTCCGCAAACTTTAACGCCTGCTCTAGAGCTGCTTGAGCAGCTCCAATTGCTTGGGCAGCTACATAGCATCTTCCATGGTCGAGAGCGTTTAGCGCAATATATATCCCCCTATTCTCCATTTCAACGCCTCCTAGAACGTTTTCAGCCGGTACCTTAACGTTTTCAAGCTTTACCTCACTTACGGGAATATATCTTAATCCAAGCTTTCTCTCCTGCTTTGGGAAGCTTACACCCTCCATATCCCTCTCAACTATAAATGCTGTTATGCCTCTAGCACCTGCTTCAGGCTTTGTTTTAGCGAATACTATGAATATGCTTGCAAGATTCCCTATAGTTATGAATTTCTTATGTCCATTAATTATGTAGAAGCTACCTGCACGTTCAGCTCTTGTCCGTATTGCTGCTGTATCCGATCCAACATCAGGCTCAGTTAATGCAAATGCTCCAAGCTTCTCCCCCTTAACCAGCGGTGGTAAATACCTCCTCCTCTGCTCCTCAGTTCCAAACAGGAGGAGGGGGGAGCAGACAAGTGATGGTGTGTATTGGGTTATTGATGCCATAGCGCCGCAAACCCTAGAAAACTCCTCTATAGTTATTATATCGTAAAGTAGTGGTTTACCCCTACCGCCGTAGGATTCAGGTATATACATGGCTAGAAATCCGTTTTCACCGATTAGCTTCAAAGCCTCCCATGGAAAGTTTGATCCCTTACCGTCAAGATTCAGCTCCTCATACCTATCACGTATTGGAGCAAGCTTCCTCTCAGCAAACTCCCGAACATTTAATCTATGCTCCTCAAGATCTGGGGTTATATATGGGGCATAAAGATCTCTATACGACATAGTAACCAAAATAATTAGAAAAGGCGATATAAAAACTTATCTGGAATGGTGGAGGCTTTGTAAACTTAAGCTTGCTGATTAACTTCTAGGTAAAGCTTAAGTTTACAAGACGATGGTGGAGATACTGTCAAGTTATTTTAGGGGGCTTTGAGAAGATGCTGGAGGTGATTCTTATTAGTTGCTTCTTAAAGCTCTTAGGGATAGTGGTTAAGCGTGGTAGGTTTTCGCTACATTTGAAGGTTAGGCGATCCTGCTCGTCTTGTAAACTTAAGCTTTATCTGGGGTTTCTCTCCTTATCTATGGTGAAACTATGTCTAAGGTTATTAAGTTTGTTAGGGAGAGAACGGTTTTGGATGTTGGATTCTGAATAAATAATAGTTATGAATGGTGATTGTTAGGTTTTCATGTATGTTAGGGTTTTAATGGTTTATGTGCTGGTGGGGGAGGATTCCAAACTATTCTGGTAGGTATGGGGTATGGGTGGCCTGTCTTCCTTGTTGATATTAATCCATCAATCCATTCATCAACAATGCTGAATGGAATAACAGCTACCATCTCTTCATCAATGTATAATCCTACTCTTCTCGCACCACCGCATGGGAAGGATAGACTGATTTTACCTGTTTTTAAGGCTTTAGCAATTCCATCACCGCATATTCCGTGAACTCCGGTGGATGATAGTGTTAGTGGCTCCCCTCTACTCCATACGTATCCCTCAACAACCTTTAACATCTGCCCAGGATTTCCAACAACTAGTACAGCATCAGGATTGATGGTCAGCTCTCCGAGAGGACCCATGAGAATCGCCTTAGTGGAGTTTGGGGGAAGCATAGGTATGAAGCTGTACAGCTTCCTTGCAGCTTCCACATTAACGGTATGGGTGTAAGCATCCTCTACGATACAGTCATCCTCCGATATCTGTCTTAAACCTATTGAGCCGGCCCCCCTCCTACATGCAATATCATCAACAGTAGCGTAGTAGGTAAGTCCGTGAAGCCTAGCTAACGTAGATAGTTGACATATAGTAAGTTTATCAGGAACTCTAGCTATGTTTGAAGGAATCTGGTTTAGCTCTTTAAAAAGCTTAACACCAACAGGATCTGTTCTTAACCGAAGCTCTTTAACGATTGTTTCATGAAGCTTCTTCAAGTCAGCCATAATCTACTGATTTTAAATACGTATATAAACATTACGGCGAGGCTGCTCTGTAGACTTAAACGATATTTGGAATTAAGCCGTAAAGCTGAGTTTCATTAATTTGGTTTAGTGTATTTTAACGTGTTAGGGCTGTGCTTGAATTTATAGTTGCTGGTTATGGTTTAACTATTGATCTGAACAGTACTTTCCCCTCCTTCAGAAGCTTTAATACATTATTTATATCTTGTAGAGGGTATGGGTCATAAATAACCTTTACAGCTCCCTTACCAACCAGGTTAAGTGATTCAGCAACATCCAGTCTTGTAAACGCGAAGCTTCCGGTAAGCATCATCTCGCCGAATACAAGTCTTCTAGGTGAAATGTTTAATCTACCTTCAGCTATTCCTGCAATAACTACTCTTCCATGAGGTTTTATGCTTTCAAATGCTTTCTCCTTAGCATTAATACTGCTAGTGAAGTCCATCGCTACGTCAACTCCACCTCTAGACTTAATTCTCCTAGCTGGATCCTCAAGGCTTGAATTAATAACCTCGTCAGCTCCAAGCTTTTCAGCTAGCTTAAGCTTTTCATCATTAACATCAACACCTATAACGTAGGCTCCGGCAGCCTTCAATATTTGAACAGCGCATAGACCTAATCCTCCAAGACCGTAAACTGCAACATCCTCATTAATTGAGATCTTTGCAACTCTTTTAACTGCATGGTAGGCTGTTGCAACAGCATCTGTAGCTATAGCTGCCTCCTCATAGCTTACTCCTTCAGGAATTTTGAAAATTGAGCTTTCAGGTGCTTTAACATATTCAGCATATCCCCCATCAACATGGAAGCCTGTATACAATGCGTTCTGGCAGATGTTTTCAAGACCCTCAACGCAGTAGCGGCATATACCGCAAACCCTATATATGAAGGATAGGGCAACACGTTCCCCAACACCTACTCTACGAACATTCTGGCCAACTTCAACAACTTCGCCTGAAACTTCATGTCCGAGAATTCTAGGAAGGCTTGGAACCTTTATTACTCCATCAACTATATGGATATCGCTATGGCAAACCCCGCAGGCCTTAACCCTTATTAAAACATCGTTAGGTCCGGTGGAGGGTGTTGGAGCATCTTCAACGATGAGGCCTCCACCATACTCATGTAGACGAGCCGCCTTCACATAGTAGCGTAGAATCCAGGAATTTAAGTGTTTCGCTAAGCTTAATTTAGCATGTTTCTTATAGAAATGTGGTGTTTGGGATAGGTTTTAATAGGTGTCTGTACATATTATTTTGCCGATGAGGAGTTTGCCGAGTATTGAGAAGTGATAGGAATCTTAGCTGAGGCAATAGTCTTAGCTATCTTGCTAGGTTTCCCAGCACGTCAAATATCATTTCTCTAGGTTCACCTATAACCTTAACCCTCCTCTTCAGCTCAGGACTTCTATCAAGCTCTTCGAGAAGGGATTCTGAAATCCAGAATCTTTTTAGCTCAAGCGTGTTTTTAATTCGAACTATTTTAGCCTTTCTAGGGTCTCTAACGCCTGCTGTTCTTAAACCCATAGCTATCGCATCCCTATCGCATGGTAGGAATACGGGTACTTTACCGACTTCAGGCCATCCAGCTGTTAAACAGTTAACAAAGGTTTTAGTGAAGTCTATTTTTTCAAATACTCTTCTGGTGGTTAGGTCAGCCATACCGATACCTACAGCATTACCCTCTGTTTTTGAGCTTAAGTCAAGCACGACGATGCGTTTAACTCTTGGAGCTTCAGGATCATACTCTCCTGGAACGAAGAATCTACCTGTAACGTTTGGATCCATTCCTGCACCACTAATCTCCTTCCCTATTTCATCAACAATTAGGAGGTCTATGTCTTTAAAAGGTATTCTTGGAAGATATTTCTTAGCGATTTTCAGAAGCTCAATCTCCTCCTCCTCGATTTTTTCTGGGGGGATAGCCTTAATTATTGCTGTTTCATGGTAGCCGTTCTCCACAATAGCTACTCCACATATTATCTTCGCCTTCCTCATTATTAATCTAGCCATTTCAGGTAGGACTTTATGGTATCCCTCAGCAAGGAATGAGTGGAGGGATTCAGCACCTTTCTGCTTCCCCAGCCCTATAACCATCATCTTCATCAATCCGCTTTCAATCTTATCCTTAAAGTCTGTATGTGGCTTAACCCTGTTAACAACAATTATTCCATCAGCGTTATGAGCATATCTATCAATATATACTGGTGTACCATCGTCGAGATAGCCGAGCACATCAACCTCTAAGGAGGAGAGTATGGGGGCTCCGACGTTTTCAGGTGTTATTCCGTAGCTTTTCAGAATCTCAACCTGTCCTTCAGGAGTTGCACCTCCATGACTGCCCATAGCTGGAACAATAAACGGCTGCCCACCACACTTCTTAACCTCATCTACAATAGCAGCAATTATATCTGAGATGTTTGCAATCCCCCTACTACCGGCAGTTATAGCTATTCTACTACCAGGCTTTATTCTTGATGCAAGATCTATCTCCCTAAGCTGCCTACAAACCTCACCCTTAACATCCTGGATTCTAACAGAAACAAGCTCCTGCTCAACCTCAACCATTCTTGGAAAATTAAATAAGTAACCTAAACTCACAGGAATAGTTTTACTCAGTATCTTATAAATATTGTGAAGGGGTGTTAAGCTAAGCCTAAGATCTCCAAGTAAGACCGGCTGAATATATGTTTTAAGGCTTAGTCATTAATTTACGGCTTCACGCTTCAATCCGGTAGGAGATATTTATAGTTTGGCTTTGCATATATTGCTTCAATCTTTCCGAAGTATAATGTATGTATGTCGTTGGATGGATATATCCAGTTAATGATTTGTTTAGGTATTCGGCTCTCATCCAGCTTGTCCTTGTATTTAACGCTGCATTCATAATGTATTATGCATTCATCTATGATTGGGGGCTTAACGATACGTGACTTAGCGGGCTTAATATTGAATCTACTAAACTTATCTATCTCCCTACCTGAAAATGTACCGCATCCCTCAACGATATGCTCCATCCCTCTTCCAGGAACATTTACAGTAAATTCCCCTACATCCTCTATAAAGCTGTACGTATATCTTGAAGGTCTTACTGCAATCATGAAGTAGGGCTCCCTCCAAAACACTCCAATAAGTCCCCATCCAATAGTCATTACATTTATCTTACCGCTTCCCCTAATGGTAACTAGTAGTAAACCATGTTTACGCATAACGTTTAGGGTCGGTACTAAAACATCCTCCAACAATACATCAACAACATCAGCCATAACCCTACTTATTGGGGAGGCTTAAAAATCTACTGTTAATAATGCGTATTATGCTGCTACCTGAAGCATTCAGTATTGCTGCTGCCTTACTTTCTTAACGGATATCTTAATGCTGTAAAATAGAGCTGTCGCTGGAGTGTTTAGCTGAATTTTTATGGCTTCACGCTTCAATCAGCTAGTTAGGAGCTTAGCTATTGGGATTATCGTACCACATCAAATTTATATTGCTGTATCCTAGTTTTGGTTGAGTTGGGATGAGTGTATTTAACTCTATATTTAGTCCTAGAGCTGTAGCTGTTATTGGTGCTTCAGATAATCCTAGAAAGCTTGGATACTACTGTTTAGCTAGCTTGGTTGATGGTGGATTTAAAGGTGAGATATATCCTGTAAATCCTGGTTTAAGGTATGTTATGGGCTTAAAATCATATCCATCCATTACCAGTATACCTGTAGATATTGATTTAGCGTTGGTTGTTGTTCCGCAAAGCATTGTTCCACGGGTTCTGGAGGAATGTGTATCTAAAAACGTTAAGGGTGTAGTAGTTATAACTGCTGGGTTTAGGGAGGCTGAGCTTAAGGATGGGGCCTACCTCCAGGAGGTTATTAAATCCATAGCTGATAAGGCTGGAGTTAAGATTATAGGTCCGAACACCTTCGGAATAGTGAATCTTGACGTAGGTCTTAACGCATCGTTTACACCTGAGCTTTCAAAGATTAAGAAGGGTAATGTAAGTCTTATAGGTCAAAGCGGTGGTGTATGTCATCTAATAGCTTACATGTCAACCATCTACGGTTTAGGGTTTAGCAAAATAGTTGGTTTAGGGAATAGGTGTAATGTGGATTTTGCAGATATTATTGATTATCTTAGGGATGATGCTAACACTAGGGTGATTGCTATTCATGTTGAGGGGGTTGATGATGCTCGTAGACTTATGGAGGCTGCTAGAGAGGCTTCACGTATAAAGCCTATTGTAGCCTACAAGACGGGTAAGTCAAGCATTGCTGATAAAGCCTCAAAAACACATACAGGCTCACTTGCAGGTAACTATCAGCTTTATGAAGCAGCCTTCAGGCAGGTAGGTGTATTAGCTGTTAGGGATGTTGAAGACTTTTTCGACGCTATGAAGGCTTTAAGCATATGCCCAATACCTAGAGGTAGTAATGTTGCAATCATAACCGGTCAAGCAGGGCTAGGCATAATTGCAGCTGATGCATGCTACGACTACGGCTTAAACCTAGCTAAACTGTCAGAGGAAACATACTCAACAATACTGAAGCTACTACCCCCACTATCCATTAGGGAAAACCCTATCGATATGGGACCTTCATGGAGTGATGTGGAGAAATGTAGAAGCATCGTTGAATCCGTTATTAGCGATGAATCCATCCATGCATTAACTCTATGCTTCACATACACGTCTGCAAGCTCAAACATAGTTTTAGAGTTAGCATCAGTATTGAGGAATTGGACAAGAATTAAGCCAGTTACAGCATGCCTCCCAGCACCCTACGGATACTGGATTAGGGAGAGGGAGATACTTGAATCCCACGGGGTTGCTACATATCCAACACCGAGCAGAGCTGTAAAAGCAATATCCTTCCTAGTAGCCTATAGAAGGCTTAAAGCAAAAACCACATCCAACAATAACATATAGTAGCAGCACCCCAATAATACTGTGAAGCTAAACCGTTAAACCATAATCTTGAAGCACATATTTACATAAAATCGACAAGAAAGCCTACGGTTTTAACCGTGGGACGTCTTGTAAACTTAAGCTTTACCTAGAAGTTAATCAGCAAGCTTAAGTTTACAAAGCCCCGTGGGATGTCGGTAAGCTTAAATACACTGCTTAATTGTTATATTGAGCGTGTCGCTTAAATGTGGCTTTGATGTCTAAAGGCTGGAGTAAGGCTTCAAGCCGGGAAGGGTGGAGGAGGATTCAGCAGGCGGGATACGGCTATACGCCTTATCAGGGCTGGATTGACGCAGCCCGAACCCGGTAGGATGAAGCCGTGAGGCTAACAAACCGAGAATCTCCAGGCTTAAGCCTGGAGAGCGTCAAAAGCTTAGGGCTTCCATCAGCTCTACAAAGCCTAAACATAGGCTTCACTCAACATATCTTAGTTGCAGCTCCATTATCAGCCTAAATACTAGCTTCGATTTAAACTTAGACTAGCATGGCTTGTTTACCACTTCTCCGCTGGGAGGCTTCTCCTAATAGTTTCACTATTATCATCTATAAATCTCCATAAGCCTTCCCCAGATCTTATTAATACTAAGCCTAGTGAATCTATTAGCTTATCGCTTATAACTACTTCATCCTCCCCCGGCGTTATTACTGCTGTAGCCTTAACTGTTTGGGACTCCCTATCCTCAGTTACCACACATACATTAACGGAATCTCTAATCACAAATGTCTTCACAATAACTCCTCCAACTCCTCTATACTCCTCAACTCTTGATCCTGCCGGCAGCTCCGGATATAGTTTAAGCCTCTCCGCAGCTTTAACCGGTAATACGATTTCAGGTGAATCCGACTCATAACCTGAATTTGCAATAGCAACTGTGGAGACTTGGAAACCATTACGGCTAAGCTTTATCCTCACCCTAACAGTCAATACCCCTCACCAGCCTGGAGAAGCGTCCAATCCTACTAGGCTTCTTAACCCTTCTAAAAACCCCAATTCTCCCAGCCAATCTGAAACCCTAAAACTATATATCTGCAAGAATAAAAACTTACCGGATGATATTTGGCAGCTTAATCTCCACATTTTGCTTAACTGTTTCATGTATTTTATTGTTTACTGTAAGCTACTTATGAAAGACTTATCCTAAACTCTGGATAGTACTTGATTAAATGGAGTTCAAAGCAGTAGTGGACTTTTTGGAAGCTCCTCCTAAATTCAGATACTTCCCTTGCGATTATGCCTGCTTCCTCTTTATCGATGAGAACTCTCCTAATGAACCTTGCTATTTGCTGCATTTCCGATTCCTTCATTCCTAGACGTGTCACTTGAGATGTTCCTAGCCTATACCACTTTGGTTATCCCAGTCCTCTAAGCTATCCTTTAGAAGCAGGTTCTTGTTGCAGATTATGTTTACCTGC
>Ga0272445_1000114_pt1 | contig 79840 bp, 76 predicted proteins | sample YNPCB0031_FD_194404 | JGI IMG/M metagenome (GOLD analysis project Ga0272445, IMG submission 194404) | Hot spring sediment microbial communities from Yellowstone National Park, WY, United States - YNP-CB-003-1 | ecosystem: Environmental > Aquatic > Thermal springs > Hot (42-90C) > Sediment...
CGTTATACTCCTACCGTTGAACCCTACCCTCACCCTATTTAAACTCTTTACTCCAATCTCCTCAGCATCAGTTTCATTGAGTATAACTATCCACTTACCGCCAGCTTCTAAGCTTAAAGGCTTAACTTTAAGCTTCAAAGCCTATACAATGTTTTATTATGATGCGAATATCCCGATTTAAATATTAATATGTCATAGATGAACCTATGAACTTATACTCTCCCGTTTTATTAAAAGTATCCATGGTGTTAGAACAGCTATCAGATTCAACGGAAGGGGAGAGAGATCTACGAGTATATCGCCTGTTCTAAGTATGAGTAGCCATACAGCGTAAGCTAGAATCGAAGCCATTATATAAGATGTAAGCATCCTGAAGCATCTGATGCTTCCGGCTTTCCTTCTAATAACGTAGAAGGATAACGGTATCGAAGCTAAGGCTAGAGTGTAACATAGAGCTAACACTAGGAAGCTTAGATATTCAGACATATCCTGCCATAAACCTTAACTGAGCTATACGATCCATAACCTCTACAGCCCTCCTCTCCAGTTTATACCTCTCCTCCCTATATTCTTCCTCTGATACAACCCCGCCTCTACGCTTTTCTTCCAATCTTTTAAATTCCTCGATTATCCTCTCCTTCTCCCTCTCCAGCTCTTCTAGCTTCCTCTTAACAGATTCGACATCGTACATATCCGACTACCGTTCCCCATTATATTCCTATGCATTAGCTACGCTTACACTACCTGAAATATCCTAATTCTATTATGCCCGCCGATGCATTTAACTATACCCTTGGATTCCAGCATCTCCAGGTAATCCTTAGCTACGCTTAGCTTTATGTTATACTTAGATGCCAGTGCATACGGTGTTATAACCTTCATCTTCTTAACTTCCTCTATGAACTCTCTACTACCCAGCCCTTGGACATCTATAGCCGAACTTTTCTTCTCGCTTTTCGTATCCTCTTTTCCCCGCGTCTTCTTCTCCTCTTTAGCAAGTTGAGCTTTAAGCATCTGGGATATAGACTTCTTCTTAGTACCGCCCATACCTATTCCACACCTCTCTAGCCATCTAATTTCCTAGTAGAATTAATTAACCTTTACTCTCTAAGCTTAGATCTTAAAGAATCTAGGTGATCGTTGTGAAAATCCTCCTGCCGTATGGTGAGGGTTCGATAGGTTTTGAGGTACCTAACGATGTAGCGTACTATACTGTATCTTCGAAACTTCCAAGCGGAGAGGGTGTTGATCAAGATAAACTTATCGATGAAGCTCTGAGTAACCCCATCGGTTTACCAAAGCTGAATACACTTTTGAAGAAATCTGATAGAGTATGCGTGCTCATCACCGATAGAACTAGAGCCACTCCGAATAGAGTAATATTACCCATCCTCCTATCCCGTATAAGGGAAGCTGGTGTGAGTAAAGATAATATAAATATAGTCATAGCGAACGGTCTACATAAGCCTATGAGTAGAGTGGAGCTTGAAGAGTTCCTTGGAAGCCGTATCCCCTCAGAATACAACGTTACTAATCATGTAGCTGATGATGAATATTCCTTAAGGTATGTAGGTAGGACGAGTTTTGGTACTCTACTCTACATAAATAAGATTGTAGCAGGATCAGATTTTAGGATATCGGTTGGGCTTGTAGAGCCACATTTCTTCGCAGGATATAGCGGGGGTAGGAAGCTCATACTTCCTGGAGTATCCGGTGTTAAATCGGTATATATGAATCATAGCTTCAAAATGCTATCTCATCCACTTGCCGATTACGGGTATACCGATGGCAATCCCGTTAACGAGGATATGATGGAAGCCGCCTCTATCGTTGGTCTTGAGTATACCGTTAATGTTATCGTAGGTAGAGATAAACGCATGATTTATGCTTCTTCCGGAAGTTTTGTGGAAGCTCATCGTAGAGCTATAGATTTCTTAAGCTCGATGGTATGCGTAAAGGTACCGTTTCAAGCTGATATAACCATCACAACTAATGGTGGATACCCGTTAGATAGAGATCTTTACCAAACCGTTAAGGGTATGGTAACAGCTTCTAGAATTACAAGGGATAAAGGGGTGATAATAGTTGTATCTGAGTGTAGGGATGGTGTTGGTCATACTGATTTTAAGGAGCTTGCATCTATGTATAGAGATCCACGCAAGATTCTCGAGTACATTAAGGCTAACGAGCCCTTGAGGGATCAATGGGAGGTACAGAAGCTTGCTCAAGTGTTATGTAAGAATAACGTGATATTAGTATCTAGAGGTATACGTGAAGAGGAGGCTCTTAACATGAATTTCACGTATGCTTCAACTGTTGAGGAGGCGTATAGGGAGGCGTTAAGAATGGTAGGCAGAGTTGATGTTAAAGTCGCATTTATACCTGAAGGGCCATATGTAATCCCTAGCCTCCATTAACTAGATAGACTCTCCGCTATCTCGGCTACAAGCTTCGTATACTCTTCCGCTAACTTTTCAGCCCTCTCGTATGATGGTGCTTCGGCTATAATCCTGTATATGGATTCTGTCCCACTAGGCCTTACAAGAACCCATTCTCTATCTTTAAACCATACTTTTAATCCATCTATCTTCTCTATCCTTTCACCTACGCCTTCAACTTCCTCTTCGAGTATGGATAAAACCTTATACTTAACCTCTTCTCGGCATGGAACCCTTCTCTTCACTATATGGTAGATCGGGAGGGTCGATAGAGCTTCAGATAGCTTCATCTCTCTTACCGCAAGTATATGTAGTATTAAGGCAGTTGTCATACCTCCATCCCTTACAGGCTGATGCGGTCCATAGAATACCCCTCCATTCTCCTCTCCTCCCAGTTCAGCGTTTATCCTCTTCATAGTCCACGATACATCTACACTTCCAACCTTAACTCGCACAACTCTTCCCCCCCTTTTACCAGCTATATCATCGACGATCTGCGATGTACTTACAGGCGTAACCAATACTACTCCAGGCTTCAAGCTCATTACATAATCCTCTATTAACGCTAGGCTTCTATCCCCAGGATGGAATACACCGTTCTCATCTACGAATATAGCTCTATCCCCATCGCCATCGTAAGCTACACCTAAATCTGCATCAAAGATCTTAACAGCTTTTATGAGCCCACCTAGATTTTCTTCAGAAGGTTCAGGAGGCCTACCTGGGAACACTCCGTCTATATAGTCGTTTATGGTGTAGACTTCGCATCCTAAGGCTCTAAGAATGTATGGGATGGTTAAAGCTGATACACTATTTCCAAGATCAGTTACGACTCTATATTTACGTCTAGCGATAAGATCCCTATCTACATGTCTAACCACAGCTTCTATATACCTCTCGATAGATCCTGTAATACTCCTCACTTTACCCACCCTACTCCACTCTACAAGTTTATAGTTTCCTTCGAAGAAGATGGATTCTATCCTCTCCTCTTCTTCGCGTGATATCTCAACACCATCTGGTCCACATACTTTCACGCCTATATACTCAGGGGGATTATGAGATGCCGTGAATATGATGCATCCGTTAACTTCGTTGAACCTTGCATCATGCTGGATAACAGGAGTAGGTGCCAATCCTACATCTAGTACTTCGCATCCGGTTGCGAGTAAGCCTGAAACAGTAGCATCTTTCGCTATAGGACTTCCAATCCTTCCATCCATACCTACGAGTAATCTCCCCCCCTCGAAATATGTTCCTATAGCATATCCTAGCCTAACTAGGGTCTCTACAGCTATACTCCTGTTAAGTATGCCTCTAACACCGTTTGTACCAAATAGTTTACGCATACCCGCTGATATACTCTAATGATGTCTCGCCTAAATAATGCTTTCGGAGATAGTTAATGTAAAATAGTTATAAACTATGTATTTAACATATAATTTAATACAAGATTTGATTCAATCACTAATATAATCAATGCAAATATATCTAGGTGTAGGTTAAAGTAATCACTTTAACTTATATGTAAATGAATTTAGGCTTGGCAAGTTGGATGTATCATCGTCCTATCCTCTTAGGTATGATAGGCCTCCTCGTCATATGGATAAACATCTATCCAACTATTTCTAGATTATCTGTAGGGGAGGGAAACTCCTCGAGATATCTAGGATGGATGAAAAATATCTGTTAACCTAGCTATACATTCCACATACGTAAGCTCTTAAGGGTTAAACTTTGCTGGATATACTGGTTATTCACGCTATGGGTCGGCGAAACTCTATGCGTCTTGTAACAGTCAAGTTACCGGAAGCGGTAGTGGAAGGTATAGATGAGCTTGTTAAGACAGGCTTCTATCCCAGTAGGAGTGCTGTTATAAGAGCCGCTGTGAGAGATCTGTTAAGAAGGGAGTTATGGAGAACTTAACGCATGATTTATATACTCCATCAATCTTCTAGCTTCTTCTCTCGGATTGTGAGAATAGAGTATACTCCTACCTACTATGATGTATTTAGCTCCAGATTTCAATGCATCGGTTATGGATCCTCCTTGAACACCTATCCCCGGTGAATATATAGGGATATCCCCTCTCAATATACCGTAAACTTCACGTATAACATCGGCTCTCGTAGCTCCTACTATCACTCCATCACATCCCCATTGTAGAGCTCTATATGCGAATAACTTATAGAACGGTTGCATCCCTCCATCTTCCACGATAATCTTACCATAACCTTCCATCGCGCCTTTATGGCTCATATAAGTTAGAAGTATGACTCCGCCGCATCTATCGTTAGCTTCTCTGATTATCGCATCTACTCCGTCAGCCCAGCCTATAAACGGGTTCACCGTTACGGCATCAAAACCTGCATCCATCAGATATCTCACCGCAACCTCATTAGTCGAACCTATATCGTTAAGTTTACAATCAGCTATGCATTGTAGCCCCAATTCATGCGCCTTAGAAGTTATCCTAGATATCTCGGATAAACTTAACGGTAATAAGAGATGCCAGTTCAATTTAACTCCACATATATAATCGGATAGTTTTTCCAGCATCTTTAAAGCGTAGCTCTCCAGTTTGGATGTATCTATACCGGCTGGATCTAGGGAGAGTATTAGCCTTGTATTTCTATTAACCGAAGCCTCCTCCATACGGTATTTAAACCTCTTCATGTCAGGTTAGCTTTATGCCTCTCGCTTAAAGATAAATTTACGCTGAGGTTATGAAGATTAATGTCGGGTGTTGCGGTTTCGCCGTGAAGGGTGGTAGGAAGGCATACTATAAGCTGTTCGATTTAGTTGAGCTTCAATCGACATTCTACCAGCTTCCGAATCCAGATACTGCTAGGAATTGGAGGAAGGAAGCTCCTGAACGGTTTGAATTCACGTTAAAAGCTTGGCAGGCTATAACTCACCCAGTGGATAGTCCTACTTGGAGGAAGGCTAAGTGGAAGCCGCCTCCAGAGAAATGTTCGAGATACGGATGGTTAAAGCCTACGGATGAAAATATAGAAGCCTGGAATATGACCTTGGAGATAGCTAGGATCCTACGCAGTAGGATCGTAGTCGTCCAATGCCCCCCCTCTTTCCAGGCTACTGAAGAGAATGTATTCGGGTTGAAGAAGTTCTTCGGGAGTATAGACATCAGAGGTTTAACTATAGCGTGGGAGCCTAGACATAGCTCGTGGACTTACGATCTGATCAGATCTATATGTTCAGGGCTAAATCTGATTCACGTGGTGGATCCGTTCAAAGATAGATGTGCTACCGAAGATACTAGTCCAGTATACTATAGGCTTCACGGTCTAGGTAGTAGACCCTACGTCTATAGGTATACGGATAACGATCTGAAAACTTTATATCACGAATATGTAAGGCCCCTAGTGGAAAGAGGTATCGAAGTCTATCTACTATGGAATAATGTGTATATGGCTCAAGATGCTGAGAGGTTTAAGAAACTATACTTAGAGGCAGCATAACCCTCTACTGCTAAAGCTATGACCTTCTACGATATATCAGTTTAAGATCGACGCTGCGCTTGTAAAAACCGTTGCTCGTTTAATCGGTCCATGATCCTTGGCATAGATAGCATCTTCGATTATAGCTCTCCGCATGTGCAGAATACCTCCCTACAAGCATCGTACAGTCTATCTAAGCCTGCTCCTGTTTTAGCTGATACGGCTATCACATTACCCGTATGTTTAGAATATTTCTGAGCTAGATCCGCTAATACCATAGCTAAATCTGTCGATGCACCAAGTCCCTCCCCCGCTATCTTCCCTCTAAATTTCTCCGGGTCGTTTAGTAGGGTTAGTATAGCCTCCGCCTCTGGTAGATCCGACTTATTCAGGATAGATACGCATGGTATACCCAACCTTATCTGTGTAGCTACGGCTAAGCTTAAGGCTACCGATAAATCTGAAGCGGTCTTAGCTAGCGTTGGATCGAATATATATGCTCCTAAGCTCCTACCGGCTCTCCTGAGGGATTCCGCTATAATCGGACCCGTATCTCTGAACACGAATATCTCCATCTGTCCAGGTGTATCTATCAACGTAAACTCCGCTTTTATCCTAGAAATCTCCGAAACTATTTCGCCACTATATTCTTTCATAAGTTCAGCCGCCCTTATAATCGCTCCATTAGGTCCAAGCTCCTCCCTCCTCATTAAATCCTCGACTGTGAAGAAGCTTCTGATATCGAAGTCGGGTTTAAACGGTGTATATATGCATCCGGGATCCAAGTTTACATAGCCAACATCCGCCTCAGCCTCATTCTCTAGCCATAACCCGAAGGAATGCGTGAGGCTGGACTTACCTGAACCAGCAGTACCTATGAATAGTATATACATAGCTCCTAGCTTAGATGCTTTGAGATCTATCTGTTCTATCTAAGCTTTTACCTTTTTCCGCATCTGCAATTCTAGATGATGTTTATAAGCCGGTAATACCTTTTTAATCCAACATAGGTTTGAGGGGATGTCGTCTCATATTCCTCTTATAAGGGTAGGAGAGTATGTATGGGAAATATCTAAAGATTTCAAGCCCGGTATGCGTGTACCATGCAGAATATACGCCGATGAAGTTCTACTAGAGAAGATGAAGAGTGATATGACTCTCGTACAGTGTGCGAACGTAGCTCATCTTCCAGGTATTTACAAGTGGTCTTTGACAATGCCTGATGGGCATGAAGGTTACGGCTTTCCTATAGGAGGTGTAGCCGCTACAGATTATGAGGAGGGGGTTTTAAGTCCTGGAGGCGTTGGTTACGATATAAATTGCGGTGTACGATTGATAAGAACAGACCTAGATGTACGCGATATTAAGCCTGTACTAAGTAGGCTGATAGATATAATCTTCCACTACGTACCCTCAGGTTTAGGGAGTAAAGGTAGGATAAGGGTTACTCAAAGTGAGCTTGATAGGGCTGTATCTGAAGGTGTAGCATGGGCTATAAAGGCTGGTTATGGATGGCCTGAAGATGCTGAGAGATGCGAAGAGGAGGGCTGTATGAAGGCGGCTGATCCTAGTAAGGTTTCATCTACAGCTAGACAGAGGGGTGTCGGCCAGATAGGTAGTCTTGGGAGCGGGAATCACTTCCTAGAGATAGATATCGTCGATAAGATATATGATGAAAGAGTTGCACGTAGATTCGGTATAGATAGGGAAGGGCAGATTATGGTGCTTGTCCACACCGGCAGTAGAGGTTACGGGCATCAGATATGTAGCGATTACCTCAGGGTTATGGAGAGAGCTGTGCATAAATATGGTTTAAAACTACCAGATCGTGAGCTTGCATGCGCGCCTGCTAAAAGTCGGGAACTTGAAGACTACTTCGCAGCTATGTCTTGTGCATGTAATTTCGCATGGGTGAATAGGCAGCTTATAACCCATTGGGTGAGAGAAGCTTTCAAGGATATACTTAAGAGGGATCCAGAAGATTTAGGTATGCATCTAGTATATGATGTTGCTCACAATATAGCTAAAGTCGAAGAGCATACGGTCGATGGTAAAAGAGTCAAGGTCTTCGTACATAGAAAGGGTGCTACTAGAGCATTTCCAGCAGGGCATCCGGATGTACCATCCGAGTATAGGGATGTGGGTCAACCTGTACTTATACCTGGAAGTATGGGTACTGCGTCATGGGTTCTCGTAGGTGATCCTAAAGCTATGGAGATAAGCTTCGGATCGACTGCTCATGGTGCTGGTCGAGTTTTAAGTAGGGAGGCGGCTAAGAAGAGGTATCCGAGCAGCGAGGTTGTGAGAAAGCTGGAGAGGCAGGGTATAATTATACGTGCCGAAAGTATGACGGTCGTAAGTGAGGAAGCTCCTGAAGCATATAAAGATGTGGATAGAGTGGTGGAAGTAAGTCATAATGTAGGTATAGCGCGTAAGGTTGCTCGTCTGATACCTATCGCTGTGGCGAAAGGCTAGATCTCCAAAATTTTAGTACTTATTTGTATAGATGCGGTGTATGCATCTATTCTAGGTTAGTTTATGTGTCGCTTATTTCTTTCTAGCTTTTACGAAAAGATAGCTCCTATAATGCTTAAAACCTAACTTCTCATACAGCTTTATCGCAGGATAATTATCTGTCAATACATATATCGATACTATATCGGCATCTACCAGGAGTTTTTCAAGAAATTTAGATAAAACCGAAGTAGCATAGCCCATCCTTCTATAATGTTCATGGGTAGCTACTACCCCTACATGAGCTAAGGTGCATCCTTCCAGTCTGAACAGGTTCCTCCCAGAAGCTATCGAAACTATTCTCCCATCAGCTTTTGCGCCGAACCATGAGGACCCCTTAGCTATGCTCCTAGTAATAGCTTCAGGAGTAGTATCCCCCCACCAATCTGGCTTTATACTTCTCATCAAATTAGCTGCTTCTTCCGCGTATCCCGGCTCTAACATGAAAGCATCGTGGATGATGTAAAGTTTTTCCTCTCCTCTCTTAAGCTTCATCATATTCATCGTATGGATGGAATATACGTTATACTTCGAAGATGGTAGGTAGATGTTCTCGGTATATCAGCCCCTCTACGTAGTCTATATCAAGCTTCTCTAGAAGTCTTGATATAGCATCTTCAGTTCCTCTAAGATTGATAATCCTACGTTTATAGATAAGCATCGAGCCTTCGATCCGTTCATCGCTTAGAGCTAAGTATATTTCCATACTAGCTTTATCATCGATCCAATCTATCATGAAGGATAGGTAATCTAACAGATCTTCTTCGACTAGCTTTAAAAATGCTCTCTAAATCCTTGTCTAGTAATATTACTCTGAAGTTATTATTCATCAACCTAATCTATGCTAGAATAGTCCCACGACCACGATAAATAGCTTATGATGGTCTATAGCTAAGTTTGTCATCATGGTTCGTAGCTATCTTTATAAAAGTAGCAACTTACGGATTATATGTACAGGGTTTGGTAGAATTCATCTTAGCTGGTAATGCACATATAGATCCAGTATGGCTTTGGAGATGGTTTGAAGGATACTGGACCGTAAGGTATACCGTCAGACGTGTAGTGGATCTTATGGAAAAATATCCTTCCATGATATTCGTATTCTCCTCTTCGATCATGTATCGATGGCTTGAGGAATGTGAACCTTTGCTCTTTGAGAGGGTTAAAAAGCTTGTAGAGGAGGGTAGATGGATTCCGGTTGGTGGATGGATAGTCGAACCGGATTGTAATATTCCATGTGGAGAATCCTATATACGTCAAGCTCTCTATGGTAAACGTTACTTTAAAGAGAAGTTAGGTGTTGATGTCGTAGTCGGTTACAATATAGATAGCTTCGGGCATAACGCTATGCTACCTCAAATACTCAGGAAATCTGGGTATAAGTATTATATCTTCATGAGGCCTAACAATTACGAGAAAAATCTTCCCACTATATTCCTTTGGGAATCGCCTGATGGTAGTAGGATCCTAGCTTACAGGCATCCCGTAAGCTATGCATTATCTGGTAACCTTCTTATAGAAGCTCTAGAAAGCCTTTCCTCGAACCCCCCTCTACCAGTCGTCCTCATCCTATTCGGTAGGGGTGATCATGGGGGTGGACCGACGGATAGCGATATGAAAGCATTGGATTTACTCGTAGAGAAACTTGAAGGCGCCTCTATTAAATTTGCTGACCCGGGAAAGTTCTTTAAACGTATTATGGAGATGAAATTGGAAATACCTGTTGTTAGAGATGAACTACAGCATCATGCGGTTGGATGCTACTCCGTACTTTCAGAGATTAAAGCATTGAATAGGAGGGCTGAGTATAGTCTTATGGCTGCAGAGAGGCTATCTACGCTAGCCTATCTGATAGCTAATCTCAGCTACCCTAGGGATAGACTTAGAAGGGGGTGGATGCTCACGCTTTTCTGTCAGTTTCACGATTCGTTAGCTGGAACATGTATCCCGGATGCATATGCAGATATACGGAGCATGTATGGTGAATCTATAAACTTAGCTTACGAGTCTATCAATCTAGCGGCGCAAAGGATATCATCCATGATAGATACGAAGGATGGTCGTGCTCTCATAGTATTCAACCCTACTGGTTTGCATGTTACGTTTCCTATCGAAGTAGAGCCCTGGCCTGGGGATTGCATGATTTTAGATCCGGATGGCGATAAACCCATACCTATCCAATATATTAATCCCTCCTCCATTACAGGCCGTAGAAGAGTATTATTTTTCGCAGATGTACCTGCTCTAGGTTATAAATCGTACAAGCTTGTCGATACTCCTAGTGCATATAAATATGAATGTGAAGGTGTGATCGAAGCATCTGATACTAGAATGGAAAACGATTATTTTGTGGTAGAGGTGGATTCAGAGAACGGCTGTATTAAAACGCTTTACGATAAGAGGATCGGTGTGAACATATTCAGAGGATATGGGGCTTCGCCTATACTTCTAAAGGATGAAAGTGATACGTGGAGTCATGGTGTATCTACGTATAGATATGAGGAGGGCAGGTTTAAAGATGCCGAAGTTTCGCTTATAGAATCTGGTCCTATAAGAGCAACTCTTAGCGTTAAAGCCAGATTTTCTAACTCCATCATACAACAGAATATATCGCTTTATAGAAATCTCGATTTCATTGATGTTAGAGTTAAACTGGATTGGAGAGAAAAACATAGGATGCTTAAGCTATCCTTTCCGGTTAACCTAGATTCCTCTATAGTAACCTACGAGATTCCATATGGTACTATAGCTAGGATAGCTAATGGGGAGGAGGAACCTGGGCAAAGATGGGTTGATGTATCGGGTACTCTGCATACGCCACGTAAGGAGCTAGATTTTGGATTAACACTGATAAACGATTCTAAGTATGGGTTTGACGTCTACGGTTCAGAGCTTCGTATGAGTGTGCTTAGAAGCCCGGCTTTCGCTCATCATGATCCGTATAAACTTAAACCTAGTATAGATTATCAGTATATAGATCAAGGTATACATACATTCAGATACATACTGATACCTCACACCGGTAGCTGGAAGACGGTATTCCATAGGATATCGGAGATAGCTGAAATAGTGAATGCAGGCTTCTTCTACGTAGTCGAAGATCAACATGCAGGCTTCTTGCCTCTCAGATTCTCATTAGTCAATGTTAAACCCTATAATGTCATACTTTCAACTTTAAAGCTATCAGAGGAATTTGATGATCTAATAGTAAGGCTTGTAGAATATACTGGAACTGAATGCGAATCATCCGTGACGATACCTATCTTAGATAGAGATATGAAAATCCATGTAAAGCCGTTTGAAATAAAAACCTTGAGAATACCGGTGGATAAAAGCAAACCAGTAGTGGAATGTGATCTTCTAGAAAATCCTATTGAATAGCATTATTCGTTTCATATCTTAAAAAATCGAAGCTGCATTAACGCCCATTAGGTAACCTTCTAATATGAAATCGTTTAGTAAATTAATATAAAAATATAAGTATATTATTAAGTAAAAACTAAATTATAAAATAGTTTTCACTCTAAAAATAACTATCCCCTTTTTACCCTCCTAGATCTATCCTGTCTACGTAGGCCGAGGGTTGCTAAATATTCTCCTCTGATATAATCCATAATAATTATCCAGCTCAACTATACACCTTCCTCAGAAACTCCTAGATGGTCTTACATCCGTGCTTCAAAGGATCTAGAGTTTAAAGTTCCACAGGTTCTATACTTAAGCTTGGTAGATCTATTATAGCGGCGGTTTTCTTTCCCGATAGATATCCGCAAGCTTCTCCTGGATTGAACACTATCGTGTCGTTTATCTTCTTAACTTCAAATCTATGTGTATGCCCTCTAACGATAAGATCGTAGGTGTTGGATTTAGCTAATCCCTCCACTATCGCTTCAACCGTACCATGTATGAGGGCTACCTTAATCCCCTCCAACTCGAGTATTTGGAAATCCTCTATCGTATAACCCATATCTTCTGCAGTCCTTTTAAGCATCAGTCTTTCTCCATCAACATTACCATATACTCCTACTACCTTACATTTTTCGACGAGTAGGTTCCTCATAGTGAATGGTGCACACCAATCTCCTGCATGCAGTATCAAACTAATCTTCCTTTTCGCAAATATATAGGTAGCTTGCCGTACTGCTTCAAGATTATCATGCGTATCGGAGATAACACCTATTCTCATACCTTACACCGTTCACTTTAACCTACTGTATTAAGCTTTAATGTTAAGCTTTAACCTAGGTAGTCTATGATGATTTACTCGTGTTATCACCGGTTTGAAGGGTTAATCCTTGATAGAGGAGTATAGATTCGGGTCTATAAGAGTGAATGAGGTTGTTTATACCCGGGATATAATCATACTTCCGAGTGGCCAAGTTAAGCCTAATTGGTGGCGTATCGAAGGCCACAAGCTTCACTTGGAGGATCTAAAGGATTTAATAGAAGCTAAACCCGAGATTATAGTGGTAGGAACCGGTTTCTACGGAGCTATGGATGTACCCTTGGATATCGTGAAGGTCCTCAGAAGTCAATATATCGAACTGATAGCTAGGAAAACCAGCGAAGCTGTAGAATTGTATAATAGTTTATCTTCTAGAGGTAGACGTGTAGCCGCAGCTTTGCATCTTACGTGCTGATTTACTATGTTATCTTCGAATTCAGCCGCCTCCCGCAGGTGGAAATATATCGACCCTATCTCCGTCAGCTATAAGTGTATCGAGACCGTTAAGCAGGCGGATGTTCCGTCCGTTGAGTAAAACTATAAAGTTCCTATCGATATCGTCACCTGCTAATATAACGTTCCTAAGCTCAGGAACAGACTCCAGTATATCCATCAATTTTACGCATCCTCTTTCAAGCTCTACGACTCTAGACTCCCATCCAGTTTTCTCCTTTAGAAATGCGTATACATGTATCGTAACTCTCATATCATATGGATATTTTACGTTAATGTTAGATTAATGTTTCTCCCCCTAGATCCCTCCATATACCTTTCATCTTTATTGCATCCAAATCAAGTAGAGGTGTTTCGCATATAATCGTAGGGTTTGCTCCAACCTCTATGAGTGCTCCGGCTATCTGATCGAAATCTGGACCATACGATTTCTCATCAAGATTATGATGTTCCCTCTCCCCGCCTCTGCCATACTCTATCCTAGAGTAATGACAGTGCATCTCATTCCTAACATAGTTAGAACCTAATGCTCTCTCAAGCTTCTCTATTATCGTAAGGATATCTCTCCTATCCTTCATGGATCCAAGGTCTCTAGCATATATATGTGCCCAATCTATCACTGGTCTTGTGTAACTGGTTGCTGTTGAAAGCTCCAAGACTTCTTCGATCGATCCAAGCTGACTCTTCTTACCGGTAGTTTCCAATCCTAAATATAAATTAGACAAGTTCTCTATCTCCATCCACTCCGCAAGTGTTTTTAAAGCCCGAATGCATGTATCGATAGCATCTCGATGACTTTTACCTCCATAGTAACCTGGATGGAAAACAACTATGTATGCACCCATCCATGAAGCCGCTACTAAAGCTGCTTTAAGCCTCTCGATGCTATCCTTTACTACATCCTCTTTACCGGATAGATTTATGAAGTATGATGCATGCATACTAAGCCTAATTCCGTATCTCTCAGCCTCCCCCCTCAAGGATTCAGCTTTACTCCTAGCTATCTGGGGTTTACCGCCCCATCTTACAGCTTGATATTCGAACGCATCCAATCCCTCGTCGTTTAGGTATCGAGGTATCTCCTCTATGTCGCCGCTAAACCCTACCGGTTTACCTGCAGGACCGAATCTAGCTATCGGCATATGCTGATACTTTCTATCTACTAGTTAGGATTTAAATTTCATCCAGCTAGTATCTGCAGAGAGTAAACGTTATTATACTGCTTCCCCCCCTCATATCGCTTAGCTGATGCGGGTATGCCTACATATTGTCCATTCTGCGGAGGTCGGCTGATATACGATAGCAGAGTTAAACTATATACCTGCCAAAGCTGCGGTGTAACTTTAACATTAGACGAAATAGTTATGGAGCGTGAAAAGCTAACTGGTTTAGCCAAAAGTGGCGATATGAAGAGGAAAGATATGCAAGGATACTTGAAGTGGTGGCTTTCATCAAAGAAGCAAGTAGAGGAAAGTTGATATCTAGTAGAAACCTTTAAAGAGATAGTACTGAAGCTTTAGTCATGGGTGTAGCCTAGCCATGTTTACGGTTGAGATTTTAAGCATAGGGAACGAGCTTCTAATCGGTAAGATCGCGAATACAAACGCTCAGTATCTTGCTAGAAGGATAGTAGAGCTTGGAGGTAAAGTTACACGTATAGTCGTAGTCGGTGATGATCTCGATGAAATCGCTTCTGCTGTTAGGGAAAGTTTACAGAGGAAGCCGTCGTTCATCATAACTACCGGTGGACTTGGACCTACCTTCGACGATATGACGCTTGCCGGTATTGGTAGAGCTTTAGGTTTAGAGATAGTATTGAACGAAGAAGCTTTAAAGATGGTTAAGGAGAAGTATGAAGCTCTATCTAGAGAAAAAGGAACCACCCTTGAGTTAACTCCTGCGAGGGTTAAGATGGCTATGCTTCCGAAGAATGCTGAACCTATACGTAATCCCGTTGGAACAGCTCCAGCGGTCAAGTTGAAGGCTGATTCCACTGTAATCTATGCCTTGCCAGGCGTACCTAGCGAAATGAAAGCTATATTCGAGGAGTATATCGCTCCGATTCTCGCTGAGATCTCCGATAGAGTTTTCCTTGAGAGATATCTATTCATCGAGGGATTGCCTGAATCCTCATTAGCTCCGATATTGGAGGAAGCGATGGCTACCTATCCGCATATATACGTGAAATCTCATCCAAGGATGGAGGAGGGGCGATCCCATATAGAACTTCACATCACGATATACTCAGAAAGCAAAGATAAAGCTGAGTCGATACTATCGGCTGCAACCGAGTATTTGAAGAAGACTATAGGGGAGAAGGGTGGAATCGTATCTGAGAGGTGAGTGCACTTCTTCAACACGAGTTAGATATGCTTATAGAATTCGATCGGTTGCAGTTCTTTGAATCCTCCAACCTCTAAAGCTAGATGCCTCCTTATATCTAGGCATAGGTGACATCTAGATATATAGCCTCTATCTCTAGGCTTATATCCATAGCCTTCGACAGCCATCTCATATAATCTACGTATATCTGTGGATAATGCTTCGAGTACCGGTTTATCAGATAAATCCACCCCCGCATCTACAATATCATCTATCATCCTGATATCTCCAAGGGTGAGCCCACCGCAGTATCCCGGTATATAGTTTCCATAGCAATCTATATGTACATGCCATGCTCGTGTAAGCTCATCTAAGCATCGTTCCCCAAAATATGATTCAGCATTTTTCCTATTATAAAATTCATCTAGCCTATAGCATAGACGACCCATGGGGAGTATTATCCATGGATTAATTATATCGGTAATAGTGTAATCTTTAGCCAAGGCGATCTTGAGATAATCTTCGAACCTTAACCTCTCCTTAACCCCTATTTCCTCAGCTTGTCTATAGAAGTATGGATGATACATCATGGTATTCCTAGAACCGAAGATCTCTACTGCTATCCTAAAACATCGTTTCACGTTTCTAAAGTCTATATATTCAAGCATGAATGGATTTACACTTATAAGAATGCCGTGGAGGCCTGCTTCCCTAAGCGTCGTAAGCTTATCCTCTACGATTTCATCGGAAATGCACCAAAAGCAGTTAGTCTCCACGAATATCGATGGTAGACCGGCTTTAGAAGCTATCTCGACGTATGATAGTAGTAGTGGAAAGTTTAAAAACGGCTCACCACCTGTTAGATGGAATCCATAGTTAACACCAAGCAGTTTATTCCCAATCCCTCTATAGAATGAGGAGGAGAATGATGCTAGCTTCTCAACTATGAACCTGAATAGATCTTTATCCATCCATAGATTCTCCCATCTAGGTGAACATGCATACATACAATGCCTGCACTCACTTGTACACTTATACGATAGTATTATACCTGCCGATAGAGGCTTTTTAGGCTTAAGTATCCTCACTCCTAGATTGTTAATATAGTTTAAGGGGAGGGGTTTAAGCTTAATCAGTATCTACAATAATATGGTCAGCTTAACTAGCTGCACGGTTATAATCACAATAAAGCTGCGACGTCTATCTGTTAAACTATACAGTTGGGTATCTATGTATCGTTCAGCATATTATGCCATAAAGTTTTATCTTCGCTGTAGCTATTCTATCGTCTCGATGGGATGAGGCCGCCTTTCATAGTGGTGCATGGTAGATGTATCGCTGAGGTCTGGGAGGCAGCTGTCGAAGTAGTATATCGCAACGGAGTGGAGATAGACACGGAATATGGTTGTAAAGCGAAGGAATCGACGTTAATGATGATAGTGGAGGATCCCTTTTCAGAACCTAGGGTTCATCCTGGAGATGTATATGCAGTGGTTGGATTGAAAGGCTATCTCGATGAGGTACTAAAGGGTACATTAGATTCGAAGGTGGCTGGTGGAAAGCTAGCCTATACGTATCATGAACGATTATTCAACTATGGATTAGAAGGGGTCAACCAAATAGAGGCCATCATGGAAAAGCTTCGAAATGCTCCTTATACTAGAAGGGCTCAAGCGATAACGTGGATTCCATCTAAGGATTTAACGATTGATTCACCTCCATGCTTACAGAGGTTATGGTTTAAAGTTTATGATGGTAGACTAGTACTTCAATCCGAGTGGAGGAGTAGGGATTTATTCCGTGCAGCACATATGAATATGTTAGCGATGACAGAACTTCAGAGGATGGTAGCAGATAAGCTTGGATTAAATGTAGGTGCATACTTCGACTTATCAAATAGTGCCCATATCTACGATAAATCCTATAACGACGTGGAACGTTTCCTTAAGACAGCGTATAGACGTAGAAACGAAAAATTTAAGGTTGATATCTTTACGATCTAAGCCTAGGCTTGTCCAGTTCGAATAAAAGAGATGCTAAACCAGTTAAAATAGGTTTTAAACCTAGGAGGATCATATTATTATCGCTAGTAGGGTTAATACTACTTGTAGTATTTCTCTCATCCCACTCGGATCTAGAGCTATCTATAGGCTATATACGTTCAGCTGATCCTGTACTCTACCTCGCAGCGTTCATATCTGTTACGCTGGGTATAATAGCTTACTCAGAAGCCTGGCGTATACTCCTGAAAGCTATCGGGTCATCCATTAGCTTCGTATCATCTCTAAAGATAGTTCTAGGAAGCATATTCCTCAATCTTGCTATACCAACCGCGTCTGTAGGTGGAGAGGTCTTCAGAGTGTACGCTGCAAATCGTGGATATGGATACCCGTATGAAGCGGTATCAGCTACAGTATTACTTCATAGGGTATTCTCTATGCTTCCATTCCTTTCAGGTTCGGCTATAGGCTTTATCTACCTATCTACACGTTTCACTCTTCCATCGATATTATCCCAGATACTCTCTATAGCCGCTGTAACTATCGCTATATTCTCCCTCCTAGCGTTAGTTGTAATCGTATATCCTAAAATAATTTTCGTCGTGATTAAGCCTATAATGAAGCTCCTAGGAAGTAGAGGTTCACATCTCTACTCTAAAATAGAAGCTTTCGCCTCTAAATTTGAATATTCCATGAAGCTTCTAACAGGTGCGAAGAAGATATCGATTCTATCGTTAATTCTATCGTGGTTAGCTTGGATTCTAGACGTGCTGGTAGCTTATTTCGTCTTCCTTTCACTTAAGTATTCGGTCGAGATACCGCTTATCACATCAGTATATACGATAAGTATAATGATACAGATGATATCGGTAGGTATACCCGGAATGGTTGGTATAGTCGAGACAGTTATGGCTACTCTCTACTCCTTAGTCGGTATACCGTCAGCTATCAGTGTAGCGGCTACACTCATGGTAAGAATGGTTATGCTATGGTTTGAAATAGCTATCGGAGGTATAGCATTACTTCTATTAAGAATATAGTTGGTTTAGCCGGCACCCAAATTAGGTGGAATCATCATCCCTTTTAGGTCTGTTCGCCCGTCTCCGGGTGCCTTAAGCCCAGGAAATAAATGTTGTGATAGGGGAAGATTAGTTTTTCCGCGTATCTACATGGTTATGCTCCATCTATACTTGTGCTTCAGATACTCTAACTTTCGCCTCCTCCTCATAATACTTAACCCAAGTTTCATCTAACGGTCTGAATTTAAATCCATAGCTTATTATTCCTTTATCACCCTGGCTTATTATCCTTCTAAAGCATACCTCGACGGGCATACCTATATATACATCCTCCGGGTTGCAATCGACAATCTGGCTCATAATCCTAACACCGTCTTCAAGTTCGACTATTGCTACTATATATGGTGCATAGTATTCGAACCCCTCAGATGGCACCCTTATAACAGTGTAACTATAGACTTTACCCCTTCCAGATAGCTCTACATCTACGATTCTACCTCTACGCCTACAGTTAGGGCATACCTCCCTCCTAGGGAAGAATACTTTACCACATACCTCGCATCTAGATCCTATAAGCCTATACCTCTCCTTCCTCCTCCTCCAATGAAATGGTACCCCCAATATAGACAGATCGTATCACCTCCCGACTATAGTTACTACAACAGTAGCTCCAGATCCGCCGACGTTCTGAGCTAACCCATACTCAGCGTTCGAAACTTGCCTCCCCCTCTCAGCTTCCCCCCTTAACTGTTTCACAAGCTCTACCACCTGTTTTATACCTGTAGCTCCTACCGCATGTCCGCCTGCTTTTAATCCACCATCAGTATTAACAGGCAACTTTCCTCCGACATATGTCTCCCCCTCCTCGTAGAGTCTGCCTGCCTCACCTTTCCTAACAAATCCTAAATCCTCTAACGCTATTATCTCGGCTATCGTGAAGCAATCATGGGCCTCGACTACATCTATATCTGTCGGGGATAGCTTCGCTATCCTATACGCATTCCTACTAGCTTCAACTGTAGCTTTCAATGTAACTATATCTTCACGCTCGAATAATGCTAGCTTATCCGAAGCAACAGTGCAGGCTTTGATATATACAGGTGTATCCGTATACTTTCTAGCTTTATCAGCAGGTACCAGTATCATGCATGAAGCTCCATCTGATATGGGGCAGCAGTCATCTCTACGTAGAGGGTCGGCTACTAGTGGAGATGATATAACGCGTTCGACGCTAGTTTTGAATTGAAAGTGGGCGAGTGGATTCATACTTCCATGGTAATGGTTTTTCACAGCAACTTCTGCAAGGGTTTCCCTAGAAAGCTTATATTCATACATATATCGTTGAGCTATGAGAGCGTATAAGCCTGGAAATGTTGCTCCGAAGTATGCCTCCCACTCAGAATCCATGGCTCCAGTTAGAGCTAGGGTAGCTCGATCTGAAGGTACATCGGTCATCTTCTCTATACCCCCCACGGCTACTACATCGTAGAGACCTGAAGCTACGGCTAGATAACCTTGAAATAAAGCTACACCTCCAGATGCACATGCAGCTTCCACCCTTATAGCGGGGGTCGGGTTCAAACCTAGAAAATCAGCTATTAAAGCTCCTACATGCTCTTGACCTACGAATAATCCTCCAGACATATTCCCGAATATAACGAGCTGTATATCTCGTCCCTGTATTCCAGCATCCTCGACGGCAGGTACAGCCGCCTCCCACGCCAGTTCTCTAAGGCTTTTATCCCATCTCTCGCCGAATTTAGAACTACCTATACCTATTATAGCTACATCTCTCTTCTTATATAGTGGAAACTCCATCAATAATCCACCCCCTTGAACATGCGTCTAAGCTTTATGTAAGTTGCATAATCTATGTATACCTTCCTATCTATATAGTAGCGTACTGGTGGAGCGAGCCTCCTCTTCTCCTCTATAGCATCTGTTACCATTAGGCTGAAACTATCGGATCCGGCTCCAGAACCATATGATGTCATAAGTATTCTCTGACCAGGTTTAGCTATATCGAGAATAGCGGCTAAACCTATAAGGCTAGATCCAGAATATGTGTTCCCTATCCATGGAACGACGAGACCTGGCTTAACCTTATCCAGAGGTATACCTATCATCGTAGCGGCTCTAAGCGGATACTTAGCGTTGGGCTGATGGAAAACTGCATAATCGAAATCTGACGGTTTTAACCCAGCCTTCTCCATCAAACCTAAAGTACATTTAACCACATGTTCAAAGTATCCGGGTTCACCTGTAAACCTACCGGCATGTCTAGGATATATGTCTCCGTCTCTACGCCAGAAATCCGGTACATCCTGCGTATACGAGTACGTGCATTCTATCTCGGCGATAACCTTACTCTTACCGATTATATATGCCGCCCCACCTGCAGCGGCTGTGTACTCTAATGCATCCATAGGGCTTGCTTGAGCGGTATCAGCACCTATGGACATACCGTAATCTATATACCCAGAGGATACTAGACCCATACATGCCTGTATAGCAGCCGTGGCAGCTTTACAAGCAAACTCTGTATCAGCAGCCGTTAGGGATGGTGTAGCTCCTATAGCCTCCGCTACTGTCGCGGCCGTAGGTTTAACAGCATATGGATGCGACTCGGATCCTACATAGATAGCTCCTATATTGTTAGGTGGTACTTCTGGTGCTCTCCTTAAAGCATTCCTAGCTGCTTCTACGGCTATCGTAGCTGTATCCTCATCGATGGATGGGACACTTTTCTCTTCTACGCCTAACCCTTCACGGTAGGTATTGGGGTCATGTCCCCATACCTTCGCTATCTCGTCAACCCTTATCCTCCAGATCGGTATGTATACGCCATATCCTACTATGCCTACATTCAAGCTATATACTCCTCCATCTATATCGAATATTCTATCATGAAAGTATCGGGTATAATAAAGTTGTTCTATCATCGTTAAACTATTTAGCCTAGCCGATACATACATCATAATGTATGGCTATACTAGCATCCATATTGAAGCTAATAGGTATCTATAAGATCTATGAATGGTGGCTGTATCGTCAGGTTAAGAGCGGGGCCGCTCCGCAGCATATAGCCGTGATACTCGATGGGAATAGGAGGTGGGCTAAAGATAGAGGTCTACCACCTTGGATAGGTCATGAATATGGTGCGAAGAAGGTTGAGGATCTTCTCAGATGGTGTCTGGATTTAGGCGTACCTATACTTACATTATTCGTATTCTCCACAGAGAATTTCTATAGACCTAAAGAGGAGGTTGAAAATTTAATGTCAATTTTTAGGAAATATCTCGAAAGACTACTGAAAGATGAGAGTATACATAAGAATATGGTTAGGATCAAATTCATAGGTAGGCTTGATCTACTTCCGGAAGATATATCGAAACTTGCTAGCGATATAGAGGAGTCTACGAAGAATTATTCTAGTAGATGGCTTAATGTAGCTATAGCATATGGGGGTAGAATGGAGATAGTAGATGCTGTTAGGAAGATATCGGCTAAGGTTATGGAAGGCTTACTGAAGCCAGAAGATATAGATGAGAAGATTCTGGAAGAACACCTTTATACATCACATCTGCCTAAACCAGATCCAGATTTGATAATAAGGACGAGCGGTGAGGAAAGGCTTAGCGGGTTCCTACTCTGGCAAAGTGCATATAGCGAACTATGTTTCCTAGATGTTTACTGGCCGGAATTTAGACGTATAGATCTACTGAGAGCTATAAGAACCTATCAGCGAAGGGAGCGTAGGTATGGCAGATAGCATGAAATAACATGGATCTATGTATAGCTTTCAAGCTCGGTTCAAGGTATTATCGATCGATAGGTTCTCTACAGGCATCATCATGTATTGGTTGTGATAATCTAGTTATAGATAATTCAAGGTGGCTACGCCGCTATATTTATCGCATCAGATAAGCTACATACTACGATACCTGGCTGCGATTCCGATCGGTCGCTCGCGTATTCCTAGCTTATAAGCTAGTTGGGTATATAGTTATAATGGCTTGGAAAATGGCTAAGCTCAGGTTGCTCCATACAGCTGATTTTCATCTAGGTGCATGGCCTGTAGGCTTACCGCTAATTAAACGTAATATTAGATTGAAGGATTTCGAGGATCAGCTATTAAAGATTAAAAACTATGCATTAGAATATGGCTGCGATTTTCTAGTTATCGCGGGAGATATATTCCACACGGTTAAACCCTCCAGTCTTCTACTAGATACATTTGCTAGATTTGTATACAGTTTAACTTCTAAGGGTGTATCGGTAGTGGCTATAGCTGGGACGCATGATAAACCTAAAACAGAGGATACCCCATCATATCTTAAAGCATTATCAGATGCAGGTATACCTTTATTCCACTTTACTGAAGAGCCTACTGTTATATACTTGAAGGGCCGTGTAAGCGGGAGGGTTGTTAAATTCTCTATGATACCATACACTCCGCCGTCTACGCTCGATAGGAATACGTCTAGATCCCGGATGATCGAAGTGGTAAGAGGTGTTGTTGCAAAGGAGGAATGTAGCTATGATTACAGTGTAGCCGTAGCACACTTAATAGTCGATGAAGCTTATGTGAAGGGTCTACCTGCTACTATGCTTCAGGAGGTTTCTATACCAGTATCGCTATTTTCAGGGGTGGATTACGTATGTCTCGGGCACATACATAGGCATCAAGCCCCCTCTAATAACGTAGTCTACTCTGGGTCTATAGAACGTATAGATTTCGATGAAGAAGATGATGTTAAAGGATTTGTATTAATCAGCGAAGACGGTGGAGGTTTAGAATGGGTATTCAAAGAGCTTCCCTGCAGACCTATGAAGAGTATACCAAGCCAAGGATTTCTCGATCTACCTGCCGAAGGTAGTGTAGAGAATATACTAGAATCTACGCTAAGATCTTCTAGGGATGTTAGAGACGCTATCATCCGTCTAAGGGTTAGGATCGGTGAAGGTCAGCATATAGCTTTCTCGTCTATAGAAGATATCATGAATAGATTCAGGGTATTCCACTGGGTTTTAGATATAGAGAGGGTTAGATCGAGTCACCCTAAACCCTCCAGATACGATAGATCATCCACTATAGAGGATCTCTTTAAGAAGTATGTTTCAGATTTGTTAGCTGGCACTCTAGATTCGGTCTTCGCGGAAAACGTTATCTCGGAGGGTTTAAAGCTTTTGGAGGCTGGTAGCTCTGAAGATTAACCGCATCTACATAGAGAATGTAGCTTCTTACGAGAGTTGCGAACTTGATCTAGATCAGCTTGGAAGTAGGATAATAGTATATGGAAGTACTGGAGCTGGTAAAACAACACTCTTCGTAGACGCTCTGACAGCTGCATTCTTCAAGAAAGCTTACGGTGAACTCGATGCATCATCTGCATGGTGGATTCTAAGATCTGGATCAAATAAACCTGCAAAGGTCGAGGTAGATTTCGAAGTAGAGGGTGTAAGGTATAGAGTTCGTAGGATATTCCATCCAGATAGAAGGAGTCAAGCTTGGCTATACATCGTGGATGGTGAGGGTAGAATACAACGTATGTTAGCGTCCACTGTGCAGAGTGTGGATACGGAAATCGAGAAGCTCCTTAAACTCGATTACCGTACATTTCTATATACACTTCTCATCCGTCAAGGTGAAGTAGCAGGTATTATAGGTAGAAGCGTATCGCCCTCTCAGCGTAGAGAGATATTTATGAGAGCGTTCAATGCATATTTTGAGAAACAGAAAGAGGAGGCTAGAAGACTTAGAGACCTATATTATATGAAGATTGAACGACTTAAAACGGATATATCTAGAATCCAAATCTATATTTCGCAGTTAGGCGATCTGAAAAATCTTCTAGAATCTATAGAACTAGAATTAAATTCATCGTTAGAAGAAGCTTCTAATCTTAGAGCGGAACTAGATGAAATCGAGAAGAATATACGTAGAAGCGAGGAGATGCGTAGCTTACTTAACAGGGAACTTGGGAAACTTGAAGCTGAGCACTCTAAGCTTAGAGATTTAACAGAAAAACTTAACGAGCTTAAATCTCGAAAAGAATATTTTGCACAGAATTGGGAACGCTATCCATTTTTAAAATCTGAGCTTGATAAATTAAAATCTCGTATAGATATTCTAGAGAAGCTACGTAGTATGGTAACTGATTATGAAATGTTAAAATCTAAGGCTTCATCTCTAGAAACAACTGTAAGGATATCATTATCTATGAAAAGAAGACTTGAAGAACTTAAAAATAGTTACGATGCGCTTTCTCGTCGAATCAAGCTTCTAGAAAAGGTTGAAGAAGAGAAGAACAAAGTTATGGAGGATATCGATAAAGTTAGATCAGATATCGTAAGCTTAGAGGAGCGGCTTAAATTTTCCACGGCGTCATTCGTTGAGCTTTCGAAGAGCGATGTGTGTCCTGTATGCGGATCTAAACTCGCTGAATCGGTTAGAGATAGTTTACAGAAACGTTTCGCTGATGAAGTGGATAAACTTAAGCGCGTCATAGATGATAAGAAGCTCATCTTGGATGTTCTAAGAGAGAGGATTAGAGAATGCGAAGCTAGGATTGCCATCCTAGCTCAAGCTAGGGGTGCTATCAAACCTATAGAGGAGGAGATGGAGAAAATACGATCCGAGCTAGATAGATTAACGGCGAGCGAAGAGGAGTATACGAAAGTTAAAAGCTCCCTGCTATCGATCGAATCTGAGCTTAGATCCGTATTAGGCTCCATATATAGTGGGTTAGATGAATTCGATAGGAGATTAGAGGAGCTTAGATCGGCTTACAGATCTCTAGATGAAGAGATTAAAAGATTAGAGTATATTCAATCGATCGTAAATGATTTAGATAAGGAAATAGCTAAACTTGAATGTGATGTTGCATGTATTAGTAGAGTCGAAAAAGATATAGATGATGTTAAGAAGAAGATTATAGATATGGATTCATCGATCAAAGATATGTTGAAACGTAGATCTGAGATAAATTCTAAACTTGAATTATGTATAAAGAAGTGCGAAGAACTGAAATCTAGAAAGAAGAATGTAGAGGATAAGATTCAAGAATCTGCTAGACTCTCAGAGGAATTATCTAGACTTGAAGCAGAACTTAAAGATGCATCCTATAAGTATAATACGTATAGGATACTATACGAAAAAGTTTTTCATGATAAAGGATTCCCTATGTATCTATTGCAAGATATAATATCTTCTGTAGAGTATTGGAGCCGTATATATCTATCTAAGCTTCTACCTGGGATAGATTTAAAGATGGATATCTCTCATGAAGGTGATATATCTATAAAGATATACAGCGATGGTGTTGAGAGGGAGCTTTCAACCTATAGCGGAGGTGAAGCCACCTTGATAGGTTTCGCGATACGGCTTGGAATAGCTAAAACGTTAGCCGAAAAAAAGGGTGTGAAGAGCTTCAGGATGCTTATAATAGATGAAGGCTTCGGACCGCTAAGCGATGAATTCAGAACACGTCTCCTAGAAGTATTAAAGGAATTCAGCGTAGATTACGAGAAGATTATTGTCATATCGCATATAGAGGATATTCAGAATTCGCCTGTATTCACAGATGCTATCTATGTGAGTAGAGACTCATCCGGAAGGAGCCATATAGCGATAACGAGTTGTACTTGAGAGAAAGTTTTTATCTATATGGATATAAGGATTAGGGTTAAGCTATGCCGGTTGATGAATCTAAGCTATCTAGAGATGAGCTGATAGTATATAATGCTTTAAAGGATATAGTAGATCCAGAATTCGGTTTCTCGATAGTAGAAGCAGGATTCATAGATGAGATTAAAGTCGAGGATGGGAAGGTAAGGGTGGTATACCATCTTTCGGCTCCCTTCTGCCCTTCAATCTTCGCTTTACAGATAGGATTGAATATAAAGCATAAGCTTCACAGTATATCGTTCGTACGTGAATCGGAAGTTATATTGATAGATCACTGGCAATCTGAAGAGATAAATAAAGCTATAAACGAGTATAAACCTTAACCGCTCCTACCCAACTCCTCGAGGATTCTAAGAGCATCAGTTACGGTGATTGTCTCAGGAGGTTTAATCCCGCATCTCTCCATAGCTAGCTGTGCACCTTTTGTAAGTTCAGATGCAAGCGTAGAATCTACATAGTCTGCGAGGTGTACTATAAGGGCTTCAACAGTTTTAGGGGTTGAAGGCCCATACTTTCCATGAGCTGCTAGAACTGCGTGAACTAGTTTAATCGGGAAACCTCTGCGTATAAGCTCGGATACTATTAACGTATGATGATCTAAGAACAGACCTAGCTCACTCCGCCTAAAGCTTTCCCCTCTTTTCTCGTAGCAATAAACCTTGTATAGATCATGTAGTATTAATGCGGATATGACGGTATCCCTATCCACCTTACCTCTATAATGTTTCTCGATCAGATCTGAGAGGGCTAATCCTATCTCTATCGATGCGATCGTATGCTCTAGTAATCCTCTCATATATTCATGGTGAATCTTTTCTCCTGCAGGTGAATCTGTTAACGTAAGCGGATGGTATCCGTAAAGCTTCCGGTTGATAGATTCTACTATCCTACGAACTCTTCGCCTAATACTTCTATCAGATATCTGCTCTATATAGCGGTAAACTTGCTCCATTAAATCATCTATAGACATAACGATTATAAGCTATTCTAATCCTCTAGATAAATGAATCTTTCCATTAAGCTGGCTTCGATATCCCCATAGACTAAAGCGGAGGTTAAACATCTCGATACTATTAATATTACATACGATACATAGTCAACGTTATTACCTAAGTATCTAATTCAAGTCTTATTTAGGTTATGAGTTATCGAGATAAGATTATAAGGTATTTTGATAGACCAGGACCGGAGAATACGGTCGCCACCTTAGAAGCCGTTAAGGAAAGGGTAAAGGAGCTTGGCATTAAGCATGTAGTAGTAGCCTCAACCTACGGAAGTACAGCTTTGAAAGCTATAGAAATGTTTAAGGATATGGGTGTGGAGATAGTCGTCGTTACTATATCTAGGAGTTTCGAGAAGGAAGGTTGGATTATGGATGATGATGTTAGGAGAAAGATAGAATCACTCGGTGCTAAAGTTCTAACGTGTACGCATGCGTTAGGTGATGATATCGATTCTGCCTTCACGGATAAATTCGGCGGTCGCTCATATAAACAGATAGTAGCGGATACGCTTAGAAGATTTTCTCAAGGTATGAAGGTTGCGGTCGAGGTAACACTTATGGCAGCTGATGCAGGGCTTATACCTATAGATAAGGATGTAGCTGCTGTAGCCGGTACAGATAGAGGTGCCGATACAGCGATAATAGTTAAACCGAGTTACTCGAGGAGATTCTTAGAGTTTAAAATTAAAGAAATAGTTACTATGCCTAGCTGCTAGGTAGAAGACATCGTTTTCTACAGGGGTATTATTATATAAGCTCAGCCCTCATGCCTAAACCGGTCTCTAAAGCCTTTCTATAAACATAATCGGCTACTACCGCATCCTGTACGGCTAGCCCTGTGGATACGAATACCGTTATCTCATCCCTAGTTAATCTTCCCTGCTTCATTCCGATTATAACTTCGCCTATCTCTCCGGCTATATCCTCCTTACTTAAGATTCCTGCAGCTATCGGCACGTTAACTTCTCCGCTATGGATAGCTTGAGTGAGATCGTCTACGAAAATCCTAGCATCCATTAGTATTCTTGGTTCAAGCTCTTGTTTACCAGGTGCATCGGCTCCTATACAATTGAAGTGTACACCGTTTTTAATCCATAGCCTATCGATTATAGGTTTACGGGATGGCGTCGCGGTAACGATTATATCGGCATCCTTAACAGCCTCCCTAGCTGTCTCTACAGATCTAGCTACGGCTACATACCCCCTAAACTTTGAAGCTAGAGCTTGAGAAGCTTCGGTACGTATATCATATACTCTTAGCTCTTCGATATGTCTGGAAACCTGTAGTATCGCTTCAACCTGCCCATACCCCTGCCTCCCAGCTCCTATGAGTGCTAATATACGCGCATCAGCCGGTGCAAGCCATTTAACGGCTACAGCTCCCGCGGCTGATGTACGTACTAGGGTTATCCATGTACCATCCATAATCGCTAGAGGTTTACCATCCTCTCTATCCAGTACTATTATAGTTGCTAGAACTGTATGTAGGTTTCTAGTAGAAGGATTGAGTGGATAAACCGTAACAACTTTAACTGCTAGTATACCCTTATCCTGTACATAGCATGGCATAACTCTCAGATCCCCAGAGTATTCTGGAATTTCTATGTATATTTTAGGTGGCATCCTAACTTTTCCTAGAGCTTTAAGTTTAAATGCCTCTTCTACTAAAGGTATAGCCTCCCTTATAGATACGAGCTTCTCCACATCTCTCTCGGTGAGTATGAGCGTATCCCTACTCATCCATTAGCTGTATTTGCTTCTTGAATTATTTATATCCTTTATTCTCCTGATGTAGCTATCGGTGGATCCGATATGAATCACCTTGAAAGGTTTCATAGAGTTTTCAGGTTCATGGAGGTGGATAGGGTTCCGGATTACGAGTTTGGATATTGGGTTGAAACGATAGATAGATGGCATCGAGAAGGATTACCTACAGATAAGAAGACGAATAGGGATGTAGAATTGTACCTAGGGCTTGAGGGATGGGATTGTATAGAGATGCTACCTGTAAGAACCGGTTTATGGCCGACACCGCCGAGTAGGGTGATCAGAGAAGATGAAAAGAAGGCTATTCTCGATGACGGTATAGGCGGTATCTATGTATCGTCGAAGATAGGGTCTACACCACCATACTACATAAGGTATCCGATAAGAAGCCGTAACGATTGGGAGAAGCTTAGACGATTCTTCGATCCAGATACTCCTGGTAGACTACCTCTAAACTGGGATGAGATAGTGGAATCCTATAGAGATCGAGATTACCCGTTAGGTATAGGTCCATTCAGTCTCTACGGATGGCTTAGGAATTGGATGGGTGTGAAGGGTATATCCGTAGCATTCTATAGAGACCCGGATTGGGTACGCGAAATGATGGATACGTTAGTAGAACTTTGGGTAGCATTAGTCCGGAGGACTCTGAGGGATATTAGGGTAGATTTTGCGACGTGGTGGGAGGATATGTGCTACAATAGAGGTCCTCTAATATCGCCTACACTATTCGAGGAATTCATGGTTCCAAGATATAAACGGGTTACCGATGCTCTGAAAGAGTATAGTGTTACGGTGAATATACTTGACTGTGATGGGGAGGTATCCAGATTAATACCTGGATGGATTAAAGGAGGTATCAACTGCCTACTACCGTTGGAAGCTAGATGCAACAATATAGTGAAGCTGAGCGAAGAGTATCATGGTAGATTCGTATTCATGGGAGGAGTGGATAAGATGGCTCTAATAGCAGGCGGTAGAGCGATAGATTCAGAATTAGAGAAGCTTAAACCTATACTGGAAGCTGGGGGGTACATACCTATGGTAGATCATAGATGCCCACCAGAAGTATCTTATCAAACCTACCTATACTACCTTAAAAGAAAGAGAGAACTCATAGGGAGAATAGATCTGTAAATTCAATATATCCCCCTATACGATCCTCATACCGGTGATATATCGCTAAGGCTAGCTTCACATCTAGGTGATGAAGTCTCTGAAGGAGATGGAGAGATCCTCCCAGATATTGCGGAGCAGAATACAGGGAAAACCTATGGTGAGAAGTCTATGTTTATCAATCCATTCTCGATGCATCTTACTCTTCATACCCTCCCCTATCTAAACTTCTACGAGAGGGATAATCCTACGGTAAGAACGAACAATTCATCTTCCTAGATGCTTCACTCTACTCTACCTACATCAGATTCATAGATGAAGCATACTCAACAGCTAACCCTAAACCCACTATCCATTGCTATACTCCTTGTAGAACGTGATACATAGCCAACCTCCATAATCACCCTAATCTTTCACGTATCCATATACGTTACCGTATAGCTTAAGCCATCGAGAAGGCTTCGATGCACTTCGTTACGAAGAAGTAGGTAAGCATCATCAATACTTCTGAAGTATCCGAGTAGGCTGCGAAGAAGCTATCTGTAAGCTTAAATTCGATCTCCCCCTACCCCGCATATAATTGATGGAAACATAGAGGTGCCAGGGTACGATATCGTGCTAATAGAAAATCCATCAGTATAGCTAATAGGGATCCGTGGAGAATATAGTGGTGCGGTGGGCGGGATTCGAACCCGCGACTCCCAGCGTGGCAGGCTGGTGTCCTAACCAGGCTAGACGACCACCGCTTAATCCATAGAATTTTTCCTCTAAAGTTTTATTTAAGATTTTCCAGCCATGACGGCATACAGGCTTATGGTATTCGGTATGTAGGATCTACTCTAATCTTTTGCTCATGTAGGGTCCGTCATAGTTGTATCCAAGTCTTCTATAATACTTCTTTACTCCTAGGCCGCTTATGACAGCTATCTTTCTTAGGTCATATTCCTCCCTAGTTATACGTTCAGCTTCGGATAGGAGTCTGCTACCTAGCCTCCTGTGCTGCCACTCCTCTCTAGGCTTCTGGCCTACCGGTAGCATAGGTCCGTATACATGGAGTTCACGTACGATGGATGCTCCTCTAAGCTCCTCTCTATAAACTTTTTCTGATGGTATTCTAAGACGTAGATACCCGAAGAGTATATCCCTCACCTTATCTTCAAACGACAAGAATATCTCTAGACCTCTACTAGCTTCATACTCTATCCTCGATAGAATTATATCTTCAAACCTAGGTTTACTCCCCTTCTTCAGAATCTTATGCCCTACTTCTCTGCATCTTATACATCTACAGGGTTTACCACGTCTCTCCATCTCCTCCTCAACGTATTCCCTAAGGTTTCCGAGTTTACACCCGGCTTCTATCAGAGGTGCAGGTATATCCCTCTGAATCCTCTGAATACGGACGTAGGGTGGTACGTAGCTTAAAGCTTCAGCTAGGAGATCTATAAGCTCGCTGCATTCATAGGGTTTGTATAATCCTTTAATCCATAGATCGTAGAGATCCGAGCCTTTAACCACGAGGCATGGATATATCTTCAGGGAATCCGGTCTAAACTCTGGATTATTGAATATCTCCTTAAACATCTCTATATCCATATCTCTACTAGAGTTTGGAAGCCCAGGCATCATATGATACGTTACCTTTAACCCAGCATCCTTAGCTATCCTAGTAGCCTCTATAACATCTGAAACTCTATGACCTCTTCTAACTACGCTGTATATATGATCATAGATCGTTTGAACACCGATCTCCACTCTCGTAACGCCTAGATTCAACATGGAATTTACATGCTCCTCTTTACACCAATCAGGCCTTGTCTCGACGATTACTCCAGATATCCTTATAGAAGCTTCCTCAGCTAGCTTTTTAGCTTCCTCGAGATTACTAGCCTCCCTACCGTTAAACGCATCTAGACACCTCTTAACAAACCACTCCGTATAGTCTCTAGGTAGAGCCGTAAACGTACCGCCTAAAATTATCAATTCAACCTTATCGACTCTATGGCCAACCTTTTCAAGCTGTTCTATCCTAGCTTTAACCTGCTTATATGGATCGTACTCATGCTGTATAGCTCTAAGCGCTGCAGGCTCCCTACCCGTATAGCTTTGAGGTGTACCGTATCTAGGTCCACCTGGACAGTAGAGGCATGGAGTACCCTGAGGGCATGGATAAGGCTTCGTCATAACAGCTACCACCGTAATACCGCTTATACTCCTAACAGGCTTCCTTCTTAGAATCTTCCTTAGCGCTTCATGCATCGAAGCATAGCGGAGTAATTCGCTATTCGATGGAATTCTCGGTAAGCTATACTTCCTCGCTATATCAAGCTTAACCCTAGTTATATCTCTAGAGTTAGGGTTAGGTATGGATGCTAAAGTAGCTATGATCTCCCTGCAGGCTCTATCGAATACTGTCTCATCCATACCGCTCTTGCCTATGTAGAAAGCTGATGTAGATCTGCTGGATAAACATTCCCGTACCATCTACATAAAAGTAGAGTTTTTGATACAATACTGTAAGTAAGCCTTATATACATACAGCTCTAGTTTTTTAGAGTAGGAGTATGAGGGGTACCCCAACAATACTCGTAGATGCTATGCTATCACCCCTACTCGTCGGCTGTCTGAAAGCTTTAGGATACGAGGAATGCTATCATATAAAGGATATCTTCTCTATCGATGTATCTGATGAAGTTATAAAGAGCTTCATAGAAGGGCATTCAGCTATATTCATAACTAAGGATAGGAGGCATTTCAACGGTATTAGGAGCGGATATGTTATACTTCTGAAGGATGGAAGATTCGAGGATGAATTACGCGAAATATTGAAGTCCCTAACCGATATAGGGTATCCTCCAAAGCTAGATTGGATTAAAATCGAATCTTATACATCCTCGCCGTAATAGTATTTTAGAAGGTAGTAGCCCATAGGTTTACGTGATCCGAATGATCTTATACCCCTTTCCCTAACCTGCTTTCTCAAAGATTCAGCATACTCCCTTGATATCTCCCCCCTTCTCTCCAGGTAGTCTATAACTTCGTATGCCTCCTTGTCTGTATCGCATCTTCTAAGGAATGATACTGCATCTGGTTTTCTGAGTTCATCGTACTCCTCTCCATTCATCCATCTAACCCCTCCTATCGATATATACATCGTCTTCTCCTCTATTTCTCTAGCTAGATTCGGATACTTACGCTTGAACTCCTCCCAAGATATATCCAACTATACCCCCCTCACTATTATAGTATCGAGGAGCGTCTATATCTTCTTTACGCTCCTCCACCATATAATCACTATTATAAGAACCATTATAATAGTTATGTACGCTAGGATTGTTATGATAGGGCTGTATGGACCGAACACTACACCTATAGGTATAGGAATGAATGGTACTACGATCACTCCGCCGCTTACACTTCCCCCTTCTAAACTCGATAACCCCATCAGAAGTGCTCCTATAAACGTGAGAGCTATACCTATAAATATGAGTATCATCGGAAGCCATACTAACCCGGCTGGTCTAATCTCTACATAGCTTTCGATACCCTCCCTCTTTAAGCAAAGCCTGCATAGCCCTGAATATTGGTCGAAACATAGAGCGCATACCCTCCTACCGCACTCCTCGCATACGTACCTAGCCTGGTATCTATTGCATACCTCGCATAAGACTACCATCGAATCTAGATTACCCCCTAACGATAATATCTGCAGGTGTGAGAATAACTTTACCACTCAGCATTGCATGCAGTTACCTGAATACTGGCATTAGTGTAAGGATCAAGATTAATACGATCATAACGATTAGGAGTATGAAACTATACTTGAAGAGATCTTTATCCCCGAACACTATAGGGAAGGGTCCTACAAGTATAGCTCCTCCCAACTTACCTTTAGCCATCTTAAAGCTTCGAATAACCATTAGAACCACCCCGCACATCGTAAGCACTAAGCCTGTCACAAATAAAGCCAACCCTACATAAGCTAGATTCATCATAACTATATTATAGCTCTCTGAGGTTTAAACTTTAACTTATTTGTAGTAATTATGCGTAAACGACCTCCCTATATAGGTGCATCTTCCATCACGAATAGCCCTGTCGGTAGAGTCTCATAAATCGGTATACGGCAACCAATTTCCGATATCTTTATAAACCAGTTCTATCATCTTAAACCATTCTTTGATTAGCTATGAACTCGTCTTATCTAAACGCTAAGTCGACTACATGGACTACCGTGAGAGTCGAGGATCCAGCAGCTTCGAGCGGTATGTGCCCACTATGCATAGAAGAATGCCCGTTTGTATGCGAGATAGCTCTTTCAGCGTTCAGAGGTAGGGAAGCTCTATATCCAGCTCCCTTTCTTTTCGGACTTAGTACAGCCGGGGCTGTGAAGGATTATGGTATAGATTGGAGCCACTTCAACTTTCACTGTGAAGTAAGGGGTGCTGAAGGTATAGAGCCTGATCCAGATAAAGCTCTATTTCCGAACGTAGATGTGGAAACCTTAGTTGGTGGAATTAAGCTTAAAATACCTGTAATCACAGGTGCGTTAGGATCTACAGCAATAGCGGCTAAGTATTGGAGGAGTATAGCTATAGGTGCCGCCCTCTCCGGTATACTCGTCACGGTCGGAGAGAACGTATGCGGTATGGATCCTGAAGCAGTAATCTCCAATGGGAGAATCGTAGAATCGCCTGCATTAAGATCTAGAGTCGAAGCATATAGAGAGTTTTGGGATGGCGTATATGGTGGTATAGCTGTGCAGACGAACGTTGAGGATGAGAGGCTTGGCGTAGACATATACGCTTTAACGAAGTTAGAAGTCGACGTCGTAGAGAGGAAATGGGGTCAGGGTGCTAAAGCTATAGGTGGAGAAGTCAGGATAAGAGATCTAGATAGGGCGTTAATGCTTAAGAGGAGGGGCTATCTCGTGATACCGGATCCTGAGGATCCCGAAGTCCAAGCAGCTTTCAAAGCAGGCTTCTTCGATAGCTTCGAGAGACATAGCCGTGTAGGTATGGCATCTAAAGAAGATTTCCTTGAAAGTATAGATAAGCTTAGGGAGCATGGTGCTAAACATGTAAGTCTTAAAACCGGGGCATATAGACCTAGCGCTACGGCCTATACGTTGAAGGTCGCATCTGAAGCTAGGATAGACTATATAACATTCGATGGATGCGAAGGGGGTACGGGTATGAGTCCAGTACCCATGATGGATGAGATGGGTATTCCAACGGTATATTTAGAGGCGCAAGTTCTCAAGTGCACTCAAATACTACGGAGTAAGGGGAAGTATGTTCCAGATATAGTAATGGCTGGAGGGTTCATAAACGAAACCCAGATATTGAAGGCTATAGCTATGAGCAATTTCGGTGGTGAACCGTATGTTAAAGCAGCTGTCATAGGTAGAGCTATGATTACCGCTACTATGAAGGCTGAATACTTCGCTAGATTAGCTAGGGAGGGGAAAGTTCCAAAGAACTTTTCCTCCATATACGGTGAGGATCCGGAGAAATTCTTCGGGTTCCTCCCTGAACTTCAGACTAAGCTTGGTGAGAGGATAAAAGCTATACCCTGGGGCTCTTTAGGAGTCTACGGGTATATGGAGAGGATAAAGGTAGGTCTACAGCAACTCTTAGCAGGGATGCGTAAATTCAGACTTAACCTAGCATCTAGGAGGGATTTATTCGCTTTATCAGAGAGGGCTGCGAAAGCTACCGGGTTACCCTTACCCGAAGATTCTGAAGCTGAAGCTATGGAGGCTATCCTACTCGATGATTAAGGTAGATGGGAAAGGGGTTAAGCGATGAATATACCGAAGCCAGATTTCTGTAGATATTGTATAAATTTCGTAGAGCGAAGGGATATAGAAGGGTTTGCGGCATGCGTACGTAATCATAGGCCTAGGGTAGCATGCCAAGACTTTAAGCCTAGTATAGATTCTCCTAGCTTCGTTAAAGAGTATGCAGGCTTCTGTCTCTATTGCGATAACCTTGTCATAATGGATGGATTCGCAGCCTGTGTACGCAACCATAAGCCTAGGGTAGCATGCCAAGATTTCAAGGATTCCATTCTTATGCTTACGAGGGAAACCGGTATGAAAAGAATGAGGATAGCTGAGAAGTTGCTATCGTAGGGTGAATTAGGATGTACGGCTACAAAGGTAAGATGCTCTACATAGATCTCTCGAAGAAAAGTTATAAAAATATAGATTTAGACGCTGACACTTTAAAGAAGTGGCTTGGAGCTACAGGCTTAGGTATAAAGCTTCTCATAGACTATCAGGAGCCTAGAATAGATCCATTCGATCCGGCGAATCCCCTCATATTTACCGTAGGGCCATTCGTAGGAACTATGGTACCTTGTAGCTCTAAATACGGCGTCTTCGCAAAATCCCCTCTTTCAAATTTATTGGGAGAGGCATATTCCAGCGGCTCCTGGTGTATAGAACTTAAGAGGGCTGGATACGACGCGTTGGTAATTAAAGGTAAAGCCGAAAAGCCTCTATACCTCTATATAGAGGATGATATAGTACACTTTATAGGTGCACTCCATCTCTGGGGTAAAACTACATGGGAGACAGAGGATTCTATATGCAAAGACTTGGGAGATTATGATGTAAAAGTTGCTTCGATCGGACCAGCTGGGGAGCGGCTTGTTAGATTCGCATGTATAATCAACGATAGGTATAGAGCAGCTGGTAGGACTGGGTTAGGAGCCGTTATGGGTAGTAAGAACCTTAAAGCAGTAGCCGTTAGAGGGAGTGGAGCCGTAGAAGTAGCTAAACCAGAGGAGCTTATGGAGAGGTCTCTATCACTTTATAAGAGACTTCAAGGTCCAGCTACGAGTAAGTATAGGACTCTAGGCACATCTGCTAACATCCTTGTACATAACACTGTTGCAGCTCTACCAACAAGAAACTATAGGGAGGCTATGTTCGATAAAGCACTGCAGGTTAGTGGCGAAGTTTTGAACGAAAGATTTGTGGCTAAGATACAAGCCTGTCCATCCTGTCCTATGAGATGCGAACATGTAGCGGAAGTTAAGGATGGCAGATTTAAAGGCTCCATAGTTAGGGTGGAGTATGAATCGCTTTGGGCTCTTGGGCCATATTGTGGTGTAGGTGAACTCGATGCAGTGATAAAAGCAATAGAGTTATGCGATCTCTATGGTATGGATACGATATCGACAGGAGTTACGATTGGATTCGCGATGGAGTGTTTTCTCAGAGGGCTTATATCTGAAAGGGATCTAGGTGGAATGAAGCTTGAGTTCGGTGAATCTGAGGCGTTGATAGCGATGTTAGAAGCCATAGCATATCGTAAAGGTATAGGCGATATACTCGCTGAAGGTGTTAAGAGAGCGTCAGAGAAGATAGGAGGGAGCGATTTTGCTATGCATGTAAAGGGGGTGGAGATGACCGGGTACGATGTAAGAGGGTTGAAGACAGCAGCTTTAGGTTACGCTGTCTCCAGACGCGGGGCTCATCACCAAACTCATGGTGCCTATGCCTTTGATTTAAGCGGTAAAGTCGATAGGTTTAAAGCCGAGAAGGGTAGAGGGAAACTTGTAGCGAATAATGAGGATCTGTATATAATCTTTGATTCACTTCCGCTTTGTAAGTTCACTAGAGCTGTATGGGAAGGTTTAGAGGAGATAGCATACTTCTACGAGCTTGTTACAGGCTTCCAGACTTCTGCATCGAACCTGTTTGAAAGTGCTGAGAGAATTAGCAATTTAGCAAGACTCTATAATCTGAGAGAGGGGCTTACATACAAGGGCGATTCACTTCCACCTAGGGTTATGAAGGATCCGATACCTGAAGGACTTGCGAAGGGTAGTAGAGTTACGCCTGAAGAATTGAGTACACTTATCCAAGATTACTATGAAGCTAGAGGATGGGATAAGAACGGTATACCAAAGAAGTCCAAGCTCTACGAGCTTGGACTTGAAGATTATCTTCCACTCATAGAGGGTTATGGAGGGGTGAGTGGGGGTTGAAGAAATTTAAATTCATATATTGTGACCCGTTTAAATGTGTAGGATGCGGTATTTGCGAATTGGTATGTTCGCTGAAGCATGAAAAACTTTTTAGCTCAACACTTTCAAGAATAAGAAGGGTTAGACTTTACCCATATAGAAACATAGCGATAACATGTGTAATGTGTGAAAACCCACCGTGTGTAAAAGCCTGTCCTAGAGATGCGTTAACACAGGCAGAGGATGGAAGGATAATAGTCGATGAAGAAAAATGTACAGGGTGCGGATTATGCGTGGAAGCCTGTGATTTCGGAGCTTTAACCCTCCATCCTATAAGAAGGGTACCGATAGTATGCGATCTATGTAATGGGACTCCGCTATGCGTTGAAGCATGCCCGGAGGATGCGTTAAATCTCACCGCACGCGATCTATTAGCTCAGGTTAAAAGGTTTAAAATAGCTGAAAGAATCTCGGAGGAGTTTCTATGAAAATCAATGTTTCGCTCTTAAGCTTCCTCCCTAAACCAAGAGATATCAGCATAACGTTAGAAGGGGGAGAGGCTACGATAGAAGATGTAATGGGAAAGATTATGGAAGAAATGGAGGAAGCAGTTAGGGAGAGGTTTAGTCGAGCATTAGAGCATGAGGGTATCCCCCTCTGTATGATTATAGCCAACGGTATAACTATACCTAGAGAGAGATGGCGTGAGCATCATGTAAAGGATGGGGATAGTATAGTTATACTCCCACTTTTAGTGGGTGGAGGATAAGATTCTTCTAAAGAAGATATAGAGAATGGAGGGATTGAAGGGTAGAAGCTATTCTCAGATAGCTATCTTAGATAGCTCCTCATCTAGCCATGGATATAGTTTCTTCAACTCCATCATAGCTTCCAGTATCTTCTCCTTAGGGTAGTAGTATGGCTGTAGTTTTCCTCTAAGATAATCGTCGTAGGCTTGCATATCTAGTAAGCCATGACCACACAGTAGGAAGAGTATAGTCTTCTCCTCTCCTCTCTCACGGCATCTTATCGCTTCATCTATCACGGCTCTAATAGCATGGCTGGGCTCGGGAGCTGGTAGTATCCCCTCAGTTCTCGTGAATAATGCGGCTGAATCGAATACGCTTACCTGATCGTATGCTCTAGCCTCGACTATGTTATGCCTAGCTAGTAGGCATAGAGTCGGAGCTTTCCCATGATATCTTAGACCCCCTGCATGTATGGGTGGAGGTATGAATGTATGTCCTAGCGTATACATCTTGAGTAGCGGTGTTAGCCTAGCTGTATCTCCATGATCGTACGTATAATATCCCTGGGTTATCGAAGGACATGCGGTAGGCTCCACAGCTATGAATCTAACATCCTTAGGAGCTTTACCAGATACCTTATCGTAGAAGAATGGCCAGAATAAGCCTGAGAAGCTACTGCCACCGCCGATACATCCTATTATCATATCCGGGTAATCATCTATCATCGCAAGCTGCTCTCTTGCTTCCAATCCTATAACCGTCTGATGCAGTAATACATGGTTTAGAACGCTTCCAAGGGTATACTTAGCTTTAGGATCCTTAACAGCATCCTCTACCGCTTCGCTTATAGCTATACCGAGGCTCCCAGGATTATCCGGATCCCTCTCTAGGATACTCCGCCCAGCCTCGGTTCTATCACTCGGGCTAGCTAAAACTTCCGCACCCCACATCTCCATCAGGATTCTACGATAAGGCTTCTGATTATAGCTAACTCTAACCATATAGACGGTGGATTTCAACCCGAACAGCATACATGCAAACGCTAAAGCCGAACCCCACTGGCCGGCTCCAGTCTCCGTCGTAAGCCTCTCTATACCCTCCCTCATATTATAGTATGCTTGTGCTACAGCCGTATTCGGTTTATGACTTCCAGGTGGGCTTACCCCCTCATACTTATAGTAGATCCTAGCCGGGGTTTTCAAAGCTCTCTCAAGCCTATAAGCCCTATATAGAGGTGTAGGCCTCCAAAGCCTATAAACTTCCCTAACCTCATCTGGTATAGGTATCCATCTATCCTGTGAAACCTCCTGCCTTATCAGCTCTTTAGCGAATATAGCTTCGAGATCGCTAGGATCGATCGGCTCCCTCGTAACCGGATTTAAAGGTGGTGGTAGAGGCTCCGGTAGATCCGGTAGTATGTTGTACCAATCCTTAGGTATGAACTCCTCATCCAGCACTACCTTACATACTCCTCTAGACATACGGAAATCACGTCAACAAAGTGCGTTCAAGCCTACTATTAAACTTTATTGATCAAAAATGTTCATCAAACGAGGGGGTATATCATGAAGGAATCGGCGGCTCCATTATACTTGCTCGATTTCTATAGGTGCCTTCCTCTCGTATGCCTCTAAAGCTGCTAACGTAAGTTTAAGTGTCTTCACCCCCTCGCTTATCGGAACCTCGCTTTCTCCATCACCTATGATAGCTTTTATGAATTTCAAATCCTCATCTAGATATGGATCGTTAAGCGATGTAACCTCCTCTACCCCCTCCCCCCTGTATATCGATGCTTTCTTCGTACCACGTATCTCTATATGGGCTCTTCTAGCTACGATATCCATCTCTACTTTATGAGCCTGCGGGTTAGCGCCGCACGTATTTGTTATAACGCCTATAGCTCCACTCTTAAATCGTAGTATGGTTGCGGCTGCATCTTCTATGGTTAGTTCAGGTATATCTGTGAACATAGATTTAGTTAGTTCGGCGTAGACCTTCGATACATCTCCTACGAGGAACCTCGCTAGATCGAATATATGTGTAGCCTGCTCCACTATCTGCCCTCCGCTAAGCTCCTTCTTCCACCACCAATGTTTAGGATCACCTACGATCCCACCCCACCATCTGCCTAGAGCGATGCCGACCGGGCCTGATTCATCTAGTACGCTTCTAGCACGTCTCACAGAGTACGCTTGTCTGAAATGGTATCCAACCCATGAGATAACCCCGCTCCTCTCTACGGCTCTCCCCATACTCTCCGCTTTCTCCATCGTTAAAGCTATAGGCTTCTCTATGAATACGTGGATACCCCTCTCAGCCGCTTCCTCGACCTCATCCGTATGGGCGTAGGGAGGTATACAGATCCATACCGCATCGAGCTCTTCGCTTCTAAGCATCTCCCTCCAATCGCTGTACGGTTTACCACCATACTTCTCAGAGAAGCTCCTAGCCTTATCTAGTACTATATCGGCTACCGAAGCTATCTTCACCTCTGGTATCGTCGATAGTTTGCTAGCATGTAATCCGGCTATACCGCCGGCGCCTATGAATCCTACACGGACAATCTTCATCGTTACACCTCCTCCATCAGCTTCTTAACGTACCCTAGGGATTTTTCTAGGTTCGATTCTACCGGTTCAGGTATCCTGCACTCATAGGCCATATAGTGCTTGTAGCCGTGCTTCTTAAGCGTAGCGAATGGCGCTCTGAAATCTGTATGACCGAAGCCTGGTGGGAGCCTATTGCTATCAGCTAGATGTATATGTCTAAGTAGATGGATGCATGAAAGTATACTTTCAGCTAGATCCCTCTCCTCTATATTCATATGGAAGAAATCAGCCATAACAGCTATTTTTTCACCGTAAACTTCGCCTATAATCTTGACGGCATCCAAGATTCTATTCATGAAATGCGTCTCATACCTATTGATAGGTTCTAGCAGTATGTAGACATCGTAGTCGATAGCATATTTATCTAGGATTCTAAGCTCTTCGATTAGAAGCTTCTTCTCCAGCTCCGATACATCTCGGTAGAGTGGATATAGATCTGGGAGTTTAGGTTTCCCAAACGTAGGAACGATTATCAATCCTACTGCTCCAAGCTCGGATGCGTACTTAAGCCTTTCGATTATACCGTGGATTGCATCCTCCCTCTCCCTCCTATCTAAGCTTAGAAGATCACCGGGATAGCCGCTGCATATAGTGGAGATCTTAACCCGGCTAGTCGAGATGGAATCCAGTATAGATTTGATTCTAGCATCTAGATCCCTACCCCAAACCTCGATAGCGTCGAACCCGATCTTCTCGGCTATACGAACCTTTCCCTCGAATGATTCGGCTGGCAGTAGATTCTCTTGGCATGAAATCTTCATAGGATACCACCTAGAGCGATATTTTAACATGGGATCCAGATATATAGGTTACCTGGGTAGAATATCGTAGCTGAATTATGTAGCTGGTATACGCCTAACTATGAAGTATTCGTGGTGATCGAAGGTAGCACCTACTTACTATACAACGATAAACTTTAATATTAAACATAAACCTTGAATATTAGGGGATGGATACATGAAAACGTTGAGATCGTACATTGTTTTCATCGGCGGGTTGACGATAGCAGCCCATACGATACTAAGCGTTACGTATGCATTGTACGTTAACGGCTATACACTATTCAGCATAGTAGATCTACCAAGCTACTTGAAGAATGGTTTAAGCTTAGTATTAACTCTTGGATTTCTATCGGTCCTCCTAGCCTCCTCCTCCCTGTTCACCCATGGATTATGGCTAACGATATTACCGCTATCCTCTCTATGTCTAGGGGTATCGTCGATAATCTACGCTAAAGCTATAGGGGTAGACGCTCTTCCACTGGATCTATTAGGCTTTATAGCGATAGCTATCTTAGGTTTCGGATCAGGCTACCTCTTCAAGGAGAAGCCTACATATAAGCTTACAGCTAGGTTATCCAGCTTCGAGGTAGCATGCACCGCTATATTCTCAGCTTTAACGGCTGTAGCTACAGCTTTCACAGGTCAATTCTTCCCATCACCTACAGGAGGGTATACGCATATAGGCGATACGGTTATATTCATATCCGCCCTTATACTTGGACCCAAACTAGGTGCGTTAATAGGTGCTCTAGGAGCTGTCGCCGCGGATATATATGTAGGTTATCCACGATGGTTCGTATCCATACCCGCCCATGGACTTGAAGGATTCATAGCTGGTTTAGGTAGAGGTAGAAAGTTTTACGTACAGATCATTCTATGCGGGTTAGGAGGCGTAGTTATGGCTGCTATATACTTCTACGTGAATATCTTCATCAAAGGATTAGCTCCGGCTTTGATATCCCTGTACAGGGATGTGTTCGGTCAAGTAGTCGTCTCGATAATACTAACAGCTCTTCTAAAACCAGCTCTATCGAAGATCCTTCCTAAGAAGATTTAAACATGGCTAGGCTCTATGTATACGCCCTGCCTCACCCTCGGCTCATCCATACCCTCGGCTATGTACGCGTATACGAAGTCTCTACGTGATGATGCAGCCCCAATTTCACCTACCCGATTGATCGCTAATACGGCTATACCCCCAGTATAACATTTGTATCTGAATGTATCCTTGATAGCCTCCTCACAGGCATCTTGAGGCTCTAAACCTCTACGCATAAGGTCGCATACACTCTTCGATAATAGCGTTATCTGCGCTATCTCACCTACACCAGTTGTACAAGCAGCACCTACACTATTATCGGCGTACACGCCTGCCCCGATTATAGCGGAATCCCCTACCCTCCCAGGGATCTTAAGCGGTAAACCTGTAGTAGAGCTGCCTGCCGCTAGATTTCCATAACTATCCAAGGCTACCATCGATATGGTTTCATGTAGCCTATAGTATTCGATGTATGCTCTAATCCTCTCCATATAAGGCTGCAGATCTACCCCCGCTTCCATATTCGATAGAAGCTCCCTCCACCTATCTAAAGCCCCCCTCTTCCATGTAAACTCTGATACTGTTAACCCAAGCTTAGAAGCAAACCTCGTAGCTTCACCGCCTACTAGAAGTATATGTGGAGTCATCTCGAGGATCCTCCTAGCTACGGTGATCGGATGCAATACATCCCTCACACCTCCTACAGCTCCAGCTCTCAGGGTGTATCCATCCATTATCGAAGCATCCAGCTCGCATACGCCTTCGAGGTTAGGTATACCTCCGAGACCGACTGTCAATACATCTGGATCGAGTTCAACCGTTTTTATACCTTCTTCGACGGCGTCTATAGCTTTTCTATTCGAAGCTAGAATATCGAAGGCTTTCGATACCGCCTTCAAACCGAAATTCCACGTAGCAGCCGCGGCGTAAGGCATAGCTCTACACCTAACCTTTAACTTCAAGCTATGAGAACCAGATATTAGGGTTATGGATATACCTAGGATAATATTGGGGTGCTTACCATTCTTAGGTGAATCCTATCAGGGTGCTGAGAAGAATAGGCTATATGCTGAGAGATTCTCCGATGTTAACGAGACTACTAGGATACTTAGATCGGCTTACATAGATTACGGTATTAGGGTTATAGCTACCCCGACATACTCTGATAGTGCTCTGGTTAGATCGTTCTTCCTATCGATATCCAAGCTTAGAGGGGAAGGAGTCGATTGGATGCTAGCTCCATGCATAAGTTTACCGTTAACCCTTGGGGGATCGATGGTTGATGATATGAGACGGTGGGCTACATACCTAGTATTGGAATCTAGTAGTATGGCTGAGGCTCTAGCCTTAAAGGAGAGATACTTCGAGGATCCTATACTGCTATGTAGGCCTAGGTGGAGGGAGCTATTCTCTAAAGCCCTAGTGGATATAAAGCCGTATGAGCCTAAGGATTTCCAGGAGCTATCCTTAGATCTAGAGTTGCTCGAGAGCAGAGCGTCACACTTCGAGCCGGATGAATGTCTATTCGTAGAGCTAGGTTCAGAGATCGACTTCCTAGTCTTAACTCGTAGATTAGATCTCGTAGGGGAGTGTATAGATGCTCTTAGAAGCCTAGGCTTCACTAGGATACTGCTAGGATCCCATCACGCAGGCTCCGTTATACCTATACTAGAGGAGTCAGATCTATTTTTCGAAGGATATGTAACGCCTTTAAACCCTATCGGTGCTTTGATGCTTCCATCTAAAGGTAGCGTGGAATCAGCTGTAAGGGGAACCAGTAGATGGGTTGTAGCTATAAAACCCTTAGCGGGAGGTAGGGTGGCTCCGATCGATGCGTTTCGCTATATATTCAGATCCCTAGGCGTAAAATCCGTGATGGTGGGTGTAGCTTCTTTAGAAGAGTTAGCTGAGGATATGGATGCTTTGATGAAGGCTTCTACTTGAGTGAGGGAAACCTTATATAGCGATATTGTCTACTTTACTTCGTCTAAGAATAGTTTTGTGGAGTAAGATAGCTAAGCATTTCGAAGAGTATCCTGGAAGGCTTAAAGTTGCTAGGATGCTAGTCGAACTAGGTTTAAGGATCGATCTCGATGGTAGGATATACTGCGGACCCATAGAGATGGATGAAGCTAAGATAGCGAGAGCTTTAGGTGTAGATCGGAGGACGGTTAAAGCTACGGCTAAAAGCATATTGGAGGATGATTTTCTAAGAGAGATATTCTCTAAGCTTAAGCCTTCAGGTGCCTTCCTCAGGGATGTAGCTAAACTCCTAGGCTACGGTGTGATCGAGATATACGCCGACTCTAGGATGAAGGGTATACTAGCCGGTGCGGCTCAAGCTATAGCGAGGAGGGGTATAAGTATAAGGCAAGCTGTAGCGGATGACCCGGATCTACACCCTGAACCTAAGCTTACGATAATAACCGAGAAGCCTGTACCGGGAGATATAATACCGGAGCTTCTGAGGATAGAAGGCGTTAATAAGGTTGTCGTATATTAGAGTTATGTATCCGGTATGGATGGATCCGAGCTGCTCGTAGAAGCGTTAAGCGAGGGCGTGAGGACGCTACATAGACTACTCTCTGAAGGAAGGTTGGAGGATGTAGATCTAGAAGTTGAAGCCTCCATAGCTAGGATGCTTAAACAAAGGTTGAAGAATGCGGCTTTAATCACCGAGGAGAGTGGAGTCATTTCATGGGGTGGTGGAGGACCGCCGATACTTATACTAGATCCTATAGACGGTTCTACAAACCTTCTCAGAGGATATTCACTCTACTCTCTAAGCTTAGCTATAGCTGATGGATCCAGCTGGGATACGATCGAATCAGGGGTGGTAGTGAATCCGCTTCTAGATGAGGTATTCGAAGCATGTAGGGGTGCTGGAGCATACCTTAACGGTAGATCTCTGAAAACATCGGGTATACCAAGCCTAGATAGGGCTATGGTAGCGGTGGATCTGAACTTCAAGGAAGCTATAGATAGCTCTACAGCCTCAATCCTCATAGATATAGTCGGGAGGGCGGCTCACGTTAGATGCATAGGGTCCGATGCTTTAGAGATATGCATGGTTGCAGCCGGTAGACTCGAAGCGTTCATAGATCTGAGAGGTATACTCAGGCTTACAGATTTCGCCGCAGCAGGCTTCATACTAGAGGAGGCTGGAGGCTACCTATTCGATAGATATCTAGCTAGGTTGAAGCCTAAGCTGGAGCCAGGTGTTAGAAGCTCCATAGTAGCATGTTGCAACCTCGATATAGCCTCAGAACTATCGGAGATCCTGAAGCATAGATATCTACCATAACAGCTTCATACAGTTAGATAAATAGCTATCTCTAGGAGAGTAAGCTATCGATAGAACTCTGTGGCTAGATTATGCCGTCTATTACGATGCTAACACTATCACCTCACTATGGTTGTAGGGATATCAAGGTCTCCGTACGTATAACGTTAGGCTGCTGCTCCACTACCTCGTAGATTATCTTCTTCAATTCATCTAGGCTTTCAGCTTCTATCACCACTACTGCATCGTATCTTCCGAGGACAGAGTTTGCAAGCTTAACACCCTTTATCCTCCTAGAGCGGACTATCTCCTCAGATGTACCTGGCTTCGTAGTGATGAGTACGAATGCTCTTATAGGCCTCCTTCGAAGAGTCTTAGTATTAGGATCCATGGTATATGATCCTCCTAGGATAGGGTTAGCGATGTCTCTGTATGAATTATATCTGGGTCGCTAGCTATAACCCTATACACTATCTCGTTCAGTCTATCGAAGCTCGGGGCATCCACTACGACTATAGCGTCAAACCTACCATATATAGAATCTGCTAGTATGGTTTCGCTCACCCTCTCCCTAATCCTCTTAACGACGTTCTCAGATGTCCCGGGTTTAGTTCTTATGAATATATAGGCTCTCAAACCTGGTGGACACCTATCGATATCTCCGAGGCTAAACCTACTTATACCTTTACACCTAGGCTGGGTGGATACCGTGTACGATTTGAGATCTAGCAGTCTAGGTACTTCACCACCTCCCACGGTGTTATATACATCGAGTACTGCCTCCACTCCTCCATCTTATACTCTATGAATCTATCGAATATATGGCTTCCCAGTGTCTGATGGATTACATCGTCACACTCCATCTCCTCTAAAGCCTCCTTAAGCGTACTTGGAAGCTCCCTTATACCTAAAGCCCTCCGCCTCTCATCTGTAAGCTTGTATACATTCTCATCTACGGGGTCCCCGGGATCTATCTTCCTCCTCACGCCATCGAGTCCGGCTGCGAGTATACATGAGAATGCGAGGTATGGGTTACACGAGGGATCTGCCGCACGATACTCGACGCGTTTATAGGAAGCATACTCCCCGCCCCTAAGATACATAGGTATCCTAACTAGAGCCGATCTATTGCGTCTAGACCACATTATATATATCGGGGCCTCGAATCCGGGTACCAGCCTCTTGTAGGAGTTGACGGTTGGGCAGCATACCGCTGTTAACGCTCGAGCATGATCTAGTAGTCCTCCGATGAAGTATCTAGCCTCCTGGCTTAGCTCAGCGTAGCTATCGCCGCTATCATGCATGATATTTCTATCCCCCCTCCATAACGATGCATGTATATGCATACCGCTAGCGTTATCGAGATATACTGGTTTAGGCATGAAAGTAGCTATAAGCCCCCGCATCCTAGCGATATTCTTAGCTACAAACTTATAGTATACGACTCTATCAGCGGTTTCCACAAGCCTACCGAACTTGAAGTTCACCTCCACCTGACCCGCGGTAGCTACCTCGTGGTGATGCCTCTCTATCCTGAATCCGAAGCTATCCTCCAGTATGGAGGCAACCTCGTTACGGTAATCGAGGGTGGTATCCTCAGGTGGTGGGCGTAGATAGGCATCCCTAGGTTTAAGTATATATCCACCTGGAGCTATCTCCGGTGATTCAGGTAGGATTCTAGGTGCGCCCCAATACTCATCCGTATAACCCTTAGGGCTAACCCATAGATCCCATACAAGTTTAGTCGGATCTATGGATTTGAATACGAAATGCTCCATCTCAGCTCCTATGAAGGCATCGAACCCCAAATCTCTACTCATCTTCTCAGCTCGCTTAGCTACATATCCACGTGGGCATACCTCAGACGGCTCCGCCTCACCGTAGGATTCGTAGACATCCCCGAGAACTATAGCACTCCTCTGAAGCTCCCCACCTATCCACGGTATTACGGCTAAGGTTCCGGGATCCGGTATTAGAACCATATCAGACTCCTCTACATCCCTAAACCCTCTTACAGATGATCCGTCGAATCCTACGCCATACCTGAATGCATCCCCCTCGATATACTCCCTAGCAGGTACGACTACATCATGCATTATACCCCTTACATCGACGAAAGCTGTATGAACCCATCTAACACTATTCTCTCTGAGAATCCTCGCAGCCTCCTCCGCAGATCTGCTGTACATAACAATCGCTAATCGTATTGACAAACGTCTATTTAAACATTAACTATATGGATGAATGACCTATCCCATCGTATCATATATTGACATTCATCTAACCTACCCCTTTAATCCTCTTTATAAGCCAAACAATCCTCTTAGCCATAACCCTAACCGTATTCACGCCCTCCGAATCCTTAGCTACATCCCCCCTCTCCCTACCGAAAGCTATAGTCCAATACGTAGATCCCGGGATGATCATACCTTGATGTAGGAGGAAGAATAGTAGTTGAGCTAGGGTGAAGTTATGTCCAGCCCTCCTAGCTACGACTATAGCTCCACCAACCTTATTCTCGAAAACCCTACCCCTAGCCATGGATAGATACCCAGCCCTATCCAATAAAGCCATAATCTGAGGTGTAGCAGAACCGAAGTATACGGGTGTAGCGAGTATTATACCATCAGCTTCAACCATCTTATCGAATACCTCCTGGAAGCCATCCTTTATACGGCAATCCCTAGTAACCCTACAGGTGAGGCATGCATCGCATGGTTTAACCTCCCTCTCTGCAAGCCTCACCATCTCGATCTCAGCACCCTCCTCAGCCGCAGCTCTGAGAGCTTCACCAGCCAATATCTCGGTATTACCCCCTATCCTAGGACTACCGACGATAGCCAGCACACGAATCATACCCATCAGATTCGTGTAGACCCGCGCATATAGCTCTTACCCCTGATATACCATAATATGGCGGAGGCATACAGGTGGATATGGATTGCAGCATTACATCCATAGATGGAGCCAACCCCTATTATGGAGAAGATTTAATAAGAAGTTTCTAGGAAAAGTTAGGATGTTCTAGGAAGCCCTGGTGGTGTAGCCCGGCCTAGCATCAGCGGCTGTCGCCCGCTGGACGCGGGTTCAAATCCCGCCCAGGGCGCTAGATTATGCATCCTTATACCGCTAGCTACCGTTAGCTAGGCTATATAGGCTTCTCCCCTATCCTTACAGCCCTCCCCGTCCTCGATGACTCATATATCGCGTTGAATATTACGACGCTTTTCAACCCCTCCCTACCGTCGACCATAGGCTTCCCTCCCCTACGGATAGCGTTCGCCATATCCTCGAATATATTGGTAGGTCTATCGCTTGGTAGAGCTATAGAGTCTATCACCGATATATCCCCATCCTTTAGATGGAAGAATTCTATCCTTCCATCCTTCCACATCATAGATCCCCTATCGCTGTTAACCTCTATCCTAGTTCCTAGATCCGGTATACTCGATGTAGTAGTCGTAAGGGTTCCGAATGCTCCGCTCCTAAACTTCATTACGGCTACGCTGCAATCCTCTGTTTCTATATTGTGCGTGAAGGTTCCGGATAATCCCTGCACAGATTCGACTCCCCCCATCCACCATTGAACTAGATCTATAAAGTGTACTCCCTGGTTAGCTGCGGATCCCCCCTCATAGCGTCTACTACTCCTCCACCCAGGCGGATACCCACCCTTATAGTATGCTTCATCCCTAAACCACTTCATCAAGATATCGACTAGGAAGACCCTACCGATCAACTCCTTCTGTATAGCATAGCATATCTTCTGATTGATATCCCGGTATCTAAGATCGAAATCCACTGCTAAAACGAGGTTAGCCTTCTCAGCCTCCCTGATAGCTATACGGCACTTCTCCACATCTATATCCATAGGCTTAGTTACGAATACATGGAGACCCCTCCTTATAGCCTTCAAAGCATGATCCATATGCATACCGCTAGCTGTGAAAACGCCTACGCAATCTATATCGCCGCTATCGAGCATAGCATCGTAATCCGTATACCAGCGGCATTTAAGCTCTTCTGCAACCCTCCTCGCCTTCTCCTCCTGTAGATCGCATACGGCGGCTACGACACAGTTTCTAGATCCGGCACACTGCTTAGCCTTACTATAACCAACACCTAACCCTAGTATACCAAACCTAACAGGCTTATCAGGATTCACGATATATCACCTCACCAGCCTAGATAGGAATCCGCGCACCACATATATATGCTCTTCTAATATCCTCTCAGGTGGAAGATTCCTCAGAGATTCACGCCATATATGCTCTAGGGAGAAGAATCCCTGGAAGCCTATGGAGTTCATAAGCTTCATAGTTTCGAATAGCATACTATCCTCAGGATCCTCCTCCATCTTATTTATATGGAAATGCTTTATGTATCCTCCGAGGAGGTTGAACGATCCCTTATCGAGTGCATTCTGATTCCACAGTATGCCCATATTCCTTGTACCGGATCTCTTCAATACTTCTAACGCCATCCTAGACGCCTCCAGAGGGGAGGGATACCTCTCCACGGAGAATGCATCATGCATCTCCAGGAGGGGGCATACACCGTAGTCAAGCCCGTAATCCCCAACCTCCCCATACACCGAAGCTATATAACTCAACGTATAATCGTTAAGCTCTACAACCTTCCCGGATCCAAGCAAGCCGCCGAAACACCTTATAACCTTAGCATCAAGATCTCCAGCTAACTCCACATATCTCTTAGCAACCTCTATATTCTCCCTACGAACCCCCTCATCAGGTGAGCCGAAGGAAACCGATGTAGCGATACAACTTACGCTTATACCATTATCTTGGAAAAGCCTCCTAATGCGATCCCTCTCCTCCCTAGATATCCTCCGATCAACCCCATGTGCATGCCCTACGTCAACCCTAAGCTCAACCCCATCATAACCAGCTTTAGAAGCGAAATCTACGATCTCCTTCAAAGTCCATTTAGGCGTAACCCAGGTCATAAAACTAAACTTCATACCGTAATGATACAGCGTCCAGTAGCCTAATTAAACTTAAACATTTATAATACGAATCATCTATCATTCTCTTCCTCGAATCATGAGCGATATAGATTACTGCTCCCTAATAGAGGAGAGGTTAAGATGCACTTCACCCGACTCTATGATTAGCGATTGCGCATCGCATTTCGGTATGTACGATATATACAGGGAAGCTAGGTATATCGGTATACCCAACTTCGCGGTAACCTACAATAGAAGGTACCAGGAGATAGCTAGCCCATTAATACATCTGATACTCCTTCTAAAGGATGGCGATCGATATAGAGAGGTAAGATGGAGTAGAGTGAATCGCGTATTCCATCCATACGGGTTGGAGCAGGTTGCAGAAGATGATAACGGAATTAGAATGGTGTGTAGAAACATCTTCAGGGATACTAACGATATACTGGTCAGCTTCCACATCGAATCCTATAGTAAGCTATTAGCTAACGTCATTATAGCCGGGAGATTCACGGATAAGATAGAATCAAGGCTCGATAGGTTGCATGATAGATTACTATTTACGTTAAAAACTCCGAGAACAGATCAGCGGGATCCGCTCGAATACTTCTACATAAAATACTCATTACAACCTAGCTTCCAGTATAGAACTATTTCGAAAGATGTGGAAGAATATGGGGTGGAGAATTCATTCTCGTATGCTATATCCAGCGGTAACATAGATGTAGATAGGAATCATGCCTCACAGCTTAGATTGAGTTTTTCCATAGGTGATTTCCAACCCACCAGATTCATACCCTCTCGATACGCTTCGATTAAGGGTGAAGCTATAGATTATGAGAGGAGTAGATGGAACGCTATACTCTCCAAAGCTCCACACCCTCCGACTGATAATCGTGAGAGGCTGAAGCTATACTATCACGCCTACCAGGTATTGTTAAATAATCTGTATGCACCTATAGGTCTCTACGATGATTGCTATGCTTGCTTCCCTAATAAAGGATATTATGATGCGCATTGGCTGTGGGATTCGGCTTTCCATATGCTTGGATTCATGAAGCTTGATAGTAAGCTTGCGTTAGATATACTGAGAGTATTGTTTATCAATCAGGAGGAGGATGGTAGGATCCCGCATTTCGTATGCGTTACATGGAAGAGACCTGGAGGAATCTCGCAGCCCCCCATCCTCTCATGGGCATGCTGGCTATACTACCTAGACACTATGGATGATACATTCCTAAAGGAAGCCTACGATAAACTTAGGAAATCAAACGAATGGTGGTTTAAGTATAGGGATCCAGATGGAGATGGGCTCTGCGTATATCATGATGGATTAGAATCTGGATGGGATAACTCACCTAGATGGGATAAAGGTAGGGTTGAAGCTGTCGATCTAAACTCCTTCCTACTACTTGAAACGAGGATATTAGCTAAGATGGCGGAAAAGCTTGGCTTAAACGATGATGTTGAATATTTTAGATCTAGAGGGAGGCTTATAGAGGATGGTATATTAAAAACGCTGTATGACGATGAGGATAATATATTCTACGATGTCTACCCGGAAACGCATGAGTATAGTAGGGTGCTAACCCTCGCATGCTTCATCCCCCTATGGGTGGGGGTAGGTATAAGCGGGAATAAAGCTAGAAGTATGATAGAGGAGTATCTACTGAACCCTAAGCATTTCTATGGAGAGATACCTCTACCTATAGTTGCATACTCAGATCTAGCGTACGAGCATAACAACTTCTGGAGAGGTCCTGTATGGTACAATATAGCGTATATAATCTTACAAGTTTTATGGCGTTACGGTTATAGAGAGGAAGCCGATGCTATCGCCGAGAAACTTCTAAGAATAGCTGAGAAGCAGCCATACATATACGAATACTACGATTCTAAAACAGGGGAAGGATTAGGTGCGAAATCATATGGATGGACTGCAGCAACGATAATAGAACTAACACTGAAAAATTATCAAATAAATTTAAATATATAGCTAACCAAGATATTTCACTATTGAATATAGTTTGAATAGCAAAGCTTATATATCCCTTATCCATCTTAACAAAAAGTTTTAATGAAAACCCTGGAAGTGGGTATAAGACCTAGGGCTTTCATAGTCGGTGCGGTCTCCGTCATCATAGTAGTTCTAGTGGTCGGTGCTATAGCGTTATTCAGTCCTGGCGGATCTATCTGGGCATCGCAGAGCGATTCATGGAATAACATGTTCTTCGGACACTTCTGCATGTCCTTCTTCTGGGCTCTAGTATTCTCAGCTTTAGGAGCGTTTCTAGGTAGACTTGGTACATTGAATAAACAGGAGATGACCATCGTTACCACGATGGTATGGATAGCATTCCTATTCCCAAGCTACTACGGCGTACTACCCGTTATAACCATGATGGGTACTGCTAGGCAGATACCTGGATTCCATCGGTGGAATCTCGAGTATCTTAAGCCATGCCATTGGCAGTGGGGTCCTGATCCATTCAACGATAAGCTGTGGGAATCATGGATGTACGGAGGACCGGTACCATGGAGCGAGTGGATGCCTGCACTACTATTCCACACAGCAAGACTCATACCATACTACCTTATGTTCGGTCTACTTGCTACGCTTTTCAGGAGGCAATGGATTGACGTAGAAGCATTACCATTCCCGCATGCGACCGCGGTAGCAAAACTAATAGATATGGCGTATGAGAAGGTGGATGGAGGGACAAGGTTATTCCAGAACGTATGGCTATGGCTAGGACTACTAGTAGGATTCCTAGCAGTATACCCATACTGGGCATGGACACTACCAGGACTAGGAATAACTATGCCTGCTACATTAGGATATAACGTAGTAGGCATCGATCTGACGCCCTATCAAATTATACCTTTAGCCCCTCTGAATTTTACGTTTGAAGCCTTCTGGATAGGTGCTGCCTTCCTAGTACCGGTAAAAACATTATTCAGTTATATTGTAGCATGTATTGCTGTCCACTGGATTTGGTGGCCTATGATGAATTATCTAGGGTATTGGGAGTTTGGTCTAATAGGTTGGGCTCAAATGGATGTTTGGAGGAATAGCGCTACTGGACCGATGATGACTGCTTGGAAATTATATTGGGGGCCACCCTCTATGCTTGTCTTCGGAGCTATGTTCGCACTAGTATTCTATCCTATACTAGTAACGTTTAGAGGTGAACTGTTTAACGGTATTAAAGCGTTATTCGGTAAAGCTCCGTCGGAATTCGAAGCGAGGGAGCCTATGAAATACCGCTATCTACTATTATGCTATGTGGTGCTCTTACTAGTATTTGTAGCATTGTGGTATTATGCGAGTCTAGGTAATCTACCCATATTCTACGGAGTCTTCTGGTATATAGTGAATGGTTTATTCTATATGGGTAGAGCTAGGGTGGCTGCTGAATTTGGCTGTGTCACGGATGCCGTACTATATGGTCATACCTTCTATCATAACTGGACTGCGTTAAGAGTATGGTGGGTTGCGGATCCAGGTTCACCATTCTACATAAGGAATCCAGAGCTTAGGTATCTAGTTCTACGCCCTGAGTATGAATGGTCTGCTACGTTCATAATCGCAGCGCCTATGGGGACTCTACTAGAATCTTATAAGGTAGCTTCGGTCGAAGGTGTACATTCACGCTATATATTCGTAGGTATGATCATAGCCGTAGTGTTAGGTGTGGTCGTATCGTTGTTCGCTTTGCTCCAGATGTGGTGTAGCTTCGGAGCTTTGAATCTAGCTTCGTTCAACTATACGGGTGTACCTAACAACTATCAGCAGAGAGCTGCTACGTATGCTTGCATAGCTGAGGTTGGTAATTATTGGCGTAGCGGGTTGGGGCATCACCCGGAGCCATTACACTGGGTACTATTCATCATCGGGGCATCTATAGTATCGGTCATATATGCGTTGCATACTAGATTCCCGTGGTTCCCCGTAAACCCTGGAGGTGTAGCTCTCGGTGCGTTCGATCTAGTTCCTAACATAGTGTTGATCCCAGCGATAGTCGCGTACGTTGCTAAGTTCGTAATCCTTAGGGTAGGGGGAACAAGGATATATGAAGATGTAGCTATGCCTTTCGCTATAGGTATGGTTGCAGGCTCCACAGGGATCGTAGTCCTATTCGCATTCCTATACAATCTATCGACGACATTAGCTATACTGTAACTCCGCCTTTATTTTTTTGTGATTAATATTTTAGCATATCATTTCCATTTTTATAAAATTTTGCTGTAAAATGGCATAGCTTAACCTTAGTAGTTTACTCTCATTGGATATCGGTTTAACTCATGCCTAGGATATTATATCATGAGATATTGTATTTCCTATACAATTTAAATCGATGAATATCTATCTTTATTTTCCATATTTTTCTGCTATCTTTAAAACTTTATATGCCTCACCCTCGCTATAGCACCATGTTTGTAAGAATAGTCCTCCATGTTTAAGCTTCTCTAGTAATATTCCTACTTCCCACGGCTCGCAGGATATATGGAGACATTTATCAGCATCCAATATTTTCTGGCATACATGGATCCACTTAGACATCGGTGGTGCTCCAGCTCCTGAAACCCATTGAATACCATCTATAGATTCTACTTCAAGTAGAATGTCCAAGTTTCTTAGAGCTATAGCTCCATCCAGATGGAAGATTGAATTATCGAGATGCTTCGATAATATAACTTGCTCTTCTAGGAAGAACTCCCTGAACATTTTAGGTGATACTAATCCTGAAAAGTCATCTTGTAATGGAAGAAACCTACCTCTGGAGCATACAGGTATCCAGCTCGTCGAACATTCTTGAATACGTGAGATCCTCTGGTAAAACTCCTCGTATACCTCTATACATATATCGGTTAGCCTCATGATGATTCTTTTAACATCCTCTGGCTGAGTATATAGTGCTCTTACAAGTTTTTGAGCTCCTATCATAGCAGCTAGAGCATCTCCGCCATAATGTAGATCTGGAATACCCACTAGAAAATTCCCCTCAGCAACATCGCATACAGCATCCATTATACCATTCATTATCTTCCACCACCTATTAGATCTATCCAGAACTGGCATATAGTTTTCCAGACTATCTAGGAAAGGCTTCACCCACGATGTCCTTTCATCAAGAAATATAAGTTCACCTCCTAGGAAAGCTGCGAATTGATTAGGTCCTAAGTTAGGCATATACATCGGGATAGCATCACCCATAAAAACTGTACTCTCAAAGTATAATTCGATCTTTTTCAGTATATAGTCCATATTTATCCACCTCTCCTCTAGGTTTTCAACGTTTGGTAATACTATATTTCGCCGCGTTCTCCTAGAAGCAGTTATATGAATCAGAGGCCTATCTAAAACCTCTCTATCCCAAAATGCATCAAAACGTTGCTTTATAGTTTCGAAATCCACTTCCTCAAGGTAAGACCTCAAATCTATCGCCTATAAATGAGTTTATGAAAGGTTATATTTAAAGATGATTAGAAGGTGAGGGTGATCTGTAAAAGTTGTGATCGACTATAGATCCAATTATAGAGTTATACAGAGGGTTTCATAAATTAAGATCCGCGAAATTAGGAGTCATATTATAGCTATGGACATAACTAAGATATTCTTCCGTAAGCTTATTAATTTCATACATGTTTGCATATTAACTGCTTTACTTCGTTTAAACCTAATTTTCCTCATAGCTTCAATACCCTCCTCGATACCCTAATACATGGATTGGAGTTATGGCTACTTAGCCCCTCCTACAGAGCTTAATACATTTAGCGGGCCTCCTATTACCTGTTCTGCAACCTCCCTATCGAGTATTCTAGCAGTTACACAATGCATCCTGAGAGGGTTTGGAGAAGTATAGGGCTAAGCCTTAGAGGTTTACTAGGAAGCCTCCATTATACTCGGATCTCCTCATGCATCTAGACTACCTTCGTATGATAGACTCGGAGGGTGGGGGTGTTAGATCTTCTAATGCCTTCAATAGCCATACCCCCCTCCTCCTAGCCTCCTCCACCGCATCCTCTGTAGCCCACATCGTATAGATGACCTTTAGAATCCTCCCCCTCAATAGCTCTGGATACCTATCCTTAAGCTTAGTAAGCTTCTCATCTATAGATTCAACCATCCTAACGCCTACCCTCGTTGATACCTCGCCTACTATGCATAGATCCCCGATAACGCCGTAGATATTCACCTCCATATCTGGGAGTATTAGGCGGGATAGCTTAACATCCACACCCATCCTCCTAAATCTACCAGCTATAACCTCCCAAGCCTCCTCCTCGAGTGTTAGGGATGTCCTTTCGATATAGGATCTAACTTCGGTAAGCTCTTTTCTGATACCCCTTATCTCAGCGATTATCTCGTTAAACTTTTTATCATGTTCTTCGAGCCTAGCTGTATGCTCCCTAAGAACTGTTAGTATCTCGTTAAACTTCTTATCGTGCTCCTCAAGCCTAGCTGTATGTTCTTTAAGGATGCCTAATATCTCGTTAAACTTCTTATCATGTTCTTCGAGTCTAACTGTATGCTCCCTTATGACTGCGAGTATTTCATCGAATTTCCTATCGTGTTCATCAAGCCTGGCTGTATGCTCCTTAAGAATAGCTGTATGCTCCCTCAAAACCCCTAGTATCTCGTTAAACTTCTCATCATGCCTATCTAAGCGTCTAAGTATCTCCTCTAATCCTAGGAGACCTGCGACCGCGTATCGAAACTCTATATCCTCCCTAAGTAGCTCTATAATCTTGGATTTAAGCTCCGTAAACATCCTAAGACTCCTCTACATTACGTGTCAGATATAAATATGCCTCTAGCCGGCTCATAGGATATGCTCCCGGAGCATAGCATAGGAGATACGCTATGCAGATTTTATCCCCCTCCTAGCCTTGATGAGAAGCTTCGAAGCGAGTATAGCTATTAATCCTAGTATGAGGGAGACTGATGCTATACGTAGCGTTACATCCATGTATGTCGCGCCTCTAGCTTCCACTACGATCCTACCGATTATACCTCCACCATCGTCGCTGTATGGTGGTGGACCATGATACATATACCATATATTCGCTATAGCCTCCTCCATACCGCTTGCATAATCCCCCCTAATCCATATATAGTATACCCCCGGCTCGCTCGGTGCTTTGAATACGAATCTCCACACCCTAGCTACGCCCGGGTATCCTCCCGATACACCGAACCATAGTGGTAGGTAGTGTGTGGGTGGATTCCAGTTACGCGACCAAGAGTATAGTAGGAATACCTGGTTAACCCTATCATCGCCGTATATACTCCAACGCTGGAACATTATCTCCGCTACAACGAGGTCTCCAGCCTCGACAGTGATCGATTGCTGGTATCCGTCCGATACGGGGTCTAGATCGAGGTAGTAGCATGATATACCTGAAGCCCATGTGTATGGTAGGGTTATAGGCTCGATAACCTTACCGCTCGAATCATGGTAGCTTAGCGTTATAGATGTGTAGGCTAGGATTTGTAGGATGACGATCTGTAGTATAGGGGTCCTCATCGAGGGCATAAACCTGCTTCTGTATACGATTATACTTACCCTGGGCATCGATAAACGTTACGTGTATCGTGTAGCTAGGCTCTGCGTAGGCTTATTCGATGAGATTAAGGGTGTAAGCTATCCTCCTCGCATCCTCCAGAGCTCTACCCGCTCTAAGCTCCTCTCCAAGTAGGCATGATTCCACCACCTCCTCGTCGAACCCTATGAATCCATCTATCCTGATACCTAGCTTCCCAGCTCTATCAGCTAGTATCCCCCTCATCCTCCCATCAACCTTGTTAGCTATAACCCAGAACTTCTTGGATAGATCGAGGCATACATCCCTGAGTAGAGCCGCAGTCTCTATGGATTCAGCCGTAGGATCTATCAAAGCTATGACCCCATCCACAGCCTCCTCTATCCTCCTACCTACATGCTCAACACCTGCATCCGTATCGATTACAACTCTCTCATCTCTATCCAATACGAGGTTTTTGAGGAGTATCCTTGTGAGAATGTTGAATGGGCATGCGCATCCCTCACCGTACTCCCTAACCTTACCTATAACAGTCAGCCCCACCCCATCCCTAGAGTACGATATATACTCTCCTGGTAGTGTTCTAAGCCTTACGCCTAACCCCGCTCTAGATAGCATGGAAGCTATATCGACCTCCATACCCTCCAACTCGGCTTCATCCCTCTTACCGCCTATATACTCTATCAGAGCTTTCGGAGGATCGACTCCCAGGAGTCTAGGTAGGAGTATATTGGATTCATCGGAATCCAATATGTAAACTCTATACTTTTCGGATAGCACCCTAGCTATCAGTATGGATACAACAGTCTTACCTGTTCCACCTTTACCGCATACCATAATCTTCATAGCTTAAAGTAAACCTATACGGAGTCTCCGACTTATAGATTTCTAGTAGGTAAACGTTAAGTATAGGATCTAGCTCACGGTAGATGCCTGCGTTATGCTAGGCGAACTCTTAGCGTTATCCACGGCTATACTATGGGCTTTAACACCCGTATTCTCCAAGAAAGCCCTAGGATACTCTACGCCGGTAGAGTTGAACTTCGTAAGAGCTATATCCGGATCGATAGCTCTAATCCTGATAATACTCTTCACACGTGGAGGGTTGATATTCGATATAGACGTATACGGGTTCGCGCTCCTACTAGCGGCTACGATGATAGGTATAGGCTTAGGGGATACGATATTCTTCAAGAGTATAGATGCTATAGGAGTCTCACGGGGGGTAGCTATATCCTCGGTGTACCCCCTGATAGTATTGTTAACTTCGGCGTGCATAGTCGGTGAACCCGTAACGCTCACCGATATAGCCGGAGGCCTATCGATAGTCTCGGCGACGGTTATAGTAGCTTTATCGGAGGAATCCGCGGTAGGCTCGAATCGATACCTATCCGGGGTAGCTCTATCCCTAGCTTCAGCTCTCCTATGGTCTATAGCTATAACCCTCGTATCCATAGGTGTTAGGAGTGTGGATCCCCTGATCGGTAACGCCTACAGATTCCTAATACTAGCTATAGCTACCCTCCCCCTATGTAGGCGTAGCCTAGCTAAGCTTAGGGATACCCACCTACTGTTATGGGGCTCGCTCTCAGGTTTAACAGGCTTAGCTCTCGGGACGACTATATACCTTGAGAGTATAAGGCTTATCGGAGCCGGTGAAGCTACGGTTATAACAGGTGTACAGCCTATAATCTCGGCTGTGATAGCAAGCCTATCCCTCAGGGAGCGGTTAGGCGTGAGGATATGGTTAGCCGTTATACTAGCTTCGATCGGTATAATACTCCTAGAACTATAGGATGCCTAGCGGTATCGATCCTCGACGGTGAAATCCTATAGTAGAGGATCTAGGATGCGGCATCCTATATGCATCCGTATGGTGGGATTAGACCAAGCTGGTTATAGGCTTGGGGCTACCCAGGTATGCTGGAGGAGTGATCGCTCCATATAGTAGTGGTTAGGGATGGATGCGTAGTCGGGGTGAAGCTCGATCGATCCGTAGGCTCGTAGCGAACCTTATATAGCCTACGTAACAGTAATACTCGTAGCTAAGCTATGATCGATCCATACGATATACTCAAGATTATACCGGCTCCTACGAGCGGCCCCTTCGAGCCGTCGTGGAGCTCTCTGAGGAGCTATAGGGTTCCAGGATGGTTTACAGATTCTAAGCTCGGTATATTCATACATTGGGGCGTATACTCCGTACCGGCTTACGGTAGCGAATGGTATCCTAGACACATGTATATGCCTGGTAGACCTGAGTACGATTTTCATATAAGGAATTTCGGTGCACATAGGGATTTCGGCTACAAGGATTTCATACCTATGTTCACGGCTGATGAGTGGGATCCCGATGGATGGGCTAAGCTATTCGAGAATTCAGGAGCTAGGTTCGTAGTCCTAGTAGCAGAGCATCACGACGGCTACGCTCTATGGGATTCAAGGTATACTAGATGGTGTTCATCCAGGATAGGGCCTAGAAGGGATATAGTCAGGGAGCTTAGGGATGCTGTGGAGGGGAGGGGGCTGGTATTCGGCGTATCCTACCATAGAGCTGAGCATTGGTGGTTCTTCGAACCTGGTACGCGTATAGATTCTGATGTAGGCGATCCTAGATACATGGATCTATACGGTCCCGCTAAACCAGCCTCAACTGATCCTAGAGCACCGCCTGGACCGGATAACCTACTTCCAGATGACTATTTCCTACAGGATTGGCTGCTGAGGATAGTGGAGGTTGTCGAGAAGTATAGGCCTAGACTTGTATACTTCGATTGGTGGATAGCTAACCCAGCCTTCGAACCCTACCTGAAAGCTTTCGCGGCATACTACTATAATAGATCTGAAAGCTGGGGTGTAGAGCCTGTGATCGTATATAAGCATGGAGCATTTCCTGAGGGAGTTGCTATACCGGATCTAGCTGAAAGAGGATCGATAACCAGGCTTAGATCAAGCCCATGGCTAGCGGATACATCGGTAGACTATAGATCCTGGGGCTACATAAAGGATGCGGAGTATAGATCGGCTGATAGCATCATATGGCATATGATCGATGTAGTTAGTAAGAACGGTGTATTCCTACTGAATATAGGTCCACGCTGCGATGGAGTAATACCTGAGGAGCAGAGGAGGATACTATCCGATATAGGTGGATGGCTCAGGATCTACGGGGAGGCCGTATACGGTGTAGGAACGTGGAGGGTCTACGGCGAGGGTCCATCACGCCTAGCTAGGGGAGGATTCTTCACAGAGAGAAGCGTCAGCTTCGTGGAAGGGGATGTGAGATACACTATGAGGGATGCATACCCGATCGGTAGGATGATATACGCGGTAACGCCGGTAACATCCGCCGGATCGAAGACTATAAACCTTAGATCGCTAGCTAGAAACCTTAGATTGATAGATGAGGATGAAGAGATAGTGGATGTAGAGTTGATCGGATCCAGGGAGAAGCCTAGGTGGAGCCATGGAGATGAAGGTCTTCGAATAGAGGTATCCACGCCATCGCCTGAGGGTATAATCGCATCGAGAATACTGGTTAGGAGATCCGTGGATACACGTTGAAACCCGCTACCCCAGTTAAATATAGGTTAAGCGAGTAGGCCCCCCCTCCCCCCTGGTTTTTCCATAGCATTTTTCCATAGTCTCTCCATGGGGAGAGCTCAGATTTATGGAAGCTCCCCGCAGCAGCATCCATAGAAGCTCCAAGCAGAGTGTAGTAGGAGTATCCGGTAGCTCGCTCACCCCTCAGACTCATCGAGATTATGGGTGGATCCAGGCTTGCATCCGGGTTGGGGATATATGCTAGCTTAGTAGTGTATGCGCCTCCCTAAGCATCTCCGGGATATTCAGTTCGTATGGACACTTCCTTACACATTGCCCGCATCCTATGCATGAGCTTGCTTTAACCTCGACCATCCTATACCTCGATTTAGCCCAGCTCGTTAATCCGTAGCTCTTGTAGTATGCTAGCTGGCGTAGTATTATCGGTATGGGTATACCTTGAGGGCATGGCTGGCAGTATCCGCATCCACGGCAGAACTCCCTACTTATAGATTCGACGGCTTCTACGAGAGCCCTCCTCTCATCGACGCTCATCGAGGTGAAGCTCTCCCCTATACGCACGTTCTCCTCGACTTCCTCGATCCTCATCATCCCAGGGATCGCCGTGGCGACATCATCATTCGATAGGACAAACTTAAGCGCTGTCTCAGCGTTTATCGGGATCCTAGATTTCATGAGAAGCTCTGGGGGAGGTGAGGCTAGGAAGCCTCCTGCGAGAGGCTTCATAGCTATAACGCCGACATCCATCTCCCTCGCTAGCGGTAGGATCCTCTCATCGACAAGCTCATCGTTCAAAATATTGTATGAAACCATTATCACGTCGAACTCCCCTGATCTTATACCTCTCTCCATAGTTTCATGGTATCTATGGCAGCTGAAGCCTATATACCCGATAACACCTTCCCTCCTAGCCTCCTTAAGAGCTTTCAAAGCTCCATCCTGACCTACGATCCTCTCATACTTCTCCGGCTGGTTCGGGTTATGGCATAGATATAGATCTATATAGTCCGTCCTAAGATTCTCCAGGCTGATCTCTATATCCCTCCTCATCTCATCATATGTTAGGGCTCCACTCTTAGTCGATATATAGAATTCATCCCTACGACTGCTTAGAGCTAAACCTATCTTCTCCTCGCTATCACCATAAGATCTCGCGGTATCGATGAAGTTTATCCCTAGATCGATAGCCCTATTCAGTATCCTAGCCGATAACTCCCGATCTATAAGCGGCAGCTTTATCGCACCGAAGCCTACTATCGAAACCATAAGCCCCGTCCTCCCAAGCCTCCTCCTCATCATAGCACCCTAACCCCCCCCACTGCACACGATCTAACTCTACACCCCCTAGATAATATAGGTTGCGATCCACCTACAACTACGTTATGATTCTACAATCCTAGATTATTCAAAAGATTTAAATAAGCGAAATTAGCTAGAAGTTTAGCTGATGAAGCTTCAATATTTAAAGACTTTGAGTAAAATTACGGTAAATCCGTATGGTAAGATTATTTTGCTACTAGTTTTTAGTAGAATTATTGCTTTTATATATTTATTCAATTTAGATTATGTGGAGCCATACGATAGACTCAAACCCGATGAATGGTGGCTAATATTCCATAGATGGGATTCCGCTTTCTACGATCGAATCGCATCGCTAGGATACGTAGATCTACGACATTGGGCATTTCTACCAGCCTTCCCAGCAATCATCAGGATAATCTCCGCTTTCACCAATCATAGTGGTGTCGCAACAGCCCTAGCCGGATTAATATGCGGCATTACCTGGATACCAATATATTATAAGATTGCAGCAATTTACACCGATAATGAGTATGCTACATACTCAACACTCATCTTCGCATTCTTCCCTACAGTATATCTTTTCACATCAGTAGGATACAGTGAAGGATTATGGCTAACAAATACTTTACTCGGATGGTACCTCTTCCTAAAAGAGAGGTATTTCATATCAAGCATCGTATTAGCTTTCTCGATACTTACTAGAATTCCAGGATTCATTCTTCCAGCAGTAATCTTACTTTATACGCTGTTTTACCGTAGAAACTTACGGGGGCTATTCTACCTCATCCCCTTTTCCGCCATGCTTCTATGGCTACTCTACGGTTATACACAGACAGGTAAGGTTGCAGCCCCCATCGCAGCTCAAACCAAAACCGTGTGGAATCCACACTTAAATTTCCTTGAAGTCTTCATTTTCAAGATTATTAGGCAAGACGCATCTTCGTGGAACGAATATTCCTCATTCACCATACTATTAGTAGCAGTATTCCTATACCTTTATATTAGAGCATTTGATGTAGATAAGATTCTAGGAGTATATTCTTTCTCACTACTAGCTCTCTACCTAATTACAGGATACTTTTTATCCCTACCAAGATTCCTTCCATTCACCTTCCCCATCTGGATAAAAACAGGTAAAGCTATAAGAAACAAATATTCTTTAAGCATTTACATATCCATAAATTATATTCTCGCAATTCTACTCTGGTCTCAATTCCTTAACGATAGATGGTGCGGATAATTAAATGCAACCTAATACAAATATGAATCGATAATCAATGAACTATGCTTCACCATTAAACACAAAATATATTTAATAGTGAAAATAAATGATATACATATCAAGTTATCATACAATGATGATTCAATTACTGAAAATTAGAGGTTGTATTTTAAAGATCGATTTAATCTATTAAGGATTAGTGAATAAAAATAATAAAAGATATGGATATTTATCTGTTTCACTCCTTTGGCGGAGGTCTCGTACGTATCATCATTACCGCCATAGCTATAATTACTAGGACTATTATAGCTATTCCTATGTTAGTTACTGTAGTTGTTATTGCATCTATTTTACTAGATACATTTTTACTAATATTATTTATACTGCTTTCTAAGGAGGAAATTCTGCTGATGAGATCTGAAATCATCGTCAGCATCTCTTTAATCTCTGGAGCTACAGGCGGTTTTAACGTTGCTTTATCCTCTGCTATAAGTCGGTCAGCATCCTCCTTAGGTATAGTCATCAAGTCACCCTCAGTGTAGGGGCCATATATCTTGCCATCTATACCAATGAATTCGGGTATACTTGTTTTAGCATATAGCGTTACATAGGTATAGGTTGGTGCAGGAAGGGCTGCCTCACTACTCGGCGCCCTGCCGGTCGGCTGAATATAGACGGTGACTGGCAGTATATACACAGGGTTCCAGTAGCTTAAGCCCCAATACATTTTTTCGCCGGTAGGCCAATTAGTCCAAGCATATTCATCGTACATTATAGCTCTGGTAGTTAAGAATACAGGTATGTATACTGCATTTGCGTATACTATTTTAGCGATTTCGGCAATGTACTTTATGGCTTCAGGGCTATTCAGTGGAACCATACCTACCTTATCGAGCAGCTCGCTAACTTTATCGTTAACCCATCTATGTTGTAAACCGACTGCAACCTCACCAAGAGGCTTGTAGTACATCTTATGGAGACCACCTAGCCATAGACGCCAAACATCAGGCATATAAGCGCAGAGTCCAGCAGTGCCGCATACGTCGAAGTCACCGAGCTGCATCCTACGCGTATAGAGCGGGGTTTCGATTATTTCTAGTTGGACATCTATACCGAACTTTCTCCATTGCTCAGCTAGCGCGGTTACAATGATGCTTCTGAAGGGGTGAGTTGACTCTATCAAGTTTAACTTCCAGGGAGAACCGTCAGGTAGATACCACTTGCCATCAGCTCCTCTTTTGAAACCATTCTTCATCAATAATTTAGCGGCATCTTCTGGAGCATACCTATACCAACCGTAACCATATACTGAGATGGGATCGGCGCTCAGCTCATATCCTAGGACCTTCTTCACGTAATCTGCAATTTTGTAAGGAATCGTATCATCAAATACTTTGATACCATCCACTGTGAAGTTTTTAATCCATGGCAAAATCATATCTTTGTAAGCATACGCCGCATATGGATTAAGCAATGTGAAAAATGATGCTAATGCTGCCTCACAGAAGATTGCTGTTATCTCGATTTCGGTTTTATGGTTTATTTTGTCTCTTATTATATCGCCTACGATGCTTTTGAGAAAAATGGCGCTCAACTTTAACTCTTTAACATAGCTTACAGAATGCGGTTAAACACCCGTCAGAGATGGTTGCAACAGATTGTTTAGACTTACTAAGATTTCCCTGGAAAACTACTCATGTCCACACGTAGGCGGTGGGTATGAGGAAGATTATACTGGAGTATATAACGCCGGATTGAAAGCATTACTACTTGATGGGAGAGGACTTTACAAGGATAAGCAATCCCGGAGATAACAGCGTTAAAAAGTTAATAAACCTCATAATATCTCATTAAAACAGTGGTTAAGGCTAATGTTAGCAGAAATTGAAAGCAAGATCAGGGTGGCTAAAGAGGTGCTTGAACTTATCGGGTATTCGCTTAGGGGGTTGTCGGTGCAAGAGTTCTTTGATTTTATGACCGGGGAGACTTTCTCCGGAGATACAACTACTTTGAATGATGTTCTTAATAATGAGTATCTTTTGATCCATGAGGTGGTTGAGATAAATGAGCTGAAGAGTGTGGGGAGAAAAATCGATAAGCGGATAATCGTAGATTCACCTAAATCCATAATCTATGCTGCTCACTTTACTGCACTTGAAAAAGAGCTTGAGTATGCATTGCATAAGAAAGACTATAATTGGGTTAAAAATAGGATTAAGCAACATAAACTGGTATTAGAAAGCGATCCCCATTTACCGGACGAGATGAAACCCAAGGCTAAAACTATCTTAAGCCGATATGAAGATTTGCTAGCTGAAGAAACAAATATTATCCAATAATACATTAAACATTTGAGTAAACTAATAATGTCTAAAGAGCTTATCTCCTAAACATATCCTTAAGATTTTAGGTTAGGTTGAGGACTTTTAAGGTAGATTATTTCGCCTACCTTAGAGGAGGGAGAAAAACACCGTGAATACTTAAAGCTGATTACCGCTCATCCTAGGTTTAGGCAGCTAGCGTCGCCGCTAGATTTGAAGCAACTCCTAATAGTATGGCTATTCCTGTCGGTGATGCTAAACCTATAGCGAAGGGCATAACCCTCTCCTCGTACAGCTTCGTACCGCCTATCCTCAGTACTATCATCTTAGCCGCATACGCTACTATAGATGGAACAAGCACTGCGGATGGAAGCCATCCGAACCCCATAGCTACACCTGCAGGGTTTACCGGGAACCATGGATACCTTGCATGTAGCGCGTATATCACCGATACTATAGCGAAGCCTACCGCGAACTGTATCCACTGTGTAGCTACTGGAGCTACTATGAACCCGCCCCTCCAGTAGTCTCCGGTAGCTGTTATACATGCATATGTAGGTCCTCTCTGCTGGTAGTTGTTAGGTGCACCCGTATAGTTGAACGCCGATAGATGTAGAGCCCCGAATCTACACCACATAGGTAGTAGCGTGAATAGCGACGTTACGACACCTACCACGGTAGCTATGATCACCGCTAGAAGTATATAGCGTGAATGTATACCTTCGAGCATACCCATCCTATACGCTTCCATGGTTGTAGCTTGAGGTGTGAACCCTATGAAAGTGTAGAACCACGGGTAATCGCTTCTCAATACTAGGAATCTGGATTTAAGATCTCCTATGAAGAATGGTGAGAGGGGGTCTGCGATCCACCACTCCCTCATAGATACATCCCATATATGAGCCCATGGGCCATCCTCTATATGGTTCATAACTATACCGTATTCACCTGCGATCTTAGCTTTACCCATGAGGAATAGTCCTAGGAGTACGCACCATATTATACCGAATAGTACTGGTAGGTTCCCTCCGCTCGAATACCACCATGTAGCTACGTATAGTAGTAGGCATACTATGTAGGCTAGGAATAGGGTTGTATATCTGGCAGGCTCCCTAGCCTCCACCTCTGGTGGAGCTCTACGAATCAAAGCTTTGAAGGTATTGGCTAGCTCGTGCCTGAAGATTACTAGGATTGGGTAGAATATCAAGCCGAAGCCTGTTCCGAAGCCTAGCCATGAGGGTGAACCCCATGTATGCACCCAACTCTTCATCATAGGTCCTGTCCAAGAATACCACATAGTATCGAATAGCCCTTCAGGTCCTCCGAAAGCTCCCGCCGCATGCGATTCCCAGAAGCCTAGGTAGTGCATCATAGGCCACCAAATCCAGTAGACTACTATCGCGGATACTATGAAGCTGAATAGGGTTTTAACAGGTACTAGAAGGGCGAAGCCTATGAAGAATGCTTCGAAGTTGAAGTTTAGCAGAGCATTCGGTATGAGTACGAGGGGTGTTAGATCTATACCTAGGTTACAGTACCATCTAGGCTTGGTTAATCCTAGCCCAGGTATGGTCCAACCCCAATACGGGAATATAGCTATGAAGCCTACTAGTAGCCCTAGCCATAGCCATACATTCCTTAGAAGCCTATTACCGCTATCAACCTTTTCATACGCCATATCGATTAATCTAACCGTAGCCGTAGCCTGCGGGAACGGTAATGCTTCTATATCAAGCCACTGTCTACGGAAGAGTGTTGCTAGGAATACGAACATAAGATAGTATGGTATCAATCTAGCTGTATGGAGTAGTAGGGCTGGCATCCACTCAGCCCATGGTACCGGTCCACCATACATCCAAGACGCCCATAACTTATCGTTGAGAGGATCTGGACCCCACATCCAGTTAACATCCCTCGCATACTCCAGATTCCAGCGGTGGAATGCAGGTACCTGCCTAGCTGTACCGAGCATGGTTATCGCTGGGAGGACGCCATAATACGTAGGAAGCATCCATGAAGCCCATATCATCACCATAACTATGGTTAACTCAGGTTTACTCAAGCCTTTACCACCTCTAGAAGTTAACGCTCCAACCAGCGATACTATCAACGGTAGGAAGAATATGAACGATACCCTCCCAACCCATGCGTTAGTCCATGCCTCAGACGATAAACCCCAAAGCCCCCCGCCAGGTGTGAACAACGCTACGAAGCCTATAAACACCGTCACTAAGACTACAGAGATTACGCCGACGATGAAGGCTCTAGGACGTATAACGATCTCAGATTTCTCCGACATACCCAGTAGATATTATAGCTTAACCCTTATATTTTTCTCTATTAATTTCCCCTTTCACGGCGCGTTAGGTTGACTAGTAGGGGGTTATATGCGAGGAGGATAGAGCTATAGAGTGAGTGCGTAGGATGTATAAAGTAGCATCTTCCAATTTAAAAACCTCTCAGTAGATCGATCTACACTACGTAAGCAACTCAGAACATTTTAAGCAGATCGATAACTCTTAGAGAACTATATGTAGCATAACCCCTAGAGAAGAAATACTTCCTAATCTTCAAGGAATATTCTCGTAATGGTTCTGGTGAAGTGTAGTTTTCCATATCGTTGCTGCATTTAGGGGAGGATATCGAGAGGCTTATAAGAATTTATTTGGTTAAGGTGGGATGGCTTGCTTTAAGATTTTAGGTTGTTCTGAGTTAACTTTTTCTAGTTGTTCCCATGGGTTTTCTGTTTGTAGAGCTAATGAGAGTAAACCTGTTCTCACGGTTTTACTTAGGTTTTTCATGTCGATTACGTAGAGTCTTTGTGGGGTTGGTATGGTGATTTTTCCGCTGCTGATGGTTATCATATTGGTCGGTACGATCTCCCGTATGGTTTCGCCATTCTCTCCCTCGAGTATCAGCATGACGTTCCCCCCTCTCCCTCCTCTTCCATGTCCTCCCATAGAGTGCTCCATTCTTCCGCCTAGCGGTAGTACCTTCACTACTCTTTTAACGTTTATGAAGTTGTATCTATTTTGTAAATAGGTTTTTAACGCGTTTCTACTCCCCTCATCTAGATGGGTGTAATCCTCTATTACTCCTACCTCGCTCCCCTCCGAGTCGTAAAGGATTACCATGTTTGGGTATGATAACGGGAATGGGAGTCTAGCAGAGGCTTTCTCGACGACCCCCCCTCCATCCAGCTCTACATGTAGGTCTAGCCCATCAAGCTCGATGCGGATGGATGCGGGGTCGAGGATTCTTACTATCTCGTTAACGTCGACGTTCGGTCTCTCCTCGAGGTATCCCTTCACCTCATTCACTATTCTCCCATCATCTACTTCGATAAACCTGTTCACATACCTTATCAGGGTGGGTCTATGGGAGATTATTAGCAGAGTCGAGTTCCTCGCGAAGCTTAGAACATTGCTTATTATCCGCTGCTCTAGCTCGATAGCTACGTTAGATGTAGCCTCATCTAGTATTAGTACCGGAGGAGCTTTAATCAGGGCTCTAGCGATACAGACCATCTGCTTCTGCCCTCCTGAAAGCCTCCTCCCCGCCTCACCTATATCTGTATCGTAGGCTAGCGGTAAACGCATTATGAAGTTATGAGCGTAGCTCATCTTGGAGGCTCTGATAACGTCTATAGGCTTCACGCTCCTAGATCCATAAGCTATGTTTAAAGCTATCGAACCAGGTAGAAGCAGCGGCTCCTGGGTTACCATGATAACCTGATCTTTAAGCGATCTAAATTTTATCTTCCGTAGATCCACCCCATCATAGAGGATCCGCCCCCTCTCAGGATCATAGAGTCTCGTTAGAAGTCTTACGAGCGTAGTTTTACCGGCGCCGTTAGGACCGACTATCCCGACAACCTCCCTAGGCTCGATCTTCAGGGATAGACCTTTAAGCACAGGCTTCTCCTCGACGTAGGAGAAGTATACATCCTCTACCTCGATCCGTCCTCTAAGGTTGAAATCTACGGCGTCAGGATCTTCGGAGACTGACGGCTTAATCGTTAGAACCTCTAGAATCTTCTCGTAGGCTGTATCGGCTTGCACATACTGGGATGAGAATGTGCCTAGAAACTGGATCGAGCCGTAGACCCTGGATAGATAGCTGAGAACCGCCGTTATGGTTCCGATAGTAGTCTCCCCGTTAACTACCATGAACCCGCCTACAAACATCACTATCACCTGTGAGAGGCTAACTATGTAGTTTATAGCCTCTGAGAACGTCAGGTTTAATTTCGCTAGATTCACATGTGCATCATAAATCTCCCATGCATACCTCCTAAAACGCTCAAGCTCGACGTTCTCCCTCCCAAGAATCTTGACGAGGGTTATGGAGGAGATTACAGAGGTAACATAAGACATGAAGTTTGATGTAGCCCTCCAAACCCTCATGAAGATGAAGTGAGCCCTCCTCCGGTATGCCCATGATCCGAATACTACTATCGGAATAGATAGCAGGGAGATTAACGCTAATTTCACGTTCAACGCAAAAACAACTATAAGCGTTCCAGCTAGAGTTAATATATTTATTAGTAGGTTGGGGAACCCCTCCGTTAAGAAGACGTTAATCTGCCTAACATAATCGAAGATTCTCGCAACAATATCTCCAGTCATACTTCTATCGTAAAAATCTAAGCTTAAAGCCATCAAGTTTTCATAGAGGCTATTCCTCATATCAAGCGTAACCTTATTACTGATAACAGCCATAATATACCTTCTAACGATCGAAATAACAGCTTCAACCAGCTGCAAAACCACTAGAAGAACGGTAAAGTATACTAGGAGGTTGATGTTACTCATAGGTATTAGAACACGATCTATAATCTCCTTAGTGATATACGGGGGTAGAAGGCTGATAGCAGTTGAAGCGAAAAACAGGATAATACCGATAGAGAAAGACTTCCAATAAGGTCTTAGAATACCCAGCAGCTTATACCATCTAAAACCAGAGCTAAACCTAGATACCGCCATCCCCACAGTATGGGAAGACCCCCCTCCACTCAACATCGAAGCCCCTCCTTAACAAGGTTAGGGGTAGGGGATGCCTGAGATAAGGATTACTGCGAGCGGGAAGCTCGATAAGCTTGAATCTATGGCTAGACGGATCACTAGTGAAAATCGAGATATAGCTTCATCTGAAAGAGTAGATCGAAGAGTGATACAAGCTTTTTAAACTCACAATATCGAGCGATGCCTCTCAGCATAGCTTTTTGATCGCTATAATCCTTACTTGAGTCTCGCCGCTAGATCTAACAGCATATGACCCCCCAGACGCATCATCTCGTGAGATGATTATGTAAAATATGTCGCCGTGGTATACGTGGATTTAGAAGCCTTTCGATAGCGTGGGGTTGGAGGCGACGGTTTAGATGGAGGTTTCGGTTTTTATGGTTTATTTTGTCTCTTATTATATCACCTACGATGCTTTTGAGAAAAATGGCGCTTAACTTCAACTCTTTAACATAGCTTACAGAATGCGGTTAAACACCCGTCAGAGATCCTTGAGATCGCCCCTCGGCTTACTCAACTTCTCCTATCGAAGCGACGTTTACTCTTTTCATTTCCCCAGCATCTTTCGAAAGGTGATATTAGGATTGTATATGCGCTCTACTTTAGTAGTGTGTTGAAGAGTTAATCAGCCCGCTCTTTTTGTTCCTTGATAAACTTTTTTCAGCTTCAGCTTCCCCTCTCAGCTCGTTTAGGATATGTTTAAGCGATATCAATCCGTCCAGTTTTAATTCATCCTTAAATCAAGAATGCCGTTGATTCTTATCCGACTCACTTCTAGTACGCTAAAATTTAAAGGTTATTTTCGAGGAATTACAATTTGGTGCTTGGTGAAGGCTCTAAGCCGGATTGAGTTAGAGTTGAGGTGAAATTATGGGTGACTATAAGGCTTTCGTAAGCTTGTGCTTAGAGCATGGTATTTATGCTAAGAAGACAATTATGGAGGAGGTAGGCGTTAGCGAAGGTGACTTCGTTAGCATCACTACGAGCTTCGGTGCTAGGGGCTTTACCATCGAGCGTATGGGAGGAATGCTGAGTTTAAAGCCTAGGGATGAGGCCTATATGTTGCTAAGCCTCTTTGACATCCTTGCTATGAACCACTATTACTTCTTGACGGAATTCGGTTTCACGAGGCAGGTCTCGTGGATACCAAAACAGTATGACTACGTTATCGACGTAGAGCCGGCATTTGAGTTGCTAAACAGCAATAGTAGGGAACATAAAGCGTTTAAGAGCCTCTATTCTATGGTGGAGGACAGATTCCTAGATATGGCTATGCTACTTAGGGCTGAAGCGGGGGTTGACTTATATGATATCTTATTAGCAGAAGATGAAAGTCTAGCCGAATTAAAGTCCACGGTTATGGAGGCGGTGAATAGCGTCGCCAATGAAGTTGAAGCTATCTTCGAAGAGGCTTTTCAAGGTACCGACTTAGTAATAGGCTCTGGCACATTCTTTTCGATAATGCCATTACCGCTGGAAACAGCATTCTCGATATCTGGAGTAGACACCACGTCTTCTGCCTTACCAGATTGTAAGCGTGAGATCACAGTTAATCCATTCCTCCTCTATTGGTTGCTGACTAAAATCTTCTGCTCTAAGGGCTCAGAGCTTAGTCCAAACTATATTCCGGTTAAAATCGAGCAAGTTGAAGGTTTGAAGGAAAGGGAAAGTACCGTTAAGATGCTTAAGTTACGGACGTATTCTCCCTCAAAGCTTTACGTAGAGACTTTCTACCATTCAGAAGATGCCGCGATACAACAGGTGCAAGAGAAATTGTTCAATATATTTAGCATCAAGCCTTACATCATACCAGGGGATTTTCTAGCACCATTTACATCTCCTTCGATAGTGCGTGAACTCGAGCTAGTAGGCTATGAAGGGGAAGGCCCGTATAGGGGGCCCTTCGTGGACGCAACGCCTTACGGATTGGTCTTGTATAAAGGTACGATGATACCCAAAATAACTCATGGGACTCAGGTACGCGTAGAGTTCTTCACAAACCCGCTATATGACAAGACACGCCCCTTAATCTTAGATACGAACGTAATCAGCATGACGGCTTTCCCCTACAAAACTGAGAGCCCGTTCTTCGAAGCATTCATGAAGGGTAGGGAGGTAGTGATACCCGCCATCGTAGTATATGAATTGAAAAGGAAGTTGGGGATTAAGAAGGAGCGGAGGAACGTGACTTATGCGCTATCTAGGTTGAGGGAGATGCATGCTATGGGGCTTCTAAACTTAAAAATAGCTGGAGAACTCCCTCCTGAAATAATCGTGCCCGAGGTTTTGCCACAACCGACTGATAAAGGAGTAGCTAAAGATGTGAAGTATGCCAAAAGCGACGTTAGAGATGTGCTCATAGTTTTAGAAGCAAATAGGCAGGGAGGCATCCTCTTCACAAACGATGCGAACCTCAGAAAATTAGCCCTTATGCTAGGGATACCCTCCATCTCCTACAACTCGCTGTTGGACGACGCTAGAGAGGTTGTGCGTGAAATCTGTAAAGCTGAGAAGGCACATAAGAGTAGGGTAATCAAAGCTATCAGGGCATTTGGTCTCGAAGTAAGAGGGGAGGAATACAGCGAAGAGGAGGTTGAGATGGCTTTAAGCTACTTATCCATCTTGAAAGAGGTCAAATTTGAAGGTGAATATATCACTTACACTAGACGCTAACATAGGAACCCCCATCTCCTTCTAGATGGATCTATGGATCATCTAATAGATTCTAGAACTCCTGTTGGAAGAAGGGGTGGAAAGCCGGTAATCCTAGCAAAGCAGATAGAGGAATCTAGGATATATCATCTAAGCGGCTTAGATGATTTTACTGATTAGATAATATTCGCATGATAAACCCTAAGGATATAGTATGGGGGGATCCAGCCATATCATCTATGCACCTTAGATGATTTCTGTATGATCGTATGGTACCATCCAGTCTAGATGATGTAGATCTTCCACTCCTCTGTTACGGCCATGTCTTCGCCTCCTACTCAAGCTTCAGTATCTTATCCATTTCCGGAGGTAGTAACCTAGATATATCGAGTATGATTAAGGCTGCTATAAGCTTCCTTAAGCTATCCTCATCCATGACGGCCATGCACATCTGCAGGAGCTGGTGTTGCTGTGCCAGCATCGTTCTCATCCTCCGAGCAACGGCCAGTAACGCGTCATACTTCAGCCTGTAGTGGTTTCTCTCGAACTCGATATCCTTGAACTTGGGTATGTAGTCCTTAACTTTCTTGAGATCGTCTAGGGCTGCTATGAACTTCTCCCTGGCCTTCTCGTAGTCGTCGTAGTCCTCGGGGTCAAGCTTCGCCAACCCCTCGGATTCGAGCATATGTAACGCGTAGCGACCGATATCCAAGATAAGATTGTTATACCAGGCGAGCGACTCTATCTGCCTCTTCTTCAGGGGCTTCCTCTCATCGATACGTGTCTCCACAACCTTAGCTATAACGTTAGCATCAGATGAATGTACGCTAGTCGATCCGCTAGTGGGTTGTACAGGTCTCTCCCTCTGCCTCCTCATCAGCTCCTCAGCCAGCTCGCTGAGATCCTTGGATATGCACTTCTTATCATTACCCTTCCGTGCCTCGTAGTACACCCTACCACCCTTACGGTAGGAGTATATCCTGTAGCCTTCATCGCACAGATTCTTAAGCTCCTCAGGATCCTTCACAACCATCGTACCATCGATACATACCTATGGGTACACCTAGAATATAAGCTTTCGGAAGCTGTCAGAAATTCGGAATGGAGAGATTCCGAAGCTTCCGAAAACCCTATGGAAAGCCTATGGATTTTCGGAATTCGGACTTCGGAAAACTGCGCACGATCGAGCAGCTCCATGAACTAGAGCTGGATGCACGGTTTTCGCCAGGCTGTGCGCAGGTTTCCGAATCCGAAATTCCGAAAATATTCGCTGTGATTATCCCCCGTTATCCTCTGCGGTTATCCCTATGACTATCAGGCGGGGAAGCTTTATCTTTCACCCCTCCTCTTAGGTGCATCGACCCTCTAGATGATATACCTAGATCTATGGAACTATCTAAGCCCATAGATGATATGCTAGATTGGATATAGGCATCCTAAGAGATCTAGAAGCATGGAAAACACTAAGCAGTATACCTCATACCCGATACAGGTTGGTACGCTATATCATATACCATCAACTAGCGGGTAAAGCCTTATCCTAAGCAACCAAAAATAGGGATATCGATTTAGTAATAGTATACTATCGATACTGTTTCGGTAGCTCCAGTTAAAAGGTTTGTATTGCCTACCCTGACTTCTATACGTGAACATGGTAGGACTGGGAAGGATGCTGTTCCGCTTACGCCGACAGCTACCTTATTGTCATAGTTAACACCGTATGAGCTCCAAACTACCTGAACATAGGTGTTGGTGGTGGTTGAGCTATGAACCGTGACAACTATGTATCCAGCATATCTTGCAGGGAAAGTCCAATAGGTGTAGTAGCCAGCTGGCTGACTCACCGTTTCACGATCAACCAAAACCACAGATTTCGCAAGATTGACTATATCGGTAAGCTCATTCACCTGGCTTTGAAGACTTGCGATTCGATTCTGGAGATCGATTATCTGAGAGTTTAACATAGCTATCTGAGACCTGTAATATGTTATGTTTTCTTGTAGCCATGCTTGTAGTTGATTAAGTAAGGTTTTATTCCCGTCAAGCCATGATTGTAGCTGGATCCTCTCGTTTGCAAGTATCTGTATCTGGGAGTTCAATGAAGAAATCTCATGATCTTTCTCTGTTATTTGAGAATTTAGAGAGGATATCACCGATGTGTAGTTCGCCACGGCTCCTATTAATCCGGCTGCAAGAACTACGCATACTACTCCAAGCACGATAGCGATATTTCTACCTATAACCTTCCTCTCACCCATACACCATCACACAATTCATCGTCGATGCAATGCAAATAAGATTTTCGTCTTAAACCCAAGGTGGGGGGAATAGCTGATGAACAAGCGATTACAGCTATTGTAGAAGGTAACTGGACGAGTTTACCTAGGCGGTTACCGTTAACCCTCCTAACGCTTTAGATATCTCCAAAATACTAGCGAATACCGGTAAACCTAGTAGCTACATTAGATGGGTTCTGAGGAGACTGGAAGGACTCTAAATATACCTGGTATACAGTTTAGGCAGGTAGTTGAAGTGGTAGTCGCGGGTTTGGCTCTAAGATTCAGTTACTCAGTTACTAGGCATGGGAAGTATAGCCGCTATACTCCCCATTTATTTAAGATAATAGTTAGCTGGGTAATCGCAACCGTTCGGTATGTTGTACATACCTAGACCCCATCAGGTGAATCGCGATGTAGTAGGTAGACTGCTTGGATCTACCGTATCATCTAGCTCAGATGATACCGTCTAGACTATGAAGGCTAGACTAGATCGATGAGGATGGGCTCTACGAGTATGCGTTATCGATAGCCTAATCCTCGATTAACTGACGGAGCTTAAAAGGTTTATGGAGGAGTGTTTAGGATCTAAGCTTCGTGAAGATGTTGGAGGGGTTTAAGGTTGGAGAGAGATGGGAAGCTAACGCTTGATTTAAGAGATCAGGATACATGGGATATGATATGGTTCTTGAAGAAGGAATGTAAAGAGGAGCGTAAAAGTGAATACCCCATCCTGTCTAAGATCGAACGAACTAGATGATATGTATATAGGGGTATTACCATTTCTCTATACGGTATCCTTGAACATTCTACGGTATCCGTAGCTCGCGTAGACTCTGTAACCAAATAATCTAGAGATTGTATGATCCGTATATTCTCCCAGCTTTTATGAATGTTACTATGTTTTCGGTAGGTGTATCCGGTAGCGGTGTTGCCGTAGGTTCTAAGATGAATCCACCTCCAGGAGCAGCCTTTCTGATAGCATTCCTACATTCCTCCCTAAGTTTTTCCCCACCGCATCTAGCGAGAATATCCAGCTGTATATTACCTATTATGCAGAATTTATCCCCGATCCTCCTCTTAGCATCATCCAGATCTACATCACCGGAGGGGGGCGGCTCTAATGGGTGAAGCCCATCTATCCCGGTGGAAGCTATACTCTCAAGTATCCTACTAACCCTTCCATGGCAATGCATCAAAGCTAACCCCCCATACTCATGTATCAATTCAACCAGCTTCCTATCATATCGAACTACCAGCTCTTCGAAGAATCTCGGATGCAGGAATGGAGGTGCGACAAGCTCGCATCCGCTAAGTTCTACTATCATGCTCTCTCCGCTCATCCTAAGTATTCTTTCAAGGTAGTCGTATATACGTTCGAACATGAGGTTTAGAAGCTCCTTGATCAGATCCTTACGGGTTGCGCAGTAATGGGTAAACTGACGTAGAGGGAATAGACCCCCGATAACCCCTACAGGATCGCTAAGCTCTACGACGATTATACCACGATCCCCTAGGATATGCTTCCTCTCGAAATACGGTTTAAGATTAGGCGTACAGGGGGAATACGGTATCGAAAGAAACTTCTCAATATCCTCATCTGTCTCTAAGAAAGCCCGTATAGTCCAGGACCCTACATACGGCTTACCCTTTATAGTATTCCTCTTCACAGAAGTCAGACAACCCTTAGGAGTATCAACCTTATACACACGGATATCAGGCTCCGTCCCCTCCTCCAAGCGTACATCCACAGAGCTTGTAAAGAAGCTGTTAGCACCGGGAATACCTATTCTCCATATCACATCGGAATACTTCATCACATAATCTATTACGCCGATCTCAACCATCCAAGAGTAGTTTATATCCTTGATCCGGATCGATACCGGGACTATATCAGGCTCCTCTAAAAGTAGAGCGGAAACAAGCCTCTCTCTCTGAGTAAACCTTACCACCATGCTCCAGCCTCCTCTCCCTTGTCATTCATGGCACGATCCACTATATAATTCTACCTCCTTAAGTGAAGGCAAACTTCTCCAAATCCTAACTCCGGTAGCGTCATCGCGTATAGCTATAATCCTCCCCCTCACAGCTAAACCATAGCCTCTAAATACCCCCAGCAGTAGTAACATATATGCATCATAGATTGGCTATAAGCTCTATCATAAAATTTATATGCTTAAAAGGCAAATAATAGCCGTTTGGAAAAAAATGATGAATAATCCGTCTTCGCAAACCGAGAAAGTTGCTATACGTCCTATCGCTTGGCTTACTGGTATCATAGCATCAATCCTCGTAATATTCCTTATGACCTTTTTAGCACTATTCAGCTCAGGTGGAGGGGTATGGCCTCTCACCTCTGAGGCATGGCGTACTGAGTGGCATGGCAATGTTATCTTCGCTTTATTCTGGCCTCTTCTAGTATCCTCGTTTGCCTCGATGTTTCGTGGTACAAGGCTGTTTAGAAAGGAGGAGATCGCTCTGATAACATCTATGCTCTGGGTTGTATGGATAATAC
>Ga0272445_1000116_pt1 | contig 78556 bp, 70 predicted proteins | sample YNPCB0031_FD_194404 | JGI IMG/M metagenome (GOLD analysis project Ga0272445, IMG submission 194404) | Hot spring sediment microbial communities from Yellowstone National Park, WY, United States - YNP-CB-003-1 | ecosystem: Environmental > Aquatic > Thermal springs > Hot (42-90C) > Sediment...
TTTATATATTGTTTGATAAACCTTTTTATAAGTTCCATATCAAACTCCTTCATTTTATAATTTTACGGACATTAATTTTGATCTATCCAATAAGATTTCACGGACATTTTTATGATCTAATGCGAAATATTGACTTTTATATTTTTTTTCCTTTATAATTAATTTTTAAAAATGGGGGGGTATATGAACTTTGTGATGATCTTGATGTGTATGTGGCCATATATATGGGATTCAGGAGGAAATGATTTTGCAAAAGATGTTGAGGTTACAAGTGAAGGTAAAATAATAGCAACAATATGGACATGGGATACTTTATATAAAAGTGTTATTCTCAAACTTGACCAATATGGAAATCTTTTGTGGGAAAGTGATATTCTTCCAAATGATGCAGTTGGTTCATGCATTGAAAAAATAAAAACATATGGAGAGAAAATTTATGCTGCTGGGTATTTAACTTTGCCACAAAATAGGGATATAGCAACAATATGGGAAATAGATCCTTATGGAAATGTTATTCGTGAAAAAAGATGGGATGAATATGAAATTTCTTATATAAAGGGGATAGATGTTGACCAAAATGGAAATTTATTTGTAATAGGAAATTTTTACATAAATGGAAGATATGCTTTTAGAGTTTTGAAATATGATACAAATTTTAATCAATTGCTGGAAATTGTTGATTCTTCTTATAAAAACAATTATGGGAATGATATATCTGTTTCTTCAAATTGTTTTTATGTATGTGGAGAGGCATGGGATACAAATATTTCAAAATGGGTTTGGTTTTTATCTAAATATAAATTTGATGGAAATTTGGAATGGAAAAAGATAGTTGGAGGAAATTTAAATGAAGATAATCATGGAATTTGTGTTAAATCTGATGAAATGAAAAATGTTTATACAGGTGGATATTACTGGCAACCACCCGGTTATAACTGGTGGATTGAAAAAAGGGATTCTGCTGGAAATCTTATATGGAGTTATTCAATAGGACTTTCAAATGTTCATGATATTTTATATGATATAGATATTTGTGGTGATTATGTTTTAATGGCAGGTTATAAGGATGTTCCACCAACATGGAGATGGGCAATGGAAAAAAGGGATAGAAACAATGGAACCCTTATATGTTCTCATACAATGTCTCAAACAATTCAGGAAAGATTTGGACAGGCAATTGGCATAAAGGGAATTCAAAATGGATATATGTATATAATAGGACATAGACTTGATTTGACACATTTAAGCTGGGATGCAAGAATTTCTCTTTATGACCCAAATTGCAACATGGTTTTGATAAAAGAAAAAGAAAGGAGGGAAAAAGTAAAGTCATATTTAAAAATAAATACCTTTAAAGGTATAGCAGTGATAATTTCTGATTCAAAAGAACCTTTTTATCTTTATACATGTGATGGTAAAAAAATTGGCAAAATTTTTCCAGGAGAAATTTTTGGGAAAAATCTTCCTGCTGGAAAATATTATTTAAAGAGAAAGAATGAAAAATTAGAATTTATAAAATTGGGAGGGTAAAATGAAAATTTTTATTTTTTTAATTTTGAATAAAATTTTAATTTCAATAGATTCAACATGGCAAACAGGTTTTGTTCCAGGAGATACTTTATGCCATTATTGCGGAAATTTTTCACCTTTTTATAAAGCAATGGATTCTTTTTATAGAGGAAATTCATGGAGTTTTTCAGAGGCAGCATGGAGAGATACAAGGTGTAATAATACATATACAGGTTCTTTTTGTGTAAGAAATGGAATATTTAAACAATTTATATCAGGGGATTCAATTTTTATAGATTTTAAATTTAAAATAAAATCTCTTGATAGAGAATATTTAGATAACATGAATATATTGATTTTACCGATTTCAATTATAAATCAGGATACAATAATTCTTGATACAATATATCCATATGTTTCAATTTCGTTAAATTGCAAAAATACAGGAATTCAGGATTATTCATTTCATAATTTAAAGGGATGGATAGACCTTTTAAATTCAGAAGCAAATTTTAATTTTAATGTTAGTTATAGTTTTAATAAAGCACAGGAGTTAATTGGCAATCAGAATGTAGCAATTTTTATTGGATATGGTGATGGATGGTTTGAAAATTGGCATATTACAATAACAATTGGGGGGTATATAGAAATTTATCCATAAATTTTAGGAGGTGAGATATGAAGAGTAAAATATATATGATAGGGGTATGGGTATGTGTAGGTTTTCTTTCTCTAAATGCTCAAGTATATCTATATGATGACTTTACAGGTTCTCAAATAGATACAACAAAATGGGAAATTATAAATAATGGTGGCTCTTATATAATGTCAGGTGGAATTTTAACAATGTATAATGGAGGAGGTTACTCGCAGGGATTCGGAATAAGAAGTAAAGCAGAAGTGGGAATGCCCGCAAAGATAAGATTTAGAATCGCAACTACATTAGATGCTTCTTGCTATTACTATTCTCCTAGTGCAGGTTTTAGTGATATGAATTATAGATATGAATGCATAATTATCTTTCCGGGTGGATATGAATGGGTATACCATTATGGGATTGGAAGTCAATTTAAAACCGATAGTATAATATGGAGGAACGATTCAATTCTTTATTATGTTGAAAACAATCTTGTTTATGTGAAAACAGGCTCTTTCCAGGGCGGAAGAAAGGCATATTTTTACATATATTGTGACCAAGCATATGGATGCCCTTCATATTATTTACAACTTGATTGGGTTGAAATGATGGGAGCTGTGCCTGTTCAAGAAAATTCACCTAATTTAATTTTTCCAGAACTTGCTCAAGTTCCCTCCTTTTTTGAAAATTCAATTTCTATAAATTTTAAAGAGCCCTTCTTAAAAGAAATGATGGTTTGTGTTTATAATCTTGAAGGAAGAGAAATAATTAAAAAATATTTTAGTCCCCCATTTATTTCAATAAAAATTGAAGGTGAAAAGATAAAGGAACTTCCAAAAGGAATTTATTTTATTAAAATGTATTCAAAGGAGGGAAATAAAAGGGAATTTAAAATTATAAAGAAATAATTAAAATTCAATTCCTTTTCTTGCCTTTATTCCTTTATCAAATGGATGTTTTATTTTCTTTATTTCACTTACTAAATCTGCTTTTTCAATAATTTTTTGAGTTGCACCTCTTCCTGTTAAAACAAGTTCAACATTTTCTGGCTTTTTATCCATTATATCTAAAATTTCTTCCTCTTTTAAAAACCCATCTCTTAAAGAAATTAAAATTTCATCAAGAATAATTATATCATATTTTTTCTCTTTATAAATTTTTTTAACAAATTCAATTCCCTTTAAGCATTCTTCCCTTAATTTTTCTTCTGTTACATTATCAAAATGTGGATGTTCCTTTGCAAATAAAAAAACATCAATATTTAGTTTTTTTAAGATTTCAATTTCCCCATATTCCCATTTTTCTGGATTTTTATGAAAAATTATAAAACATACATTAAAATTATGACTTTTTGCTCTTATTGCAAGCCCAATTGCAGATGTTGTCTTTCCTTTTCCATCCCCTGTATAAACTTCTATTAATCCTTTTTCCATTTTTTAATTTTAAATTCTATCTTCCATAAATTTCAATAAATTTTTTAATTATTTTTAATTTTTCTTCAATTTCATTAAATTTTGAAAAAGAAAGTTTCCATTTCCAGTTCCCTTCTTTTTTCCCAGGTCTATTTATCCTTGCATTCTCATCTAAAAATAAAATATCTTGAACCGGTAATATTACAAGGTTTGAATTTGAAAATAGCAAAATTCTTATAACTTCTAATAAAATTTCTTCAATTTCTCCTTTTTTATTTAAATAATTTAAAAAAAATTCTTTTTTATCTTCATCAATTTCATTTAAGAGCCAGCCCTTTAATGTATTTGTATCATGAGTTGTTGTATAAGAGACAGAATTTTTACGATAATTATGGGGAAGATGTGGATTTTTTGGGTTTTTATCCCCAAAACCAAAAATAAATACTTTCATTCCAGGAATTTCAAATTTTTCCATAACCTCTATGACATCTTCTGTTATATATCCAAGGTCTTCTGCTATTATATTTATGTTTTTAAATTCTTTAAAAATTTTTTCAAAAAAATCATAAGGAAAACAGGGAACCCATTTCCCTTCTATTGCATCCTCTTTCCCATAAGGAATTTCATAATACGCAACAAATCCCCTAAAGTGGTCCAATCTTATCAAATCATAAAATTTTAAACTTTGCTTAAATCTTTTTATAAAATAATCAAATTCCCTTTCCTTTAATTTCTCCCAATTGTATACAGGGTTTCCCCATAATTGTCCTTTTTCAGAAAAATAATCAGGGGGAACACCTGCAACATATAAAGGATAAAAATTATCATCAATTTTAAATATTTCTTGATTGTCCCATACATCAGCACTATCAAACGAAGGATATATTGGAAAATCACCTATAATTTTTATTCCCTTTTCATTTGCATAATTTTTTAAATTTTTATATTCTTTATAAAAAATGTATTGAACAAATTTTTCTCTTTTTATTTCCTTTTCAAAAATTTTTTTTAAATCATTAATTACTTTTTCATCCCTTTTTATAATTTTTAAAGGCCATTTATTCCATTCCTTTTTAAAATGTTTTTTTAAAACATTAAAAATTGAGAAACTTTCAAGCCAGAAAGCATTTTCATTGCAAAAATTTAAAAATTCTTCATCTTGTTTTTTTATAAAATTTTCATAAGATATGTTTAAAATTTTTTCTTTTAATTCATAAACTTTTTCATATTCAACTTCATCCTCTTTAAATTCCATTAAATTTCCTATATCTTTTTCATCAATCAATTTTTCCTTTATCAAAAATTCAATTGATATGAATAAAGGATTTCCTGCAAAAAGGGAAAAACTCATGTATGGAGAATTGTGGGTTGAAATATCTACTGGATTTAATGGTAAAATTTGCCAGTATTTAAATCCATATTTAGAGATTAAATCAACAAATTTATAAGAGAATTCACCGAAATCACCAATACCATATTTTGAAGGAAGTGAAAAAATTGGCAATAAAATCCCTGTGCCTCTTTTAAGCATTTTTTAAAAAAATGATTGCAAGGGGGGGCAATTTTAATTTTATTGAATAATTTCTTCCATGGAATGGGATTTTTTCTGAAAATATTTCACCATTTTTAACATTACTACCACAAAATTCAGCATCATCACTGTTTAAAACTTCTATATATTTTCCTTCCTTTGGAACACCAATCCTATAATTTTCCCTTACAACCGGTGTAAAATTACAAATTATTAAAATGAAATTGCCTTTTTTATCCTTTCTTAAAAAACTTATAACACTTTGAGTATAGTCGTTAAAATCAATCCATTCAAAACCTTCGGGTTCAAAATCAATTTCATATAGGCATGGTTCATTTTTATAAAAATTGTTCAAAGTTTTAACCCATTTAAAAATTCCCATATGGAATGGATCTTTTAAAAGGGAAAAATCAATTTCCTTTTCATGATTCCATTCTTCCCATGGAGCAACTTCACTCCCCATAAAAAGCAATTTTTTACCAGGATGCGCATACATGTATCCATATAAAAGTCTTAAATTTGCAAATTTTTGCCATTTATCACCTGGCATTTTTGAAAGTAAAGAACCTTTTCCATGAACTACTTCATCATGAGAAAGGGGTAAAATAAAATTTTCTGAAAATGCATACCATATACTAAAAGTTATATTATTATGATGATATTTTCTATAAATTGGATCTTTTGAAAAATAAAATAATGTATCGTGCATCCATCCCATATTCCATTTCATACCAAAACCAAGTCCTCCTAAGTGAACTGGTCTTGAAACACCTGGCCATGCAGTTGATTCTTCTGCAATCGTTTGAATTCCATCAAATTCCTTATAAAGATAAGTATTTAATTCCTTTAAAAATTCAATTGCTTCAAGATTTTCCCTCCCCCCATAAATATTTGGAATCCACTCCCCTTCTTTTCTTGAATAATCAAGATAAAGCATTGATGCAACAGCATCAATTCTCAATCCATCGGCATGATATTTATCAAGCCAAAAAGCAGCACTTGAAATCAAAAAGGATTTTACCTCATATCTCCCATAATTAAAAATTAAACTATCCCAATCAGGGTGTCTTCCTTTTCTTGGATCAGCATGCTCATATAAATGGGTTCCATCAAAAAAAGAAAGTGCAAAATCATCCTTTGAAAAATGTGAAGGAACAAAATCTAAAATCACGCCAATATTGTTTTTATGTAAATAATCAATCAAATACATAAAATCATCAGGATTTCCAAACCTTGATGTTGGAGCAAAATAACCTGTTATAAGGTATCCCCATGAACCATAAAAGGGATGTTCCATAATAGGTAAAAATTCAACATGTGTAAATCCAAGTTCTTTAACATGTTTACATAAAATATGGGCAAATTCTCTATAATTTAAAAATTCTCCATTTTTTCTTTTAAAAGAACCAATATGAACTTCATATATTGATATCGGAGAATTTAATGAATTAAATTTTTTTCTATTTTTCATCCATTCATCATCAGTAAATTTGTAATTCCATCTCCATACTATTGATGCATTTCCCCCTCCTTTTTCAAAATAAAAACCAAATGGGTCAGATTTATAAAGTTTATATCCATATTTTGAAACAATATAAAATTTATAAGGAGAACCGGTTAAATCCTTAGGAACTATTCCTTCCCAGATACCTGAACCATCCCATCTAACAAATAAAGGAGTTTTTTCAATTTCCCAATTGTTAAAATCACCGATTACATAAACTTTTTCTGCATTTGGTGCCCACACTGAAAAATATGTAATGTATTTATCATCTTTTTTTAAAACATGAGCACCAAGTTTCTCATAAAGTTTATAATGGCATCCTTTTTTAAATAAATAAATATCATAATCTGTAAAAAGGGAAAACATTAAATTTTTTTAAAGTAATGGCTGAAAAAGAGTTTGTCAATTGTCCAAAGTCCTGGTGGAATTTCAAAAACCTTATCTATCCAATTACAAACAATTGATGCTGTTGCTTCATCACCGGGAATTCCACCAGGTATTTCAATTTTTAAATAAGGTTTTCCATTTATAATTATTGAATCAACAGGATTTTCAGCATCAAGGCTCATTTCAAGGAATAAATTTATTTTCACATTTTCATAAGTTTCTATTTTAACATTGTGAAGTATTCCACATACATATCCTGGATTTACTTCAAAGAAATCTGTTTTTATATAACTTTTTGCAATCTTTGGCTCACATGTTTCTTCCAGATTTTTAATTTGAAGTTTTAAAGCTTTTGCAATTATTGAACCTGATTCAGCAAGTCCAACATGTCCTATTTCTCTTTTTTCCCATTTTTCTTTAAATTGAGAAGTAGTTAATCCAGAGCCAATCTTTTTTTGTAATGGATATCTTCTTTTACTCGCATTTTGAATCCTTTTTATATTTATCCCTTCAATTTCTTCAAAAACTCCTGAGAAAATTATAGGCAACAAATCCATTGCAAAACCAGGATTAACACCAGTTGGAATTATTGCTCTTTTCTTTCTTTTTGCTCTTTTTTCTAATTTTTCAGCAAGTTCTTTATTTTTTAAATATGGGTCTGTCATCTCCTCTGTTGTTGTAATTATATGATGTCCTTTATCAAGAATTAGAAAATATTCATCAATAACATCTTTTAAATGGGAAGATGTAAGATGAAGGACTACACCATTTTTTTCTCTTTCTAAAACCCTTTCAGCATCACTTTCCACATAAATATCCTTGAATTTTTCAGAACCTGTAAGTGAATAAAGGGACTTGTTTACTTTTTCAGGATCAATATCAATCACACCCATAAGCTTTATTCCTTCCTTTTTTTCAAGATTCCTTAAAACACCTTTCCCCATTTCACCAAAACCAAAAATAAATACTGGTTTCATACTATTAATTTTAAAAGAAAATAGCATTATAAGACAAATTTTTGATATAAAGTATAAAATTTTTCAATCTGTGTGTAAAAAACCGTCTCTTATTTCAAATTTATCTATTAATTTATTTTTAAATCTATCAAAAAAATAAGGTGATAAATCTATTTCCATTTTGTTCTCTAATAAATAAAGGGAAAAATTTTCAGCAATTGCTGGAATCCTCATAAATCCAAATCCATTAAATCCTGAAATTATATAAAGATTTTCAAAATCATCAATTTTTCCCAAAATTGGATGTCTATCAGGGGTAGCATCACATAAACCTGCCCATCCACCCATATATTCTGCATCTTCAAAATCTTCAAGAATTTCACTCACCTTAGGAAGAACTTCATAAACAAATCTCCCATCTGCTATTTCATTGTAAATAAAAGATGCTTCCTTATGTTCTGTTCCATCCCCAACTAAAAATCTATCATCTGCTTCATTCCTTATATAAATTTTTTTATCAACATCATGAATTATTGGAATATTTAATTCCCCTTTTTTTCTTAATATTCCTGCCTGCGTTCTATAGGGGAGAATAGGAACATTTACACCTAATTTTTCTAAAATTTTTTTACTCCACACACCTGAGCATAGTATAAATATATCACCAGGATAATAAATACCTTTAACCCATATTCCTTTTATCTCATTTCCTGAAACTTTAAAATTTTCAACTTCTCTTAAAAGGCGAAATTCAACATTTTCTTTTTTAAGATAGGAATAAAGAACATATAAAAACATTCCTGAATCAACATAAAGGTCAGAAAAAGTTTTTAATAAAAGGGCATTTTTATAATCTTTTATAAATGGGAATTCTTCCTTTATTTTTTTATCCTCAAAAATTTCAAAACTTATCTTTTCTTCTTTTAATAGTTCAGCAATCTTTTCAATATATTTTTTACTTTTTTCTTGCCTTCCAATAGTTATAAGCCCATTTCTATTTATTTTAAAATATGGAAATTTTCTTGAGATTTCCTCAAATATTTCTAAACTCCTTCTTGCAAGTTTTATATCAATTTCATTCCATAACTGAATTGAAACAATTCCTGCGCATTTTCCTGTTGAGCCTGAACCTATTAAATCTTTTTCAAAAATTGTTATTTTTGAAACACCATTCTTTTTTAAAAAATATGATAAAGAAATACCACATGCACCTGCTCCTATTATTACAAATTTTTTATTTATCATATTATTTTATTCTCCTTAAAAGAAAAATATGTTTCCTTTCCAACAATTATATGATCAAGTATTTCTATTTCAATGTATTTTGCTGCTTTAATAAGAGATTTTGTTATGTTTATATCATCTTGTGAAGGTTTTGGATCTCCTGATGGATGATTATGAACTAATATTATTGAAAAAGCATGATTTTTTATTGCTGGATTAAAAACTTCTCTTGGATGAACCAAACTTGCATTTATTGTTCCTATGCTTATTATTTCATCACATATCAATCTATTTTTTACATCAAGATAAAGTCCTTTAAATATTTCCTTTTTATTTTTTGAAAGTTCCTTTACATATTCAAAAACATCTCTTGGGCTTCTTAAATAAATTTCTTCTTTTTTTGAATATAATCTTTTTGCAATTTCAAATAGTGCAACTATTTGACATGAAATTACAAAAGGAAGTCCAAAAAGTTCCTGTATCTTTTTTACACTTAAATTTTCTACATTTTTTAAATTTCCATAACTATCAATTATTTTTTTTGAAATATCAATAACATTTTCCTTTTTTGTTCCCTTACCAATAATTATTGAAAGAAGTTCATAGGTTCTTAAAGATTCTGGACCATATTTTAACAATTTCTCTCTTGGTCTTTCCTCTTCTGGCATTTCTTTTATTTTTTTGACATATTTTTCCATTTTGATTTGAATTATAATATAATAATCCTTTATTTTTCAAACTTTAAATTTACTTTTTTATTTGACTTATGAACCTTTTTAGCTTAAATTTAAAAACTTAAAAAGGAGGTTTAAGATGATTTGCCCAGAATGTGGTTCTATGAATGTGGAGGAAATAGATAGGGGATGCTATTTTTGCCTTGATTGTGGAGCAGAATTTTACAGTGAGGAAGAAACATATGTTGAAGAGGAAGTTCCTATTCAGGGAATATTTGAAGAGGAAGAGGAAGAAGAAACCGAAGAAAAACCAATTTATGAAGAATATGAAGAATACGAAGAATATGAAGAAGAAGAGGAGGAGGAATTTTGAGAACATTTATTGCAATTGAAATTCCTCAAAATATAAAACAAAAGATATACGATGCCTTTAAAAAAGAAAGAGAAAAAGAAAAAGGGATAAAATGGGTTGAAAAGGAAAATCTTCATATAACTTTAAAATTTCTTGGAGAAATTGAAAAAGAAAAAGTTAAAGATATAGAAAAAATTCTTGATGAAATTCCCTTAAAGTTCAAAAGTTTTGAAGCAAAACTTGAAGAAATAGGCACTTTTCCAGATTTTAAAAATCCAAGGGTTTTATGGGTAGGTGTGAGTCCAAGACAAAAAATTGAAGAAATTTTTAAATTCATTGAAGAAAGAATAGAAAAAGAAAAGATAGATGTTTCAAAAGAAGAAAGGGAATTTCATCCTCACATAACAATAGCAAGGATTAAAGTAAAGGGAAGATTTTCTTTTGAAAGGAAAAAATTTGGTGAAAATTTTAAAATAAATAGAATAGCCCTTTTTAAAAGTGATTTAAGACCAGAAGGACCAATTTATACTTTATTAAAAGAGGTGGAATTAAAAGATGAATGAAAAAGAAATAATTAAAATTGCAAAGGATGTTATAAATCTTGAAATTGAAGGTCTTCAAAATCTACTTGATAGCATAAATGAAAATTTTTTAAAGGCAATAAAACTACTTCTTCTTTGTCAGGGGAAAGTAATTATTACAGGTGTTGGAAAATCAGGGATAATTGCAAAAAAGATTGCTGCCACATTGACATCAACTGGCACACCTTCTGTTTATTTACATCCTTCTGAATCCTTGCATGGAGATATAGGAGTTGTAGATAAAAAAGATGTTGTTGTTGCAATTTCAAAAAGTGGAAATACTGCTGAAATAGCAAAAATAATTTCGTTTTTAAAAAGAAGAAATATACCTATAATTGCAATTACAGCAAATAAAGATTCAGAACTGGCAAAAGAAAGTGATGTAGTTATTTTAATAAAAGTAACAAAAGAAGCATGCCCTTTTGACATGGCACCAACAGTAAGCACTACAATGATGCTTGCACTTGGTGATGCAATTGCAATGGTTCTAATGAATTTAAAAAAGTTTAAGGCAGAAGATTTTGCTGCCTTACATCCAGGTGGTGAAATAGGGAAAAAGTTCTGGTTAAAGGTTGAAGATATGATGCTTGTGGGAGAAAAATATGTTCCAATTGTAAAATATAATACTCCTATGAAGGATGTAATTCTTGAAATGACCGCAAAAAGAGGGATAACTTCTGTTATAGATGATGATGGTAGGGTAATAGGTGTTATAACAGATGGAGATTTAAGAAGATTGCTTGAAAAAAGGGAAGACATTTTTTCATTAACTGCACAAGAAGTTATGACAAAGAATCCAAAGGTTATAGATAAGAATTCCCTTGCAATAGTTGCTGCAAAAAAGATGGAGGAATATGGAATAACTGCTCTTATAGTTATTGATGAAGATAGGAAACCTATAGGGATTATACATTTGCACGACTTAATGAGAGAAAGAGTTATTTGATGAGGAAAAAATGGAAAAAGATAAAGAGGAAAATAATAAGTTTTCTTATAAAATTCTTAATAAAATTTTTAAATATATTGCCCCTTTTCTTTTTAAAATATCTTTTAAAAATCCTTTCAATTTTTTCTTATTTTGCCTTAAAAAAATTTAGAAAAATTGGAATCTGGACACTTGAAACTCTTCAATTTAAAAGAGGAATTTTAAAGGAATATTTTAAGAAAATTTTTGAATATTTTTTTGATTTTTTAATGATTCATAGAAATGGTAAAAAAATAGAAGAAATTGTAGAAGTAAAAGGGGAAGAAATCCTTTTAAAAAAGTTTGAAAAGAAAAAAGGGGTTCTTGCTTTTACACTTCATCTTGGTTTATGGGAATTGATTCCAATTTATTTTAGAAGGAAAAATTATCCTGTAAATGTTGTTGTTTCTCGTGTTTATACTGATGAAATTGATAATATTGTGAATGAATTCAGAAAAAAAGAAAAAATAAATGTTATTTATAGAAATGAAGCAATTAAAATAATAAAGGCCTTAAAAAATGGAGAATGTGTTGGAATATTAATAGATCAATATTTTAAGGGGAAAAATATGAAAACTTTGTTTTTTGGCAAAGAAGTTTTTGTTCCTGAAGGTCCATTTTTAATTGCCTATAAAATTAAACCAGAAGTATTAATTATGGGCATATGGAAAGAAAAAGATAAATATATAATTGAAATAAAGGATTTTGAATTTAAAGGAGATAAAAAAATGGATGCAAGAAATGTTATGGAAAATTTTGAAAAATGGATAAAGAAAAATCCTTCTCAATGGACTTGGATACATGATAGATTTGGATATTTAAGGAAATGGAAAAATTTAAAATAATATTTTTAATGATTTTATTTTTTAATTTTTGTGGAAAGGAAAAAAAGGAAAAAGTTTATAATAAGCCAGAAGGTATTGAAAAATTTCATTTAAGAGAAAGTAAAGGTCAAATCCCATCTTTTGAGCTTTTTGCAGATAATTCAATTATAAAAGAAGATTCCATTTTTTTATACACTTTTAAAGTAATATTTTATGATTCCTCAGGTAAAAAAATTGGAGAAATTAAAGCAGATACAGGTTTTGTTGATAGAAAAAAATTAAATATTTTAGCAAGGGGAAAAGTTTGTTTGAAAACTGAAAAGGAAAGTCTTTTCACAAATGAAATGTTATGGATAGATAGTTTAAAAATAGCAAAGTCAGAAAAGGATGTTGTATTTTATCATGAAAATAATGTTACATATGGAAAAGGTTTTATAACAAAAAAGAACTTAAAAGAGATAATGATAATTGGAAGGGTAAAAGGGGAAGGGGAATGAAAATATTTTTAATTTTATTTTTTTTAAAATTTTCTTATGAGGCAGATTTTGTTAAAATAATTCCAGAAAAAAATTTTGAAATTATAGTTGCAAAGGGAAATATAGATTTAAATGATGGGAAAACATTTATAAAGGGTGATAGTGCTTTAATTTTTAGAAGCTATGATGTTGATTCAGGTTTTATATATGGAAATGTAAATATAAAAGGGGAACAAATAGAAATCAATTGCACAAAGGCAAAATATAATTTTTTGAAAGAAGAAGCAGAATTTTTTGATAAAGTTTGTGTAAATACAGAAGATAAAATTGTTATTTCAGATTATATAAAATATTTTGCAAAAACATCATCTTCAATTGCAAAAGGTGAAATTTTTATAGAGGATAAAAAAGAAGGTCTTAAAGTTTACTCCAAGGAGGCAAATTATAATTTTAAAAATAAAAGAGGGAATTTAAAAAATATAGAAAGATTGGAAATTTTATCAGAGGATAAAAAAATAACAATTTGTGGAGATGAAATGGAAATTACTCCTGAAACTTTATATCTTAAAAAGAATGTAAAAATTGAAAGTGAAAAGGAAAAGGGGGAAGGTGATACTTTAATTTATGTTCAAAAAGAAGAGATTGCATACCTTAAAGGGAATCCTGTTTTTTATTTTGAAAAAGGAAGTGCAAAAGGTAATGAAATAGAGATAAAGTTTAAGGATAAAAAGATTGAAAAGGGGAAAATAATCGGTTTTTCTCAAATTGAAATATTGACAGAAAAGGAAGAAAAGGTTATAATTAATACCTCAATAATAGAAAGTTTTTTTGATGAAGAAGGAAAAATAAAAATTTTAAAGGGATTTGAAAAAATAGATGGAACTTTATTTTTAAATAAGATTAAAAATGAAGGAAGTGATAAGGACTGAAAAACTTGTTAAAATTTACAAAAAAAGAAAGGTGGTTGATGAAGTTTCAATAAACCTTTTTCAAGGTGAAATAGTTGGTCTTTTAGGACCAAATGGTGCTGGTAAAACAACAACTTTTTATATGATAACAGGAGTAATATCTCCAACAAGTGGGAAGGTTTTTTTAAATGATAAGGATATTACAAAACTTCCAATGTATAAAAGGGCAAGACTTGGAATAAGTTATTTACCTCAAGAACCTTCAATTTTTAGAAATTTAAGTGTTTATGATAATATTTATGGAGTTATTGAGATGAATGGATTTAGTAAAAAAGAATGTAAAAAGAAAACAGAGGAGGTTATGGAAAAAATGGGTATATCCCATTTAAGAAATTCGTTAGGTTTTACCCTTTCAGGAGGAGAAAGGAGAAGGGTAGAAATTGCAAGAAGTCTTGTTTTGAATCCAAAATTTTTACTTTTAGATGAGCCATTTACAGGTATAGACCCTAAAACAAGGGAAGAGATTCAGGAAATAATTTTAAGCTTAAAAAAGGATGGAATAGGTGTTCTTTTAACTGACCATAATGTAAGGGAAACACTTGAAATAACTGATAGGGCTTATATAATTTATGAAGGTAAAGTGCTTCTTGAAGGGACTTCAGAATTTCTCGTAAACGATGAAACTGCTAAAAAAATATATCTTGGTGAAAAATTTAGATTATGAAAGATAAGAAAATTTTGCCTCAAAAACTTTTAAAACTTGAAATAAAACAAACTCCCTTTTTAACTCTTCTTTTAAAAATATATCATATGCCTCGTCTTGAACTTGCTGAATTTTTAAAAACAGAAATTGAAAAAAACTTATTTTTAGAAGAAAAATTTTTAAAGGGTGAAGAAAGGGAAGAAGAAAAGGAAGATTTTGGATTAGAGGAATTTATAGAAGGTTTTAAAGAGGATCTTTCATTTTTAAAAGATTATGAAGAAAAAGACGAACCAATTGAACTTTTACCTTCTCCTCCACCTTCTTTGTATGAAAGAATCCAATATCAAATTGAATCGGTTTTTGAAAAGGAAATAGATAGAAAAATTGCGTATACAATTTTAGAGAATTTAAATGAAGATGGATATATTCAAAAAAATCCAAAGGAACTTGCTGAAATTGCAGGTGTTAGTTTAGAAAAATTTGAAGAGGTAAGAAAAAAATTTATGAGGTTTGATCCTGTTGGTATAGGAGCACACGATATTTTTGAATGTATAAGAGTTCAGCTTGAAGAAAGGGGTGAAAAAGAGGAAGAAATTAAAAATTTTATTGAATACATTAAGAATATCTCTAAGGGAGAAAAAATTCCTGAGGATAAAATTAAAGAAATTGAAAAAAAAGTTAAAATGATTTATTTTAAGCCAGCATTAAAATATTTACCTGAAAATATTTCTTATATTTATCCTGAAATAAGTATTTTAAAAAGAGAAGATAAACTTGTTGCATTTACTTATGAAAGTGACTTGCCAAAAATAAGATTAAATAAAAAATATATTGAAATATTGAGGTCAAAGGAAATTTCAAAAGAGGAAAAAGAAATAGTAAGGAAGCATCTTTTAAGAGCAATAGATATTTTCAAAGCAATTTATCAAAGGAAAGAAAATTTAAGAAAGATAAGTGAATTTATAATAGAAAAAAATAAGGATTTTTTAGAAGGTAAAACAAATAAAATATTTCCTATAACGCAGGTTGAAGCAGCAGAAAAAATGAATATGAAACCTTCAACATTTCATAAATTAATATCTGGTAAGTATATAGATACACCAAGGGGAATTTTTGAATTAAAATTCTTTTTCCCAGGGGGTATAAAATGTAAAGGTGGGAGGATTTCTCATGAAGAGATAAAGGAAATAATTAAAAAATTGATAGAAAATGAAGATAAAAAGAATCCATTAACCGATGAAAAGATAGCCCAGATTTTAAATGCAGATGGTATTAAAATAAAAAGAAGAACAGTTCAAAAATTAAGAGAAGAAATTAATATACCAAATTCAAGGAAAAGAAAAATTTCATGAAAATTTACAAATTTTTATTTCCCTTTTTTAAAAAAAGAATTTTTTTATTTTTCTCTTATCTTTTTTCAATACTCTCTTTTTCGGCACTCAGTGGGATTTCTGTTGGATTACTCTTTCCATTTTTAAGGGTTATATTTTTTAAAGAACCGCCACCAAAAAGTAGTTTTTTCCTTGATAAAATTTTCTATCTTATAGGTAAATATCTTTTAAAGGATGGAGCAAATATGAAAGTTTTATTAAAGATGGGTATTATAATATTTATAATTTTTTTCTTAAAGGCATTTTTTGAGTATCTTTCAAAAATTTTAAATGTTATTTTACAAGAGGGTATATTAAAAGATATTAGAGATTTATTATTTTCAAAAATATTACATTTACCAATTTCTTCTCTTTCTGATAAAAAAACAGGAGAAATTGCTTCAAGATTCACACATGACATACTTTATATAAGGCATGCAATAAGTGATGGATGGCTTCTTATTGTTAGAGATTCTTTTTTAATAATTTCTTATATTTTTATAATTTTTTGGGCTTCACCGCATCTTTCCATATTTTCTTTAATTTTCCTTCCTTTTATAGTTTTTTTAATTAAAAAAATTGGTGATTCTTTAAAAAGAAAGGCAAAAAGGTTTCAGATTGAAATGGGGAAAATTGGTTCTTTTATTGTTGAAAAAATAATAGGTGTTAAAATAATTAAGGCATTCACGCAAGAGGAAAAGGAAATTGAAAATTTTAAGGAAAGAACAAATGAATATTTTAAAAAAGTATTAAAGTTTGAAAATTTAAGACATCTTTCACCCTCTTTAACAGAATTGATTGTTTCTTGTGTTGCAATATTGATTTTCATATATGGAGGAAAACTTATATTTATAGATAAAAAACTTATGCCTGAAAAATTTTTAGTTTTTATAGCAGGTGCTTTATCCCTTCTTCAACATTTTAAAGGAGTAGTAAATGGGTGGGGAAATATTCAGCAGGGAATTGCTGGAATTATAAGGATTAAAGAAATTATTGATGAAAAGGAAGAGGAAAAGGGTGGAATTTATGTGATTAAGAAAATAGAAAGAGGTATAAGGTTTGAAGATGTTTCTTTTAGTTATGATGGTAAAAGATATGCATTAAAGAATATTAATTTTGAAGTAAAACCATTTGAAAAAGTGGCACTTGTAGGGGAAACGGGTGCAGGTAAATCAACAATTGTAAATCTTATATGTGGATTTTATTTTCCACAAAAGGGGAAAATATATTTTGACGATAAGGAAATAAGGGAATTGAATATAAAAGAATTGAGAAAAAAAATCGCAATTGTTCCACAGGAAATTTTCCTTTTTTCAGGAACCCTTTATGAAAACATTATATATGGAAATAATGATGCGAGTTATGAAGATGTATGGAAAGCAATAGAAGATGCTGCCCTTTTGGATTTTGTTAAATCACTTCCAGATGGAATAAATACGAGGGTTGGTGAAATGGGATTTAAAATTTCAGGTGGTGAAAGGCAAAGGATTGCAATTGCAAGGGCTTTTTTAAAAAAACCACTTATAATTATATTTGATGAAGCAACATCCCAAATGGACTTTGAAACAGAAAGGAAAATAGAAGAGGCACTCTTTAAACTTTCAAAAGATAAAATAACATTTATAATTGCGCATAGATTAAAGATTGCTTTAAAGGCAGATAAGATCATTTTGCTTCATAAAGGTGAAATAAAGGAAATTGGGAAACATAACGAATTAATTGAAAAATCTGAAATTTATAGAGAATTTTTTAAACTTCAATTTTTAAAATAAAAGGAGATTTTTATGAAAAGAGAAAGTTGGAAAACAAGAATCGGTTTAATACTTGCAATGGCAGGTAATGCTGTTGGTCTTGGGAATTTTTTAAGATTTCCTGTTCAGGCAGCAAAGCATGGTGGTGGTGCGTTTATGATTCCTTATTTTATATCCTTTTTACTTCTTGGAATTCCTCTTATGTGGGTTGAATGGGCAATAGGAAGATATGGAGGGGTAAGAGGACATGGAACAGCACCAGGTATTTTTTCATTGTTATGGAAAAATAAAATTTCAAAATATATAGGACTTATAGGTGTTGCAGGTCCAATTCTAATTGTAATTTATTACATTTATATTGAATCATGGACAATGGGATATGCAATTCTTTCACTTGCAGGCAAATTTCCAAAAATAGGGGATTTTAAAAATCTTTCTTTTGAAGAAACATTAAAACCATTTGAAGATTTCTTAATAAATTATATTGGTAAAGGTGAATTTTTTATTAAACCGAGTTTTTTAGCCTATCTTTTCTTTTTAATAGCAATCTTTCTGAATATATATATAATTGGAAGGGGAATTGCAAAAGGAATTGAGGCAGTTGCAAAAATTTTTATGCCACTTCTATTTTTGTTTGCATTAATACTTGTAATTAGGGTATTTACCTTTCCTGATGCTTTAAAAGGGCTTTCCTATTTATGGGAACCAAACTTCTCAAAATTGACAGATTTAAATGTTTGGCTTTCTGCTGCTGGTCAAATATTCTTTACTTTAAGTATAGGTATGGGAGCAATAATGGCTTATGCAAGTTATTTAAGGGAAAAGGATGATATTGCCCTTTCAGGACTTGCAACAGCATCAACAAATGAGTTCGCTGAGATAATCCTTGGTGGTTCAATTGCAATTCCGGCTGCTGTCATTTTCTTTGGATATCATAATGCAGAAAAAATCGCAAATGCAGGCGCTTTTAACCTTGGATTTGTTTCAATGCCTGCAATCTTTTCATATATTCCTTTTGGTAATTTATTTGGATTTTTATGGTTTTCACTTTTATTTTTTGCAGGAATAACTTCTTCACTTGCATTAACACAGCCAGCAATGGCATTTTTAGAAGATGAATTCAAATTATCAAGGAAAAAATCAGCAATTATTATTGGAATTTTCATATTTTTATCAGCACACATTCCGATATTTATAAAAGATGCCCTTGATGAAATAGATTTTTGGATGGCAACCTTTTTCATAACACTTTTTGCATTGACACAACTTTTAATATTTTTCTGGGCTTTTGATTCAAAAAAGGCATGGAAGGAGATAAATGAAGGTGCTGATATAAAAATTCCAAAAATATTTTACTTTATAATTAAATACATAACACCCTTAATTTTAATTTTGATATTCTTGGGATGGTTTTTACAAAGTGGTTGGAAAAATGTAATAACTTTTTCTGCTGGGAAAGTTGTTGCAAGAATTTATATAATCATTGTGTTTATTATAACAGGAATTTTAATTTATATTTCCTTTAAAAGGAAGGAAAAATGAAAACTTCAGGATGGGTTTTCTTGATATTTTCATGGGGAATTGTTATTTTTCTCGTTATTTTCTGTTATATAAATGTTTTGAAAAGAAAATAGGTTGAACTGGATTAAAAGAATTAAAGAGGAGATTGGAGATAATAAGGTTTTTGATGAGATAGAAACAAGGAAAATATATTCAAGGGATGAATCAGGTATTGAAAATTATTTATGTGAATGTGTTGTATTTCCTGAAAATGAAGAGGAAGTTAAAAAAGTTTTAAAATTTGCGAATAAATACAATATTCCTGTAACCCCAAGAGGTAATGGAACAGGAGTTTGTGGTGGTGCAATTCCTTTGAAAGGAGGAATATTGTTGTCATTTTCAAGAATGAATAAAATAATTGATGTAGATGAGAAAAATTTTTTAACTTGTGTAGACGCAGGGGTGATTTTAAAAAAGATTTATGATGAGGTTGAAAAATTTAATTTATTCTATCCACCTGACCCTGCCTCTTATGAAAATTGCACAATAGGTGGAAATGTTGCAACAAATGCAGGTGGACCAAGATGCCTAAAATATGGAGTAACAGGGAATTATGTTCTTGGAATTGAAGCAATTTTACCGGATGGAAATAAGATATTTGCAGGTAAAAAAATAAAAAAATTTAAAGCAGGGTATAATTTAACGGGTATTTTAATAGGGTCTGAGGGAACAATTTCTGTTTTTACAAAAATTTATTTAAAATTAATAAAAAAACCCGAGAAGGTAGAAACATTGATTATTCCTTTTGATAACAAAGAAAATGCCATAAGTTCTTCTTTTGAAATTTTGAATAAAAAATTAGTTCCAAGATGTCTTGAATATGTTGATGAAAGTGTCTTTGAAATAATAGGTGATGAAATTAAAAAATTTTTACCTCAAAAAACAAAATCATTTTTGATTGCTGAATTTGACGGAGAGGAAAATGAGGTTGAAAAAGATGTTAAAAAAGTTTTTGATATTTTCAATAAAAATGGTGCAATAGATGTATATGCAGGAATTGATGAATATGAAAGGGAAAAAATATGGAAGGTAAGAAGGGATATTTTACCAAACCTTGAAAAAAAAGGATATAAGGTAAGGTCTGAAGATGTATGTGTTCCAATTGATAAAATATATGATTTAATTAAAATTTCAGAAAAAATAAGAAATGAATTCAATTTAAAGGTTTGTGTTTTTGGACATATAGGAGATGGAAATTTACATATAAATTTTTTGTTAAAGGAAAATAGTTTTCAAAATTTAAAAGATGCTATAAGATTCCTTTATGAAAATGTGATAAAATTAAATGGGACAATAACAGGGGAACACGGAATAGGAATTTTAAAGAAAGAATTTTTAAAGATGGAACAGGACGAAAACTTATTAAATTTACAAAAAAAGATAAAGAGAATTTTTGACCCAAAAAATATTTTAAATCCGGGTAAGATATTATGATAGAAATTTCCTTTTTATTTTTTTCAATAATAGTTTCAGGTATTTTATCACTTTTTGCTTATGAATTAAATTATTTTAAGGAATCCGGTTTTTATGCATTTTTAATTTTTGGAAGCATAATACTTTTTTCCCTTGGTCTTAAAGGTTTTTTACCAATTTTATTTTTATTCCTTTTAAAATTTTTATTAATTGATGAAAAAGAGGATTTTACAGGTATTTTTTCAAATTTAATATTACCCTCAATTTTTTCAATTTTATGGTATTTTAAAAGGAACGAAATTTATTTTTATCTTTTTTTGATTTCAATTTCCGTTTTTGTTTCAATTATTTTTGGAAAAAAATTAAAATTATTGGGATACCTTATTGGTGCAATTATTTTTAGTTTTTTTTCCTTAAATTTAAAATTTTCAATTTATTTAATAATTTTTTCATTTACAGGAGGAATAATAAATTCATTAATCAAAAAATTTTTAAAAGAGAAATATAGCAATTTAATTTCATCATTTATTTCATCATCAATTTTTTTATTTTTTGTTCTTTTTAATTGACTTAATTTTTCATTTTCAATTAATATTAATATCTTATGAAAAGGATAGGTTTATTAATTTTTAGTTATTTTTATCTTTTTGGGGGTTCTGGAAAATATGCGAGTGAAAGATTTGAATTTGGTTATAGTGCAAAGATTCAAGGACTTGGATGTGCATTTTCGGCAGGTGAAAATGATATAACAGGTGTTTTTTTGAACCCTGCAATTTTATCTTCAATAAATTCCTTTAAAGTAGAAGGTTCCTTTTCTTCTTATTATGAAAATATTTTTTCCTCAGGTTCATTAAATTTTTTAATCCCAGATGAAAATTTTAATTTTGGTTTTTCTTTATTTTTTATTCAAATCCCAAAAATTCCTCATACAGAGATTATTAATCCTGATTCTGTTAACGATTTTGATGACATAATTTTTAAGGGATATTTTAGTTCCTATTCATATTGTTTTAACTTCACAATTTCAAAAAAATTTGAAAAATTTGATTTTGGATTAAATACAAAATTTTTATATGAAGATATTTTAAACGAGAATGGGAAAGGGATTGGTTTTGATGCAGGCATTTTTAAAAGAATAAATGAATATACAAAATTTGGTGTATCAGTTCAGAATTTATTTGGAACCTATCTTTTATGGACAACTGGTAAAAAGGAAACCTTTAATCCATTTTTAAATATTGGTTTTTCCTTTAATCCTTTTCAAAATTCATTTTTTAATTTTGACTTTTCCTTAAAAACTGAAAACATAAGAACTTCTTCATTTTTTAACATTTCTTTCATTTCTATTCATCCAAGATTTGGATTTGAATGGGATTTATTAAAATTTTTATGTTTGAGATTAGGTTTAGAGGAAAGTTTGCCAAATTTTGGGATTGGTATAAATTTTAAAGGATTAGAAATTGATTATGCATTAAGATATTCAATAAATTTGGGTTCTTCCCATATTTTTACACTCTCCTATAAAAAGTGATTTTAAAAGGAGGTTAAAATGCTAAAAATATTTTTAATTTTTTTAATAAATCAAAATGCAAGTTCAATAATAAAAGATGCAGAAAAACTTTTTCAGGAAGGCAAATATGAGCTTTCAAGAAATCTTTATAAAAAAGCAAGTGAATTGAAAATTCATCCCCTACAAAAGTATAGAATTCTTTTAAGGATTTCAGATATTGAGATGGAATATCTGAATATGTATGATTCTGCCTTAGAAAATCTTTTATATGCAAAAAGTCTTTTTAGTGAAAATGCTTATTTTCAGGATGAGGTTTTTTATAGACTTGGTGTTCTTTATGAAAAAATGGGCAATTATAAAAAGGCAGCAGAATACTATCAAATTGTTATAACAAAGTTTAGAAAAAGTAAATACTGGAAGGATGCATTTGATGCTGTTGAAAGGTGTTTTAGGAAAAATGTCCCAGAATATGTGGCAAAAATTGGTGAAATTTATATTACACTTCCTGAACTTGAAAAAGAAATTGAAAATGTTCCAAGTTTTGCAAGACCAAAGGATGAAAAGGCAAAGGCAGAATTTCTTGATAAAATAATAGAGAGGAAGATGCTTTCTCTTGAAGCGAAGGAAAGGGGTCTTTATCTTAAAAGTTCATACATTGAAAAGATTTCAAATTTTTCTGAAAATATTCTTATAAATACCTTATGGGAAGAAGTTTCAAGTGAAGTAAAAGTTAGCGAAGAGGAGATTAAGAAGTTTTATCTTGAACACATTGATGATTATAAAATTCCTGAAAAATATAAATTTGTGAGGATTGAAGTAAAAGAAAAGGGAGTTGCTGAAGATATTTTGAAAAGGATTAAAAAGGGTGAAATTATTGAAAGTCTTGCAGTAAAATATTCAATAGCACCTGATGCAAAAAATGGGGGAATTGTTGATAATTATACAAAAGGAAGTTATCCAAAGGAATATTATGATTATGTTTCTCGTATGAAGATTAATGAAGTTAAAATTTTTGAAAATAAGGAAAATAAAAATTTTGCAATTGTAAAATTACTTGAAAAAACTCCTGAAAAATTAAGACCAATTGAAGAAGTTAAAGACGCAATAGAAAGAAGAATTTTAAATGAAAAACAAAAAGAAAGGTGGGAGGAGCTTATTAAGGAGTTAAAGGAAAAGTATAAGGTGGAGAATTATTTGAAAGAAAATGTTAGATAAGATATTAGAAGGTGTTAAGCACTGCATAACAAAAGAAGAACTTAAAGATAAATTAAAGAGGAAAAAGGTTTTAAAGGTAAAATATGGGGCAGACCCTTCAAAACCAGACCTTCATTTAGGTCATTATGTATGCTTAAAAAAACTTAAAGATTTTCAGGAACTTGGTCATAGAATTATATTTGTAATAGGAGATTTTACAGCAATGATAGGGGATCCATCAGGAAGAAGCAAGACAAGACCAAGGTTAAGTGAGGAAGAAGTTAAAGAGAATTCAAAAACTTATATGGAGCAAGTTTTTAAAATTCTTGACCGAGATAAAACAGAAGTTGTTTTTAATAGTTCTTGGCATTCAAAATTAACTTCAAAGGATGTTATTGAACTTTCTGCAAAATATACTGTTGCAAGGATGCTTGAAAGAGAAGATTTTAAAAATAGATTTTATAATAATATACCAATTTCAATCCATGAATTTTTATATCCCCTTTTTCAAGCATACGATTCGGTTTATTTGGAAGCAGATGTTGAAATTGGCGGTGAAGACCAATTTTTCAATTTTGCATTAACAAGGGAAATTCAAAAAGATTTTGGACAAAAGCCACAGGTATTTATTACAATGCCTTTAATTGAAGGTATAGATGGGAAATTAAAAATGTCAAAAACTTATGGAAATTCAATTGATTTTAAAGATGACCCTTATGAAATGTTTGGAAAGGTGATGTCAGTTCCTGATGAAATAATGCCAAATTATTATAAAGTAATTTTGAGAAAATGGGATAAAGAGATAGAAGAATTTATAAAGAAAAATCCAAGAGATGCTAAGGATAATCTTGCCTTTGAAATAGTTAAAATATTTTATGGTGAAGAAAAGGCAAGGGAAGCAAGGGAAAATTTTATAAAAATTTTTAAAATGAAAGAAATTCCTCACCAAATCCCCTTTTATAAAATAAACGCTGGTAAAAGCATAGTTGATTTCCTTTATGAAATTAATTTTTTATCATCAAAATCAGAGGTAAGGAGAATGATAAGGCAGGGAGGAATTAAGTTTGATGATGAAGTTATAAAGGATATTGATTACAAAATTTTTAAAAGTGGAATTATAAAAATAGGGAAAAGGAAATTTTTAAAGGTAGAGGTAGAGGAATGAAAATATTTATTTTTGGAGCAACAGGATGGATGGGAAAAAATTTTTTAGATGTTCTTGAAAAAAATCCTTTTGATTTTGAAATTCTCGGGATAACGGCAAATAAAAGAGAGGATAAACTTTATAGAATTTTTAAAAAATGGAAGCCAAAGTATGCAATTGTAACAGGAAAGGAAAAGGGGAAATATAAGGAATTTATTTATGGGAAAGAAAGAATAAATGAGATTATTGATGAAAGTGATTTAATAATTTTTTTATCTTCTGGAACATCACTTGCAGAAAATTTATTGTATGCATTAAGAAAAAATAAAAAAATTTTAATATCTAATAAAGAAATAATTGTTGCTTTTGGAGAAATTATACCTCAAGAATATTTTGAAAAAATAATTCCCCTTGATTCAGAACATTCTTCCCTTTTTCAACTTTTTAAAAAATTTGATATTTCCGAAATAGAAAAAGTTGCAATAACTGCTTCAGGCGGACCATTTTTTAAAAAAATGCCAAAAAAAATAAAAATTAAAGATGTTCTTTCTCATCCTGTTTGGAAAATGGGTAAGAAAATAACAGTTGATTCTGCAACAATGATGAATAAGGGACTTGAAATTATTGAAACCCATTATCTTTTTAAAATTCCTGCATCAAAAATAGATGTGATTGTTCATCCTGAAGCAATGGTTCATTCCCTTATATTTACAGTTGATGGTTTTATTTTTTTAAACATGTTTTATCCTGATATGAAATATCCAATTTTATATTCATTATTCTATCCTGAAAGAAGACCAAATAATTTGAAAAGGATAGATTTTTCAAATTTAAATTTAAAATTTTATTCTTTAAGGGAAAGTAAACCCTTAAAACTCGCCTATTTTTCCATTTCTAAAAAAAATGGTTATCCTTCTCTTTTAAATTTTGCCGATGAAGAGGCAGTTAATCTATTTTTAAATAAAAAAATAGAATTTAAGGAAATTGTTCCTTTAATTGAAAAAGTTTTTGAAAGTTTTAAACCTTTTAAAATTAAAGAAATTGAAGATGTAAGAGAAATTGAAAGATGGACAAAAAATAAAATTAAGGAGATTTTGAAAAAATGAAAGTTATTTTAATTTTAATTGTTTTTGGTGTTTTAATAATTGTTCATGAACTCGGTCATTTTTTATTTGCAAAATTAAAAAAATGTAAAGTTTTAATTTTTAGTATTGGTTTTGGTCCAAAAATATTTAAAAAAAATATAGGTGAAACAGAATTTAGAATTTCCCTTATTCCTTTTGGTGGATATGTTAAACTATTTGGAGAAAGTGAAGAGGAAAGGGAAGAAAAAGAAAGCTTTTTCTTAAAACCATATGGAACAAAAGTTTTGGTTGTTTTAGGTGGTGCATTATTTAATTTTATTTTTGCTCTTTTACTCTATACATTTTTTTATACATTCATAGGTGAAAAATATATAAAATCAGATTTAATAGATGACCCACCTTTAGATTCTCCTGCTTATAAAGCTGGAATAAAACAATTTGATAAAATAATATCCTATAATGGTAAAAAATTTGAATTTTGGGAGGATTTTTTAAAAGAAATTCAAAAGGGGAATAATATAGAGCTTTTAATTGAAAGAAACAAAGATAAATTAATTTTTAACCTTACACCAGTTTTTGATAAAGAAAAAGGGATTTATGTGTCAGGTCTTTATCCATTAATTCCACCTGTTGCAGGGGAAGTTGTAAAGAATTCTCCTGCTTATAAAGCAGGAATAATGAAAGGGGATACATTTTTAAGGGTAAATGGGGTAAGAGTTTTTAAATGGGAAGATATGGTTAGTATTGTTGAAACACTTGCAGGTAAAGAAGTTTTATTTGAAATTAAAAGAAAAAAAGAAACAATTTCGTTGAAAATAGTTCCTGAAAAAAGAAAAATAGATGATAAGGAAGTTGGTAAAATAGGTGTTTATCCAATTTATGGATTAAAAAAATTTTCATTTTTTAAATCCTTAATTTATTCTTTTTTAAAAATATTTGATATAATTTTAAGGACATTTATTGTAATAGGTGGTCTAATTATAAAAAAATATCCTATTTCATCACTCGGTGGTCCACTCCTTATAGGTAAAATGACAATTGAAAGTGCAAAAATGGGAATGGATGTTTTAATATCTTTTGTTGCCTTTATTTCAGTTCAGCTTGCAATAATAAATATTCTACCAATTCCCCTTTTAGATGGCGGGCAGTTTTTAATTTTTACAATTGAGAAAATTTTTAAAAGAAGATTTTCAAAAAATTTACAAATGGTTATACAGGCAATTGGATTTGCTATAATATTAACGCTTGCAGTTTTTGTTACTTTTATGGATATAAAAAGGATTTTAAAATGAAAGGCTTAATTCTTTCAGGAGGAAAAGGAACAAGGTTAAGACCAATTACCCATACATTTGCAAAACAATTAATTCCTGTTGCAAATAAACCAATTTTATTTTATGCTCTTGAAGCAATGCAAGAAGCAGGGATTAAAGAGGTTGGAATTGTAACCGGTGATACATGGAAAGAAATAAAGGAAGCAGTTGGTGATGGTAAAATGTGGAATTTAAATATTACATATATACATCAGGAAGCCCCTCTTGGTATTGCACATGCTGCACTTATTTCAGAAGAATTTATCGGGAAAGAACCATTTGTGATGTATCTTGGTGATAATATACTTAAAGAAGGTATAAAAAGATTTGTTAAGGAATTTGAGGAAAATCTTCCTGATGCTCAAATATTTATTTCAGAGGTTCCAAATCCACAGGATTTTGGTGTTGTTGTAATAAAAGATGATAAAATTTTAAAATTAATTGAAAAACCAAAAAAACCTCCCACAAATCTTGCACTTGTTGGTGTTTATATTTTTAACCATAATGTTTTTAAAGCAATAAGAACTTTAAAACCTTCATGGAGGGGTGAATATGAAATAACCGATGCAATAAATTGGCTTTTAAAAAATGGATATAAGGTAAATTATTTAAAAGTTAAGGAATGGTGGAAGGATACAGGAAGACCTGAAGATTTAATTGAGGCAAATAGAATTTTACTTGAAGACCTTTCTGAAAACATTAAAGGTAAAATAAAAAATTGTAAAATTATAGGAAAGATTTCTGTTGGTGAAAATACGATTTTAGAAAATTCTCATTTAAGAGGACCAATAATCATTGGTAAAAATTGTTTAATAAAAGATAGTTATATAGGACCATTTACATCAATAAATGATAGGTGCGAAATAATAAAATCAGAAATAGAGGATTCAATAGTGATGGAGGGTAGTAAAATAATTGAAGTTGAAGGAAGAATAGAAGAAAGTATAATAGGAAGAGAAGTAATAATTAAAAGGGAGAATTTAAAAAGAAAAGTTATAAAATTTGTTATTGGAGATCATTCTATAATAAATCTTGAATAAAAAAACCTCCCCCTAAAAGGGGGAGGCAGGAGGGGGAAGTGGGATATTAATAAAATAATATTAGTTTATTATAATACAGGATTTGAAGGTCATTTGTCAAGTCTTTCAATCCATTCTTCTTTACTTTTACTTTCCTTCTTTTTAACAATATCTTCTTCTTCCCATCTTTCAGATGTTGTTTTAATTCCTTTTAATCTTAATAGAAATTCATCAGGATTTGTAACATTTTGAAGGGCATCTTCAAGTGTTATAAATCCTTCCCTATAAAGTTTTAAAACACTTTGGTCAAATGTTTGCATTCCATATTCATAATATCCTTCTTCCATTGCTTGTGGTATTAACATTGTTCTCTTTGCATCAAGTATCATTTCTTTTATTCTTGGTGTATTTATCAAAATTTCAACAGCAGGAACTCTCCCTTTTCCGTCAGCAGTTGGTATTAATCTTTGTGATATTGAAGCAACAAGTGTGCTTGCAAGTAATACCCTTACATGTTCATGTTGATGAGGTGGATAAAAAGATATAATTCTATTTATTGTTTCTGTTGCATTCAATGTATGAAGGGTTGAAAGAACAAGATGTCCTGTATCAGCAGCCTTTAAAGCAACATCCATTGTTGCCTTATCCCTTATTTCACCTATCATTATAACATCAGGGTCTTGTCTCAAAATATGTTTTAAAGCACTTGAAAATGAAGCAGTATCACCACCAACTTCCCTTTGTGATATTATTGATTTCTCATCTTTAAAAAGATATTCTATTGGATCCTCTATTGTTATTATATTTCTTGCCTGGTTCTTATTTATATGATTTATCATAGCAGCAAGTGTTGTTGATTTTCCACTTCCTGTTGTTCCTGTTACAAGGATTAATCCTCTTGGTTTTAAAGAAAGTTCCTCTAAAATTGGTGGGAGATTTAGTTCTTTAAAATCCCTTATTCTTGAAGGGATTGCACGCATCACTATTGAGATGCTTCCCCTTTGTATATATGCATTTACTCTAAATCTTCCGAGTCCAGGAACACCTATTGCAAAATCAAGTTCTTTTCTTGCTACAAATATTCTTTGCTGTTGTTGTGTCATTATTTCTGCTGCAAGGTCTTTTAAATCTTTTGGTGAAAGGACTTCAAGGTTTGTCCTTATTAGTCTTCCGTGAATTCTAAAAATTGGTGGATTTCCTGCCTTTAAATGAAGGTCTGATGCCTCTTCATCTATCATTCTTTTTAAAAGTGTTTTTAAAAATGTTTTTACATCTGTCATTTTCTCACCTCTATTTTAAAAAGTGGTTGTCCAAATTCAACTGGTTTTGCATTTTCAACAAGTATCTCAACTACCTTGCCATCAACTTCACTCTCTATCTCATTCATTATTTTCATTGCCTCTATTATGCATAAAATATCTCCTTTTTTTACCTCATCTCCAACTTCTACATAAGGTGGTGAATCTGGTGAAGGTGCTCTATAAAAAGTTCCAACAAGAGGTGATTTTATTATATATATATTATCTTCCTTAATCTTTTTCTCCTCTTTAATTTCTTTCACTTCTTTTATTTCCTCTTTTATTTCCTCTTTTTTCTTTACCTCTTTTATTTCTTTAAAACCTATTTTTTCTTTTGAAAGTTTTATTTTAAAAAACGGTTTTTTAATCTCTATTTCTGTTAAATTTTCTTCTCTCATTATCTCTAAAAGTTTTTTAATAATTTCAAGTTCTTTTTCTTTCATACTCTTTCTATATATTTACCAGTTCTTGTATCAACTTTTACAACATCTCCAACATTTATAAATAAAGGAACTTGAATTACTTTACCTGTTTCAAGTTTTGCTGGTTTTGAACCACCTGAAACTGTATCTCCTCTTACTCCCGGTTCTGTATCTACAACTTTTAGTTCAACAAAATTTGGGAGTTCAATTCCAACTGGATTTTCTTCAATATAAAGAATATTTACCTCAACATTTTCTTTTAAATAAAAAACAGCATCTTGAAGTTCTTCCCTTTCAAAATTTATCTCTTCAAATGTTTCTTTATCATAAAAGTGATATATGTTGCCTTCAGAATAGGAAAATATACCCGGTTTTCTGAAAAGTTTTACTTCTTCAAAATGGTCACTTTCCCTTATGTTTTTTTCAAAAACATTTCCAGTTTTAACATTTTTCAATTTTGCCCTTACATAAGCAGAACCCCTTCCAAGCATTACATGTTGAAAATCAAGAACTATATAATATTCCCCTTCATAATTTATAACCATTCCTTTTCTCCATTCAGCCATAAAATCCCCTCAAATTTTAATTAATTCTTTTTTTGTTTTTGTTAAAATTTTTTTCTCACCATCTTTTATATAAACCATATCCTCTATTCTTACTCCAAAATCGCCTGGTAAATATATTCCTGGTTCTATTGTAAAAACCATCCCTTCTTCTATGATATCCTTAGATAAAAATGATAAAGCAGGTGCCTCATGAACTTCAACTCCTATTCCGTGTCCAAGACCATGAGGAAAGTATTTCCCATATCCTTTTTCCTCAATATAATCCCTTGCAACCTTATCAACATCTTTTCCAGATACCCCTGGTTTTAAAAAATCAATTGCTTTATTATTTGCATCAAGAACAATTTGATAAATTTTTTCAAATTCTTTTGAAACTTTATTACCTATCCATATTGTCCTTGTCATATCAGAACACCATCCCTTATATTTTACACCCATATCTATTTTAAGGGGTTTATTATTTTTAATTATTCTCTCGCGAGGTTTTGCATGTGGCAAAGCAGAGTTTTCACCTGTTGCAACTATTGGAGAGAAAGCAGGTTCTCCTCCATTTTTTCTAATCCTATATTCTATCTCTGCTGCAAGAAGAGATTCTGTTGTTTTACCAGGTTCTATAATTTCCAATATTTCATTAAATATTTTTTCATTTATTTTTTGTGCTTCTTTTATTTTTTCAATTTCTTCCTCACTTTTATACTTTCTAATTTTTTTAATAATATCATCACATGGAACAAGCTTTTTACCAGTTTCTTTTTCAAAATTTTTATAAAATCCATAAGGAAGAACTTCTTTTTCAAATCCTATTCTTTTTATATATCTCATAAATTTCTCTTTTTTAATTGTTTCTATTAATCCTTTATGTATTAAAATTTTAAATTCCCTTTCAACTTCTTTTTCTGCCTCCTCTTTATATCTTCCATCTGTAATAAAGTATGATTTGTTTTTTGTTATGATTAGATAAGCAGAAGAACCTCTAAATCCTGTTAAGTAAGAAATATTTGGAAGATAATAAACAAAATAAGCATCTATTTTCAAATTTTCCATTTCCTTTCTTATAAAATTTATTTTATTTTTTAAGTTTTTCAATCCAATCAAGGAAAGTTCTGAAACCTTCTTCATCTTTTATTTTCTCCTCCTTTTCAATTTCTTCCTTAATTTCTTTTCTTTTTTCCTCTTCTTTTTTCTTTTCCTCTTCCATTTTCTTTAAAAGTTCTTCAATTTCATCTCCCTTAAATTCATAAAAGGGTATATATTCTTTTTTTTCTTCTATTTTTTCTTCTTCTACTTTAAAAGGATGGGGAGAATATTTAATTTCCTTTTCCTCTGCAATTTCTTCAACAGATGGAATTTCCTCATACTCTATTTTCTTTTCTGTTTCAATTTCCTTTTCCTCAAATATTTCTTCAACAGATGGAATTTCCTCAATTTCTTCAAATACCTTTATTGCTTCTTCAGGAATTTGTGGAAAAGTTATTTCCTCAGATATTTCTTCTTTAAATTCCTCTTTTTTTTCTTCTTTAATTTTTAATCTATCTTCAATTTCCCTTATTTTATTTTTAATTTCTTCATTATGAGGCTCTTTTTCTAAAATTCCCTTGTATATTTCAAGTGCTTTTTCAAAAAATCCCTTTTCTTCAAATATTTTTGCCTTCTCAATTTCTGGAATTTCTATTTTTTCTTCTTTTACTTCTTCATAAATAGCTTCTTCCTTTTCAAGTTCGTCAAGAATTGAAACCTTTTCCTCTGTTAAAAATGGTGGAACTTCTTCTTTTTCAAATTCTTCAAAAATAATTCCCTTTTCCTCTTTTTCAATTACCATTTCTTCAAGTTCCGGGGGTAAAGGCACTTCTTCTAAAATTTTTTCTTCTTCCTTTTCTATAATTTTCTCTTCAAAAACACTTATTTCCTCAATTTTTTTCTCCGGAATTTCTAATTTCTTTTCAATTTCCTCAATTTTCTTGTCAATATTTTCAAAAAATGGGTCAAGATTTTTTAATTTTTTATAATATTCAAGAGAACTTTTTAAATCTCCTATATTTTCAAAACATTCAGCAAGAAGTCTTACTGCAACAACATTGTAAGGATCAAATTCTATTGCTTTTTTAAGTGTTTCTATACCTTCATTTATGTTTCCTCTTTCAATATTAATTCTTCCAAGAACAATATAACCTTCAGCATAATCAGGATTTTTTAAAATTCCTTCATTTAGAACTTTTAATGCTTCATCATAAAGCCCCATTTTTCTTAAAGCATTCGCAAGTGCTGCAAATATTTTTGAAGATTTATCCTTTTCCCACCTTTCATACAATTTTTTAATTTCAAAAGGTAAATCTTCTTTCATATTTCCCTCACTCAAATTTTTTTACAAGGTTAATAAATTCCTTTTCAGGATATACATTACACGATAAAATCCAATCACAAAGGCATTCAACTCTTTTTTTAGGTTCTTCTGGAATTTCAAGTGGTCTTCCCCTTCCATCAATTATTATTCCAACAACACCACCTTTTAATTCACCTTCTACTTTTTTACCGCTTCCTGCTCCCATATCAAATCCCTTATATGGTTCAACAATTCCTTTTGCTTTTTTACCAGTTTCAAGGGGTATTCTTTCCATTTTTCCATAAATTATTTCCTTTTCTAATTCATTTCCATCTTCAAATATTATTTTAATTTTTCCAATAGGTTTCCCTTCTTTTCCTTTCCCTTTTGGAGCAATACATGTTCCAAGCCATATAAGACAATCCCTTTTAAAAACCTGTAGCCCTGCTTCCTCATGAACAGTTGTTAATACACCAAGATGAGGCATCATGAATATTGAATCAACTGCAAGATATGTAATCCCTTCTGGCTGAAAAGCATCAATCATCATCATTGCAGCCTGAACCCTTCTTGGTGCATGAGAAAGGATTCCTCCTGAACCTATTATAAGTCCAAGTGTCATCATATTTACAAGTGTTTCACCTGTCATTGTTTGTGCAAAAGCATCAGAAATTGTTCTTTCCTGTTGAACCCCTTTTAATCCGACAGCCATTAGTTTATGCTGCTCAAGAGCAAGTCTTAATGCTTCCCTTGCAATTGCCTGTTCAACTATTAAATCTTCAAGAGTTTGTGGAATTGTTGTTGGTCTTATCATTTTATTTCTTATTCTATTTTTTACCTCATATTCATCCATTTTAAAAGGTATCCATCTCAATATGTTTTCAATTCCTGCTTCAACAAGAACATTTGATATTGAATAACTCATTCCAAGGTTTGCACTTACAGTTCTATTAAATATTCCTTGAAATACTGAGAAAACATCGGTTGTTGCTCCACCTATGTCAACTCCAAGAAGTTCAATGTTTTCCATCTTTGCTGTCATTTCCATAAGGAGTCCAACTGCTCCTGGTGTTGGCATTATTGGTGCATCTGTCCAGCTCATAAGTTTTTTATATCCAGGTGCATGTGCCATAACATGTTCCATAAAAAGGTCATGAATTTTATGTCTTGCAGGAATTAAGTTTTCCCTTTCAAGGGTTGGTCTTATGTTTTCAACAATTGAAAGGGCTGTTTTATCCTTTAAAATTTTCTCAATTTCTTGTCTTGCACTTTTATTTCCCGCATATATAACTGGCAATTCATATCCAATTCCAAATCTTGGCTTTGGGTCTGCTGCCTTTATAAGTTCTGCAAGTTCAACAACATGTTTTATTGTTCCACCATCAACCCCACCTGATAACAAAATCATATCAGGTCTTAATCTCCTTATTAGTTCTACCCTTTGATAAGGTAATCTACCATCATTTGATGCAATAACTTCCATAACTATTGCACCTGCACCAAGTGCTGCCCTTGCAGCAGATTCTGCAGTCATTGATTTTACAACTCCTGCTACCATCATCTGAAGTCCACCACCTGCTGAAGATGTTGAAACATAAAGGTCAACACCTCTATTTCCTTCTGCCCCTTTTATTATATTTTCTCCTTCAAGAATTTGAACACCTGTAAGCTCTTCAAGTTCTCTAAACGCATTTAATGCCCCTCTTGTTACATCTTCAAACGGTTTTTCAACAGTTGTTGGTGCTTCCCCTCTTGCAATCAATCTATATTCTCCTCCTCTTTTTTCAATTAATATTGCCTTTGTTGTTGTAGAACCACAATCTGTTGCAAGTATTCTTTTAATCTTTTCCTTTTCCATAAAAAACCTCTTTATTAAGTTTTTAATTATAAGGATAAAAAGTTTTAAAATCAATATCCAATTTACTTTATAATTATAAACTATGAATATAAAAATTTTAAAAGAAAAAATAAAAAATAGGGAAATAGTTTTTTGTATAATGGGGCTTGGTTATGTTGGTCTTCCACTTGCTGAAGTTCTTCTTAAAAAAGGATTTAAGGTTATAGGTTATGATATATCAAAAGAAAGGGTAAAAATGCTAAATAGTGGAAAATGTTATGTTGAAGATGTAAGTGAAGAAATTATAAAAAATTCTTTGAAAAAAGGTATATTTAGGGCTTTTTATGATGAAAAAATTTTAAAAAAGGCAGATTGCATTTTTATATGTGTTCCAACACCTGTTAATGAAAATAAAGTTCCTGATTTAAGTTATGTAATTTCTGCAGCCGAAAAAATAAAAAGGAATAGAAAGGATGAACAAATAATAATTTTAAAAAGCACAACATTTCCTGAAACAACTGAAAAAATAATTTTAAATATTTTAGAGGATGAAAATTTTAAAGAAGGTAAAAATTTTTATTTAGGATTTGTTCCTGAAAGGGTAAATCCAGGAGACAAAATCTTTAAAATAGATAATACACCTGCTGTTGTTTCTGGAGTTAGTAAAAAATCACTTCATCTTATAAAGGAAATATATTTGAATATAACAAGTGAGGTATTTCCTGTATCATCACCAAAGGTTGCTGAAATGACAAAACTTCTTGAAAACATTTTTAGAAATATAAATATTGCACTTGTAAATGAACTTGCAATTTTATGTGAAAGGATGAAAATAGATATATGGGAAGTAATATCTGCTGCAAGCACAAAACCTTTTGGTTTTATGCCCTTTTATCCTGGACCTGGTGTTGGAGGGCATTGTATTCCTGTTGACCCTTATTATCTTTCTTATAAAGCATGGGAATATGATACTCCACTTGAATTCATAAACCTTGCTGCAAGAATAAATGAATCAATGCCCTATTATACCTCTCAAAGAATTTTATCAATTTTAAATGAAAAGAATATATTATCAAAAAATGCAAAAGTTTTAATTTTTGGTGTTGCCTTTAAAAAGGATGTTGGTGATATAAGGCATTCACCAAGCTTAAAGGTTATGGAACTTTTATTTGATAAGGTTAAAAAAATTTCTTATATAGATCCCTACATTCCTGAAATATATTTAAAAAACAAAAAATTAAAGTCCTTAAAATTTTCTCCCCAAACAATCAGAAAATATGACATATCAATTATATTAACTGACCATTCAATCTTTAAAAAGGAAATAATTTTAGAAAATTCAAAAATAATATTTGATGCAAGAGGTTTTTTTAAAGATATAAAATCCAGTAAAATTTATAAACTTGGTTCACCATGATTTTTGAAATTTTTATATTTTCACTTTTCTGGATACAAACAAACTGGGAAAATGGAGAAGGGCAGGCAATATGGCAGGATTCATCAAAATATTTTAAAGGATACAAAATAGATATAAAAGCACCGAAAGGCAAACTAAAACCCGGAGTAGGTGGATTTTATAAAAAGATTGATTTAAGCAATTTTGGATATGGAAATATAAAAAATTTAAATTACATTAAAGAGGACAATTCAATTTATATTTGTGAAAACTTTTCTGATACTTCAAAAATATTTAAATATAACCTTTCAAATGAAAATTTAGAAATTTTCTTTAAACATCCTGAATGTAAAAATGTAAATAATATTGGAAGAAATGAAAATTATTATTTTGTATGGGGACAGGATCCAGGGGGATGGGGTTCTTATTATTATAAACCTATAAGTTCTTCTAATTGGACATATCAATTTACACAGGAATTTGATATAACAAATTTTATTTTTTCTTTTTATACTTACAGATACTATTTTTCTTCTTATAGGTATGATAAAATATACTGGAATACCACTATATCTGGTAATTTTAACACATTAAACTTACCCTATGCATATGGGACTTACTCCTATATTTTCAAAACAATTGATAATAAACTTTTAGCGATTACAAAAAATATTTATCTCCATTATTCCTTAGATGAAAATATATCAAATTTTATTTTAGACGCTGATACTTTTCAAGGAAATTATGTAAAAAAAATTTGTGAAGATGATGATTCAATAATATATGTTATTTCAGAAGGATGCACAAAACTTTTTAGGTCCTTTAATGGAGGAATAAAATTTCCGGATTCCCTTAGTATTGATTTTAATGCTCTAATAACAGATATACATGCTGGGAAATCAGGTATATTTTTAATTGTTGATGAGAAATATGTTTTGAAATCCTTTAAAAGGGGAGACAAATGGGATACAATTTTTATTTTTCCACAAAGTAAAAAGGCAAATAGTATAGTTGAGACAGATGATTACAATTTATTTTTGAGTATAAGGGATGATAGTGCATTTGTTTATAAAAATTATTGGGCTCCCTTTTCCTATCTTGAATCCTCGGTTTTTGAAGCACTTCCAGAAAGTATAAATGGTGGTGTTTTATGGGGAAGAATTTTCTTTACTGATTCAATAACACCTTATTCAAATATTAAAATTAAAGTAAGGACAGATAAAGTTCCTTCAATGGCAAATGCAACTCCATGGGAAGAATGTATTCCAGTTACACCTGGTGATTCAATAATAAATTATCCTTCTTGTAAAATCTCTGATAGATATATTCAATATAGAGTTGAATTTTATTTAAATGATACAATTTCGGGAAGACCTTTCCTTGATGAAATAAAAATAGAATATGAAATAGATACAAATGGTCCTCATATAATTTCTGCAAAGGCAAAAGATGGTGGTCATCAGCAAAATGGTTATGAAGAAGATGATTATTTTGAAATTGTTTTCTCTGAAAAAATAGATACTTCATTAATAATAACTCCATCAAATATAGATTCACTTTTTATCCTTTCTGGTAATAAAAAATTTTCTCCTTTTGATTCAATAAAATGGAAAGGTGAAAGGGAAACACTTTTAATCTTTATGGGTTCTGAAAGACCTGACATTCCATATCCAGGTGATACCTTAAAACTTTCAGAAAATGTAAAAGATATATGGGGAAATAAAGGTTTTGGCGAAATTTTAATTACTGGCTCTTATGATGACATTTATCCACCAAAAGTTTATTCAATTTTATCTGATGGAAATTATAAAGAAAATGGAATAGATTATGATGATACCCTTTATTTTTTATTTTCAGAAAAAACAAATGCCCCATTTCTTTCCCCTGATAGTTTTGAAATCTATTTTGATTTAATTGGTAAAGATTGGCAAAATCAAAATGTTTTAATAAATGAAATAGTATGGAAGAATGAATCAACATTATGTATAACATTTCAAGGAAATGGATTACCCCCCTTTTTCCCTTATGATTCTGTTCATATTCATACAAAGATAAAGGATTTAAATCAAAATGTTTGTGATACAATAGTTTATTTGCAGGGCTCTTATGATTTAAAATCACCTTTTATTTATGAGGCAATATTTTTTGATTATTATCCTTATGGAAATTCACCAAATTCCCCTTTTGACCATTTCCTTTTAAAATTTGATGAAAAAACAAATAAACCATTTATAAATTCATCAAATATAGATTTAATTTTAAAATTATCAAATAACCATTCATGGCTTTCTGGAAATGGTGAAGTTCAAATTATAGAATGGTTATCCGATTCAATCCTGTACATTCATCCATCCTCTTCTTCTGGTTATCCAAATGTATCTGTTCAAGATACAATTTATCCTGATAGCATTACAATAAAGGATATTTTTGGAAATCCCTCCTTTTTACCTCAAATAATAATAAGATATGTAAAAATAGAAGAAGATGAAAAATTTTCTCGTTTAATTGAAATTAAAAATGAATTTTTAAAAATTTCTTTACCTTGTGAAAAATTTGTTTCAATAAAGGTTTTTGATGTTTTAGGAAGGGAAGTTTTTAGTTTGAAAAAGAATTTTAAAAAGGGAAATTATTCGTTTGATATATTAAAAAATAAAAGTAAAGGGGTTTATTTTTTGAAAATTTTTATTGATAAAGAGTATATTTTTAAGATTTTAAAAATTTAAAAGATTTGACAAAAAATTTATTTTTTTATATAATTTAAAAACTTAAAAGGAGGTAAAATGCATAATTTAATTTTAAAAATTTTAATGTCTCAATTAATTTCTTCAAATACTTTAATTGAAACACCAACTGCCTATTTTCCAAAGGCAATTTCCTTTTGGGAAGGTGGTTTTACAACATCCTTTGCTTTAAAAAGTGTTCAGGAAGAATTTGAGCCACATCCTTATGATTTTGATTTATTTGTACAAGGAGTATTTAACAGTAAATATTCTGCCACTTTAAAGATATACACTTTAAGGGAAATAGGACTTGATTTTTCTTATCAAATAATTGATGAAATTGGAAACATTCCTGCTATTGCTTTTGGCTTAAGAAATATAACCTATAAAAAATATATAAATCCTGCTGGTGGAGAACCACCTGAAGGTGGTTTTAAGGATGAGAATTATGAACATAGAAATCCTGAAATCCTTTCCCTATATTTAGTTTCTACAAAAAAACTTGCTGAAAGGTTTATAATAAATGCAGGAATTGGAAGGGGTGAATTTATAGGTTATGGACCAAGAAGTAAATATTTAAATCTTGATATATTTTCAAAAGATTTTCATGACTGGACATTTGGTATTTTTGGTGGAATAAAATTTCTTATAACAAATTATTTATCAGCAAATTTAGAGGCAGATGGAAGAGATTTCAATTTTGGAATAAGGTTTGAAAGGGAAATGTTTCAATTTACAATTCAAACAAATAAATTGGAGCATATATTCTGGGGTTCAAAAACTTATCCATTATCTCCAAGATTAACAGCAAGTTTAAGCCTAAATTCAGGGATAGCACCTCCAAAGCCGACTCCTGTATATGTTAAATTTGAAATTTATGATAAGGAAATAAAAGTTCCGATTAAGGGGGTTAGAATAACATTTTTAGAAACAGGAATGCTTCCAATTTATACTGATGATAACGGAATTGTTGGAAGAGAAATTATGCCAGGTAATTATCTTGTAAAAATAGAAAAGGAAGGGTATAAAAAAATAACTGCAAGGTTGAACATTTCAAAAGAAAGAGAAACTTTCGTTGCAAGAATATATTTGACACCACTTGTTTTAAGAAAGGAAATTTGTGAAAGGTATATCAGAAATGCAAGGGAATATAAGGAAAAGGGAAATTATATTGAAGCAAAAAGGAATTATGAACTTGCCTTAAATACCCTTCCTGATTATCCAAACCTTAAAAATGAATATGAAAACTTTTTAAATGAGTTTAAAATGAAAATAGAAGGATTTAGGGCAAAGGCAATTGATTATGAAAATAGAGGGGATTATCAAAGGGCAATATCTTCATGGCAGGAAGTTTTAAGAATTGACCCTGAAAATGAAGAGGCAAAGGCGAAAATAAGTGAACTTACTGAAAAAATGACAAAACCAAAAGTGGTTGAGAAAAAACCCGAAGCCAAGAAACCGGAAAAACCAGCTTATACAAAAGAAGATATAGAAAAAATGTTAAATACTGCAATTTCGGAATATAATAATAAAAATTATAAGAAGGCAAAAGAAATTTTACAGAAAATTCTTGCAATTGACCCAAATAATGCAAAAGCAAAAGAATATCTTGATAAAACCGAGAAAAGATTAAAACTTCTCGAAAAATAATATTTAATGAAAAAAGAAGAAATCTTAACTTTTAAATATTTTTTAAACTTAATTTTTAGAAGATTGGGTTTATTTTTCTTAATTTTCTTAATTTCTTTTATCTTTCTTTTAATATATCATTTTAGAAAACCTTACATTCCAATTTATAAGGCAAGTTTTGAAATTGGAATATCAAAGGAAAAAGTGCGAGAAGATATATTTTCTGAAAGAAATCCCTATTATTCCCCTATTTCTCAAATTGCCCCTACACTTCAAAGGGTTATATCAAATATTATGGATGTTGAAATTGCTAAAAAAATAGCAGATTCTTTTGACCTTTATTTAAAAATCGAAGATGTTAAAAATGTTAAGATTGATTCAAGGATAAAAGAGGAATATAATTCCTATTTGGGTCCATATCTTGTTGAATTTTTTGATGAAAAGAATTTTGAACTTAAGGATAAAAATGGTAAAACGCTTGGTAAGGGGGAAATTGGTAAATATTTTGATATAGGATCCTTAGAATTTAAAATTCTTGAAAAGCCAGAAAAGAATTTCAAAATATCCTTTTATCCAATTGATAAAATTTCTCTTGCAATAAGAAATTCAATAAATATAAAGATTCTTGAAACAAAAACACTTGAAAAGGAAGTTTTTTCAGGAATTCCTTATTCAGGTGAAATAATTTCAAGAAATCTGATCAGTGCAGGAGAACTTTCCCCATCACTAAATATTCTTGGAATTATGAGAATTAATTTATATTGGGGAAATCCTTATGATGCCTTTAAAATAGCAAAATGTTTATCAGATTTCATTTTGAAATATGATATTTTGGAAAAAACAAGGGGATATGTAAAATCAAGAGAATTTATAGAATCCCAGCTTTCCCTATATTCTTCAAAGCTTGATTCAATTGAAAATGAAATTAGAAAATTTAAGGAAAAGGAAAAAATTGTTAATCTTGAGGTAAAAACACAAAGTTTAATATCAAGAATTTCAGAACTTGAATCAAAAAAGGAAAAAATTGCATTAAAGGAAAAATTGTTTAAGGATTTTAATGAGAAAGTTTTAAAAGGGGAAAACATAACTGATGAAATGCCAAATTTTATGTTAGCAGTTCTTGATGACCCAATCCTTCAAAAATATTATACTGATTTAATTGAAATTGAAAATGAATATAGAAGTTATAAAAAAGAGTATTCATTTGAGCATCCGAAGATAAGAGAAATTTCTTCAAAACTTTCTGCATTAAGGGAAGGAATGAAAGAAGAAATTTCAAAAAGGATGGAATCAATAAATATTGAAAAAAAAGGATTGGAGGAACAAATTCAAAATCTTTCTGAAAAATTAAAAGAAATTCCAGAGGAAGAGATTCTTCTTGCAAAACTTGAAAAGGAAAGAGAAAGGATAGAAAAATTATATTCCTTTTTTGCAGAAAAACTGGAAGAGATAAAGATACAGGAGGCAGGAATAACATCTGATTTAAAAATAGTAAATCCACCAACTTTATCTTATACTCCTATAAATAAGAGAAATACATCTTTAATTTTAATATTTTCGTTTTTTATCTCAATTTCCCTTTCCCTTTTAATAACATTTTTTATTGAATATTTTGACCCAAGAATTAAAGATGTTGAAATATTAAAAAATAAAATTACTCTTCTTGGTCTAATTCCAGATGCAAATGGAAAAAACAATTTCTTTTTCAATTTTTTGAACAAAAAAAATTCTGATTTAAAAATCCTTCAAAATGACAGTATAATTTATGAAGATTTTAAAAAACTTTTCTTTAACTTGAATTTTGTTCATCCTGAAAAAAGATATAAGTTAATTTATATAACATCAATAGCCCCATCTGAAGGTAAAACATTTATAACATTAAATCTTGGAAAGGTTTTAAAGGATTTTGGTAAAAAGGTTCTTATTATGGATACTGATTTTAGAAAAAAAGAAATGGAAAAAATATTTGATTTAAGAATTGATAAGGGAATTTTTGATTACTTAAGCAATAACATTGAATTATCTTCTATTTTAAAAAAAATTGATGAAAATTTATATTTAATTTCACCAGGTAAAATTCCACCAAATCCCTTAATTTATTTTGAATCAAATAAATTTGAGGAATTTTTAAAAGAATTGAAGGAAAATTTTGACTATGTATTAATTGATGGTGTTCCAATTCTTTTATTTTCTGAACCACTTTCAATAGCAAGAAAAACTGATGGAGTAATAATTGTTTTAAGATATTCATATACCCATTTTGATGCATTTCTTGAAACACTTGATTTAATTAAAAATTCTGGTAGTGAATTAATTGGTGCAGTATTTAATTGTGTTCCAATTAAAAGAGGGGCTTATTACTATTATAAGTATTACAAATATTATTCAAAATACTATAAAAGGGAATAATCTTTTATGGATTATTATGAGATATTTAAAAGATTAAAGGTTTTAAGTTATGAAAGAAAAAGGATTTAGTTATCATTTAAATAAGAGAATGATTAAGGAATATTTAAAATGGGAGAATGAAAAAAAACTTAAATGGTTATATTTTGGAAATTTATTAAGGAAAAATTTACCTGAAAAAATTAAAAAAATTCAAGAAAAGTTTAGAAAAGGTGAAATATAAATGTGTGGAATATTTGGAGTAGTTTCTTTAAAATCAAAGATTTCTGAGGAAATTGCCTTTAAAATGAAAGAAAAATTGATAAAAAGGGGACCTGATTTTCAAGATTTTTATATTTCAGAGGATAAAAGATTTTTGATTGGAAATACAAGACTTTCAATAATTGATCTATCTCCTAATGCAAATCAACCAATTTCTAATGAAGATAAATCTTTATGGATTGTTTCAAATTGTGAAATTTATAACTATAAAATTTTAAGGGAAGAGCTGATTAAAAAAGGTCATAAATTTAAATCTTTTTCAGATACAGAAGTTATATTGCATCTTTATGAAGATGAAAAAGAAAATTGTTTAAAAAGATTGAGGGGAATGTTTTCATTTGCAATTTATGATGAAAGGGAAAAGAAATTGTTTATAGCAAGGGATAAATTTGGTATAAAACCCCTATATTATTATTTAGACAATGATTTTTTCATATTCTCATCAGAAGTAAATGCAATAATAAGTTTAAATTTTGTAAATAAAGATTTAAATCTTGATTCAATTTTTGGATTTCTCTGCTTTGGCTCAATTCCTTTTCCAGAAACAATTTTTAAAAAAATAAAACTTCTTGAACCTTCCAATTATTTAATTTTTGATGGAAAACTGTCAATAAAAAAATATTATTATTTGAATTATGAAGCCAAGGAAAAAAATTATGAAGAAATTAAGGAAAGGTTGTTTGAAATTTTAAGGGAAAGTGTTAAAATTCATCTTTTATCAGATGTTCCTGTTGGAATATTTCTTTCAGGAGGAATAGATTCTTCCTCTTTATTATATTTTATGAAAGAAAATAAAAATGAAATAAATAGTTTTTCAATAAAATTTAAGGAAAAGGAATTTGATGAGAGTTTTTATTCAAAAATTGTTTCAAAAAAATTTGAAACAAATCATTTTGAATATGAAGTTGAAGGTATTGACATGAAAAAGGAAATTGAAAATTTTATAAATTTTATGGATTTGCCAACAATTGATGGATTCAATACATATTTTGTTTCAAAGATTGCAAAAGAAAATGGGATGAAAGTATGTATTTCAGGTCTTGGAGCAGATGAAATATTTTGTTCCTACCCTTCGTTTTTCTATGTCCCAAAAATTTTAAAATTTAAAAATTTAAGTTTTATATTCAATTTTTTAAAAAATGAAAAAATAAAATTTTTTACAAAAAATAAAAGTTTTGAAGGCGCTTTTTTTACTATAAGGGGAATTTTTACTCCTTTTAATTTAAAAAAGATTTTAAAATTTGATTCAGAATTTAATCCTTTAATTTATATAAAAAATATAATTGATAAAGAAAAGTTTGAAGGAAATCTTATTGATAAAATCTCATTTCTTGAATTAAGAACATATATGCACAATCAACTTTTAAGAGATACTGACAATTTCAGTATGTGCAATTCTTTAGAAGTAAGGGTTCCATTTGTTGATGAAAAGGTTATAGAATATGTTTTTAAAATCCCTGACAATTATAAAATTGATAAAAAGATATTAAAGGATGTTATGAAAGGGAAATTGCCAGAAAAAATTTTAAATAGAAAAAAAATGGCTTTTTTCTTTCCAGTTAAAAATTGGTTAAAAAATGAATTAAAGAATTTTGCAAAAGACAATTTTTTCAAAAATGATAAAATTTTTAAAATTAAGGAAATTGAAAAGTTATGGAAAAAATTTGAAGATGATAAAATTCACTGGTCAAGAATTTGGGCAATAATAATTCTAAACTCATATCTTGAGAATAAAAAATTATGATTTTTATTTTTACAGAAGTTTATAAAATTGGTGGAATTCAAAAATATAACAAAAATATTGTTGATTTCTTAATAAGGGAAAATATAAAAGCAATTTGCTTAAGTTTAAACGATGAAATAAATTTCAAAAAAAATTATTTAACTTTTAAAGGTTTTAAGAAGAATAAAATAAAGTTTTTCATTTTTTCAATATTTTATTCATTAAAAAATAAAAAAATAATAATAGGTCATCTAAATTTTTCGCCAATTATTATCTTCGTAAAAATTTTTAATCCCTTTTCAAAAGTTTTCTTAATTCTCTATGGAATAGAATGTTTTAAAAAATTGAATATTTTCAAAAAATTAAATCTTTTATTTGTAAATAATTTTATATCAGTATCAAATTTCACAAAAGATAAATTTTTAGAAAATAACAAATTTTTAAAAAATAAAAAATTTTTCATATTACCAACTTATATAGAATTTAAAGAAAAAATTGATTATGAAAATTTACCAGAAGGTAAAATAATGCTTTCAGTTTCTCGGTTAGATAAAAGTGAAAAATATAAGGGAATAGATAAAGTTATAAAAGTTATGCCAGATATTTTAAAAGAAATAAAAGATGTTTATTACATAATTGTTGGTGATGGGGATGATAGGGAAAATTTAGAAAAACTCTGTCAAAAGTTAAATTTAAAGGAAAGGGTTATATTTAAGGGATTTGTTTCAGAAGAAAAACTAAATTTTTACTATAAGAATTGTGATTTATTTATTTTGCCTTCAAAAAAAGAAGGATTTGGAATAGTGTTTTTAGAAGCACTTTCATTTGGGAAAATAGTTATTGCAGGAAATAAAGATGGTTCAAAAGAAGCACTTTTAGATGGAGAAGTTGGGATTCTAATTGACCCTGATAATATTTATGAAATAAGGGAAGCAATTTTAAAGGTTTTAAAAAAAGAAATAGATAAAAGATTTTTTGATGGCAATTTTTTAAAAAATAGAATTTTAGAAGAATTTAATTTTGAAAAATTTAAAGAAAGGATAAAATTTTTAATATGATATCAATCCTCTCTTTTTTAAATTTAATCTCAATTTTACTTTCATTAACTTTTCAAATTTTATTAATAAGAAGGTTTGGAGCAGGTCTTGAAACAGATGTTTATTACTTATCAATTTCAATTGTCCAATTTATGCCAGAAATGGTTCATGGATTTATTACCGAACTTTACATTCCTTTTTATAATGATTTAAAATTTCAAAACAATTTATTGAGTAAAAAATTCAGCACTTCTATAATAATTCTTATGTTCTTTTTTTCTCTTATTTTGTTCCTTCCTTTAATATTTTTTACTCGTCAATTTGTTAAAATTTTTGCTTCGGGATTCAGTGAAGATAAAATATTTTTAACTGTAAAATTTTTGAGAATATTGTCATTTATATTAATTTTGGGAATGTTATCAAGAATTTTTTCACTCACATTAAATGCTGAAAACTATTTTTATCTTCCAAATTCCCTTCTTTTAATTTCTCCAACTTTTAATATTTTTGCCCTTTTATTTTTTGTAAAAAGATATGGGGTTGAAGCAATTATATGGTCAATTTTATTTTCTTCATTAATTTCCTTTATAATAATTTTTTTATATTTTTTTAAAAAAATAAGGTTTAAAAAACCTGATAAAAAAACTTTTATTTATGTATTTGAATTATTGAAAAAAAATTTTGTAATAAGAATTGGAAGCAATATTTGGTTTTCAAAGGAAATGGTAATTACAAATTTTTTATCCTATTTTCCTCATGGTTATATTACGCTTTTCAAATATTCAGATAGAATTTTATCATTTATTTTTCAAATTATAAATTCTCCTATTATAGCTGTGTTTTACATAAAGATAACAAATCTTATTCCTCAGAAAAATTTGCAAAAATTAAGAAAAAATCTCAATGAATATTTTAATGCAGCTGTAATTTTATTTTTGACATGCCTTTTTCCACTATTAATTCTTTTTAATCCAATATTTAAAATTTTATTTGGAAATAAGTTAAAAGAGAATGAAATTTTAATAATGTATAAAATTTTTATTTTTCTTATCCCTTTTTATTTTCTTTACCTTTCTTCTTCTTTTTTAATCTCCTTTGTTCTCTCCCTAAAAAAAGGCATTAAAATATTAGAAGTAAATATAATTTTTATTTTAATTTTTATACTTACTTTGATAATTTCTTTTAAATTTTTTAAAATTTATGCTTTGCCTATTTCTTCTTCCTTTTCAATGCTTTATCCGCTTTTTTCTTATTCTTTTTTTGTAAATAATAATTTATCAATTCTTGAAAAAGATTTAATAAAAAATTTTATAAAATATTCGGCAATTATATTCATTATTTTTTTAATGAGCATTTTTAAAAAATTCCTTTTAAATTATCTTTTATTAGCAATTATATTTTTAATATTTTTTAAAAATGAAATATTTTTTTCATTAAAATTTATTTTTAAAAAAGTTGAAATAAAATGAATGTATTTTGTCCTTTATGTGGAAATAAAAAATGGAAAATTTTTTTAAAACTTGATGAATTTAATATTTTAGAATGTAAATTTTGTGGAATAAAAAGAAAAGAATTTGAAAAGGATTTAAATTTTAATTTTGAAGAATGGTATAATGATGATTATTTTTTATTTTTTAAAGAAAAAAGGGAAGAATTTAAAATGAAATGGCATTTTCCTAAAATAAAAATTATAAAAAAATTAAAAAAGAAAGGAAAATTTTTGGATATAGGATGTGGATTAGGACTTGGGGTTGAACTTGCATTAAAAGAAGGGTTTGATGTGTGGGCAACTGACATATCCTCTTATGCTGTTGAATTTATCAAACAGAAATTTAATATTCCTTGCTATAAAGGTGAAATAGAAAATATATCTCTTCCAGAAAATTTTTTTGATGTAATATACATTCATCATGTTTTGGAACATATAATAGACCCAGTTAAATTTTTAAAAAAAACCAAAAAATTTTTAAAAAAAGATGGGATAATTTTAATAGCAGTTCCAAATGTAAAAAGTATTTATTTTAAAATATATAAGAAAAATTTTCCTATTTTTCAAAAGGAGCATTTATGGTATTTTGATATTTTTTCCTTAAGGAAAATGTTAAATAAAGTTAATTTAAAGCTTTATTATTATACCACAGTTTTAGCTTTAGAAACACAAGGTGGTTGGATGTCAATTTGTGCAAACAATATAACATCTTCAAAAAATATAAAAAGCTCCACTACAAATTTTTTAAGAAAAACTTGGAGATTATTTCCAAAGAGTTTTAGAAGCAAAATTTTTGAGATTTTGCATAAAATATTTAATTTTATTTTTGCTAAATTGAGGATGGGAGACGACCTTGTTATAATTGTTAAAAAATGAAAAAAAATATTTTATTAACAATTTATAGATTTGGTAAAGAATATGGAGGGGCAGAAAGAGATACTTTTTATTTCTTTAATTATATGAAAGAATTCTTTAACATTAAAATAATAACTAAAAAAATGATAACTTCTCCATTTTTAGAAAAAATTTATAATTGGAATTTGAAGATAAAAGGTATAGGAAGAATTAAATGGATAATTAGTCTTTTAAATGATTATATGAAGATTAAAAGGGAAAGTAAAAATATAGATGTATTCTATGGGGTTTATTTTGGTTTTGATGAACTTTTTACAATTTCAACCCTTTTGGTTGCAAAAAAGCTTAAAAAGCCCTTTGTTTTTAATCCATATACTCATTTGACTTCCTTTTGGGAAGGTAAATTCTTAAAATTTTTATATAAAAATTCAGATATAATAATTGCGAGAACTGAAAGTGAAAAAAAATGGCTTTCAAGGTTTACTTCAAAAAAAATAAAAGTAATACAGCTTGGAATAGAAATCTTTGATGAAAACAATCTAAAAATTGGATTTAAAGAAAAATATGGAATTAAAGGGAAAATAGTTTTGTTTATAGGGAGAAAAACCGAATATAAAAATTATAAACTTTTAGTTGAAAGTGCAAACTTTATATGGGAGGAATTTCCAAATACATATTTTGTATTTATAGGGGAAGACACCCCTTTATCTTATGATTATTTTAAGAAAATAAAAGATAAAAGGATAATAAACATTGGATTTGTGGATGAAGAGGAAAAATATGCTGCTTTAAAGGAATGTGATATATTTTGCTTACCTTCCGAACAGGAAAGTTTTGGAATAGTTTATTTAGAAGCATGGCTTTTCAAAAAACCAATTATTGCACTTAATATTCCTCCAATAAATGAAATAATCACAAATAATAAAGATGGAATTCTTGTCAATAAAGATAGTTATGAAATCGTAAATGCCATAAAAAAAATTTTAAAAAACGAGGAAAAGATGAAAATCCTTGGTGAGAATGGATATACAAAATTAAAAGAATTTTTTAATATTGAAAAGAAAAAAAGGAGAGATTATTTTTTATTTAAAGAGATATCTAATAAAAAGTTTTCCAATAAATTAAAAATGAGTGAACTTTTTAAAATTCTTTTATGGAAATAATTAAAGAAAAAAAAGTTTTTTCTATTATAATTTCTACTTATAATCAAGAGAAATTTATTGAAAAAGCAATTGAGAGCGTGTTAAATCAAGATTTTCAAAGAAAAAAAATTGAAATAATTGTAGTTGATGATGGTTCAACGGATAAGACTTCGGAAAAAGTAAAAAAGTATAAGGATGAAATAAAATACATCTACAAAGAAAATAAAGGACAGGCTTCTTGTTATAATGTAGGAATAAAGATAGCAAGAGGCGAATATATCTCTCTTTTAGATGCTGATGATTATTTTTTACCAGAAAAATTAAAAAAAGTTGCCGAAGAATTTGAAAAGTATAAAGAAGTTGGAACTGTAATTCACGCGAGAAAAACAATTTTGATGGAAAAGGAAATAGATGAAGATTTTCCAGAAGCCCACAATATAGAATTAAATGAAAATACATTAGAAATATTTGTAAAAGGAGGGCATGTTACTCCTGCTCAGCTTAATTTTAGAGCAGAAGTTTTAAAAAATGTTTTACCCATACCAGAAAAAAATATGATATTTGGTTCTGATGGTTACCTTTTCCTAACTCTCCCCTTTTTTACAAATTTTTCATTTCTAAAAGAAAAATTGAGTGTATATAGAATTCATGGTGAAAATCTTTTTTATACAGATAATATTAAAAAATTTATTTTAAGTATTAAAGTATGGAAAAGAATTAAATCTCATACACCAAAAGTTGTAAAAAAATCAAAAAGATTTGATTCCACTTTATTTTATAAATTTCTGCTACCCTTTGACATAGAGATGTGTGAAAGAGAATTAATTTATAAAATATATAATGGGAAATGTAAGAGAGAAGACCTTTTAAAATTGGAAACCAAAAAAATTAAATATGGATGGGGGAAATGGGGATTTTTATACAGGTTATATAATTTATTAAAATTGCCTTATATTTTAATTTTGCCACCAAAATGGACAATTGAAATTAAAAATTTTTATTTTAAAAAGAAATTATATAAAATAAGAGAATTTATTTTCCCAAAATAATAGAAATGACCAATAAAAAAATCGTTTCTATTTTAATTGATACTTATAACCATTCCAAATTTATTGAAAAGGCAATTGAAAGTGCAATTAACCAAAATTTTCCTTCAAAGGATATGGAGATAATAGTTATAGATGATGGTTCAAAAGATGATACTTATGAAATAGTTAAAAAATATAAGGATAAGATAAAATATATTTATAAGGAAAATAAGGGGCAGGCCTCCTGTTTCAATTTGGGATTTGAAATGGCAAATGGTGAATATATTGTTTTGCTTGATGGAGATGATTATATGAGAGAAGATAGGGTTTTAAAAGTTGTTGAAGAGTTTGAAAAATATAAGGAAGTTGCTTGTGTTTTAAATACAAGGGAAATAATTGATGAAGTAAATAGTAAAAGAATAATTGAAAATTTTCCAGAATTTCATAATCTTTCTCTTAATAAAGAAAATTTAAATCTTTTTATAAAGTCCTCTTATGGAACAAGCAGGACATCTTTAAGAAAATTCATTCTTAAAAACATTTTACCAGTTCCGGAAAATTTAATAATTGAAGCAGATTTGTATTTAAATCTATCAATAATATGGTTTGGAAATTTATCCTGCCTTAATGAAAGGTTAACCTTTTATAGAATTCATGGTGAAAATTTGTTTTGCCTTGTAGATTCAAAAAAATTACCATTACAGATTAAAACGATGAAAACAGCAATTGAAGAAGTTAAAAAAATTTCTAAAAAATCTAAAATTTATGATAAAGAAATATTAAATGAGATTTTAAAACCCTATGAAATTGAAATAAGGGAAAAGGAATTTAATTTAAATGTTTATAAAAATAAAGGAAAGAGAAAGGATTTATTTTTAATTGAATGTGAAAAATTTAAATTTTATAAAAGGGAATGGAATTTTTTATATAAAATTTATAAATTTATTCGTTTGCCATTTTTACTTGCTTTCCCACCAAAATTTTTTTTAAAATTAAAAAACTTTTATCACAATAAAAAGCTTTATAATATAAGAAAAATTTTATTTCCAGATTAAATGAAAATTATTGGTATAAGTTATTCAGGGGACCATGATAGTTCATGTGCGATTGTAATTGATGGGGAATTAAAATTTGCAATTTCAGAAGAAAGATTAACGAGGAAAAAACACGATTCTTCATTTCCAATAAATTCAATAAAAAAAGGATTAGAATTTACAAATTTAAAACCAGAAGATATTGATTTTGTTTGTATTTCATGGTCAAATCCATTAAAACAACTTATTTTTGATTTTAAACTTTTATTTAAAAATAAATTTTCCTTTAAAGGACTTTTATATACCTCCTATTCAAATTTTTATAAATTATGGATAAAAGGTGGATTTAAAAGGTATGAGGATTATTTTGGAAAATCAAAATTTTTGTTCTGTGACCATCATTTAGCCCATGCAATAAGTGCCTATTCCTATTCACCTTTTAATGAAGCAGTAATTGTTGTAATAGATGGAAGGGGTGCTTATGAGGCAACATCTATATGGTATGCAAAAGATGGCAAAATAGAGCCAGTTGAAATTATAAATTTTCCTAATTCAATTGGTCTTTTTTATGCAAAATTTACAAAATATCTTGGATTTAAACCACTTTCTGATGAATGGAAGGTAATGGGTCTTGCCCCTTATGGAGAGGATGGAATATCTTTAAAAGAATTTATTGAAAATGAATGTATCCCTTATAAAGTAAAATGGAAAAGATTATTAAGAAAAGGTTTATATGATGTTTCTGGAATAGAAGAAATTTTTGGACCCCAAAGAAAGGAGGACGAAGAAATAAGTCAAAAACATAAGGATATTGCTTTTGCCTGTCAAAGAGAAACTGAAAAGGCAATTTTAAATATTGTAAAATATGCAATAGAAAAAACAAAATGTAAAAATTTATGTCTTGCAGGGGGTGTTATTTTAAATTGTAAGGCAAATGGTATTGTTGCAAATTCAGGGATAGTGGATGATATTTTTATTCAGCCAGCAGCATCCGATGAAGGAGCTGCACTTGGTGCTGCCCTTTATCCTTATTTAATTTTTGAGAAAAGATTACCAAAATTTTTAATGGAAAATTTATATCTTGGACCTTCCTATAAAGAGGAAGAAATTGAAAAAATTTTAAAAAATTGTAAATTGAAATATGAAAGATTAATTAATCCTTCAAAAGTAGTTGCAGAACTAATTTATGATGGTAAAATAATAGGGATTTTTCAAGGTAGAATGGAATTTGGTCCAAGAGCACTTGGAAATCGTTCAATACTTGCAGACCCAAGACATTCTTCAATGAAGGATAAGGTTAATAATTCTGTTAAATATAGAGAATGGTGGCGCCCATTTGCACCTACAATTTTAGAGGATAAATATTTTGAATTTTTTGATACAAAATTTTTATCCCCTTTTATGATATTGAGTTTTCCTGTTAAAAAAGAGATGAGAGAGAAAATACCAGCAACTGTTCATGTTGATGGAACAGCAAGACCTCAATCTTTAAATAAAAAAATAAATCCTTTTTATTATGAAATAATTAGTGAATTTTATAAAAAAACAGGTGTTCCTGCCCTTTTAAATACTTCCTTTAATTTAAAAAATGAACCAATAGTATGCTCCCCGCTTGATGCAATAAGAACCTTTTATACATCAGGACTTGATTATTTGATCTTAGAAAATTTTTTAGTTTCCAAATGAAAATCCTTATTATTTCAAAAGATTTCCCAAATATGTTTGGTGGTGTTTCTGATCATACTTATCATCTTTCAAAAAATTTATCTAAAAAAAGGATTGATGTTTATGTTTTAACCTCTTGTAATGAAAAAGTTATAAGAGAAATTAAAGGATACAATGTTAAAATTTTACCCTTAATTAAAAAATGGGGATTTTCATCCATTTCTGAAATCATAAATGAAATACAAAAAATAAATCCCGAATTTATCTTATTACAATATACCCCTTATATGTATTCCTATTACGGAATTCCCTTTTGGTTAATTTTTTTATATTTTAAATTAAAATTTAAAAGATTTAAAATATACACAAATTTTCATGAAATATCAATTTTAATAAATTTAGGGGATTTTAAACATTTAGGAATTGCAATTTCACAAAGAATAATTGCCTATTTTATCTCATTTTTATCAGATAAAATAATAGTTCCGATTGAAAGATGGAAAAAAATGCTTCATTTTTTTAAAAAAAAGATAGAAATAATTCCTGTTGGAAGTAATATTGTTCCTGAAAATGATTTTAAAATTGATTTATCAAATAAAAGAAATTTTATAATTGTAGGTTCTTTTGGTGGTGCGAATAAATCAAGAAGGATTGAAATTCATTTAAAGGCAGTTAAAATTTTAAAGGAAAAAGGGATAAATGTAAAATATATTTTTATAGGAAATGTTCCAGATTATTTTAAAAAAATTTCAAGAAAATTAAAAATTGATGCAGAATTTAAAGGATTTTTAAAAAGTGAGGAAGTTTATTCCATTTTAAAGAGTTTTGATTTTTTCATATTTTTTGATAAATATTCAAATAAATATGAAGGGGGGATAAATTTGAAAAGCGGTTCTGTTGTTGCTGCTTTTTCTGCGAATGTTCCTGTAATAAGCAATTCTGGTTTTTATACTGATAAAATTTTAAAAAATCTTTATATTAAATCTCCTCCAAATCCAGAAGATATTGCCAATAAAATAATTGAATATTTAAATAATCCAAAAAATATTGAAAAATTAAAGATTAAAATTTCTGAATTTTATGAAAAAAATTTAAAATGGGAAGAAATTTCAAATAGGTATTTAATAATTTTAAAATGCCAAAAGTAATTGTCTCACATCCAGGTCGTCAACACTCCCGCGAGCTTGTTTATGCATTACAGGAAGGGAGTATGCTTTTAAAATATTTTACAAGTTTCTGGTATAAACCAGATAAATTTCCATATATTTTTTTAAAAAGGATAAAAAGATTTGAAGAGGAATTTAAAAAAAGATATTTTGAAAAAATAAATCCTGAATTTGTTGTTCAAAATCCATTTTTTGAAATAAAAAATAGATTTATTTTAAAAAGACAAAATTCATGGCTTAAAATAGGAATTGAATTTGATAGATGGGTTTCAAAAAAAATTGAAAAAATGGATTTTGACATTTTTATAGGATATGAACTTTCATCTTATAAAAGTTTTAAAGTATGTAAACAAAAAAATAAAATATGTATTTATGATTTGCCAAGTGTTGCCTACAATTTTCAAAAAGAAATTTTTGAAAGATATGGTAAAAAATATGATGAAAGGGAAAGCAAGATAAAAAATAAGGAATTAAATCTCTCTGATTATATTTTTGTTCCATCAGAAATTGTTAAAAAAAGTTTAATATGCCTTGGAATTGATGAGAAAAAAATTATAAAAATTCCTTATGGTGTTGATATTTCAAAATTTTCTCAAAAAAAAGAATATAAAAAAGATAAAATTTTAAAAATTATTTTTGTTGGAGCAATTACATGGCATAAAGGTATTGAAATTCTTTTAAAGGCAATAAAAGATTTAAAGGCAATTATAAATGTTGAATTGAATTTGGTTGGTAAAATAGTGGATAATGAAATTTTAAATGAGTATAAAGGTTTATATAATTATCATTCTTTTGTTCCTCATGAAAAATTAAATGATTTTTATAAAGAAAATGATATTTTTGTTTTCCCTTCTTTAATTGAAGGATTTGCTCAGGTTGTTCTTGAAGCGATGGCTTCTGGTTTACCTGTTATTGTTTCAGATACAGCAGGTTCAAATGACATTGTTAGGGACGGCATTGATGGATTTGTAATTCCTTCAGGAAATGCTCAAATGTTGAAAGAAAAAATAATTTACTTTTATAATAATAGGGATAAAATTGAGGAAATGGGAAAAAATGCATCTTTAAATGTGAGAAATTATACATGGGAAAAATATAGGGAAAATGTAAGGAATGCAATATATAAAATTTTAGGAGGTTAAAATGGGTATTGTATATTTAAAATTAAAGGTTTTAAATCCAGAAAATCCAAAAAAGAAAAAGGAATTTAAATTTCTTGTTGATTCAGGCGCAATATATAGTGTAATACCTGAAGAAGAATTAAAATCTATTGGCATTAAACCAACTTCTTATGAAGAATTTATACTTGCAAATGGAGAAGTTATAAAAAAACCGGTTGGAAATGCCTATTTTGAATATAAAGATAAAATAAGAGCAGCACCAGTTATATTTGGAGAAAAAGGAATCTTCCTTTTAGGTATAACAACTCTTGAAGCACTTGGACTTATGCTTGATCCAATAAAAAGGGAACTTAAAAAGCTTCCAATGATACTTTTTTAAGATGGATATTTTAAAACATTTTTTTTCCTTAAAATATTTTCTTTTTTTGATTTCCTTTCTTTCCTTTTTTATTTTTACAGTTCACTGGAGAAAATCAATAATATTTTTACTTTATTTTATTTTAATAGAAGGTGCTTTAAGAAAATGGTTTTTACCATCTTTTCAAAAGGAAATATTTGCCTTTAAATTTTTAATCTTATCAGGAATTTATATCGGCTTTTTAAGGGATAAAAAATTAAAGGGAGAAAAAATTTTACCTCCTTCCCCATTAAATTTCCTTTTAATAATTTATGTTATTTATGGATTATTTCAAATATTCAATCCAAACATTAAAAATCTTTTAATAGGTTTAATAGGTTTTTTTGTTGAATTTTCTCCTGTTTTTCTAATATATTTAACAAAAGAAGTTTTTGATGAAGAAGAAAAAATTTATAAATTCATTAAAAATTATGCATTTTTTTCATTACCTTTAATAATTATTGGATTTATTCAGTATAATCTTCCACCAAATCATCTTTTAAATTATTATGCCCATAATGTTCCTGCTGATGCAATGGTTGGAACCTCTGTAAGACCATCTTCAACATTTCCTTATATTTCAGGATATGCAATATACCTTCATTTAATTTCAGTTTTATTAATTTACATTTTGACAATTTTGGATTTAAAAATTTTTGAAAATATATATTTTTTAATAGTTTTCATTCTTTTAAATTTGAGTGTATTTTTAACAGGTTCAAGAGGGCTTTTTGGTTATGTTTTATTTATTTATATAATCTATGCTTTTATTTTAATAAAAGATTTAAAAGGAAAAATGCTTAAATTTTTTCTTCCAGTTATTTTTTCAATTTTCTTAATCTTTTTTACTCCTTTTGGTAAAAAAATATATAATAATTTTCTTGTAAGAGCAAAAGGTGAAGGTTATGAAGAAGTTAAAAGGAGGATAAAAATAGCATATATAGAGCCATTTAGCTTTGCAGAATTTTCATCACTTTTTGGATATGGAACAGGAATGACATATCAAGGAGTTGGATTTTTAAAAGAAGGGGAAGGAATTCTTATGCCCCAAGGTTTTGAGCCAGAGCTTGGAAGAATTACTATTGAATATGGAATTTTTGGTCTATTTTTAACATTTCTTTTTAGAATAGTCATAATTTTATTATTTTTAAAACAATTTTTAACTTTAAAAAATTATAAATTAAAATACCTTTCCCTTTTAATCCTCTTATATCTTTTCCCTGCTTGCATTTTCATTGACAATGTGAATTTTCAAGCAATAAAGGGAATTTATTTTTATTTTTTTTCAGGTTTCCTATTTTTATTTGAAAAATGAAAATACTTTGTGTTACTCCAAGTTATTATCCTGCCTTTAAATTTGGTGGTCCAATATATTCTGTTCATTATTTAAACAAAGCACTTTCTAAAAAAGGAATTGATATTAATGTATATACTACAAATGTAGGATTAGAAAATGTTTTTTTAAATAAAGAAATTATAATTGATGGTGTTAAGGTTAATTATTTTGAATTTACAAAGTTTTTTGAATTTTTTAATCCAAGTGGATGGCAATTTTCATTACCACTTAAAAATGCATTAAAAAATAATATTAAAAAATTTGATTTAATTTATATTGTTTCTACATGGAATTTTCCTGTTTTCATTTCCTCTTATTTTTCAGAAAAATATAAAAAGCCATACATTATTTCTCCAAGGGGGCATCTTTATTTTGATGTTTTAAAAAAGAAATTCTGGAAAAAATTGCCCTATTATTACATTTTTTTAAAAAGGTATTTAAATAGGGCTTTCATTCATTATACTACTTATGATGAAGCATTAAATTGTCATTCCTTTCTTAAATTAAAAAGTAAATATTTTGTTGTTCCAAATGGTATTGAATTAAATGAATTTCAAAAAATAAAAAAATTAGAAAATAAAGATAAAAAAATTATCCTTTTTTTAGGAAGGATAAATTGGAAAAAGGGGCTTGATATTTTAATAAGTGCATATGCAAAAATTTTGAAAGAAAGAAATGACTTGCATCTACTTATTGTTGGAAATGATGAAGATGGTTATATTGAGAGAGTTAAAAGATGGGTTAAAAATTACGGAATTATAAAAGATGTTACATTTACAGGAATTTTAACAGGTGAAGAAAAATTAAAGGTATATTCAAAAAGTGATATTTTTGTCTTACCTTCCTATTCTGAAAATTTTGGTATGACTGTTATTGAAGCAATGGCTTGTGGAATACCTGTTATAATCTCTGAAAAAGTTGGATTATCTAATGAAATTAGAAAAAATAAAGCAGGTTTAGTTGTTGAAGTAAATGAAGAAAGCTTATATAAAGGGATAAAAACTTTGCTTGATAATGAGAATTTAAGAAAAGAATGTGTTGAAAATGCAAATAAATTGGTAAAAAATTATGATATAAATAAAGTGGCAGAAAAAATGATTGAGATATATGAAAAAATAGTTAAATATAAGAAGATATGAAAATTAATAATCCTTATATAGAATACCATTGGAAGAGTCCCGAAACTTGTGCGCATCGTTATATTGTTCCTATCATTGTTAAAATAATTCAAGAGTTAAAATTATCTTTTGATGCAAAAATACTTGATACCGGTTGTGGTGGAGGCAGTTTGGTTTATCATATTTATAAAATGGGTTTTAAAAATGTTTATGGTTTTGATATTTCAATCTCAGGAATTGATTTAGCCAAGAAAAGTTTTCCCGAATTAGAAAGTAATTTTTTTGTTCATGATGTTTATGACCCCGATTTACCTTTTGAAATCCCGCAAAAATATGATGTCATAATTTCAATGGAAGTTATAGAACATTTATATTCCCCTAAAACTTATTTAAAAAATATAACAATATGGTTAAAAGACGATGAATATTTAATTCTTACTACTCCTTTTCATGGATATCTAAAAAATCTTCTAATATCTTTGTTAAATAAATTTGATAGTCATTTTAATCCCCTCGCGGAAGGTGGGCATATTAAATTTTTCTCAAAAAATACACTTTGCAGTCTCTTCAAAGAAACAGGTATAAAACCATTAAAATTTTATGGAGTAGGGAGAATACCTTTTTTATGGAAATCAATGATTTTATTGGGTAGAAGATATGAAAATTTTAAGGAAAAGAATTAAAAAAAGCGAGCTTGTTGAAAATTTTATGACACATTTCCAAAAAGTTATAAAAGCAGTTGTAGATGTAGAAAGAAGAATAATTGCTTTAGATGCTGAACTTCATTCAGAGTTAGAAGCGTATCTTATTGATGATGGTTCAAAGCAGGAAAATTTGTGGGGCATAAATCTTTATCCTTTTAAAGATAAAGAAAATTTTATAGAATATGTTGCTCTTATAAATATTCGTCCTTCCCAGAACAACTATTCAATGGAAATAGAAAATGAAGAAATTAAACGAAAAATTGAAGAAATAGTTTTTGAACTTATAGAATATGAAACTTAAACATTATAAAAATCTTACCCCTTTAAAATGGAAAGAATTTCCTTTTTATAAGCAGATTTTAATGATAGGTTCAGAAATAATGAGGGCAGGTAAATGGATAGAAAAAAATGATATTGAAGAGGTAAGGGATTGTTATGAAAGAGCTCTTGAACTTTTATACCTTACAATTGAAACCTGTGAAGAAAAAAAAAGATTGAGGGAAATTTTGATATTTAAAGAAGCACTCCTTTCCCTTTATTTAAAACCAGAAATTAAAGAAAATAAAAATCTTTTAAAAATCTTATTCCTTATGACAAAAGAAACTGAATTTTTGATTGAAAAATGAAATTGCCAATAACTGTTATAATTTTGACCTATAATGAGGAAAAAAATATTGAAGAATGTTTAAAATCTATTCATGGTTTTTTTGAAGAAATATTTATTGTTGATTCCTTTTCAACTGATAAAACAATTGAAATAGCAAAAAAATATACAGATAAAATTTATCAGCATGAATTTGAGAATCATGCAAAACAATGGTTTTGGGCATTGAAAAATTTGCCAATTAAAAATGAATGGATTTTAGGGTTAGACGCGGATCAACGCGTTTCGGATGATTTAAAAAAAGAATTAATAGAACTTTTTAAAACACCTATTATTGATGTAGATGGTTTTTATGTGAGAAGAAAACAAATTTTTTTAGGGAAATGGATAAGATTTGGTGGGTATTATCCAAAATATTTATTAAAACTTTTTAAAAAAGATAAAGTAATTTTAGATGAAAGTGACTTAGTTGACCATCATTTCTATATAAAAACAAAAACCAGGAAACTTAAAGGACATATAATTGAAGATAACCTTAAAGAAAGGGATTTATCTTTCTGGTTATCTAAACACATTAAATATGCTGAATTACATGCAAAAGAATATATGAATAAAATCAAAAAACCCATTACTCCCAAATTTTTAGGTTCAATTGATGAAAGAACACTTTTTTTTAAAAATTTTTATCAAAGATTTCCTTTATTTATCCGTCCTTTCCTTTATTTTATTTATAGATATTTTTTGAGGTTTGGTTTTTTAGATGGTATAGAAGGTCTTATATTTCATTTTTTGCATGCTCTTTGGTATAGATTTATTGTTGATGTTAAAATATATGAATTAAAAAAATATGGTAATAATAGGAGTTAATTTATATCATCCTGATGCATCTGCTTGTATTTTAATTGATGGGAAACTTATATCAGCAGTTGAAGAAGAGAGGTTTAAAAGGATAAAACATTATTCTGGATTTCCTGAAGAATCAATTAAATTTTGTTTAAAAAAGGCAGGGATTAAAATAGAGGATGTTGATTATATAGCAATTCCAAGAAGACCAGAGGCAAGAATTTTAAATAAAATTCTTTATGGTATAAAAATTCCAAAAATGATTTTTAAAAGATTTTATGTTTGGAAAAAAACCTTTGATATAAAAAATAAACTTTCAGAAATTTTTGATATAGGAGTAGAAAAAATAAGGGCAAAAATTTTTAAAGTTGAACATCACTTAGCTCACCTTTCTTCTTCTTTTTTTGTTTCACCATTTGAAAGAGCATTTTTATTTTCTTATGATGCACTTGGTGATTTTGCATCAACAATGTGGGGAATTGGTGAAGGTAATGATATTAAAATTTTTGGTGATATAAAATTCCCACATTCCCTTGGATTTTATTATACTGCTATAACTCAATATTTAGGATTTTTAAAATTTGGTGATGAATATAAGGTTATGGGTCTTGCCTCATATGGAAATGAATTTATAGATGAATTTAAAAATATTTTAAAAGTTAAGGATTATAAATTTGAACTTGGACTTCCTTATTTTTTACATCATAAAAAATTTGTTGAATTAAATTTTGAAGGAGAGCCAAAAATTGATATCATTTTTTCAGATTATCTTGAAAAAAAACTTGGTAAAAGAAGAAATCAAAATGAACCAATTGAGAAAAAACACGAAAATATTGCCTTTTCCCTTCAAAAACGACTTGAAGAAGTTGTTTTTCATGTCTTAAATTCCCTTTATAAAAAATATAATTTAGATACAAAAAATTTGTGCATCGCAGGTGGGGTTGCTTTTAACTGTGTTTTAAATGGAAAAATTTTTGACAATACAAAATTTGAGAATGTTTATATTCAACCAGCAGCAGGTGATGCAGGACTTGCAATTGGCTGTGCTTTTTATTTATGGAATAAGGTTTTAAAAAATAAAAGAGATTTTGTAATGGAACATGCATATTTTGGTCCTGAATATACTGATAAAGAAATTGAAAAGGAAATATTAAAGAGAAAAAATGAAATAATTTTAAGAGGATTTAAAATTGAAAAGATAGAGGATGAAGATTTACTTTGCAAAATTACTGCAAAAAAAATTTCAGAAGGTAAGATTGTTGGATTTTTTCAAGGAAAAATGGAATGGGGACCAAGAGCACTTGGTTCAAGAAGTATCTTATGTGACCCAAGAAAAGAAGAGATGAAGGATATTTTAAACAGAAGAATAAAAAATAGGGAACCATTTAGACCATTTGCACCTTCAATTTTAGAAGAGAAAGTTTCTGAATATTTTGAAAAATCTCATCCTTCACCATTTATGCTTTTTGCCTATAAGGTTAAAAAAGATAAAAGGGATAAAATTCCTGCGGTAACACATGTTGATGGGACAGGAAGACTTCAAACCGTTAGCAAAAAAACAAATCCATTATTTTGGAAAGTTATTAAAGAATTTGAAAATTTAACAAACATTCCATGCCTTTTAAATACTTCCTTTAATGAAAATGAACCAATTGTAAATAAACCAGAAGAAGCAATAGATTGCTTTTTAAGAACAAAAATGGATGTTCTTGTTATTGGAAAATATATAATATCGTGAAAATTTCCTCAATTTTTTGATTTATAAAATTCAATAGCTTCCAATATACCTTCAACATCCTTTTTATAAGTATATTTGGAAACAATTTTTAAAGAATTTCTCCCCATTTTTTCTCTTAAATCCTTTTCTTTAAGCAATTTTTCCATATATTCTTTTAATTTTTCAATATCTCCAACTGGATAAATAAATCCATTTTCACCATGTTTTACTAAATCCTTTGCACATCCAACCATATCCGAAACTATAATTGGTAAATTAAAGCACATTGCCTCATTTACAACAAGACCCCATGTTTCTCCGATAGATGGGAGCACGAATATATCTGCTATTGCATAATATTTTGGTAATTCACTTTGATTTTTAAATCCTAAAAGATAAACATCTTTAATTCCTTTTTCTTTAACATAATTTTCAATTTTTGTCCTCAATATCCCATCACCCACATAAACGAGTGCCTTATTCTTTAAATTTATTTTTTCATAAGCAAATAATAAATCCATAGGTCTTTTTTTCTCAATCAATTTGCCACAGAAAAGTATAACGGATTTATCTTCTGAAATTCCATTTTCTCTTTTAATCTTATCTTTTTCTTTAACAAAATTTTCATAACCTTTTATAAATCTTTCATTATCAACTGCATACGGAGTAAAAAACAACTTATTTTCTGGAACTCCATAAAATTTATAGAAATTTTTATTTTCCTCACCAACATATAAAAAGGCATCAATGATTTTAAAAAGAAAATTCTTTAAAATTATCTTTTTTATAAAAATTTTATACTTTGATTTTTTAATTTCTTGATTTAAGGGATTATCTCCTCTTATAAAAATTTTTATACCGAATAACTTTGCAACTATTATTCCAATTATATTTGTTAAATAATTCCATCCATGAACTATTAATACATCATATTTTCCCTTTCTCAATTCATCAATTATTGAAAAATTCATGAGCCCAAAAAAACCATTAAAGATAGAAGGCTTTGGGGAATAATTTTTTAAAAATTTATATTCATATCCTTCAAGTAAAGGTATATCCCATTTTAAATCTATTCCAAAACCCTTATCTTTCATTCCCCTTACACTTTCATCTGAACAATAATAAACCTCCAATTCTATCTCTTTTTGACTTGCCATTTCTTTAAATAATGGTGAAAAATATTGGATTGGATGACTTATTAAAAACGCAACCTTATATTTTTTCATATTATAATTTTAAATTAAACTCAGGCAATTTTGTCAAAAAAAAGAAGCAGGATATTTTGAAAAATTCAAAAAGATTTTAGACCTTCAATAAAATAATTGAATTTTAAAATTAAAATGCATTAAATTAATAAGATATCGTATCAATGAAATTAAAAATTATAAGTTTTTGCGATAATATGAATTAAAACCGCATCCTGCCCTTAAGGTTTTTCACCCCTTGAATTTATACTTAATGAATTTAAAAATAAATACCAGTCCAAAATGTTATGGCATATACATTAAGTTGAAAAAAAAAGTTTTTTCCTTTATAATATAAATATGTTCTTAAAAAACTTAACTTTTCCAGGTTTTAAAAAATTTAATTTTTATACTTTTATTTTTATTTTAATTTTTTCTTTTTTAATAAGATTTATTTTCCTCTTATTAAACCCCAATTATTACAATACCCATTATGAAGGGAATTTACATCCTGAACATATTTATTTCAAAAACCCAAATTATGGGGTTCCGGATTCTCACGAATATAAGGCACTTGCGATAAATATTATTAAAAAACATAAATTTTCGTGGGATGATGAACCTGTAACCTTTAGAACCCCTTTTTATCCCTTTTTTATTTCCTTAGTTTTTTTAATATTTGGTATTAAAGATTTTCCTGTAATGTTTTTTCAAGTGATTTTTTCAACAATCACTGTTTATATTGTATATTTAATTGCTAAAAAAGTTTATAATGAAAAAATTGCCCTAATTTCCTCAATTTTATTTACCTTTGACCCATTATCAATACTTTATTCATCCCTATATATGTCAGAAACAATTTTTATATTTTTATTCCTTTTATCCATTTATTTTTTTGTTATAAAAAATTATGGAATTTCAGCACTTTTTCTATCCCTTTCTTCTCTTACAAGACCAATTTCCCTTTATTCTTTTTTAATTTTTTTACCATTTCTTAAAAAAATTAAAAACATGATTCTCTTTTTTTTAATTTTTTCAATCCTGCCCTTTTTATGGAGTTTAAGAAATTATAAAAATTATAAAGTTTTTAAATTTACTTCAATTGATGGATTCAACCTCTTATATCATAATGCCGCTGTTTTTGAATCTTTAAAGAAAAACATTCCTCTTGAAGAAGTTCGTAATTCATTTTCTAAAACATTTTTTGAAAATTTAAAGGAGGAGGATAATCCCTTAAAACTTTCAATACATGCTTCAAAAATTGCCCTTAATAAAATTTTAAAGGAACCTTTTTGTTATTTATTTTTTCATTTGAAAACATGTTTTAAAATAATTTTTTCTACCCAATCTGAAGACATCTTGTTAAAGATAAAAGGTGAAAAAAAAGAAACTTTTGGATTTTATAAAGATGTTATCAATGGAAATGTTAAAGGGATTTATAAATATGTAATAATTCTTTTTTGTTTTATTGAAATTTTGCTTGCTTTTTTAATAATATTTTCAGGAGTTCTCTTTGCTTTTATAAAAAGGGGGAAATTTGAAATTTTATCATTATTTTTAATTTTTTATTTTTTTATTTTAAGTGGAATGTTAGGGGAGGCAAGGTTTAGATTTCCAATAATTTCTATATCCTATATTTTGTTTTCTGCTTTTTTATTTAAAATTTTTAATAAAAATGAGGTTTAAGGAAAAACCAGAAGATTTTTATGATTTAATACACAATTTTGTCAAAACCCCCTTTTTTCTTTATAATTAAAAAATGAATAAAATAAAAGAATATTTAAAAGGTAAAAGAAGAATATATACATTAAAGTCAAAAAAATTTAATTCAGATTTTGATAAATTTTTCTGGGAAAAAGTTAACGCAAAGGAAAAATTTGTGGCTGCATGGCAATTAATGGTTGATTCAATGATAATCAAAGGAACGCCAGAAAGATTAAAATTCAAAAAAATAATAAGAATTAAAACACTCAAAGGAAAAACAATAAAAGAAATAAATTTTGAAAATAAATAAAGATTTTGAAGATTTTTTCAAAATTTTAAATAAAAATAAGGTTCAATATCTTGTAGTTGGTGGATATGCTGTTATATATTATTCTGAACCAATCGCCACAAAAGACATTGATATATTTATAAATCCAACAAAAAAAAATTCAGAGAAGGTATATAAAAGTATAAAGGAATTTTTCGGAGTTTCTATTAAGGATTTATCAAAACATGATTTTGCAAAACCAGGGATAATTTATCAAATAGGTATTTCTCCAAATAGAATAGATATCTTAAATAAAATAAAAGGAATAAGTTTTAAAAAAGCATGGAAAAATAAAAAATTTTTTAAATATGGGAAAGAGAAAGTATGGGTTATAGGGAAAGAGGATTTAATAAAAAATAAAAAACTTTTAAAAAGGGAGCAAGATATTTTGCATTTAAAAAAATTGAAAGTTTATAATTTAAATTTCAAAAAATAAAAGGAAAATAATGAAGAAGGCATTGGTATGCGGTGCAGGTGGTTTTATAGGAAGTCATCTTGTAAAAAGATTAAAAAGGGAGGGTTATTGGGTAAGGGGTGTTGATTTAAAATATCCTGAATTTTCAAAAAGTGAAGCAGATGAATTTTTAATTTTGGATTTAAGAATACCTGAAAACTGTTATAAATCTCTTATAATTAAAAATAGTTTTTTTGATGAAGTTTATCAACTTGCTGCTGATATGGGAGGGATGGGCTTTATTTCATGGGCAGAATGTGAAGTTTTAACAAACAATGTTTTAATAAATTTAAATATGACAAAAGCATCAGCAGAAATAGGGGTTGGAAAATATTTCTTTTCTTCATCGGTATGCGTTTATAGGGATATGAAACCGGGTGAGCCAAAACTTTATGAGGAAGATGCTTATCCTGCTTTACCTGATAATGAATATGGATGGGAAAAAATATATTCAGAAAGAGTTCTTCTTGCATATGCAAGAAGATATGGAATGAAAGTGAAAATAGCAAGATTTGAAAATTGTTTCGGTCCTGAAGGAACATGGAAAGGGGGAAGGGAAAAAGCACCTGCTGCAATTTGCAGAAAAGTTGCAACAGCAAAATTAAAAGGGGATGAATTTATAGAAGTATGGGGGGATGGAAGTGCAATAAGAAATTACATTTATATTGATGACCTTATAGATGCAGTTTACATTTTGATGCAATCCGATATTCAAGAACCAGTAAATATTGGAACTGAAGAATACATTTCAGTAAAAGAGCTCGTTAACCTGGTTTGTGAAATAGCAGGTGTTAATTTAAAAATAAAATGGGTTCCAGGACCAGTAGGAGTTAAGTTAAGAAATTTCAGTCATGAAAAAATTTATTCACTTGGCTTTAAGCCAAAATATACAATAAAAAAAGGTCTTGAAATAACCTATAAATGGATTGAAGAGCAGGTTAGGAAAGGTTTATGAAAAAAATATTTTTTATAAATCGCTCTTTTTATCCTGATATAGAGGCAACAGGGCAATTTTATACTGAACTTTGTGAAGAACTTAAAGATAAATTTGACATAACATTTATATGCGGTCTTTCCTATTATATAAAAAATGAAAAATTTAAATTTTTTAAAATAGAAAAATTTAAAAATATAAAAATTATAAGGGTTAGACATACAATTTTATGGAAAGGGAAAATTTTTGGAAGGATTATAAACTGGATAACATTTTGTTTAAATTCATTTTTTATCCTTTATAAAATAAAACCAGAAATTTTAATATGCGGGACAGACCCACCAATTCTTGGTATAATTTCTTATATTTTAAAAAAATTGAAAAACATAAAATACATTTATTCTTGTAATGATTTGTATCCTGATATTGCAATCTCCCTCAATACCTTCAAAAATAAATTTTTAATTAAATTTTTTGATTATTTAAATAAAAAGGCATTTAAAAACTCTTTAAAAATACTCGCTCTTGGAGAAGATATGAAGGAATTGATAATTAAAAAGGGGATAGATAAAGATAAAATTGTTGTGATAACAAATTGGGTTGATACTAAAAAAATCTATCCATTAAATAAGGAGGAAAACCTTTTTTTAAAAAAATATAATCTTAATGATGAATTCATTTTAATGTATTCAGGAAATATTGGTCTTCCCCATAATCTTGAAAATTTAATATATGCACTTGAAAAAGTTAATAAGAAAAACTGGAAGATGATTTTTATTGGTGATGGTGTTAAAAAGGAGGAAATTTTAAAAATTACTCATTTAAAAAATCTTTCTGATAGGATTTTATTTTTCCCATACCAGCCAAAGGAATTTTTAATTCATTCTTTAAATGCAGCAGATTTACATATTGTTTCTTTAAAAAAAGAAGCAAAAGGTGCATGTGTTCCTTCAAAAATTTATGGTATAATTGGGTGTGGAAAACCTTTCCTTTCAATTTCTGATGAAAATTCAAATTCATCAATTGTTGCAAAGAAATATAATTGTGGGATTATTGCTGATCCTGATAATATAGAAGATATTAAAAATAAAATTGAGTGGGCAATTGAAAATAAAGATAAATTAAAAGAGTTAGGTGAAAATGCAAGAAGAGCTGCAATTTCTGAATTTGATAAGGAAATAGCTATTAAAAAATGGGAAAATTTAATAAAAAGTTTAATCTATGATTAATATATTTTCAATCTTATTTTCTTTTATTTTTCCACTCTTTTTAACGATTTCTTTTATTCCCATTTTATTTAGAATTGGTAAAAATCTTAAAATAGTTGATTATCCCGATGAAGAAAGGAAAATTCATAAATATCCTATTCCAAGAACAGGTGGAATAGCAATTGCGATTTCAATAATTTTAACCTTTTATTTTTTACCAAAAGAAAAATTGATTTATTACCTTTTGTCTTTTTCTTTATCTTTTTTAGCAATTGGATTTTTAGATGATGCAGGATTAAAATTGAGAAATATTTATAAATGGTTGATTGGTCTTTTGATTGTTTTAATTTTTTTCCTTTTAACTCCTTTAAAGGTTAAGGAGATTGGAAATCTTTTGGGTTTTGGGAACATAAAAATGAATTTATTTGTTTCTTTAATATTTTCTTTATTTGCAATAAATTGTGTTGTAAATTCCTTTAATTTAATAGATGGAATTGATGGGCTTGCAGGAAGTGTTTCATTAATATCTTCCCTTTGTTTTTCTTTTTTAAATTTTAAGAATTCTGATTTTTATTTATCCTATGTTTCTGCTGGAATTGCAGGTGCTTCACTTGGATTTTTATTTTACAATTTTCCTCCTGCAAAGATTTTTTTAGGAGATGCAGGGAGTTTATTTTTGGGCTCTTTTTTAACAGGAATCTCTGTTTTTTCAGCAAAAGGGAATTTTGGAAACATAAAGCCAATTCAATGTGTTTTAATACTTTCACTTCCTATTTCAGATATGATATGGGTAGTTTTAAGAAGAATTTTTAAAAGGGAAAATATTTTTGGTCCTGATATCCATCATTTACATTATAGAATTTTAAAAAAATTGAATTCCCAAAGAAAAACACTTTTAATCTTATTAATAATTTCTTTAATTTTCTCATTTGAAGCAATATTTTTTGAAAAATTCCCAGATTATATTTTATTTATCATTTTCTGGATAAATTTTTTAATAGTTGGTGTTTTTGATAAAATCCTTAAAGGTTGACAAAATGAAAATTTTTTTGTATAATATAATTTCTTTTAATCCAATTTTTGCGGGAGTAGCTCAGCCGGTAGAGCGCTACCTTGCCAAGGTAGGGGTCGCGGGTTCAAATCCCGTCTCCCGCTTTTAAAAATATGTTTAATTCCCATAAATTAAGAGAAAGTTATTTAAAATTCTTTGAAGAAAAAGGGCATAAAATTGTTCCATCCTCTTCTTTAATTCCAAAAGATGACCCAACCCTTTTATTTACAACTGCTGGTATGGTTCAATTTAAACCCTTTTATTCTGGTTCTGTTCCTCTTCCTTTTAAAAGAGCTACAAGCTGTCAGAAATGTTTAAGGGTTACTGATTTGGAAAAGGTTGGAAAAACATTAAGACATCATACATTTTTTGAAATGCTTGGGAATTTTTCGTTTGGTGATTATTTTAAAGAAGAGGCAATAGAATGGGCATGGGAATTTGTTACACAGGTTCTTTGTATGAACAAGGATAAACTTTATGTTTCTGTTTATTATGAAGATGAGGAGTCGTTTAAAATATGGAATAAAAAGATTGGAATTGATGAAAGAAGAATTTTTAAACTTGGTAAAGAGGATAATTTTTGGGGACCTGCTGGAAAAACAGGTGCTTGTGGTCCTTCAACAGAAATATTTTATGATTTAGGAGAAGAATTTGGTTGTGGTAAAAAGGATTGTTCCCCTGGCTGTGATTGTGATAGATTTATTGAATTCTGGAACATTGTTTTTCCAGAATTTGATATGCAAGAAAATGGTGATTTGCTTCCATTAAAGAATAAGGGTGTTGATACAGGAATGGGGCTTGAAAGGACACTTTTAATTTTACAAAATAAAAAATCAAATTATGAAACAGATGTCTTTTATCCAATAATCAACGAACTTGAAAAGATATTTAATAGACCTTATAAAAATGCAAAAATTCCCTTTAATGTTATTTCTGACCATATAAGGGCATTAACATTTGCAATAAGTGATGGTGCATATCCATCAAACTTTGGAAGGGGATATGTTTTAAGGAAAATTGCAAGAAGAGCATTAAGATTTTCACAAAAAATTGGATTTGATGATCCATTTTTATACAAACTCGTTCCTGTTGTTGTTAAAATATTTGAAGATGTTTATCCTGAAATAAAAGAAAAAAAGGAATTTACTGCTGTTTTGATAAAATCCGAGGAAGAGAGATTTTTAAATACCCTTTCAAAAAATTTAATTTATTTAAGGGAAGTTATTGAAAGTTCAAAGGGTAAAGGGATAATAGAAGGTAAAGATGTTTTTAAATTGTATGATACTTATGGATTTCCAATTGATTTTATTGAAGAGTATGCTCAGGATGAGGATTTAAAAATTGATGTTGAAGGATTTGAAAAGGAAATGGAAAAACAAAAATCTCTTTCAAAAAAGGAGGAAATATTTGCTCCTACGCTTTTAAAATGGGAAATTTTTAAGGAGAAAAACACAGAATTTTTAGGATATGAGTTTAAGGAATGTGAAGCAGAAATAATAAGATATAGGGAAAGGAAGGATGGAAAATTTGAAATAGTTCTTGATAGAACACCTTTTTATGCAGAGGCAGGCGGTCAAATTGGGGATAAAGGAATTTTAAAGGGAGATAATTTTTTATTCGTTGTTGAAGATACAAGATGGTTATTTGATGATATTGTCCATATTGGATATTTAAAAGAGGGTAAAATAGGTAATATTAAGGTGATTGCAAAGATTGATGAAAAAAGAAGAAAGGGATGCGAAAGGGCTCATACTGCAACTCATCTTTTGCATGGAGCATTAAGGGAATTTCTTGGAGAACATGTAAGGCAGGAAGGTTCTCTTGTTGAACCAGATAGGTTAAGATTTGATTTTACCCATTATGAAAAAATAGATGAAAGAATTTTAAAAAGAATTGAAAATTATGTAAATGAAAAGATAAGGGAAAATAGAAGGGTAAAATGGAGATATTTGAAATTTAAAGAAGCAAAAGAGGAAGGTGCAATTGCACTTTTTGGTGAAAAATATGGTGAGATTGTTAGGATGGTTGAGATTGAAGGGTTTTCAAAAGAACTATGTGGTGGGACACATGTGAATTCTACAGGAGAAATAGGGCTTTTTAAAATAATAAAAGAGGAAGGAATTGGAGGTGGATTAAGAAGAATAGAGGCTTTTGTTGGTGAAATTGCATTGGAATTTATTCAAAAAAATGAAGAGGTTTTAAAAGAGATAATGCAAATTTTTAATTCTCCATATGATATTTTAATTCAAAAAATAGAAAAATTTTTTAAAGAAAAGGAAGAGATTGAAAAGGAAAAGGAAAGGATTGAGGATATTTTGGCGCAGAAAATTTATGAAAGTTTAAATCCTTTAAAATTTAATGATTTTGAAATATATGTGGAGAATTTATCCTTTTGCAATTTGAAAATTTTAAAGAAAATTTCTGACAGAATATTTTTGAAAAATAAAGAGAATAAACTTATTTTTCTTGTTGGTGAAGATAAAGGGAAAATAACTTTCTTTTCAAGGGTTGGTAAAAATATAATTCCATTTATTAAGGCAAATGAAATTATAAAAGAATTTGCAAAATTTGTAGGAGGGGGTGGAGGAGGAAATGAGGAGAAAGGGGAAGGTGGTGGAGGAGATAAAAATAAGATAAAAGAAGGGATTGAAAATGTTATTAAAAAAATAGAGGAGGAAATTAAAAAAAGTGCTAACTCTTGATATCCTTTTAAAAGATGAGGAAGTTTTAAGTTATATAAAGGCTGCTGATAAGCATCTTGAAGCGCTTGGATATACTGAACATGGTTTAAGGCATGCAACTTATGTTGGTAAGAGAGCAGGGGAAATCTTGAGAAAATTGAAATATGATGAAAGGACTTGTAAAATTGCTGAATTTGCAGGTCTTTTACACGATATTGGAAATGCAATAAATAGAGATAAACATGCATTGACAGGTGCAATCCTTGCTTACAATTTACTTTTAAAAAAGGGATTCCCCCTTTCTGATGCGCTTGAAGTTGCAATGGCAATTGGTAATCATCATGAAGAAGAAGGGGGACCAGTTTCACCCGCATGTGCAGCACTTATAATAGCAGATAAATCCGATGTTCACAGGGAAAGAGTTAGAGAAAGAAAAGATATTAGAAATGATATACATGATAGGGTTAATTATTCTGCAAAATCTTCAAAAGTAATAGTTTATCCTAAGAAGAAAAAAATAACATTTGATATTGAAATTGATACAAAGATTTCCCCTGTTTTTGAATATTTTGAAATCTTTATGGAAAGGATGTTAATTGCCTCAAAGGCAGCAAAATATCTTGGATTAAAATTTGAACTTATAATAAATGGAACAAAAATGCTTTAGGAGGTTTATATGGAATTTTTGGAATTGAAGGAAAAAAAATTGCATGAATTGCAAGAGATAGCAAAGGAATTGGGGATAAAGTCATTTTCAAATATGAAGAAAGAAGAGCTTGTGTATGAAATAATGAGGCAGATTGCGAAAAAGGAAGGTGCTGATTTCAGAGAAGGAATACTTGAAATACATCAGGAAGGTTATGGATTTTTAAGGTCTCCAAAAAATAATTATCTTCAAGGACAGGAAGATGTTTATGTTTCACTTTCTCAAATTAAAAGATTTGGACTTAGAACAGGGGACAGAATAGCAGGTCTTATAAAAATTCCAACAGAGATGGATGGTAAATATCCTGCATTGGTTAAGATTGAAAGCATAAATGGAAGAACACCCGAAGAAATTAAGAAAAGACCATTCTTTGACGATTTAATCCCCTTTTTCCCTGAAGAGAAGTTTAAACTTGAAAGGGAAGATGAAGAAAATTATTCAATGAGAGTTGTTGATTTATTTACACCAATAGGAAAAGGACAAAGGGGTTTAATTGTATCTCCACCAAGAGCAGGTAAAACAGTTTTGCTTCAAGAAATTGCAAAAAGTATAAGGAAAAATCATCCAGAAGTATATTTGATCATTCTTTTAATTGATGAAAGACCAGAAGAAGTAACTGATTGGAAAAGGAAAGTTGATGCAGAGATAATAAGTTCTACATTTGATGAACCTGCTGAAAGACATGCACAGGTATCACAAATTGTTCTTGAAAAGGCAAAAAGGATGGTTGAACTTGGTGAAAATGTCGCAATCTTACTTGATTCCTTAACAAGAATGACAAGGGCATATAATGTTTTAGCACCCCATTCAGGAAGAACAATGTCAGGAGGTCTTGATGCAACAGCACTTCATATGCCAAAAAAATTTTTTGGTTCAGCAAGAAACATAGAAAATGGAGGAAGTTTAACAATTATTGCCACCTGTTTAATTGAAACTGGTTCAAGGATGGATGATGTTATTTATGAAGAGTTTAAAGGGACAGGAAACATGGAAATAATTCTTGATAGAAGATTGTCTGATAAAAGGATTTTTCCCGCAATAGATTTAAAAAGGTCAGGAACAAGAAGGGAGGAACTTTTACTTTCTCAAAATGTTTTAAACAAGGTTTGGATATTGAGGAAAATACTTTCTGAAATGACTCCTGATGAAGCAATGGAATTTTTACTCCAGAAGATGAAACTTTATAAGACAAATGAGGAATTTTTAAAGGCAATGACAGAAAGTAAATTTTAAAATGGAGGAAAAAGTATTTTTCTTTGGAAAATGGCAGGAAGGAAAAGATTATTTTGAGGTAAAAAATCCATACACTCAGAAAATTTTATGGAAATTCCCTTCTTTAACGCCTCAGGATGTTGAAAAGGCAATCTCTTTTTTAGAAAAGAATAAGAAAATAATGAAAGAAATGCCAAAATTTAAAAGGGCTGAAATTCTTGAAAATGCTAAAAAGATTTTAGAAAATAAAAAAGAGGAATTTGCAAAAACAATAGCACTTGAATGTGGAAAAACAATAAAAGAGGCACGCCTTGAAGTTGAAAGGGGAATTGAAACAATTACATATTCATATATTGAAACAAAAAATTATAGCGAAGAAGTTGTTCCTTTTGATTCATCAAAATTTGGTGAAAAAAGAATTGGTTTTTATATAAGAGAGCCACTTGGTGTTGTTGGAATTATAACACCCTTTAATTTCCCATTAAATCTTGCATTACACAAAATAGCACCTGCAATAGGTTGTGGAAATTCAATTGTTTTTAAACCTGCAAGTTATACACCAAAAGTAGGGAAAATGATCGTTGAAATTCTTTTAGAAGCAGGATATCCTGAGGAATGCATCGCGTTTTTAACAGGTTCTGGGAAAAAAGTTGGTGAAAGTATCGTTAAAAATGAATATGTAAAGGCAATAAGCTTTACAGGTTCATTAGAAGTTGGTGAAAGAATATCTCAAATTTCAAAGATGAAAAGAATAACTCTTGAACTTGGTTCAAATTCTGCATGTGTTGTTTTTAAGGATTCTGATTGGGAAAAATATATTGATAGAATGGTTAAAGGTGCATATGCCCTTGCAGGACAAGTATGTATATCAATTCAAAGGATATATGTGGAAAAGGATATTTATGAAGAATTTTGTGAAAAATATCTTGAAAAGGTTAAAAATATAAAGGTTGGTGACCCACTTGAAGAAGAAACTGATATGGGTCCTATGATTGATGAAGATAATGCAATGAGGGCTGAAAATTGGTTAAAAGAGGCAAAGGAAAATGGGGCAGAGATTTTGCCTTATATAAAAAGGGAAGGAACTATTTTATATCCCTGTATTGTTAAAAATGCAAATGAGGATTTAAATGTGTGTAAAAAAGAAGCATTTGCTCCATTCGTAGTTATAAACTCATTTGAAACTGAAGAAGAAGTTATTTTTAAGGTTAACAATTCAATTTATGGATTACAATGTGGAATATTCACAAAAGATATTAAAAGAGCCTTTAAATTTTTTAAAGAGATAGAAGTTGGGGGTGTTATAGTGAATGATATCCCTACTTATAGGGTGGATCTTATGCCATATGGAGGAGTTAAAGGAAGTGGGATTGGAAGAGAAGGTCCTCATTTTGCCTTTGATGAATTATCAGAAATAAAACTTGTTGTTTTTAATCTTGATTAAATTTCAACAATCTTTGCCTTTATTTCTTCTTTTATTTCAAGAATCATAAATGTATTTTTTAAAGCAAATATCTTATCAGTTGGGGTTCCTGGATTTAAGAGTAAAATATCTTTATGTCTTTTAATACTCGCTCTATGAGTATGCCCATATATTATTATATTAACATTTTCACCCTCAAATTTCTTTAATATTTTGTTTTCAATAAAAGCTGGTGGTCCAAAGCCATGTATTATTCCTATTTTTCTATTTTCAATTTCAACAATTCTTTTTTCAGGTAAATATTCCCATATTTCCTTTTCATCCATGTTTCCTGCAACACCATAAAATTCTTTTAAGCTTTCTAAAAATTTAACCGTTTCAATATTTGTGAAATCACCACAATGTATTAAAATATCAGCTTTTTCTATCTCTTCTAAAACTATTTTTGGCAATTCCTTCCCTCTTGATGGTATATGAGTATCAGATATTATAACAATTCTCAAATTTTATTTCTTTTTATGCCTTTCTCTTTTCCTTCTTTTTTTAAATTTGTGTCTTTTAATTTTTTTCCTTTTTCTTTTTCTTCCACAAGGCATAATTCCCTCCTATTTTATAAATTTTATTTCTTTTGAAGGTTCAAAAACAACAGCATATCTTTCAGGTATTTTAACTTCTTCCTTTGTTTTAGGATTTCTTCCAATTCTTGCCTTTCTTTTTTTTACTTTGAATATTCCAAAACCCTTTAAAATGACCTTTTCCTTTTTATATAAAGATTCCTTCATTATATCAATCATCGTATCAATTATTAATGCGATATCCCTTTTAGGGAAACCCGTTTTTTTATTTATTAATTCTAAAAGATTTTGCTTTGTCATTTTATTCTCCTTTTAAAATATAAAATATTATAAAGAAAAAGAAATTTTTTGTCAAATAAATTTATTCTTCTTCTCTTTTTATATCTTCCCATATGTCTTCAAGATACCATATATAATCTGCCTCTATTTCTAAACTTTCTGATATTCCTTTTCTAAAAGCAACTACTTCTACCCTTTTACCCAAATATTTTATTTCCCTCACAACTTCAACCAAATCCTCATCTCCTGAAACAAGGATTGCTGTATCATATGCATTTCTAATTGCAAGCATTATCATATCTGTTGCTATTCTTACATCAACTCCTTTTTGAATTGGTTTATCTCCCCTAAATTTTAAAGTTGAGAGCCTTGGGGTTATTCCTCTTCCAATGAAGTTTTTTATAAAGGAAAGTTTTTTTTCTCTTTTTTCAAGATATTCAGGTGACCTTCTTGCATCCTCTGCTGAATAAATTCCATCATAGTAATAACTCCTTATAATCTTTCTATCCTTTTGCAGAATTGGAATAAGCTTGAAGAGGTCATACTTTATATTTCTCTCACTACATGCTGCAAGCATATATGCTCCATCTACAAATACAATTACTCTTTCCATAATTACCTCCAAAATTTAAAAAATTAATTATATAGTTTTTGAATTTAAAAATCAAATTTAATTATAATTAAATTATAAAATGAAAAAGTTAAAGGAATTTAAAAAATATCTTTTTCTTGTAAAGTTTTTTGAAAACCTTTTTATTTCCTTAACAATTCTTACAATATTTTTAATCCTTTCTCCTTTTCTCAAAATAAAATTTTACATTTTCTTTATTTCCCTTTTACCTTTTTTAAATTTTCTTTACTTTTTTAAAAGGTTGAATTATTTTAAAATTGCAAGGGAAATTGAAAGAAAAATACCTTCACTTGATGAAAAAATTATAACATATCTTGAATTTAAAGATTCAAAAAATGAAAGGGAAAGGAAAATAGCAGAAAATTTAGAAAAATTTTTTGAGAATTTTAATTTTAAAGAAGCTTATCCCTTTAAAAATATTTTTGATAAAGCAAAAATTTTCATATATTCCTTTATTTATTTTTTACTTTTTCTTTCCCTTTTTCCTTATAAATTTGCTGAATATTTTGCTCGTCCTAAAAAAACTTCTTTTTATTTGAAAACAGAACCTGAAAAGGGTATATTTTTCGTTCCCTATAATTTAAATATTAAATCAATACCAATTGGCGAAAAGAAAATTGAAAAAATTTATATTGAATATAATTTTGGAAATAAAAAATTTTATGATTTAATGAAGGAAGTTGATAATTGTTTTATCTATTCAATAAATGTATTTGAACCCTGCATTTTAAAATATAAATTAAAAGCAGATGGTTTTATAACAAAAGAAAAAGAGTTAATATTTAAGGAAAGACCATTTTTGAAATCCTGGAAAGTATTTTTAGAAAATGATACCCTTTATTCACCTGATAAAATATTTACATTTGGTAAAAAATTTAAAATTCATTTTTATTTTTCCGGAGATTTTGATTCAGGATACATATTTTTAAAGGATAGCATTTTGAAAAAATTTAAAGATAAAGAAATAGATGCTGAAATAAAAGGTGAAGGATTTATAAGTTTTTCTTATTTTATAGGTGATAAAAAAATTGATGAAAAGGAATTAATAGAAATAAAAAGGGGTGAAGATTCCCCTCCTTTTATATATGTTATTTTTCCTACAAATGATGATAAAATAAATGAGGATTTAAAAATTCCCTTTATTTTATATCTTTTTGATGATTTTTCTTTAAAGAATCTTGACCTTTTCTATGAATTTAAAGGTATGAATTCAAAAAGGATAAAAAATTATGTTAATGAAAAGGAAGATACAGTTTATTATATTTTTGATGTTTCCCATTTATCACTTTTACCAGGTGATACAATTAAATTGTTTTTTGAAGTTTATGATAAAGGAAGGGAAGGGGTTTCAAAATCTTCAAGGTCAAGAATATATAAATTCTGGATACCTACATATACCGAAATTTATAAAGAAACTGAAAAACAAATGGAGGAAGGAATTTCATTTTTAAAAGGCGAAGGCAAGGAAGTTTCTGATTTTTTAAGGGATGTTGAAAAAATTAAGGAAAAAATTGAGAATTTGAAGGAAAAGAAAGAAAGAGGAGAAATAAAAGAAGCAATTGAAGGTATTGAAAAGAGCCTTGAAGAAATGTCAAAAAGATTTGAAGAATATTCTAAAAAAGCTGAAGAACTTTTAAAAAGATATCCTCTTGATATAGAACTTCAGGAAAAAATTTTTAAGTTAAAGGAGCTTTTTAATGAAGTTCTTACTCCTGAGCTTAAAAAAATTTTTGAAGAAATAAAGGAAGCAATTAAAAAAATTGATCCTGAAAAGTTAAAGGAAGCCTATAAGAATCTTCTTTTAAATAAGGAAATTTTGGAAAAGGAAATTAAGAGGATGATTGAACTTTTAGAAAAAGTTAGGCAGGAAGTAAAACTTAAAGAACTTATTGAAAGGATGAAAAAAATTGAAGAGAAGATGGAAGGAATGATAAAGGATTTAGAAAAATTTTCTTTAAAAGATTTTGAAGAAATTGAAGAAGAGATGAAGAAAATAGGTGAAGAGATGGAAAATCTTTCAAAAAGTTTTAAGGGGGATGAAAAAAGTATTGGAGAAAAAATTGAGGAAGCAAAGGAAGATTTTGAAAGGGGCTTAGAAGATATTTGTATTTCAAAAAATCTTTTTTCTTCAAAGGAAAATGTTGAAAAAGCGAGAAAAAAAATGGAAAGTGCTTTAGAAGAGCTTTTTTCAATGAGAAAAAATGCCTTTAAGGAAAAACTTGAAGAAATATTTTTTTCAAGCATTTTTCTATCCCAGAAGGAAGAAAGTATAGAAGAAAAAATAGAAAGGAAGAAAGAAAATATAGAGGAAGTTGAAAAAGAAATTTTTAACAATAAAGAGGCATTGAGGAGAT